>Ga0190349_1000035_pt1 | contig 51948 bp, 33 predicted proteins | sample 48721378_MG_FD_179798 | JGI IMG/M metagenome (GOLD analysis project Ga0190349, IMG submission 179798) | Hydrothermal vent microbial mat bacterial communities from Southern Trench, Guaymas Basin, Mexico - 4872-13-7-8_MG | ecosystem: Environmental > Aquatic > Marine > Hydrothermal vents >...
AGGCCCTTCAGGAAGCACATCCCAGAGAATCTCTCCAATCCCCACCAGTACAAATCGGTTTTGACTTGATCGCCTCTCTTCAGGTGATTGAGAATTAAACAATTTTCTATCCTTCATCTCCAATGTTTAGTCTTTTATTCTTTCTATTTCTATTGAATTTTTTTATCTTTTTCTTCTACTTTCCTTTTTTTCTTTTGCACTTTTCTTAATAATTAAACACCCAACCTTCTTGCCCATTTTGCAGATAATCACCTGATTTTTAATGAAAAACATAATAGAGAATGACCATCGTTAACAATAATAACCCCGCCCACAATCGCGGGTCTGAAAAAGCTTTTATCCGACCACCGGCAATCACCTGGATGGGATTCTTCCAAGTTAAACCTTCTACCTGTTCTGGAGCAGGCTTAGGAGTTAAAAGACTTACCACCACGAAGATCAGGCTACAGATACAAAACATCCACCAGGCTTGCATCATAAAAGGAATCCCTAATTTATGGGTCAAAACTTTTTCATGGCCGATAACTGGCAGATCAAAAAGAAAAGCCAACATGCCTCCCGCAAATCCTATCAAAAGAGTGACAAGAGCCGCCTGTTTAGTGCCCCGGCGCCAGAAAACGCCCCAAAGAAAGACAGTAGTTATCGGGGGTGCTAGATGGGAAGCGATAGCATTTATGGCTTCAAAGATACTTGAATACCGTCCACCTTGCGTTGACCAAACCATCGCCAAGAGCATCACTACCACAGCCGCAACTCGTCCAATCTGGACTCGTTTGGCATCGGGAAGATCAGCTTTAATCCGCTTGACAATATCAATCGCCACTAAAGTAGCGGAACTATTAAGAGCGGCCGCAATCGTACTCATCAAAGCAGCCAACAAACCGGCCGTGATAAGGCCCTTGAGACCAGTGGGAATAAGATTATTAATCAAAACTGGCAAAGTCTGATTACTGTCGGAACCAATCACATCTCGAAAAAGAATGTATCCTAAAACCCCGGGAAATACCATGATAAACACCGGAAGAATCTTCAGGAAACCGGCAAACAAAGGTCCTAATTGGGCGTCCTGCTGGGATTTGGCACCCAAAACTCTCTGAACAATCGTCTGGTCCGTACACCAGTACCAAATTCCTAAAATTGGATAGCCTAAAAAAACGGCGTACCAGGTCAGCCCGACCGGGCTGTAGGTATGCAACATACTCAATTGATTAGGTTTGACAGCTGTTTTAAGCTGAGCAAGGTTATAAATTCCAAACTTAGGGAGAGCTAAAACAGCAAAAATGGTGACCAAGACGGCTCCTAAAATCAAGATAACGGTTTGAATCGTTTCCGTAACAACAACTGCTTTTAAGCCTCCTAAAACAGTATAAAGGGCTGTGGCAATGGAAATGATAATGATCGAAGCTACTACATCTATCCCAAAAAATCGTTTAAAAACAGCCGCTCCAGCATAAAGACTCATGCCGATATGAATAAATAAAGCCGCCAGAATAGCCATAATAGCTAAAATCATCCGGCAGGTAGCACTGTAACGCTTTTCCAAAAACTCAGGTAGGGTAGAAATCCGAGTCTTAAAGTAAAACGGAGCAAAGACGAGTCCGAGAAGAATTAACGTAAATACAGCCATCCATTCGAAATTACCCCAGACTAACCCTTCGTTATAGCCCGAAGCGGCCAAGCCAACCAAGTGAATAGTAGAGATATTAGAAGCGAAAAGAGCCGCGCCTACCATTCCCCAAGGAAGTGAACGACCGGCCAAGAAATAGGTCTGGCTGTTAAGTTTCATCCTCCGCACAGAAAAAAGTCCAATTACTACAATCCCAACCAGATAAGAAATAATGATGATTAAATCTAATAACGGAATGCGTAGTTCTGCATCAAGCATTAATTAATACCTCCAATTATTTCCTAGTCCACTTTTCCCATATTGGACCTTCAGACTGAATTTCTGCCCAAAGTTTTTTCATTTTTGATTCGAGTTTTACTAAAACTTCAGGCTCTTTAGATGTAAGGTCAAATTTCTGTTCTATATCTTTTCGAAGATTATAAAGTTCAAACTTTTCCAGCCTTGCTGATTTTATATAATCCATCCATAGCTGGTCTCTTTCTTTGGTGTTAAACCAACCTATAATAACATAAGAATCTTCTCTCATGGCCATATGTGGACCTGGATATCCAGCAGGAAACATCCAGGTTGCAGGTATAGGACGTTGAGGTTCCCGACCTTCAAAAATGGAAACAATGCTTGTCCCATCAATTACTCTATCATCCGGTACCGGCACGCCTGCTAATTCACAAAATGTCGGAAGAATGTCCGTTCCATTAACTAAGGCATCGCTCACCGTTCCGGGTTTAATGCCCCGGGGCCAGCGAATAATTCCAGGAACGCGATGTCCTCCTTCATAAACAGACCGTTTCATTCCTCGTAATACTCCGGGGGTGCCAAAACATCTCTGAGTTCTCTTAACCCAAGTTGGAATTTCTTCTCCGGGTTGGGGAATATAAGAGGGTGGAACCTCAGGACCATTGTCACTTGTGAAAAAAATTAAAGTATTTTCCCTCATTTTAAAATCATCGATTGCTTTCAATAATCTGCCAAAGGCATTATCTAATTGGGTCACAGTTCCATAATAATATTTTTTAAATCCAAAAAATTTAGAACGGTCTCGATCGACTCCACCATAACGAATGTTCTTAGCCATACGATCAATTTCGGGCCCGTAATACATGTCTGAATAATAATGAGGGGGATCTAAAGGTGCATGTGGCTCATGACTACAGATGAGGAGGAAAAATGGTTTTTTTGAATTTGGTCTATTCTTAATCCAGTTTATGGCCTCTTCAACAATCAAATCACAGTACCATCCTCTAATTTCTCCTACTTTTTTTCCGTTCCTAATAAAAGTTAAAGGATTCTCAGGTCCTTCAAAAGCATTCTGCTTTGTGGCTAACCAATAATCAAATCCATGATCACTTGGTGTGGGTTGGTGACTATCAGGCTCATCTATTTGACTGAGATGCCACTTACCTACAAAACACGTATCATATCCAGCTTCCTTTAGAAGAGAAGCTATCGTAACTTCTTTGCGATGCAAATGAGCGCCACCACCAATAAGATAATAAATCCCCACCCTGAATGGATTTCTTCCTGTCAAAAGAGATGCTCTAGATGGAGAACAAACAGTTCCTGCTGAATGGCAGTCAGTGAGAATAACACCTTCTTTAGCAAATTTATCAAGGTTAGGGGTCTTTATGATTGGATGACCATAACACCCCAAATCCCCATAACCCAAGTCATCGGCGAGGAAAACAATGAAATTAGGGCGGCTTTCTATCTTCCGACATGCATCTTGAATAAAAACCTCTGAAATCGGGATCAAAGTCCCAGAAGCGATGATAGTTCTCAAAAAATCTCGCCGTTTCATAAAAAACCTCTTCCAAATTTATTTATTTATCTATTATTTATTCAATGAATTCTATATCCACAAAAAAAGGAGTAACTTTAGCCCCATCTTTGCGTTGACCAGTAAAATAAGTCTCTAAAGCGCCTTCAGTTTGGGGCAACTCAATAAAAAAGCTCACTCTGGGAGACCCTTCTTTTATTTTTTCCTCCCGGTATACTTTCCCTAGTTTAAAAACAGCAATGCCTTCTTTTAAAGGTACTTCACGACCTCCACTCAGAGGACCAAATCTGAGAGTTATTTTATATCGACCTGCTCGGGTCGTCTTTACATGCCAAACACCAAATCCTTCCGGCTCTGCTTGGGGATCTCGAGAAAGTCTTCCCCAACTCACATAGGCTGCCACTGCCCCCGGTCCATAGAGGTCTTGATTAGTCAAAATCACAGGATTTTCAAGAGGGCTCCCCAGATAAATAGAAACAGGGCTAAGATTTTTAGTTACATTATTAAACCATTTTTCGTAAGCTAATCTCATTTTTCTTACAAGATGTGGATGAGAACGAGCTATATTCAGCGTTTCACCAGGGTCTCTGAGCATATCATATAGTTCTGTTTGTTCGAGTCCAATTGCTTCCGTCTGACGTTTTTTGGGATCACGAGAAGTCATAACTATTTTATAATTCTGACTCCTAACTGCACAATGGACAAACAATCTTGGCCGATCAACACCATTTGGATCAGGCCGAGACTGTTGAAAAAATAAATATCTATCGGGCCAATCAACTTTTTTAGCCAACAAAAGAGGAGCTAGACTAATTCCATCTAATGATAAATCCTTTGAATCGGATATATCACATAAATCTATAAGTGTAGGGAACACATCAATAAAATGAGCAATCCGATCAATATCTTTTCCTCCAATGATTTTTTTAGGCCACCGAATAAAAAAAGGTACTTTAATTCCTCCATCATAAACGGAGCCTTTACCTTCACGAAGACCAGCATTGTAGCGAAGATCCCGATATGCCGGACCATTATCGCTTGTAAATATGACGATAGTATTAGTTGAAAGATCTAATTCATCCAGTTTGGAAAGTAAACGGCCAAAATTTTGGTCAAGATTGGTCAACATAGCATAATGTTTAGCAGTAATCTCATCCAAGCCCATTTTTAGATAAGGAAGAACCTCTTTTTCTTTAATCTCAAGAGGGACATGGGGCACATTGGTTGGAATATAGACAAAAAACGGTTCTTTGGCATGCTTTTCGATGAATTGAATAGCTGCCTGGAAAAATATGTCAGTACAATATCCGTAAAATTTTTTGGGTGTTTCATTGTGATAAAGAATAGGATCGTAGTAATGATTATCAGGGGGATTAGTTCGGCCTCCTATTCCTGCTCCCTTATGAATTAACGATTCATCAAATCCCTGATCAATAGGCCTTAAAGGATAATGATCCCCTAAGTGCCACTTTCCAAAAATACCTGTCTTATAACCTGCTTCTTTTAACTTTTCAGCTATTGTAATTTCTTCTGATCTCATCATAGCCAGCCCTACCCAAGTATCTATCACTCCCGTTCTGTAATTGTACCGTCCAGTAAGGAGACTAGCTCGGGTTGGAGAACAAAGAGGACAGGAATAAAAATTAGTGAAACGAGAACTTTCCTGATAAAAATTATCCAAATATGGAGTTTTTATATATTTGTTACCGTGACAACCTAAGTCTCCATATCCCTGATCATCAGTCAAAACAAGAACTACATTAGGAGGTCGTCTATGCTGAGTATCTAAAGAATCCGAGAAAGAAATTCTAGAAAGTGGACTTAAAGAATGTGACACTATTTTTACTCCTTTCTTTTCTTCATTACAAATTCTTTCAACATTAAACAAATTTTTTGCGGGATTGAGAAAAGAAACTCAACTCTCTCCTCTTTAATAAAACTTCATTCGTTTGATCTCTTATTACTAAATTAAAAACAAATATTATGAAAAATTAAGTTTGTCCCAAAGTGAGGGGGATAACCTAGACTTTCTACTCCAGGGAACTAACGTTTCCCTTCACTTTGGGACAAAACCTCTATTAAATCAATTTTTCTAGAAAGTGAACTTTAAAGAGAACTTTAAGGTTCGAACGCCACTAAATCCAGTAATACCTGTCCACCCTGGGCTATATGTTCCTTCATTTGTATTATTATCCACTGGTCTCCAAACTCCTCCGGGATTTGTAGTTATATAAAAGTAAGTATTTCCGAGTACATTATAAATATCAACAAAAACACTGAGAAATCCATAGTCTTTTATTTTAAACCTTTTTTCTAAACGAAGATCAAGATTGCTGGTTGATTCAGTCCAGCGAGAACCCCTGGGCTCAACATTGATACTAAAAGATTGAGTTGAAACATTATTTGCTTCTGCCCAGGACGAAGGAGGAACCACTGTTATTGTTCTTTGCCAAGGTGAACCACTACTATGAACGAAAAAGAAAGATCCCAAAAAGCCAGCTGGAAGCTGAGCTGAACCATAAAGCTTTATTTGAAGAGGCCTACTAGAAGGAAGGTTTCCATCGGCATTAATATACCAATTTGGATCCCTAAAGTTTCTATTCCATACAAAACCAGAAGTAGAGACAGGATAGTTTCCTTTAAGCGAAGAAATAACTAACGAACCTCCCAACTGCCAACCATGAGACATGCGTTTTATAAAAGACAACTCGAATGCTTGATATGTTCTTTTGGCATCATCAATGTTTCTTAAACGGGTTACTTGTTCAGGGGCGTCCTTGGAAAGAAAATACATTGTAACTTCCTGGGCTGGAAAATTTCCGTAAGCTGGAATTGTGGTTGTGAAAGGAATCCAATAACCTGAATCCTCCTTACTCCAGTAACTTCCAGTGTTAAAATCATAATATTGATCTCCCATAACGTTTTTCCAATCTTTCCAAATATAAGACAGACTAACTTTAAGATTACTAACTAACTCATGTTCAACTGCAAACACTGCTTCGTTTACATAAGGAGAAGTGATATTTGGATCAATTCGTTCCTTGAATAAAGTAGACATCATTCCCGCTGGACTGGCACCATAATGTTTGTAAGCATCGATGGGAGGAGCGTCTGGTTGCCTGTTACCGTTAAGATCCCACCAATAAAAATTGAATGAACGTCCTCCGGCAGGATAAACACTTTCAAAAACTGCAGTTACCAGGGCTTCTGGATATCTGCCAAAAGATGATTTTAAAACAGTTTTTCCATCTCCGAATAAGTCATAAGTCAAACCAAAAGTTGGTGTTATCTGGAGCAAAGTCATAGCCGGGTCCCACTCCTCATATTGGAGAAGACCAAATGGATTAAAACCATATTTAGGAACCATATAGAATTCACCCACTGCTTGAGCTAAACTATCAGCGGGATTATCAGTTACTCCCGGAATTCCTCCAGAAACATAATCGACCCGTAATCCAAAATTTAGAGTAAACCTCTGAGCAATGGTCATTGAGTCATGAAAAAATCCACCCACCCGGTAAATATGCGACCTTACAGCACTTGCTCCATCTTCAGTACCTAAAGTCGTAAGATTTATTCTCCCATCTCCATAAGTAGGGTGTGGCTTATCTAACCCGTAAAGTCCTCGATAATAATAAGGATTTTCATTGTAAAATGTCCATAAACTGATTGAATTTGGTCTCCAATTGTTATTGAGTTGACTTCCGTATTGGAATTCAAAGCCTAATTTAAATTCGTGATCGCCACCTAAAAAGTCATCTTGAAATCGAGTTAGCTTTGCATTGGCTATCCATGTAAATTTACGACCTATCCGATAATTCCACGCTGCTCCCCAGTAATAACCTGTATAAGCATCATAATATTGAGGATTATTTCGACATTCTTCAACTGAATAAGGCATTTTACTTTGATGTCGCCAAAAACCAGCTCTGAAGTCCACAAAAGTATTTTGGTCGATAATCCAAGATAAAAGTGCTGTCCCTGTCCTCTGGGTGGCATTATTGGAAACCCAGGCTTCTGCAGGACGGTTCCAACTAGTTGAATTATAAGGTTTCGGCCGCCACCACAATGTTAACATGGTAGAAAGGCGTAAAGACTGAGCTAGCTGACTAGTCAGTTTTAAATAGCCATAATGTTCTTGTTCCTTAAATTCATAGGGGCCATAATACTTTCCTAAGATAGTAGTTGGTCGAAATCTATTATGGTTCTTGATATCATGAAATCTGTAATTAGCAAAAAACCATAACTTATCCTTAACAATCGGTCCACCAAGTATACCAGACGTTTCAATATCATGAATAGAAAAGAAAGGCTTTGATATACCTAAAACATCCATCTTCTCTTCAGGAAGAGTTGGAGAAGATAGATCTTCATTGGTGTAATAACCAATCAACATGCCAGAAAAATTATTCCCTCCAGATTTTGTAACCACATTCATGAACCCCCCTGTAGAATGATAGCCTTCAGGAGTAGCTCCGGCTGTTATAAATTCTATCTCCTCTATAGTCTCCCAACTTATTCTTGCTTCAGCATAGCCTTGATTTGGAGCATTTGCAATAACACCGTCTATCATGTAGCCCGCATCATTTCTCGAGGAACCATGAACCCGCCTTTCGATAACTCCAGGAGCTATCTGAATGGCTGAAACAATATCTCGGGCAATAGGTAAAGTTTCTATAACTTCAGTTGTTATATTTTGGACAACTTTATTAGAAGCGACATCTACCATTGGTGAAGCTGCAACTACGGTTACCTCTTCTTTCATAACTGATGGTTTCATAGTAATTCTCACATTGGTAACTTTCCCCACATTTACAATTAAACCTTCTCTTCGAACAGTTTGGAATCCATCTAGAGTGCAAATTATCACATAATTCTCCCCTGGCGGAAGAGCTGGAATCCGGAAAATCCCTTTTTCTGTAGTAACAAAAGTCATAGTCCCGATAAGAGCGGGTCCTTTGACTTCAACCGTAACTCCTGGAAGCGGCTCTCCCTGATCATCCACAACAATGCCTCTTATAGATCCACTCTGTCGAACTTGGGCTCTTCCTATTGAAATTCCTATAAAAGAAATAATGAGAGTAATTAGAAAAATAACTAACAATCTTCTTTTCATTTCCTTCCTTCCTTCTTATTTTTTTTATTTTTTTAAATATAAAAATTATTGATTTTAAATTTTAATCTATCACCCCCTCTTTAAAAGCAATGAAACAAAACAAATATAATTCAGATGATTTTATATGTTCATAAATTTGAAGATATATCGAGAAGAAATTTAAAGAATTATTCAGTTTCTCTAAACTTATTTTAAACATACTTTCTTAGATTTTGAAAGTTATTTTATTTATATTAAAATGTCAAGTATTTTTCAATTTTTTGGTTACTATTCTAAGATGCTTTTTACATATATTTATTTTCTCATTCCTTAAGCCTTAATGGCTAAATCAATTTAGACATCGTGGCCTTGGACAGGAGGATTCCTTATCCCTACGCTATCCGCTTTAATTATCGCCGTCTTCCCGCTGACTACTCCCACGTGCTTAATGAAATAGGGGGTGGAGGAGGCAGAACGACATTTTGCCGACAGGATCCGCAAAGCTTTCTCCTCCGGAATATCTTTATTGATGCATTTCACTAAAAAGTTAATCCGTTATGCCCAGGGTATTCTTAATAATTTGATCAAAGCTATTAAACGAAAAAGCTTATGGCTCTCGTGACCTGGATTACTCCAAACTCAAAATCTATCGCCTCCATATCTTCAGGTACTCATTTTTGCGATGAATCGTACTTTGGTAACACTTATCCGTGCATCCATCAGCTCCAAGAGAGAAAATTGCACTCCTATTCTTGGCTAAGACCTCATCCCCTTCGCTAACAAGAACAGATCATGGTCTAACGGAAAGGAAATGACTTTAAGTCCTGGATCAAACGGTCATTCCTTAATTTCCCAATTTTTGGGCGCTTTGAAGTCTCGGCGGCCATCACGGTAGTCAGGTATTCCCTCGACCTTGAGGCTCCGGAATTCCTGAAGGCGCCTCAGCAAGGAGGCAACGATGTGGGGATGTTCCCAGGTCAGGTTTCGTATCTCTTTGGGGTCTTCTTTGATGTTAAAGAGTTCAATCGTAATGTTGTCTCCTGGCTTCTGAGGAAGCATAATCCTATCTGGGTTAAGTTCTAGGACATTTCCCCCAGTAACAACCAACTTCCAAGTCCCATCGGAAACGGCTGCTTTCTCCGGTGAGCCTTGAGCGATGTAGGTATACCAATACCTTTTCGGGGATTCCTTGATGCCACGAATCACATCAAGCATATCCATGCCATCCAGAGGATGGGGATCAGGGCCACGGTGCCCGATAATCCGTTTAATTGTTGGGTAGACATCAATATATCCCATCAAGGCATCGACTTCATGTCCGCCACGAATGCCAGCCGGCCAACGCACCACAGCTGGCACCCTGATTCCTCCCTCGTACACAGAGCCTTTTCCGTTGCGCCAAGGGCGATTATCACCAATGCTGGTGGCGCCATTATCGCTGAAAAAAAGTAGGAAAGTGTCCTCAGCAATACCCTTAGCCTCGAGGGCATTAAGTATCTTGCCAATTGCCTGGTCCAGAGAATCTACCATGGCGGCATAGATTCTTTTTTTCTTGTCTTGGATATAACGGTACTTAGCTATGTCCTCTTCCTTGGCTTGAAGTGGAAGGTGGGGAGCATTGAATGGGACATAGAGAAAAAAAGGACGGTCCGCAGGGCTTTCCTCGATGAAACGGACGGCTTCTCTTGCAATAAGGTCCGTAGCGTAGCCCTCATCGGGACAACTTTCAAAATTGCGGTGCCAGTCAATTTCTCCTTCCCGGATATGGGTGAAATAGTCAATATACCCATTATAATGTCCATAGAAGAATGTGAATCCCCGGTTCAGGGGGAGGAAGGCTTTCTTGTAATGGCCTAGGTGCCATTTTCCGATGATGCCGCGACGTTCGTATCCGGCTTCAGCAAGGAGCTCGGCCAGAGTTTTTTCATTCAAGGGGAGGCCGTGTCGGCGCCATGGCGTGATGACCGATTCAGCCATGCCATATCGAATGGGCCAACGACCGGTTAATAATCCCGCCCGGGTGGGAGAACATAAGGGACAAACATGGAAATTTTCTAGTCTCACACCTTCCCGAGCAATGCGATCGATGTGGGGGGTGGAAATGCTACCTCCGTGGTACCCCACATCCCTCCATCCCAGATCATCGGCCAAGAGAATAACGATGGAGGGCAGTTTGGCCGTCTTTTTCGAGCAGGTTGAACCAGAAAGAGCGGTCAGGGCGACAATCCCCGCCGTCTTTATAAAATCTCTTCGCTTCATTTAACAGAACATTAACTCCTTTCTTTTTTATGTTTATTTTATGTCAAGAAAAGCTCTATCGTCAATGATCACGATTATACTACTCTTGACAAAATAAATCCTACACAATTATATTAACTTCCAAAAACTGAAATGCATTAAAAGAGGGCCTATTGTCAATCAGAGAAAATAATTTTCTTAAGTTGATTTCCGTTTTTTGAAAAAAATTTTAATTCTAATAGAGAGAAAAAAATCATGAAACGACGTCAATTTTGTAAAACATTAGGAATTGCAGCAGGGGCCCTTTGCACTTCTGTCTTTAGTAATAATGCATGTAAATCATCCTCCCGCATGAAGCAACCACCAAACATCTTATTTATCATGGCTGACGACCATGCTGCAGCTGCTATAAGTGCTTATAAAGGATTTCTATCATCCGTTATTCGTACTCCCAATATTGATCTTCTGGCTAAAGAGGGCATGCTGTTTAAAAATTGTTTTGTAACTAATTCCATTTGCACTCCGAGTCGAGCTAGCATTCTTACCGGGAAGTATTCTCATAAAAACGGATGTCGTACTTTAAATGATGTATTTGATAATACGCAGCTCACTTTTCCAAAACTACTTCAAAAAGCAGGTTACTATACAGCAATTATCGGAAAATGGCATTTAAAAAGCGAACCAACAGGTTTTGATTATTACAATGTACTTCCAGGCCAGGGACGCTATTTCGATCCTCACCTAATAGAAAAAGGTATTCCGTGGCAGAGAGGAAGAAAAGAAAGCAAACAATATAAAGGTTATGTTACAGATATTATTACCGATATCGCACTGGAACATTTGAAAAATCGACCGCAAAATAAACCTTTTTGTTTCTTAGTCCATTATAAAGCACCACATGACATGTGGGAATATGATAAAAAACATGCTCACTTGTATGAAGATATAGAAATTCCAGAACCTGAAAATTTATTTGATGATTATCAAAATCGAGGTGAAGCTATAAAACGAGCTACGCAGAAAATCGATATGGAAGAAACACTTTTTTTACATAAAACTCAGGGACATCAATTTGATAATGTTAGAGCTAAATTAAGTAAATTGCCTCCCCGAGAGCAAAAGAGGAGGGCTTACCAGATTTTTATCAAAGCTTATCTACGGTGTGTGGCATCGATTGATGAGAACGTGGGTCGGTTGCTCGACTATCTTGATGAGGCTAATCTTGCTGAAAATACAATCGTTGTTTACACTTCCGACCAGGGAGTGTTTCTTGGGGAGCATGGTTTGTTCGATAAAAGATTTATGTATGAAGAATCCATTCGGATGCCCTTACTTGTGCGTTTTCCTAAAGAAATCGAACCCGGAAGTATCAACAACGACATTGTTCTAAATATCGATTTTGCCGAAACATTTTTAGACTATGCGGGTCTACCCATCCCTTCCGAAATGCAAGGTCAGAGCTTAAGGCCTTTGTTCCAAGGAAAAAAGCCAAAGAATTGGCGCAATTCTATGTATTATCGATATTGGATGCATCGCGCTCATTTTAACGTCGCCGCTCACTATGGAATATGGACCAATCGATATAAACTAATCTTCTATTATGGATTACCCTTAGATGCTAACGGAGCTATTCCTGAACCAACTCCTCCGGAGTGGGAACTGTTTGATTTGGAGAATGATCCAAATGAAATGAGAAACGTTTATCATGATCCGGCTTATGCTAACATTGTGAAACAGTTGAAAACCGAACTTTTGCATCTTAAAGTCAAATTTGATGATAAAGATGATAAATATCCCGAATTAATAAAGATACGAAACCAGATTTGGTAGTAAATTTGAAATTTAAAAAGTAGATTTTTTTAAGCCTGGTCTATTCATAAAATTTAAAAACAAGAAAAATTGATTCAAGAACAGCCAAAAATCTTAGCCTTTGATTAGTCTAATCTTTCATGGCTGACTTCTCTTTCTATTTGTTTTAAAGTTTTGTATATCAATACGTTATGAAAGGAAACAGCTTTTTTTATGAATTATCCAGGTTTAAAAAACTCAAAGGAATAAAACGATGAAAAAATTAAAACAAAACTTTCTTGTTCTCTTCTTCTTGTTTCCACTAGGATTAACCCTAGGATTTTCTAAGCCGAGTTCAACTGCCACTCCGGCTGCAGAAAAACTTCATTCCTGGGCCCAACATCTCTAGATGCTTTTATGATGATTTGATGCAAGCCATTTATTTAGGCCTCCTTTCTTTTTTCTCTTTCATTTCCTGCCGGAGGCTGAGTTCCAGACCGAATATTATTTTCATTCTGTCTGACGACCACGCCTGTCAGGCTATCAGCGCTTACAGCAGCCATCTTATCCAGACTCCCCACCTGGACAGGGTAGCGTAAGAAGGAATTCGTTTCGACAGCAGTTTCGCTACCAATTCTATCTGCGCCCCCAGTCGGGCTTCTATTCTCACCGGTCAATACAGTCATCAGCATGGAGTTATTAATAACAGCGTGGAAATGAAATCCCAGGAAGGAACGCTTCCTGTGCTTTTTAAAAAAGCTGGCTACCAGACTGCTCTAGTGGGTAAATGGCACTTAAAGGCCACTCTAGTTGGGTTTGACTATTTCTCCATCCTGCCCGACCAGGGGCATTACTACAATCCGGACTTCATTGAAAAAGACCGAAAATACCAGGAACATGGCTACGTCACTGATATTCTCACTGAAAAATGCCTGGCCTGGATTAAAAACAGAGATAAAAGCAAACCCTTCCTGCTATTCTGTAACCACAAGGCGCCTAACCGCAACTGGATGCCAGGTCCGGAAGCCCTTCGTCTTTTTAGAAATGAGGACCTACCGGTCCCGGAAACTTTCTTTGATGATTATCGCACAAGATGTGAGGCCGCCAAGCTTCAGGAGATGAGGATTGCTGACCACACCTACCTGTCTTACGACCTGAAACTTTTCCCCTTAAGCGAGGAAGAAATTAACGAGCATGAAAAAACCGGCCTGGCGCGCTGGAATTCGGCTTATAACCGCCTGACTAACGAACAGAAAAAAACCTGGGACGAAGCTTATAGAGATGAAAATAAAGATTTCAGAAGAAAAAAGCTTGAAGGTAGAGAGCTGGCTTTATGGAAATACCAGCGATACATCAAGGATTATCTGCGTTGTATAGCTTCAATTGATTTAAGTATCGGCCGGCTATTAGATTTCCTGGATAAAGAAGGCCTGTCCAATGACACCCTGGTCATCTACGCTTCTGACCAAAGTTTCTTCCTGGGTAAACATGGCTGGTTTGACAAGCGCTTTATGTATGAGCCGAGCATCCGCTTCCCTTTACTCATCCGCTATCCCGATGGAGTGGAAAGGAAGGTTGACAGCGAACACCTTGTACTCCACGTGGATTTAGCTCCAACACTGCTGGTAATGGCTGGACTGCCTCTCCCTGCTTATATGCAGGGGAAATCATTTAAAGACATCCTTCAGGCAAAAAGAGTTTCTGATTGGCAAGAATCTTTTTATTATCATTATTACGAATATCCAGCCGTCCATTCGGTCAAACATCACTATGGAATCAGAACCTCCCGCTACAAGCTGATTCACTTTTATTATATTTATTGCTGGGAATTATACGACCTCGAAGCAGACTCCCAGGAAGTAAACAATGCTTATTACCATCCTAATTACCAGAAGGTTAAAGATGACCTGACGAAAGAGCTTAACCGCCTGAGAACAGAACTCGGAGTCAAACCAGAAATCTAATCAATCCTGTTTTAAAACTTGGAAGCTTTTTCATCATAAACGAGTTAAAAGGCTCTTGCGCATATTTTCACATGAATTTTTTACTGTCTTCCACCAGCCTTTGAATCCATTGCTGGCAGTGGCCACGGAGCTCTTCAATAGTAGCCTGGTATTGAGGTAAACGGGCCAGGTTGTGTTTTTCCTGGGGATCTGTTTTTAAGTCAAAAAGCTCTACATATTCCGGGTGCCTGGGATACTGAATATACTTCCAGCGGTCAGTCCGGATACACTCACTCTGAGGGATTTCTGGATTATCCCAGAGTTCCTCGCAGAATATTTCATTCCGCCAATCTGGTTTCCCGCGCCTGAGCAGGGGTTTAAGACTCCATCCCTGGTACTTATCTGGAATGGGCAGGCAAGCCAGGTCCAAGATGGTAGTCGGGATGTCGATGTTGAGGACTAACTCTTTCCTCAGAAGGCCACGGTTTTCCTTTGGAGCTCGGGGATCATAAATTATTAAAGGCACTCTTATGGATAAGTCATACATAAGCCACTTACCTGCATATCCTCTTTCACCAAGGAAATATCCATTATCAGAAGAAAAAATAATGATTGTGTTCTTATCCAGGACTAAGCGTCTTAACTCAGCTAAGATTCTCCCGAGCACCAGGTCAATACCGCTGATCATCCGGTAGTACCCCTTAACCATCTTCTGGTATTTTTCAGGTGTATCAAAGCGCCAGAACCAGCGGGTACGATTCATGGTATTTTTCAGAAAATCAGGCTGCGCCTCATAATATTTAGGGTCAGCCATCTCAGGAACAGGAATCTCCACATCCCGGTATAAATCATCAACGGCCGGCGGCCAGAAATACTGTTCAGGGTTACCATCATCAGCATGAGGCGCCCAGGGGCACCATATCAAGCAGAAGGACTCGCCGGCCCTTAGCTCGCGGAGGAAATCAACGGCATATTCGCCTTCTAATTCGGTTATGTGGCGCTTGACTCCATTAATTGTCTGGAAATAAGGAAAACTGGTTTGTTTCATATAATCAAACATTTGTTTCTCAACGCCTTCCTCCACCTTTACTCCGAATTTACCCACAAAGCCCACCCGATAGCCAGCTTTTCTAAGCAAAACTGGATAGCTGATATCTGTGAACACGCGAGTCAGAGGAGGCTTGGTAAAGGTATAAGTATGGGTTCGCTCATAAGTACCGGTGAAAATACTCGCCCGGCTGGCAGCACAAATTGGTGTTGTGACAAAAGCCTGTTCAAATCGCACCCCTCCCTGCGCCAGACGGTCAATGTTTGGTGTCTTAATAATCGGATTTCCGGCGCAACCCAACATATCAAAGCGCTGGTCATCGGTCAGGACAAAAAGAATGTTCGGTCTTTCACCTCCCTTCAGGTGACCGGCTAGCTGGTGATGGAAAACTAAAATTCCTAAACCAGCCGCTGAAGCCTTCAGGAAATCCCGCCGGGTAAGATTATTAATTAAGCCTTTTCTAATCATCATGTTATGCCCGCCATCATCCAATAAAAATCACACCAGGTAAGAGTGTAACAAAAAATCAGGTACTAAAACAATGTTCAAACCTTTTCTTAGCCAGAAGGCGCTTTGTAAGCACCAAGATGATAGAACGGGAAATCGACGCTTTTAGCATCAGGCCAGGAGTGTGATAGGGTAACCTATTAAAATCCTGTGTTTAATACCTAAATTGAGTCCTGTGAACTTTCAATTTAGCCTTAATAAATTTTATGTGTCAACCTGTTCGGTCCAAAAATTTATTTTGGCTATTATTTCAATTTGTAAATGTATAAAAAAATTATAAAATATCATAAAAAGGTAAATCGAAAAAAATTGGGTTTCTTAAATGACCAAGGCAGGCTTTATCAATAGAAAAAGACTGGCTAGCCTGCTGATTAAGCCAGCCGGGGCGGCTGTCCAAAAAAAAAGAGGTTACCAACCTGAGCCAGAAAAAAATTACTTCTACCAGTCTTACAAACGCTTTTTCCAGCAGGCCAGCCTCTTTTTCCAGGAATTAATCAAAAATCTGGAAACAGACGAAACTTCCAGCAAAAAACGAATGAAGAGAATTTATTATCATAAAAATTTATTTGAAGGGTGATAAACCATGAAAAAAGTGTTACTGCTAATTATTACTTTGACGCTGATAGCCTTTTATTTTAGCTCAATCTCAGCGGAAAAGCCCGGGCAGGCATTTCGAGCTGATTATGATGGATTAGCCATGACGCCGCCCATGGGCTGGTATCCCTGGAATACTTTTGGCCAGGAACCGCAGAATGAGAAGTTAATCAAAGAAATGGTTGAGGCTCTTATCAGCAGCGGGATGCGAGAAGCTGGCTATTTATACGTGGGCCCTGACGAAGGGATCTGTTATTATCGTGCGAGTGACGGCAAGCTAACCACGAACCTCGAACGATATCCCAGTGGGCTCCGCGGGCTTGGAGATTACATTCATCAACGGGGCCTTAAATACGCACTCTACACTGATGCCGGCACCCTCACCTGCAGCAAGGCTATGCCCGGTACCAAGGGGCATGAATTTGAGGATATGCGCCAGTTTGCCGAGTGGCGAACCGATTATCTCAAAATTGACTGGTGCAATACTAAAGGACAGGATATCGTCCAGACCTACACTTTACTGAATGAAGCCCAGCGCGCCGCCGGTCGTCCCCTCGTCCACAGCCTGTGTTCATGGGGAGTAGGGGAACCATGGAAGTGGGCGGCCGCCGTGGGTCATCTATGGAGGACAACCGGTGATATCTGTGAACCAGGCAAAGCCGACTGGAACTCGGCCATGAAAATAGTTTTCGCCAATGAGAAATTGTATGAATATGCCGGTCCAGGCCACTGGAATGACCCCGACATGATGATCGTTGGGATGCCCGGGCTGAGTGAGGCCCAAAATCGAAGCCTCTTCAGCTTATGGTGCATGATGGCAGCACCGCTTATAGCTGGCAACGACCTGCGCCAGATGTCCGAATCCACCCGGCAAATCTTGACCAACATAGAAGTTATCGCTATAGATCAAGACCCACTTGGGATTCAGGGGCACATCATCAGGCAAGAAGGCCAAATCAGTATCTGGGGTCAAAAGAAATTGTTCGATGGCAGTCAGGCTGTGCTTATTTTTAACCAGAACAATTCGCCTTCTCAGGTAACCATAAGCTGGGATGAACTCGGCTTCAGCCGCGCAGCCAGCCTTTATGTGCGCGACCTCTGGAAACACCAGACAACCGGACCAATCACCAGGGGACTATCGGTGACTGTCCCCCCGAATGATGTAATCATGCTGCGCCTCTCCAGATCAAAAGACTTTCCGCTTCCACCGATTATCAGTGCTGATACTTATCTTATCTCGCTACACTCAAAAAGCTCCAAGCCAGAGAAGCTTTCTGCTTCTTTAACCATTCATAATGCCGGAAAAGTTGACCTGCCGCTCTGGAAGGTTCATGGGCCACTTCCCCCCTGGCTTTTCGTAAAAATTACAAAAAAAGGGAACAACCAGATTATCACCAACCAAATTAATACCGCGGGCCTCAGCCCAGGCTATTATCACACCATTGTCAGGTTAGATAATACTGAACCAATTTCCAAACGACCAATGTCTGCCTTTTATTACGAGGTAGAGCTTGAAGTCAAATAATGAGAACAAAAATGAAAATTATTAAATCCATTTTATGTATTTCCACAATTCTATTAATCTTGTTTTCCTTTGCTTGTGGTCCTGAAAAGGATGAGAAAAAATCGGGTTCTTCTGAGCCCATTAGCCCTCAAACCTCTGCTCTACAAAAAAAATTAGCCAGAGGCTGGAATACCTGGGAAAACGGAAGCGTCTTAACTCATGTTCTGCTGCCGGATGGCTTGGCCATTAAACTCATGCTCAAAGACCATGAATCAGAAGAAACCCTAACTGACGCTTTGATTGGCCGAGAAGACTTCGCCTCAAGAGAACGTATCATCCCCGGGCCACGAACTTATGATGGCTCATATACCGAGCTGGAAGTAAAATGGCGAGGTATCCACCTCCGAGTTCAAAGTGCGGCCTTTAATAACGAGCTTTATTTATTAATAAGCCCCCTTGAGGCTTCCCCCCAGGATTCATTGATTATTGTCCCTCAAATGTTATGGGGAAGAAAGGGGGAAATATTCCTGAATCAGGACCAGATTATCGGGAAAACTCAATATCAAAATATTTACCTGTACGTTGATGGAAACAGTCGGGAAAAAACTGCAGATAAAATCAGTCTCTCCTTAGATAAACCCATCACGATTTCATCGCATAAGTTAAAGTCACCAGATGACATAGCAAAAGTATTGGAAAAGGCCAGGAAAAAAGTCCCTGATGGTAAGGTAGTATGTCCTGAAGCACCAGAAGAATACAACGCCCTGCATACCGTTTTAGCCTGGAACACCATTTATGATCCTGTAAATGACAGGGTAATTACCCCGGTTAGTCGCAACTGGTCAGCTTCTGCGGGTGGCTGGGTTTTGTTTGAATGGGATACGTATTTTGCCGCCTACATGTTAGCGTTGAACAACAAGGACCTGGCTTACTCCAACGCTCTGGCCATCACCAAAGAAATTACACAAAGGGGATTTGTTCCAAATGTCGTTCATCCAGGATATAAAAGTGAAGACCGCTCTCAGCCTCCGGTGGGTGTTCTTATAATCAAAGAAATTTATAAAAAATATGGTGAAAAATGGTTTTTGCAGGAAGTGTTTAATAATTTACTGTCCTGGAATCGCTTCTGGGCAAATAATCGGGATATTGATGGCTACTTATGCTGGGGGTCTGATCCTTATATTCCGGGGAAGATTTCTGAGCATTTAATTAAAGGAATTGGTACCAAGATAGGTGCACAATGGGAATCAGGGTTGGATAATTCTCCGATGTGGGATGAAGCGGTTTTTGATACTACCAGACATCGCTTGCTTCTGGCTGATGTGGGTTTAATGAGTCTTTATATTGCCGATTGTCAGAGTCTTTCTGAAATTGCCTATATTTTGGACAAACCAGAGATAGCCAGAGAATTAAAAGAAAGAGCAGAAAAATATTCCAAGAAACTGGAAACCCTCTGGGATGACAAGTTTGGTCTTTATCTGAATAAAAACCTGGTGACTGGGAAATTCAGTTACCGTTTATCGCCCACTTTATTTTATCCACTGCTGGCCAGGGTACCTAGCCAGAAACAGGTAGAAAGGATGATTAAGGAACACTTTTATAATCCGGAAGAATTCTGGGGAAAGTATATTTTGCCTTCCATAGCCCGGAACGACCCGGCCTATAAGGATAACCTTTACTGGAGAGGAAGAATCTGGGCTCCGTTAAATTTTTTGGTATATTTGGGCCTCAGGAATTATAATCTGCCTGAAGCCAGAAAAGACCTGGTGGAGAAATCAAGAGATTTACTTTTAGCCTCCTGGATAAAAGAGAAACATGTGTTTGAAAATTATAATGCCGAGACCGGCCAGGGTGATGATGTCGGATGGAGCGATGCCTTTTATCATTGGGGAGCGCTGTTAGGATTTATGGGTATCATTGATAAAGGTTATCTGCCGCCTCCAGAAAAAAATTTATAAAGATTTTTTCCTCAAAATCTTAATTAATTTACCAAGACAAAAATTACTCAAGGTCAGAGTTTTTTCTAAAATAGGTCTCGGCAAAAAATTCCAGACTTCTGACTAAGCAGCTAAAAAATCAAGTCTGACTTTCAGCACTTAAATCCTCTTCCGCTCTTCGATCACAGATACTACCAGTCGCAGATAAGTAGAACTTGGTGTTATAGCTATAGATTAAATCCTCATGAATTGTCGCTTCAAAACACTAATTTTGGCGGCTTCTAAATTTTTTTACCAGACCGCAGCCTTCTTATTATTTCAGAGTCTTTCTGGGCAGCTTGAGATCCGTCATCGCCGCTTCGTAAGCAAAAGCAGCCATAACTACTGCGTTTTTCATCAAATCTTCAGGCGAGAGGGTATCAAGAAAATCCAAGTTCGTATGCCCTGCAGTACCGGCGATTCTATCCTGAATGAATTGAAAAGCCGGAAGTCCCACTCTGTCAAAAGGAACGTGGTCAGTGCTACCAACACTCTTAATTGAGATTGTGGTCATACCAAAATCTTTAAAGGGCTCCATCCAGGCCTGGAAAATGCGGCGCACATATTCATTTCCTTGTAGATAAATGCCCCGATACTGACCGGCCCCATAATCCTGGTTAAAATAAACCTGGAATTTCTCATAATCTTTGGTAGGCGGATTGGCGGGATCCTTAGGATTACCAAAATGCTTCTTAACATATTCTTTAGAACCAAACAACCCTTGTTCTTCTCCACTCCAGAGAGCAACCCTTATGGTCCGGCGTGGTGAGGCTCCGATTGCTTTAAGAATCCTAGCAGCTTCTAGCACAACAGCACAGCCGGAAGCATTGTCGCTGGCATTGGGACTGGCGTGCCAGCTATCAAAATGGGCCCCAATCATGACTATTTCATCTTTCAAGTCAGTACCTGGTATCTCACCTATGACATTGGCCGCCTTTTCAATTTTTTCTCCAATCTTGTTGCGAATTTCTAATTCAACTTTAACCGGTATTCCCCGTTTAACAATTCTGTACATCCGGTTATAATGCTCTGGAGTCACGGCCACGATTGGCAATGAATCCAAAGTCTTTTCTCGCGACCATTTATCTTTTTTGCTGCCCGGGCGGGAAAATCCAATCACTACACCTGGCCGACCGCCTCTACACTGGAAAACAGCCACCGCACCTTCAGACTTAAAGAAAGCAATTTTTTCTTCCGCAGTAAGTAAATCCGGGTTGGGAAGAGCTGGAGTGGGCGGCGCTGGTGGTATAACATCCTGTTCCAGTTTCTTTAAATCTTCATCACTCAGCCGTCTTACCCCACGAGATAAATTAGCCTGGGTTATGGGTAAGGGAGGACTTTCTAAAACAATCGCCCCTTTTAGTTTGCCTTTGAGCTGGGCCATTTGTGATTTCAACTTGATATCACCGATTACCACCGGGCAAATGACTTTGCCTTTTGTTCCAGGGGTATGAGCCAGCGGGAAACCGGTCATTGGTTGATAATCTGGTTCCAGCATATGAAGAGAAAAATATTCATTATCCCAGGTCACTCCATAATCCATATAAGGCTCAATTACTACATTTTCCAGGCCAATTTCCTTCATCTTGGCCACTGCCCATAATTGAGCTTTCTTCATGGCTTCGGAATTTGTTAAACGAGCCCCAAGAACATCAACAATGTAACCAGCTATGTCCATAACCTGAGAGTGCTGGAGACCTTCCTCTCTTATTTTGGCTACAGTTTCCCAGTGTACTTGAACCTGTTCTTGGCTGCTCAGGGAAATTTGAAATAAAGAAAGAGAGATCAGGATAATTGCTAATAAATGACCTATCTTTTTCATATCCAGCTCCTTCCCGCCTGAATAACAACTTCAGGCGAAATTAATTTTTGCCTGTTTTCCTCACGGCTTACAAGAATTCTTTTCTATTCCAGACCAGTTGAAATCCAAAATTCACCTTTAAGCTAATTATCATAACTTTTTAAGGGACATTAATTCACCCTGAGCCTGAAAATAGGCCCACCACGCTCTACCACCAATGGTATTAACAGTTCTTGTTTTTATCTTCATAAGAGCCAAAGGCTCAAGATTTTCATTAAAACTTTTCAAGCCAAGCAAAATCAAACAGAAATATATTGACACCATAAAAGTCATTTTAATATATAAAATATGTGATATTTTACTCAAAGGAGCAAAAAATGAAAATAAGAAAATTTTTTAAATTTGTTTTTTTGCTGCTCATCATCTTGGGCTCAGAAATTAATTTAATAGCCCAGGATAAAAAACCGGAAAACTTAACTCTCGAAAGAATCTTCGCCTCACGAGAATTTGCCTCAGAAAGTTTTGGCCTCGCCCACTGGCTAAAAGATGGCCTGAGCTTCACCACTCTGGAGAAATCCATCGCTACACCAGGCGGTAAAGATATAGTCCTTTACCAAGCACGGTCTGGACAGCGCCAGATTCTGGCTCCCGCATCCTATCTCATTCCTCCGAACGAGAAAAATCCCCTTCCTATTGATGGTTATTCTTTTTCAGAAGATATGAAAAAAGTTCTAATCTATACGAACAGCCAGCGCGTCTGGCGTCAGAAAACCCGCGGTGATTACTGGGTGCTGGACCTTACCAGCAGGAAGCTTAAAAAACTCGGTCAGGGAACTGAACCAGCTTTCCTTCAGTTTGCCAAGTTTTCTCCTGACGGACAAAAAGTAGCCTACGTCTACAAAAATAACATTTACTTGGAAGACCTGGTTACGGGCCAGACGACCCAGCTTACCGACGATGGTTCTGAAGATATTATCAACGGCACTTTTGACTGGGTTTACGAGGAAGAATTTTCCCTGCGGGATGGCTTTCGCTGGAGCCCGGATGGCCGGAAAATCGCTTTCTGGCAGCTTGACACCACCGGCGTTCCGGTGTTTCACATGATTAACAACACCGATGGCCTTTATCCCAGGATAATTTCTTTCAAGTACCCGAAAGTGGGTGAGACCAATTCCGCCTGTCGCGTGGGAGTAATTGATATCAACTCCAAAAAAATTACCTGGCTCAAAGTCCCGGGTGACCCCAGGAATAATTACCTGGCGTGGCTGGCCTGGGTTGGACCTAACCGGCTCCTGCTGCAACATCTCAATCGGCTTCAGAACAGAAACGAGGTTCTGCTGGCCGAAGCTGGCACAGGAGAGGTCAAAACGATTTTCGTTGATGAAGATAAAGCCTGGGTAGAAGTTGACACTGATTTAACCATCTACGATAACGGAAGGCATTTTCTTTTCACCAGTGAACGGGACGGCTGGAAACATGTTTACAGTGTCGACTTTAATGGTCAGGCCCGGCTTTTAACCCCAGGTAATTATGATGTTATCCGAATCTGCGGCCTGAACGAAAAAAAGAGCTGGCTGTATTTTATCGCTTCGCCTGACAATCCAACTCAGCGATACCTGTACCGGGTGCATCTCTATAAACCAGGAAAGCCAGAAAGGATTACCCCCCAGAATTTACCTGGAACAAATTCCTACCAGCTTTCTCCAACCTGCCAGTTCGCCTTCCATACTTACTCCCGCTTCGGTCGACCCCCGGTGATTGACCTGGTGGAACTTCCTGCCCACCGTCTGCTAAAAACCCTGGTAGACAACAAAACCTTAGCTGCCCGGGTTAATGCCCTGCGCCAGTCGCCGGTGGAATTTTTCCGAGTAGATATTGGCCAGGGAGTTCAGCTTGACGGCTGGCTGATGAAACCGCCGGCTTTTGACCCGTCCAAAAAATACCCGCTCTTCATCTATGTTTACGGCGAGCCTGCTGGCACCACTGTTCGCGATGCCTGGGGTGGGAACACTTACCTTTACCATCTATTCCTTACCCAGCAGGGCTACCTGGTGATGAGCATAGATAATCGGGGCACACCCCAGCCACGCGGTCGGGATTGGCGTAAAATTATCTACCGTCAGGTAGGCATCCTGGCCCCGGCTGACCAGGCGGCTGCCCTCCAGGCTGTGCAGAAAAAATGGAATTTCATTGACCCGAAACGGGTAGGCATCTGGGGCTGGAGCGGTGGCGGTCAGATGACCCTGAATGCTCTTTTCCGTTACCCTGAACTCTACAAGATGGGCATTGCTATAGCTTTTGTCAGTGACCAGCGACTTTATGACACCATTTACCAGGAAAGATACATGGGACTGCCAAAGGATAACCCAGAAGGCTACAAAAATGGTTCACCCATCACCTTCGCTCACCAGCTCCAGGGGAAATTGCTCATCATTCATGGTACTGGAGACGACAACGTCCATTACCAGAGCTTTGAAAAACTGGTTAATGAGCTGATTGCCAACAACAAGCTTTTTTCCATGATGATTTATCCCAACCGCTCGCACGGAATCTACGAAGGAAAAAACACCACGTTGCACCTTTACCGGACAATGTTTAATTTTATCAAGAATAACCTTTAAGTCATTCGCCCTAGATTAGGGAAAAGACATCTTTTTAAATTTATATATATAGTTGTACAAAATTGAATTGTATGAGCGGTAAGGACGGGACCTGAAAAATTATCATCAACTAATGAGCCTAATTTTCAGGCCCTTTTTTATCAAAAAATACTTTTTTCCGCTAAAACCTGCCTTATTGAGTCGCAGCAGACGAGAATGGTTTTGCTTAAAATTTTAAAAATTAAAGACCCGGTCAGCCTCTGATGACTTATCCGCGGTAGAAATCAAACTCTCTACCCGCACCCTTTTCCAGAGCCATTTTAAGTATTCGGCTTACAAGGACAATGTCTTGAGCAGCTACCCCGACCGTTTTGAAAAAGGTAATTTCCTCCGGGCTCAACCGGCCTGGCTTTTTTCCGGAAGCCACTTCTCCATTTTCAGCTACAATTCTCTCAGCCGAAAAAATACCTTCTTTTATTGGAATAATCAGGTCACCAGCTTCTTCTAGAGCCATGTTTTTTTGTCAACAAAAACCCGGGCTCTGGCCACGGTTTCAGAAGGAACCTCTCGTTCAGCCGGCTTATAAGAACCGATGGCGTTGAGGTGAACCCCTGGCTTGATGTCTTTATCAGCAAAGACCAGCAACTTAGAAGTGGTAGCTGTGAAGATTATGTCCGCCTCGGCCACAGCCTAGCTGGCTGATTCGGCTACCTGGATTTTAAGTCCCAATCTATCAGACATCTGTTCAGCAAATTGTTCCGCTCGCTTCCTGTTCTGGTCAAAGACGTGAACTTCTTCCAGGCTCTGGACCGCAGCCACAGCTTCCAATTGAAATCGAGCCTGGAAACCGCGCCAAAAAGAGCCATCTTCCTGCTCTCTGGCCGGCTGAGCAGTTCGGTAGCCAAGCCACAGGCCGCACCGGTTCGCAGAGCAGTCAGCGTGCTGGCTTCCATGATGCCCAGGGAGCTAACTGAGGCCTGAAAATGGAGAGATTACGATGCCAAATCGCGATCAAAACTTGACATGATCTTAAAACATGATATAAGAAAAAAAATGAGAAAGGCTAACATGATAATAGACCTTAAAAAAATCAGGTCAATTATTATCAGCCTGAGTCTTCTGGGACTATTATTGTTTTCAATAGATATTGGCTGTTATCAAAAGCCGAAGCAGGCCATAGTACCCTATGAATCGGAAGCCTGGATTCCTAAGGTCTGGAATTCTGAGCCTCCTGAGGGCTGCCCCTTTGAATCGTCCAGAGACATAAGAGGAATCGCTTTTACCGGTAGATATGCTACTTATACTGACGCGGACACCTGGTATCCATCATGGGCAGATGACGGAAACATGTACAGTGGATGGACTGATGGAGAAATCGGAAAAGAAAGCTGTCATTCTTCAGGCGGAGCAAAAGCTCGTACAGGAAATGCGAAAATCATCGGTGATGATCCTTTGAACCTGGTTGTCCAATCGCTCGGCACCCTACCAGCTTCAGCCCTGCCCTATGGCGGCAGGTATCCAAGCGCCAACCTTGTCTATAATGGAATTTGGTATTATGGAACTTATTGTATAGACTTCGATTACACTAAACCTGAATATCCGGAAGAATATAGCTGGGCTATATGCGGCCCTGTTCCGGGTTTTAGAATTTCTTTTGACTACGGGAAAACCTGGATTCCAAGCCCGCTATCGCCTGAGAATCCGCTTTTTCCAGAATCGGGTAAAAACGGCCATCAAGTAAAGATGGGCACTCCCCACTTTGTTGATTTTGGTCGCAATCTGGAATACTCCCCGGATGGGAAAGCTTACCTCGTAGGTCACGGAGCCCTGGATAATGACCCGACTCCTCGGGTAGCCGGCAACAGCTGGATTGCCGGGGATGCTGTTTACCTGGCCCGGGTGACACCTTCTCCTCAAAACATTAACAATATAAAAGCCTATGAGTTTTTTGCCGGTTTCAATTCAGAAGGAAAGCCAATCTGGTCCAATAATTTTTCTGATATAAAGCCTTTGCTGGTCTGGAATGATCATATGGGATGCACAACTATTACCTATAATGCTCCTTTGAATAAGTATTTGATGTGCATTACTGATGGCTGGCCAGGTGTCAAGAATATGAACTCTTATATTCTCGAAGCCGATGAGCTAACCGGACCTTATAGATTAATTAGCTATATGAGGGATTTTGGCCCTCAAGGCTATTTTCTTAATTTCCCATCAAAATTTATCCAATCCGACGGCCGAACAGCCTGGCTTTCCTATTCGGCCAACTTCCATAAAAATTATTTTGCTAATCGCGCTATCGCCAATCCCCTCGGAAGCCGTTATGCCTGGTGCTTGCAGGAAGTTCTGCTTCTCGATGAACAGACTTTGAATCTATTACAAAATAAGCATCAAAAGGACCCCGTCAAGAGCGAAAATAATATTGCTCTCCGGGCTCACGTTAGTGTTTCCTCAGTTCAGGAAAAAAGCAAACCCATGACTGAGATTCCTCAATTTTTTGGTGAAGGAGCAGCTGATGGCGTCATTGAATATCGAGAAGAGACCAATCAACACGCATGGGTTAGTCAGGAAAAATCAACAGCGATGATTCGTTTAAGCTGGGATCAACCTGAAACTATCAATCGAATCTGGCTTTTTGACCTACCCAATTTAAAAGATCATGTTCTGTCAGGGCTGCTGGTTTTCAGTGATGGTAGTACCCTCAGAATTGGTGAATTGCCAAATGATGCCAAGTCAGCCAGAGAAATTTCCTTCCGGCCGAAAAAGATAACCTGGCTGGCTTTCATCATTGATTCTGTCTCTAAGGAAACCAGAAATGCCGGCCTGGCCGAAATTGCTGTATTTAAATTATAGCGAAAAGGAATTGCTGGAGAAAATGCTGACTGGGTTTTTTACTGGAGAAGGATCTGCTAAAGACGATGCTGGGCAAAGGAGTTGATGCGATTGGAGAGAGAAGCTAAGGTAGGAGCCCCTAAGGATAAACACAGTCCGAAAACGATAACCCATCTTTCGAACTACAGGGTAAGGAGAATGCATTCTCAATTGGAGGGCTTATAACTTATGTAGCCAAGGTGAGTAATAATGGAGGTTATGCATACAGAGAAAAAATGGCATATCACGCGAAGGAAGGGCGTACTCATGGGCGGGGCGGCATCACATGCGAAATAGTGAATAGTCCTGAAGCTGTAAGCAAAGGGAGGCTTTAGCCATGCCATCGAGACGAAATGTGTTAAAAACCTTTGTTACGTGCGGACTGATGTTTGCCCTATCGGACCGCCAGGGGAAGGGTTCGCCACAGTCCAACGGCCCGACAAATAGATTGCCTAATATTGTCGTCATTCTGGCTGACGACCTCGGTTATGGGGACCTCGGCTGTTATGGATCGACAAAGAACAGGACCCCCAACATCGACCGTATGGCCGCCGAAGGGACCCGCTTTACTAGCTTCTGCTCGACAAGTAGTGTTTGTACGCCGTCACGTGCGAGCATGATGACAGGCTGCTACCCACGCCGGATTAATATGCACGAGGACGAGAACGGCGAATGGGTCCTGTTCCCCGTTGCTAGGAAGGGGTTGAATCCTAACGAGATCACTGTCGCCCGCCTTCTGAAGAAAAAGGGATATGCAACGCAGGCCATCGGCAAGTGGCACTTGGGCGATCAACCTCCGTTCTTGCCCCACCATCACGGATTCGATCACTACTTCGGGATCCCATATAGCAATGATATGGGCGCATCTTCCGGCTCGCCTTATCCCCCGCTACCGCTGCTTCGGGATAACGAAGTCATCGAAGCGCCCGTCAATCTGGATACATTGACGGAGCGGTACACACGCGAAGCTATTCGGTTTATAGCCGAGAGCAAGAACCAGCCTTTCTTTCTTTATGTCTCACACTATCTACCACACACCCCACTCCACCCAGGAGAGAGGTTTCGCGGGAAATCGGCCAACGGTAAATATGGCGATGCTGTTGAAGAATTAGATTGGTCCACAGGGGAAATCCTATCAGCGCTCAAAGCCTACGGGTGCGATGAGACTACCCTTGTCATTTTCACCTCGGACAACGGCGGCACACGCCCAGAGAATAACGTTCCCCTACGTGGGACGAAAGGCACCACATTCGAAGGCGGACACCGCGTTCCCTTCATCGCCAGGTGGCCTGGCCGCATCCCTAAGGGAAAGCTTTGCCACGAACTGGCCACGATGATGGACATCCTACCAACGTTCGCCGCTTTGGCTGGCATCGAGTCACCTCGCGACAGGATTATCGATGGGCACGATATCACGGCGCTTCTGAAGCATCCGGAGTCGTCGCGAACGCCCTATGATGTCTTCTATTATTATTTTATGGGCCAACTTCAAGCCGTCCGGTCGGGCCGGTGGAAGCTCCACTTGCCCCTCAAGGCGAAACGCCACGGCTGGCATCGCCCTCCATATGAGGAGAAAGGAATGCTCTTTGACCTCGAAGCCGATGTCGCTGAGACAACAAACGTCATCGCCAAGAACCCAGACATCGTCGCTCGCCTGACCGCGCTGGCGGAGAAGGCACGGGAGGACCTTGGCGACGAGGGCCGGAACGGGAAAGGCCAACGACCCGCAGGTTGGGTCAAACGGGCCCGGCCGCTGGTTTTCAACCGGCGCTTTCCTCGGTGACCGTGAACCCAAGGGCTGGCCAATTCAGAACAAGTTCTTCTGAATCATTTTATTTTGAAACCAAAATGAAAACTAAGGGTTTTCTTATGACTGACATTTTTCTCTTCTAATAGCTTCGGTTCCGAACTACTTTACCCCGGTACCTATTAAAACGTTTGATGCCCCATATTTTTTTATCTACTTTATTTTTCAATATTTTTCTATTTATTTGCCGGTTCTTGCCGAACAACAATCAGTACATAGCCGACTTCCAGGCCCGGTGTGGAGTCACAATCAGAGCAGGGTTTTACCACCTGACCGTAAGACAATGGAGCCATGTAATCGCAATCAATCGGCCAGGTGGCATGGATTTTTTCTACCAGACATTGCAGCTTCTCTTTTTTCTCAGCTGACCAGTGGTATTACTGGAAAGCCGGTTGGTCAACAAACCTATACCAGGAATAGGTTACAATTGAACCATCAGCCAGCCTGACTTTATGTGTCCAGGCCCCTTTTGAGGGAGAGGTATAAGGATTACCTGGCCGGGCCAGCCTGAACTTCTGCCGAATAAGTCCGGTTTCAGAAGGAACCTTTTCTTCCGGAATGGCCAGGTATTTTTTTCCTATCATAAACATAATACCGGGGGGAAAATGCCCATCTTTCCCTTAATGTTTGATTTCCAATGAAGTCCCCAGCGGTTTCCGGCAAAAATTCGGATTTCAAAAAATCCGCTTTCACCTTCCTCGCCATTGATTTCCTTTCCGGCCATGTCATACCGGGTCTGCCTAGCCACAAGTACCGGTCTTATAGCTCCTCTCTCCTCAAACTGACCAGAACAGTAAACACCTTTATCCCGCCAGGCTTTGAAGGCTTCATAAAGAGCTGCCTTAGAATAATAAGTTACATCCTCAACCATAATGGTTCTCTCCTGTTCATCTAGTGGAAACTGCAACTTAGGAAATTTGGCGTATACTCTTCCCGACGAATCTTTAGCCTCAAAACTCGGCATGGGATTAATTTCAATAGCCCCACCACCAGCAATCCCCGGACGGCTGTCAATGCCGCGTCCATATAGAAAAGGATAATTAAATATTCTGGCAATCTTGCTCCAGGTCTCCGGGGGATAAAAAAGACTATCGGTCCCTTAAAATTGGCCGCACTTAAAAAGCAGGTCCAGATGCTACATAAAAACCGATTCCAGCCCCATATTCTTTCAGAATTGGTTCATGATCAAAGCTGATGTAGCCATACAGCCCATTTTCTTTCTGGGTAAACTTAAGAGATTTTGGCTTGAAGGCTGTGCTCAGCATAAAGGGCAAGAGCACAAGCAAAATCAACACCATTTTAATAACTGAAAACCATTTTGTCTCTTTTGGGGGCATAACCACTTCCCCCATTTAAATTCCATGTTCTTTGAAATAAACAATATCAGCCGTTAAATCCGTCTACTGAAAATAATGGCGTGAACTTTTTTCCTTTTCACTTATTTTTTTCTCTAACAAAAGCAAACCTGGAATTTATTTATCGTCTAAGAAACTAGACTCGACCCTTCAAAAAAACACTCTCAAACGCTTTTTTCTTATTTAAACGAAAGATCCAGTATTATCTGGCCCTGCACCGGGAAAATCTTCAGCGGTTCGTTCTTCTCCTTTAAAAATCTGCCTTTTTTCAGCGGCACGGTGTAATTCCAATTTTTAAATTTGCCGGATAATTTACCGGGTTCCACGCTTAAAAATGGTAACTCCGCCTCTGTAGCGTTACTCAATTCCAGGTACCAGGTATCTTTAACCCCGCCCTTGGCCGAAATAACCAGGGATTTCTCATCAAACTTGATAAAAATTTCTCCTCCTGAAGAATCGGTTGGCCAGCGCACCAAAAGATTACCCGGCAGTGACTCGTTCACCACCAGGTTATTACCTTTTAACTCTTTCCCGTCGCCGTATTTAAACCTCAAACCGGCAATTGTCCTGGTGGAACTCCAGTAAAAGCCATCCACCAATGGGAGGGTATAATAAAAGCACTGGCTTGATGTCCCGCATTTTTTAAAATAATCAGAGACCACGTTTTCATCAAACAGATGAATATCTCTGAACCGTAAAGTTCCCTGTTCCCAGAGCAGGTTTGCCCTGTAAAATCTCGAGTTAAACCAGACCGTTTTTAAATTTTTTTCAGAATGATCCTTTAGCACTACGACTGAAGTCGGCGGAGTAACCTGATAATTCTCCTTAAACCACTTTCCCGTTTCGCTGAGAGTTTGCAGGACGATTTTCCCCTCTCTAACCAGCTCATCTAAAATCTTCATCTGAATTTGATAGCCCCGGGCCATTCTTTTCCAGGTAAAGGAATTCTCCTGGCCAACCTGCCCATAAGCATAATTCAGGGCTGGTTCGTTCACAAACCAATCAAAATACCATCGGCACCACTTTTCATCGCCCCCGCCCTTCTCATACACCGGTTCAAGGGAGATAACACGCTGGTTTCCGGTACCCAGGCCGCTGTCATATTGATGAATGGGGTCACTGCCGAGCATGCGGAAATTTGGAACGGGAATCTGGTTTTCGGGATTCTGCGCGGGCATGTAAGCATTAACCAGGCTCGGATAGTAACCGCCACTCCAGTAACCGCCCCACAGAGTATATCCATCTGTTCCTACCTGGTCTTTACAATTACAGGAAGCCACAATGCCATATTTACCGTGCATGTATTTCAGTGAATGGGCATCAATGAACCAGGACCCGACCGATTTCGGATAGCTACCAAATATCTTCTTGAAATCTTCCATGTAGGTATCAATAAGTTTTTCTCTTTCTTCCGGCGTATAGCCAGTGGAGAAACCAACATCAGCGTGCCAATCCCACGGATATCTTCCACGCCATTTAAGTCCGCTTTTCTCCACCAGGGGTTGCGGTATTTCCAGCCAGGCCCCGACTTCAAACTTATCGGCTGGCAATTCTTTCATGAGTTTCTGATACCGGGGATCAATGAGAGCATCATACTGGAGAAGAAAAGTGGCTTTGAAATTATACTGCTTTATGATGTTAATCTGCTCAACCACCGTCCGGTAGAGAACTTCCTCGGTTATCCAGTCAATTCGTGGTTCGCACTGCCGGACGAAGTTTATTATATTCACAATCCGGGGTGAATGATTTTGACTTTCAGCTTTTTTACTATGGCTGATTCTAGTAGAGACTGTAAATAACAAGAGAACCACAAATATCATCAGTATCCATTTTCTCTTTTCACTCATTTTAGTCATTTTATTTTCCTCATAATATATTATAAGATATTCACTAAGCTGGGTATAAATTTCAGTCCTGTTTCCATCTTGGCAGTAAAGAATGGCATATAATTTTCTCTTTTCTGTCGAGCCGCAGAGAATAATTATCCAAATAAGGATTTTATCCTTCCTTTCAAATTAAAAAAGATCACATTATCAAAAAGGCCTTAAGTCGCCTAACTTTCCACAGGTAATATTTGGGACTAAGTTGGCCTGCTCATAATTTATTTTTTATTTATCTGAAAAATCCACTACCATATCTATCGCTGGTAAAAGTCTGACTGGTCCCAGCAGACCAGCTGGATAAAGCTGCCAGTTAGACCTGATGTTAGTGCGGCAGAATCTTTTTTCCGGTGGAAGCTTCAAATCGCCACAGAGACGATTAATCCACATGTTCCTGACTTCAACTTTAATATCATTGGAGCCCGGTTTGATGAAAGGAGTAATCTCTGTCCGAAATGGCGGGGTCCATAATATTCTAGCCGATTGGCCGTTAATGAACACTTCAGCCACTTCATGAACCTCTCCTAGATCCAAATACACTCTTCTACCAGAGCTCATCCACTCCTCAGCTATATCAATCGTTTTGATATAATAGCCTGGGCCAGAATAATACTTAACTCCTTCACTCTCATGGTCTGTCCAGGATATTAGTTTTGGCAGTATAATACTGGGTGGAGCTCCCCACTTAGGATCAAATTCCACAGTCCATTCACCTTCAATGGTCTGCGGCTGTGGTAAGGAATAGACTTTTATCTGTTTCTTTTGTCCATTAATACCAGTCACCTCGTACTCACCGTTCTGCCAGACTCTGACTCTCGCAGTTGTTCTATTAACCCCATGGACTTGGATGAGAGGAAAAGAAGAATCATGTTTTTCTTCCGAAAGAACAGCCAAATCAACGCCTGCAGAAAAAGTTTTATTACTGAAGACTACAAACACAGAACCGGCAGGGGGTAGATTGAGCCACACACTTGTTCCGTCGGGTACCTTCCTATGAGTGAATACCGCTTTTATGCTGCCATCTATAGGATCCCACAGTTGAGGTGTTTTATCTTTGACGCGAAAAACACACCAGGTATTTATAGGAGTTAATGATTTGTTTCTAACAAAATAAATATCCTTATCTTCTGTCCTACGGTGGATGTAGTCAAGATGGGTGTTTTGTTCTTCAATCTCACTCGAAAAATCCGGCCCGATAGAGTTCTGGAGAAGCCATTGCCTGGGAGTTAAACCCCAAATGACTTTGCCTCGGCCATAGTAATTTTGTTTAACTGAAATCCCATCACACTTTCCCCACATTCTGTCAGCCAAGTCCCGCAGTTTCATGGCCTGTTTCTGGTGATCTTTAAGACCTGGAACATCCTCAGGCTTAGGCCCTATAATGGTCGCCCCCTCGGACACCAGCTTTTCCAATTTGATAAGCACTTCAAGAGGCATGGTCCTCTCATCAGGAAGAACAAGAAGGCGATAAGACATCCCATCAGGAAGAACGATCAAGCCATCTTTAACTGTCATTCGATTCAGGATAACATCGGTGTTAACAACGTCATAATCATAGCCTTCGCCTAAGCCTTCCAGCAAAGGTTTTTCTGGAACATTGTGAAACAGTGGCCAAAAATTTGGGGCTTTATCACCATAATAATAGGCAACATCAGCCACAAATAAGCCTTGTTGTAACATATAACAACACCGAGCCAGGTAATCCATGAAGGGTCTTGCTTTGGGCCACCAAACCACCCGCGGGTTCAGATCCACACCGGCATGATAAGCGCGGCCGGGGAAACCAGCCTCTTCCGGTGAGTGGGCATAGACATGGTAAGTTATCCGATTCAAACCTTCGCAAAAGGCTCTGTCAACTAACTGTTTAAGCACTAAAGGGCTGTTCTGCCAGCGCAACCAAGTTGTCCATGATTCAGCATCCACATATTTTTTTCCATAAATATGGGAAGCAGAAGCTATCTCTTTAACCAGAAAAATATTGTGGCGATTCTTAATCCAGAATTCACCTCGAGGTATATCAACATTTCCTAGGGCTTTCAGAGCATCCACAGGGCAGCTATCCCAGATGGGAGGACCTGGCCCTCCAGCTTCGCCAACAAGTTGCAGACCGTATTCCGCACATACTTGGCTCCCCGTTGTATAATGACTGAAGATAAGAAGATCGCTTATTGTTTTTTTATAATCATAGATAAATCTATCGCTGGTATCTTTGTCTTTTACGGTCCAGCCCGTCAACACAGGTAACCAGGGAATTGGATCATAGCCATTATATTCATTAAACCATTGTGGAAATTTCGCCGTCCACTGAATGCCTTCTTCGAGCTCCATGCTATCAACTTCAAGATATTTAAGAGGACAATCCGGATTTGCTCCTTTTTTTAATCCAACCTTATTTAAGATGTACTCAAAGTGAAAACGGGTAGCTTTTGGATCCAGAAAATCTATGAACAGACCCTTTGAATTTGGACTTGCCGCGATTAGCTGTTGACCATTATTAGTACAGATAAAGCGCACAATTTGCCACTTACCAGGTGGAACATCCCACACCAACTGACCATTTGTTACCTTGTCAGTTATATTGATTACTTTAGAAATGTCTGGAATAAGTTTATTTTCGGCATAAGGCCAGGCAAGCACAGCTACATCAAGATACCACTTCGGCCTTCCATCTTCACCTTTAGGACAGGTGGGTGGAACTTCGGGAAACTCAAGTTGTTGCCTGATTTTAGCCGGGCCTTTGATAACCAAAGTTGAATAATATAGATTCTTGCTGGCCATTTCCGGAGGCACCCAGGAACCTCCTGCATTCCAACCACTGGAAGTGACCAGCCCCAGAGTCAGTCCTAATTTGTGGGCTTCTTTCATTGAGTGGTGGATGGCCGCAACGGATTCAGGCCCCAGAAAGGGTGGGCCGGTGGGAACAAAACCGTCAGGATTTTGCATCGCTTCGGTATCCCATATTTCCAGGCCAGCCAATCCCTTGTCTTTAGCTTCTTCTAAATCACGGGTCAGACCATCAAGCGTTACCGCTCCGTTTAACCAGTTCCAATAGGCCCTCGGCCGAGCCTCGTGACCGGGCTGTTTGAAACCATTTACCAAATCCGTATCTTTGGTCTTGACCTCGCAACCAGTGCTGAGAAACATTACCAGAAAAAGAATGCTGATAATTTTTTTCATTTTGGTCACTCCTCTTCCAATCTTTATCATGTTAACTATCGATTTCCCTAATGGGTTAAGTATACAAAAGAAAATCCTAAGCCATCAAAAGGAAAGTTAGCCAAAATTGTTCTGAGCGCGGTCATAGAACATTTAAATTCACTTCCTCCCTGAGCTTCTCGAGGTAAGAGAAAATTTGCAACAGTCAGCAATCTTAATGAATGAAAGGCACCAAATACCCTAGCACGGGCGAAGCTAGCCATCCTCTCCGCTTCTGAATTTTTTTGAACCTACTCAACACGCAAAAAACTAAGTAAAAAGGACCCTTCAAGATCTGCTCGCGATTTCGCCACATTCTCAACAGATATAATCTGCCAGGATTTTTTAAACCCCGTTTTTGCCTACCTAGCCTGTGAGATATAGCTCCTTGAGATAAAACAATTGATAAATAACCCATAGTTTTGATGTAATTTCTGAACTGCCCCCCAAAATTTATTTAATGATACGTATACTCACGTGAGAAATAATATGGATCGGCAATTAATTACAAATCAGGATTCATTTTGGGGCTGTGTAAAATTTACTGTGTAAATTTGCAAACATGATAGAATAGATAAAAGGCTCTTTCCCTTAAAATAGGGTTTTAATCGAAGAACACAAAAAGACAAGGAGAAAGATCCTCCGGAAATCAATCTCAGCGTAACAGAGTTTAAGGAGCTTTGCAAGAGCATCCAGAAGCGCCCAGGAAGGCTTTATAAGATGATGCGCCAGGGAGACCGAGAGACCCGAGGAACCTAAAAATTTCTTGAAAAACATAAGTTGTTTTCTTAAATTAATATGCACTCTGCTAGGGCACGAAACCAAAAGGAGGAAGATAAAAATGACAAACAAATATACACTAGATCGAAGAACATTCCTGAAAACGCTCAGTTCGGCGGCCGCTGCCGGATACCTGTGGATGTTTGGGGTGGGTCTTTCTGGGTGCCGCAGCGGAGTAGGCCGGAAACCCAACATTATCTTAATTATGGCCGATGACCTTGGCTATGCGGCTCTCGGCTGTTACGGCCAGAAACTTATCCAGACGCCTTATATCGATAAAATGGCGGAGGAAGGAATACGTTTTACGGATTTTTATGCAGGGAACACGGTTTGTGTCCCTTCTCGCGTCAGTCTTTTAACCGGCTTGCATCCGGGACATGCCTCCATTCGTGATAATTTCCCGCCTCATCTCAAGAATTTTTCAGGGTACATGAAGGATTGGCCCAAAGAACTCTGGCCTCCCAAAGAGACGAAATTAGGTCAGGTCATGAAAAGAGCGGGCTATAAAACTGCTCAATTCGGGAAGCTCGAGGCCGGAATCCCCATGGGACCTGGAATGATGACAAAGCATGGTTGGGATTACTGGTTTGGCTTTCGGGCGACAGGAGCCGCTTTCCAGTATTATCCTGTTGAATTATGGAAGAACGACCGCAAGATTATCTTCGAGGCGAATAAGGCCGAAGATGTGCGGAAACCCGGGATCGTAGGCAATCGAGGAGTTTATTCGCAAGATCTTTTTGTCGAAGAAATATTAAGGTTTATTCGCGAGAATAAGGACTCACCCTTCTTCATTTATTTTCCGACCCAGATTCCTCATGGTAGATCTCCCCGGGATGGCGCTCAAATCCAGGTACCGGATATCGGACCGTACGAAGACCGTGACTGGAGTTATTTAGAGAAGTTATATGCAGCGATGATAACTCGTTTAGACAATCACATCGGTCAAATCATCGAACAGCTTAAGGAATTAGGTCTAGATGAGAGAACTATTATTTTCTTCACTAGCGATAATGGAGACGAAAATAGCTATTATGGGTATACGAAACGATTCGAAGCCACCGGACCGCTGCGAGGTAAAAAAAGATTCCTGTACGAGGGAGGAATCCGTGTCCCCATGATCGTGCGGTGGCCCGGTCAAATCAAGCCGAGTCAAGTTAGCAATCTTCCATGGGCGGGGTGGGACATTATGGCCACACTTGCGGACTTGGCGGGAACCGAAAAGCCTGGGCACACGGATGGAATTTCAGTGGTACCTACCTTGCTAGGCCGTCCGGATCAACAGAAACATCATGAATATCTCTATTGGGAATTTAATATGGGAAAACAACAGGCCGTCAGAATGGGGAAGTGGAAAGGCATTCGGTTTGGGGGAATCAAAGAACCGATTGAATTGTATGATCTCAGTCAAGACATCGGAGAGAAGAACAACTTGGCGAATGATCATCCTGAAATCATAGAACAAATGGATGAAATCATGAGAAAGGCCAGAGAGAATTCTGAGTACACGGCATTCTGGCCCTTGCCAAAGCATCGACTTTACAATGTGAAATGGGACAAGTGGATATTTGATCAATTAGAAAAAGGGATCGACTGGGACAAACATTGATGCCTTTGAGCCGAATGGTGTGGCCTTTAATGTTGATTTCTCGCAAATACTTGAAAAACGGGTTGAGGATGGACAAGGCAAGGACACTGTCGCTAATTGTAGACGAGCTCAGAATTCTTCCCAAGTTGGCAGAAAATTAGGCTTCCAGTTTTCTACCCGAGCTTAAGGGGCAAAGGGCAACTATTGTTTACTGACGCGCAGATTTCATTAAAAAGTACCGCAAACTCGCCTTTCTCCTTAAGGAAAACTTTAATAAAACCAAATCAAGCCTACGGCTCATAAGTGACATATTATTGGTATAAATTTATTAATCAGCCAGTTTTATTAGCCTTTTAATTCGCCAACTAAAAAAGCTGATCTTGGTAGAGAAAATTCGTGCGAATTGGCCGGATTGAGCAGGCTTACATGGCGCTGGCAGCCTTCACTCCACTGGTAAACTTGGTCCTAGCTTCAATTGCAATACCCCTCCCTGGATTAGTAATTGGCTAGGTACTAACCTTTATTCGTCAGGAGGCTATTCAACAATAATATAAGGGCGTCAATAACAAGATCAAAGTTATTAAACGGAGAGCATATGGCTTCCATCACCTGCGTTACTTCTACTTAAAGATCATGCAAGCTTTTACCAACTAACCGGGAGATTATCCTTTTACCTAAATTTTTATCTAAATTTCACAGCAATTACCCTATTGAATTTTCAACCATACTCCCATAATTTCATACGCTCAATTCTTATTGTCTAATCCCTCAGACAGTTTCCATTAAATTCTTTATTTATCATACTCTTGCCTCGTTACAATAGGCACATATCCAACTTCCAACCCCGAAGGAGGTTTCACTAACAAAGCAGAATCCAGTCTAACAAGTTGACCCCGCGTGGGGGGCGCCATGTAATCCCGGTCAATAGGCCAGCTGGCATGGATCATCTCCACCAGAGCCTGGAGTCTGGCCTTTTTCTCTTCGCTCCAGTGATACTGCTGGAAAGCAGGCTGGTCAATAAATCGGTACCAGTAATAGGTCACAACCGAACCGTCAACCAGTTTCACCTTGAATGGACCCCGTGTTGGTCCCGGTGTAGTCCAGGCTCCTTTCTTTGGCGAGGTATAAGGCTTCCCTGGTTCAGCCAGCTTGAATTTTTTCTGTAAAAGCCCAGTTTCTGACGGAACCTCTGATTCTGGTATTGCTATATATTTACCTCCGACATATTTATAATATTGAGGAAAAACACCATTTTTAAATCCATCCTTTCTTTGCCATTCCACTCCCCAGACATTTCCTTCAAAAATCCGGGTACTCATGACCTCATTTACACCCACGATTTCTTTGCCAGCCATATCATAGCGAATCCGACGGGTAGAGAGCTTAGGACGCCAGGCTCCCCGCTCATTGAATTTGCCCGAGCAAAAGCCACCTTTATCCCGCCAAACTTTGAAGGCATCATATAGGGCAAATTTAGAATAATAAGTTACATCTTGAACCAGGATGGCCTGACCTTTTTCATCCACCGGGAATTGCAACTTTGGTAGCTTGGCATAGAGCACACCCTTCGCGTCGCGCGCTTCAAAACGTGGAACGGTGTTAATTTCCATCGCCCCACCGCCAGCAATACCAGGTCGTGCATCCAGGCCGCGGCCAAAGAGAAAGGGATAATTGAACAACTTTCCAATCTTACTCCAAGTCTCGGGAATAAAAGCTGCGATTGGTCCCTTAAAATTTTCGCTGCTAAGAAAGCAGGTCCACCATTGCTCGCCAGTGGGCATATCGTCTGTTGTTGGCTCAGTAAACGGTAGAGCCATCCAGGCATAGCCTAAGAATTCGCCGTTGGGATTTCCTTCAAAAGTAAGCCCATCTGGAGGGATTAACAGACGATTGCTTATCTGAGCTATGCCTAGCCGATCATCAGGTAGAGCTTCGTCAGAGTAAAAAAATGACCACCCTGGTGAACCAATTTCATAATCATAACACTGAGGAGTGCCATTCATGCTGAATTTTGGGGGACCATAGCGAAAGTGATTGCCTGCCCAGTAGCCAATACCACCTTCAATTGTCTGAAAAACCGAGCTAAAGGTAGGTCCCCGTCGTTTCCATTTACGGGCCAGAGTTCCCTCCGGACAGAGTGGTTTGTCTTTGTTGTCAGAATTGTCAGGTAAAATCCATGTGCTGGGCAGCCCTATCTGAAAACCTGCCAATGGCTCTTCAATAAGCGGCCAAACAGCTGCATAAAATCCCATGCCGGCAGTGTATGATGGTTGAGAGGGCCGGGGTTCATGGCTAAAGCTGATATATCCATGAAGCCCTCTTGGCAACTGACCAGTCCTGTTTTTGTCTTCGGTTTTGACCAATAACGGAAACAACACAAATAAAAAAACAAGCCAGGCAGGAATCGGTATAAAATATTTTTTTCTTGTCATGATTCACCTCCTTTTTTATCCGTCTTATAAAATTTATTTTAATTTTTTATAAATTTAATTTCCCTGCCATTTTATGGAGTGAAGGATAAGGATCTATTTGCTCCAGCCTCTTCAACTCGTCTGTCACTGAAACCCGTCTCCTCTTAACAACGTTCCTTTCTTCAGGTTCATCTTTTCTAATGAGTTACACATAACCATCCCTGGAAAAAGTGGTTATTCCTTATTCTCATTTAACAACAGCCATCTCGGCGAGTCCAATATTTCGGATTGTAAGTGAAACACTGGTAATAATAAAAGCCAGCCAAGTGATGGTTTTTTCTGAAAACTTTATTTCCCTTGCGATCCAATCATAACTGGGAAGCTCCGAAACGCTGATAGTTGAACCATCACAGAAAACCAACATTCCCGACCTTACCGCATCTTTAAGACTTGGTCGTCCAAAAATCCTTTTCCATCATCAAGCCAGTGGGCAGGTCCAAATCTCTCTGGCTAAAACTCCTGGCTGGCAAATATTCTTTCTAAAGTCAACCACCTCTCTGAGTTTTCTCTCTGACCAGCAGGAAACGATAACAAAGCGGTTGGTATCATCAAAAGGAAGCTCAAGATTATTACGCTTGAAACACAAACAATTAGATGATTTAGACTTTGCTTTTTATTCCTGATTTTCATTTTTACCTCCATCTTAATTATTATAAAAAATAACTTTTATTTATCAAAAATAAGCCAAGCTTTTAAAAATGAAGCATTTTTCTATAATGATGTGATGTAAGCAAAAAATAGGGGGCATATCCGAAAACAGAGCTTTCAAGCCAAGTAGATTTAAAGCCGATTAATTTGCCAAAAATTAACTATACTATAACTATACTATACTTCGAGTCGCACTCAGAGAATTGGAAACAGGCGCTGAATAAGGCCTTATGAAAGAACTTACAGAAGAAGTAAGGAAATATCCGCTAAAGCTGATTAGTGAAATTGGTAGCCAGGCTACTTTAACCAAATTTATGGCAAAGCTCTCCATTCTAGGGATCGAACAGATCTTCTGCACCTATGATAATCCCAGGGGAATGCGGAGACTGAGTGGATGATGCGAACGCTTAAAGAGAAGTTTCTCTGGTTGAATGAATTTACGAGCTACGAGCTGGCTAAGGCAGCCATCGACCGATTTGATTGAGCATGATTTCAACTAGCTGTATGGGCACTCAACCAGCTCGCCTTTATGAGATAAGTCATGAACTAAGGGTTGGCCAAAACAAATAAGCTTGAGCAATCAACATCTGTTTCTCAAAGCTTAAAAAACTTTCTTGACTTTCAAATGTTACTACAATAAAAGGATAAAATTGGAGAAGAAATAAAATGAGAAAATATCTCCTGGCATTTTTGATTATGTTTTTAGGCGTCTTTTCTTTTTTAAGCGCTGGACCTTTTGGAGAGAAGCTGCTCAGCTACTGGAGCTTTGATTTACTTGAGCAAGGGAAGGCGAAGGAAGAAGTGAAAGCTGTTCTGGATTCAGTCAGTGGGAACTACCGTGTGGTGAGTGGAGTAAAAGGTAAAGCGCTCATCTTTGATGGCTACACGACTTACCTGGTTCATCCGGCGGAGAAGGTTCCGGAGCTAAGATCGGATTTTACCATTACGGCCTGGATAGCGCTGGGTGCTTATCCCTGGAACTGGGCACCGATTATTGCTCAGGAGAATACCATTAGTCTGAATTCCAATCTTGACAGCTACTACTGGCCGTATGACATTTTGGTTAATTCTCCCAAGGACGGATTTTACTTTGGCGTTTCGCCGGAAGGTTATCTGGGTTTTATGTTGGGGACGAACAAAGGATGGGTAATTTGCAAGAGTGAGGAGAAACTGCCCTTAAGAAAATGGGTCCACGTAGCGGCTGTTTTTAGAAGACAGACGGGAATAGAGCTATACATCAATGGGAAAAAGGAAGGCGAAAAGGCTGGAAGGTATTTGTTTTTTCAGGCTAAGGAAGAACCGCTGCGTATTGGTATGAACCGGGAGAAGAGAGAGCCTGCTTATCCGGTGAGACCATTTGCCACGCTGGCATGCTGGTACTCTTTTGATGGGATGATGGACGAAATAAAAATACTGGGTGAAGCTCTGCCAAAGGAGGAGATAGCCAGTTCTTTTCGAGCGGAGTTACCGAAGAATGAGCCAGAACTTCCGGCGAGGATTATGCCTTCAGGACCGGAGGGTCCGGGTAAATTTGGTGCTTACTATACAACTTTAAACTATTATCCTGAATGGGATCGGCTCTGGCCAGTAGCTAAAGATGCCGATGTAGTGGTGCAGTTTGACAATTCTCCGGTTAGAGTAGTTTTCTGGCGTGGCACAAGGTATTCGCCAGTTTGGGTCATGGATAAAATGTACTGGATGGCTGACCAAAGCATTGAAAACTTCACGGATCAGGATGGCTGTCAGGAACACATGCTTGATTATCAATGTCAGTTTTCTCACGTGAGAATTGTAGAAAACACAGAGGCAAGGGTGGTGGTCCACTGGAGGTATTCCCCGGTTTCGGCAAATGGGGCTCGTTCCCAAGTTGATCCCATTTCTGGCTGGCCAGATTGGGTGGATGAGTATTATACCTTTTATCCTGATCAAGTGGGAGTCCGAAAAGTCATTCTCCATACAAAAGCTGACGAAATCATCGATTATCCTCATCCCGATAATATCATTCCTCTTTGTCATCCTGGCCAGACTCCAGAGGATGTGATTGATTTAAGGGCTTTAACACTTATGAATCTGAAAGGAAAGACAAAAACATATGACTGGCATTCAGGTCCACCAAAGATTGACAACGAAAAAGGTGAATATTTGCACTTCGGAGATCAACCGGAAGAAAAGCCGATCGTGCTTATGATTAATTTTAAATCAAGATACAAACCATATGAAATCTTTGAAACAGGTTGTCGAGTAAGAATCTACGGCATAGAATATCGTGGCGGAATATCTCATTTTCCCTGGTGGAACCACTGGCCGGTTGCTCAAATTCCTTCTGACGGTAGATATTGCCTAGCCCCTGATCGTGCATCTCATTTTTGCTTAGCCTGGTCAGATCCACCTCCTCATAAAGGAGAAGCAAATACCTTTTGGTGGGCCTGGATATATGGCGCAACAGACAAACCAGTAGAAAGCCTGCTTCCCCTTGCTAAATCCTGGATTAATCCTCCGGAAATGAAAGTTATTTCTCAGGGGTATAAAAGTTCTGGATATGATATGACCCAAAGAGCCTATGTTATTTCGAAAGTGGTGAAAAAAGTCCGGCCTCTTTCATTGGAACTAGTCCCAGCGGCAAACGCAACTCTATATAACCCTGCAATTTACATTAAAAACTGGGGAGAAAGCAAACTTTTGCTAAAAAGTGGCCAGGAAACTTTGACCAGGAACAAATATAGAGCTGGCTATGTACGCCGTCCGGAAAGAACAGATCTTGTAATCTGGCTCAAGATGGAGGCCAAAAAGCCTGTAAAAATTACTGTTGTGCCCGAATAAAAATAAAAGGAGGTAGATTATGTCAGGTTTAAGGAGAAGAGATTTTATTAAAATTGCGGGCAGTGCCATGGCCACTGGAGCTTTCATCGATTTTTTAGGGAATCCATTGGTAAGTAACGTAAACAAAAAGAAACGCCCCAATGTAATCCTAATCCTGGTTGATGATCTGGGGTACGGAGACTTATCTTGTCACGGCAACCCAGTAGTAAAAACACCCAATATTGATCATCTCTATCATCAATCAGCCCGCCTGACCAATTTTCATGTCGATCCCACTTGCTCTCCGACCCGGGCCTCTCTTCTTACCGGGCGATATTCAAGTCGAGCAGGGGTCTGGCATACAATCATGGGTCGATCAATTTTACCCAAAGATGAAGTGACTATGGCTGAAATATTTTCCAGAAATGGCTATAAAACTGGTATATTTGGCAAGTGGCACCTAGGAGATAATGCCCCTTTTCGGGCTTGTGATCGTGGTTTTGCTGAATCGCTCGTTTTGGGTGGTGGAGCTATTGGTAATACTCCTGACTATTGGGATAACGATTACTTTGATGACTTTTACTCTCACAATGGGACATGGGAAAAGCAATCCGGCTATTGTACAGATGTGTTTTTTAAAGCGGCGATGAATTTCATTGAAGGAGTGGCCGGCCAACCTTTCTTTTGCTATCTGCCCACCAATGTTGTTCACTGGCCTCATAATGTTGCCGAAGATTATACTAAGCCTTATCGCGGCCTTATTCCCGACACAAGAGCCACTTTCTACGGTATGCTCTCTAATCTTGATGAGAATATAGGCAAACTACTTCAATTCTTGAAAGCTAAAGGTTTAGATAAAGATACAATTCTTATCTTCATGAGCGATAATGGAACATCGTTCGGGGCGGAGTTTGATAGACAAGGATTTGTCACCAAAGGATACAATGCAGGGATGAGAAGTCATAAAGGATCAGTCTATGAAGGAGGACACCGCGTTCCCTGTTTCATCCGCTGGCCAGGAGGAGGAATCCCTTCAGGTAGAGACATCCAAGGCTTGGCAGCTCATATTGATATTCTCCCTACTCTAATCGATCTTTGTGGCCTTGATGTAGAAAAGGAGCTAATCTTTGACGGCCTCCCGCTAAGTCCTTTCCTTAAAGACAATAATTATAAGTGGCCGGAACGGACTTTAGTTATCCATAATCAGAGAGTCGACATTCCTATAAAGGGAAAAGACTACGTGGTTATGACTTCGATCTGGAGACTTATCAACGGTAAGGAACTCTATAATATCTGTGAAGATCCCAGTCAGCATCGAGATCTCTCGAAGCAATATCCTGAGGTAGTCAAGAAGCTAAATGAGGATTATGAGCAGTGGTGGAACGATATCTCCAGACGTTTTAACGAATACATCTGGATTCCAGTTGGTACTAATAAAGAAAATCCTGTTAAACTGACAACTCATGATATTCATGGTCAGGTGTGTTGGGATCAGAGGCATGTGAGGAGAAATTCACGTTGTGACGGTTTTTGGACCATTGAGATCGTAAGAGACGGGGTTTACGATATAGAAGTAAGTCGATGGCCTAAAGAGTCCGGTCTTTCCCTTTGGGAGGCTCCGGAAGGAGCAAAAGTATTCAGGCCTACCCATGCTCGATTAAAAATAGGCTGCTACGATTTTACATTGCCTGTTCATGAAGATGACAAGTCGGTAAAATTCACCTTGCGCCTCTCGAAGCAGCAGACACGACTTCAAGCCTGGCTTATCAATGACATTGAAAATGGGCAAACCAACAGTGCTTTTTATGTTTACCTAAGACGGAAAGATTAACAGCAAGATATCTTCTTATGAATAATAAAGCTCAGATTTCAGCAGCTCTTAATGTATAAATAAAAGGAGATTAAGAATGCAAAAAGAAACGATGTCTCCTCGAGAACGATGGCTTTCGGTTCTAAATCGTCAGAAGCCCGATCGAGTACCGATGGATTACTGGGGCACTGATGAAGTAACAATGAACCTGATGAAGCATCTAGGTTGTCAGACTAAAAGGGAAACCCTCGAAAGGCTTCATATTGATTTTGTGGTAAGGATTGATCCCCTTTATTATCTTGGACCTTCTCTTCCAGCAAGTTTTGATGATGCTAGAATTGTGATCGATTATACTGGTCCTCCCTTATCGCCAGGTTTTGATGTGTTCGGTCGCCGCTATGAGAAAATAGCTTTTCGTACGGGAGTTTATGAAGAATGTGTTAACAACCCACTCGCCAATTTCAATTCGATTGAAGAAATAGAACGAAATTTTACGTGGCCAAGTCCTGATTGGTGGGATTACAAGTCTCTCCCGGAGCAGATAAAAAATTTCAAATTGTATCCAATCCAAGGAGGAGGATCTGAGCCGTTCTTAATCTATAAGGATCTCCGACGTCAGGAACAAGCATTTGTGGACCTTATTGAGAATCCAGAAATGGTTCACTACTGCCTTGATAAGCTTTTTGATCTGGCTTACGAAATTACTCGTCGAATTCTTGAAGCTATCCCAGAAGATATTATGCTCACTTATGTAGCAGAGGATATGGGTGCACAAAATGATTTGATGTTTTCGCCGGCTCAAATTCGGGAATTCTTAATACCAGGAATGAAACGAATTATTGACCTCACTCATCAAGCGGGAGCCTTCGTCTTTCATCACAATGATGGCAGTATCCGGAGGATCATTCCGGATATGATTGAAGCTGGAATCGATATATTAAACCCGATTCAGTGGCGGTGTGCTGGCATGGATAGGGAAGAATTAAAAAGGGATTTTGGAGAGAAAATTGTCTTTCACGGAGGCATAGACAACCAATATACACTTCCTTTTGAAACAGTTAAGGAAGTACAAAAGGAGGTAGAAGATAATTTGCGCATTCTAGGAGAAGGAGGGGGATACATTCTATCCCCCTGCCACAATATTCAGCCGATCACTCCAGTCGAAAATATAATTGCCCTTTACGAGACCGGTTATAATTTGGGCTGGCAATAAAAATTTCCGAAATAGTTTTTAAGAAGCTGTAAATTTATTAGAAAATAACAAAGTGAAAAAATTTATAACAATTTAAAAATCAAAAAAAGGATAGACAAAAAAGGAGGTAAGGGCAATGGTACTCCTCAAAGAAATATTTGAGGCTTTGGCAGAAGGGGATGCAAAAAAAGTAAAGAACCTTGTTGAGCAAGCACTAACCCAAGGAATATCTCCCAAGGAAATTTTAGATAAAGCCCTGATTCCAGGGATGAGAGAAGTTGGAGAGAAATTTAAGAAGGGCGAATACTTTATCCCTGAAGTTTTAGTAGCCGCCAAGGCTATGAATACGGGAATTGATCTCTTGAGGCCCTTCTTTAACCAGATTGAAGTTGAACATGCTGGTAAAGTTCTCATAGGAACAGTATCAGGTGATATCCATGATATAGGAAAGAATCTAGTTGCCACCATGCTGAGGGGCGCTGGATTTCAAATAATCGATTTGGGCGTGGACGTTTCTCCAGAAATGTTTGTCGAAAAAGCTAAGAGTGAGGATGTAGATATAGTAGCTATCTCAGCCTTATTAACAACGACAATGTTATCAATGAAAGACACTATCTATGCAATTAAGGAAGCAGGCATAAGAGATAAAGTAAAAATTATGGTAGGAGGTGCTCCTGTAACACTGAAATATGCAGAGAAGATAGAAGCAGATGGATATGCTCCTGACGCCGCAACGGCAGTAGAAAAAGCCAGAGAATTATTAGGCATTACCTAAAAGCATCCATGAGTTTAAAGCTGCCTGATAATAAAACCCTTGTCATCCCCATCTTAGGTGCTCTTGGGATAAAGCTATCGAATACGACTGTAAGAGAGAATTTAACGAATGAAAACATTCAATTTAAGCCTCTGAAACTCTTAATAGAGAAATTTGAACCAGATGGAATTTTACCTTTTATGGATCTTACTGCTGTGGAGTCCGAAGCATTAAGTCTGGAGATACTTTTTCCTGAGAAAGATAACACCAGTGTAAGAAAGCATCCTGTAAAAACATTGGAAGATTTAAAATCCATTAAGAAAGCGTATAGAGGTATTTTGAGCAGGATGACTGTCTTTTTGAATGAAGCATAAAATTAAGCCAGGAGCTTTCCTAAGAAGTTTATAAATAATATTGGAGGATATGTTAATGGTGGCTCAAAATCAGGTAAAGATAAATTCACGGGGATTGCTCAGGTTTATCAGACGCATGAGGATTTAACGCAGATAATTTTGCTTGATGAAGATCTTAAAACTTTCAGTATTTCCAAGCCATCTTATAAATCCGATCTTAAAGCATCGGCAGCTCTAGGCAGACCAATTATATTGTTTCGGGGGGAATATAAAATTAAGCGCAGATCTATGACTAGTGATTTCAAGCCTACTACAAATTTTAGGAGAGAGATATGAGCCCCATGAGAGACAAATACCAGGAATGGCAGTTTTTCTAAGGCTTTCAGCTCAGCCTGCAAAGAACTTGAGATTTTCCGTTATTGGCTTTATCTAGAATACATTTTTGATTAAAACTCTTCTCCTTAAGTATAGGTGTCAGGGTTTGACACTATTAAAGCCTGGAGTCCAGAATGCTCAAAGGGTGCAGCAGGAATGGAATGATACCAAGAGATTAAAGAAAGTTATTTACCCAAGACATAACTTTTTGGGAGCAAGCTGCAATTCTAATTTTCTGGCTTTCGGAACTATTAGGTAACAGATGACATCAGAAGAAGGTTTTACGATCTTGCTCTGGAAGATGTCTTTATTTTTGCCCTCATTCATATATTTCAGATCGAGGATTTCTCTAAAAATATCATAGCTGGGAGGAGACTCTTGAAATATATAGAACATATTGTTATTAAAAAGATTAAAGGAGAAACTATCCATTATAAATTCTAGAAAGGAGGATAAAGCTATTGTCATGAGAAGAATAACTTTTTACTCTCTAATGAAAACACTTATTGTAATCATCATTTTTGCCTTTGGAAATGGACTTTTAGCTGATAATGATAATCTGAACGACCAACCAGAAGCAGAAGACTGGGCAGATATGACATTATGGTATCGACATCCGGCAAGTGTATGGACTGAAGCATTGCCTATAGGAAATGGAAGATTAGGGGCAATGGTGTTTGGAGGCCTGAAAGTAGAAAGGATTCAGCTTAATGAGGAGACTCTGTGGACAGGAGGTCCCTATACTCCCCGACTTCTAAGAAAAGGAGCTCAGGCGCTCCCTGAAATTCGAAAATTAATTTTCGAACGAAAGTACAGAGAGGCTCAACGAATCTTTTACAAAGCGATGGAAACTGAACCTCATTGGCATCAGAAATATCAGCCTTTAGGAGATTTGTGGATTTATCTTCACCCGAAGATTAACTTTACGGATCATGGATTTGAGCTGAAAAATTATCGAAGAGAACTTAATTTGGATACAGGAATAGTCCGGATTTCTTACCGCGTCGGCCAAACTAATTTTGTTAGAGAAATCTTTGCTAGTCCTGTCGATCAGGTGATTGTCATTAGACTGGAAGCAGATAAACCCCATCAGATTTCATTTTCTGCCTATTTAAAAGGCAAAAAAAATCTACGCTGGTCAGATGATAGTTATTTTATGACTGAGGGAGTTCAACCTGATGAGTTGCTTCTTCGAGGGAGGAATGCTTCCTATAACGGAGTTAAAGGTCAGGTCGAGTATCAAGCCCGGATAAAGGTAATCCCTGAAGAGGGAAAGGTTATAGTGGAAAAAGATTATCTTAAGGTGGAGAAGGCTAGCGCGATAACCATTTTTATAGCTGCTGCTACTAGTTATGTTAATTATAAGGATGTTTCTGCCAATCCTGAGGAAAGAGTAAAGAAACATTTATCAAATATTCTCGTAAAATCATATTCTCAAATTAAAGAAGATCATATAAATGAACACAGACGGTTGTTTAGGAGAGTAAAGTTAAAACTTCCAACCAATGAAGTGTCTAGCCTCCCTACTGATGAGAGATTAAGAAGATTTCCTGAAAGTGGAGATCAGCAACTTATTGCTCTTTATTTTCAATTTGGAAGATATTTAATGATATCAAGTTCCCGACCTGGAACCCAGCCTCCTAATCTCCAAGGAATATGGAACGATAGTCCAAATCCAGCTTGGGGAAGTAAATATACAACTAACATTAACTTGCAAATGAATTATTGGCCCGTTGAAGTGACAAATCTTTCGGAGTGTTTTCAACCTCTCTTTAAGTTAATAAAAGATTTAGCCGAAACTGGAAGTCGAACTGCTAGACTCTTTTATGGATCGAAAGGATGGGTTCATCACTTTAACACGGACATATGGAGAGCTACAGCACCGATGGGATGGTATGGATATTTTGGAACTTGGCATACAGCGGGAGCATGGCTTTGCTATCATCTTTGGGAACATTATTTGTTTAACGGAGATGATAAATTTTTAAAAAAAGCTTATCCTCTTATGAAAGGAGCAGCGGAATTTTTTCTGGACACTTTAATAAAACACCCAGACTATGGTTGGCTCGTCACCTGTCCTTCAAGTTCGCCAGAAAATTGGTATAAAGCAGAGGGAAATCCAAAAAAGTGGGACAGTAAAAAGTTCGAAAAAGGAGAGATAACCACTATCTGTGCCGGGGCAACTGTTGATTTAGAATTGATTAGAGCTCTTTTTAATGCCTGTATTAAGGCCAGTAAAATCATAGGAGTTGATGAGCAATTTAGAGAAAAGTTGATAAAAACGAGAGGCGCTCTTGCTCCCTTACAAATAGGTAAATACGGACAACTCCAAGAGTGGATTGAAGACTGGGATGATCCTGACGATAAACACCGCCACCTTTCCCATTTATGGGGACTCTATCCAGGGAATTTAATCAGCCCGTTAACGACTCCAAAATTAGCAGAAGCGGCTAAAAAATCTTTGATATTTAGAGGAGATGAAGGCCCAGGTTGGTCTTTAGCCTGGAAAATAGGACTTTGGGCTCGACTTCTTGATGGAGATCATGGTTACTCTTTAATTTGCCGCATGTTAAATCTAGAAAGTGTGCACATTCCTGGAGTCGCTTATCAAGGAGGAACTTATCCCAATTTATTTTGTGCTCATCCACCGTTTCAAATAGATGGAAATTTTGGGGCTACGGCAACAATAGCTGAAATGCTTCTTCAATCACATAATGGCGAACTATTTCTGCTTCCTGCCCTCCCCCAGGCTTGGCCCGAAGGATGTGTGGAAGGACTCAAAGCTAGAGGCGGATTTCAGGTCAACCTAGAATGGAAAAATAATTCAATTTCAAGAGCATCCATAAAATCTATTTTGGGAAATAATTGCCAAGTGAGAGCTCATATTCCCCTTGTAGTAATGTCTGAGAATAAACTCATCGAGGCAAATTATCCCTCAAAAAATGTAATTGAATTTAAGACAAAGGCTGGACAAGAATATATACTTTTACCCAAAAAATAATAAATGCTCCATTTGTTAATCTTTAGCCTTTTCGGAGGCTAATTGCGTTAAACAGCTAGATCACGTATTTCTTACCCTAGGAATTTCTTTTTCTGGGGAGTAAATTTTGGTGGCCTTATTTTTCTTTGTAGCTAAATAATAAAATTTCCTTTTTCTTCATCCATTTTCTTCAAAAGATAAATCTTATCTCAAACACAAGATAGGCTTTATTTTGGGGTATAGCTAATTAATCTGTTATTTCATTTTAACACTTACTAACACTAAATGAAAAAAGAACTGAACCATTTTCCCCGCTATTTACATTGAACCGCCCCCCAAAATTTGTACCACCGGTAATGTTAGTGTTTAGGTGTTATAATAGGCATCATCAGAGGGTAGAGAGAGCCCTGAAGGAGGCTGATGATGTCTGCAAAACGAAAGAAACGCTACACAGCTCATTTTAAGTTTCAAGTTGTGATGGAAGCTATTAAAGGAGAAAAAAGTGTTGGTCAGCTGGCCCGGAGCTATAATGTTCATCCTATCTCCATTCTGCGATGGAAGAAAGAATTTATGGAAAGGGGGCCTGAGATAT
>Ga0190349_1000036_pt1 | contig 51209 bp, 43 predicted proteins | sample 48721378_MG_FD_179798 | JGI IMG/M metagenome (GOLD analysis project Ga0190349, IMG submission 179798) | Hydrothermal vent microbial mat bacterial communities from Southern Trench, Guaymas Basin, Mexico - 4872-13-7-8_MG | ecosystem: Environmental > Aquatic > Marine > Hydrothermal vents >...
GAACTAAAAGGAGCAAATATGGATATCGATTTAACAACCCCGGAGGGTAAAATTCATTGGAAACAAGATAAATGTCCATGGAATAAAAGAGAAGGAACGAAGAAGCATAGATGTGCAGTCAAAAATGTCTCAATTTGTAAATATTTTAGAGGAATAAAAGTTACAAAAAAGAATCCCGATATTGTTCTTTGTGCTTATCCTTTTGAAGAAAGGTCGAAGGAAGATTAAGAAATTAATATTTTAATATTTAAGAAAAAATATGGCTAATGATTTAAAAATAGGTGTTTGTGGAATAGCTTGTTTCAGGTGTCCAAAATATATTAGCAAGAAATGTCCAGGTTGCCAACCAAATGAATTTTGTCCTCTCCCCGAATGTGCAAAAAACAAAGGAGTAGATCTATGTTTTGAGTGCAAAGATTTTCCCTGTAAGTTGAATTACGAAAAAGGTCCTATTGTGAAAGAACTTTTAGATTTTTTCAAAGGAGAAAAAGAATCATAATCTTATCTCTTTCTCCAGCCATTCAATGTGCTTATGTTTTCTTTGCCAAAATAGGTCTTCCCAAAGATAATGGAAGGCCAATTTTTCATATCCTTTGTATCTTCTTTTGAAAAAATCTAGAATCTTCTTTACCGGAACTAACTTTTTATTAAAAATCAATCTTGACATTATTTTTTGTTCCCAAGGTGGAATGGTTTCTAGGGTATCGAGAAAATAAAAATCTTCAAATAGAAGATATTCTATTGAAGCAGGCCCTATTCCATATAATTTTAACATTTCTTTTTTAATTTCCTCTTTTGGCATTTTTCTTAGAGAAAATTCATTTATCTCTCCTTTAGCGAATTGCTTACTAATTTTCAAAAAGAATTTTGCTCGATAACCCACCTTTAAATCTCTTAATTCTTTTTCAGTAACTTTTAGCATTTCTTTTGGTTCCCAGAAGGTTGATAAAATTTTTCCATTATATTTTACTTTCTTTCCGAATTTATCAAATAAATTCTCCAACATTTGGACCGAGCGCCTTACAGTAGCATTTTGCAAAACTATATAAATTATCAAAGTTTCATAAAGAGAATTAGCAGCGATTGGTTTCATTCCTTTCCATTTTTTGACAGTAGAACCTAAAAATTTATCATTCTTAAATTTTTTACAAAATTCTGAAATATCTTGATCAAAATTAAATCTCCATTTAATTTCCGGAATCAGTCCATTAACAAAATCTTTTGAAAGTGGTTTTTGAGAATAAATCGATACCTTAATTTTAGGCTTTTGGATTGTTCCTAAATTTTCAAACTTTAGTCCCAATCTTTTGCTTTTCCAAAACATTGTTATCCAATATTTACCTTTCTTCCAGATATTATCAGAAGATGGAAAATGTGAAGGTTTGTGAAAATTAGCATCAAAATTATATGGTGCTTTTGGTTTTAAAATAAAGGATTTCGTTTTGTTTAAAATTGTGATTTTTGGCATATACTTTAATTAAATTTATCACAAAATTTTTACGAAAGCGAGCCCGCCTGAAGGGCGGGCGAGCAAAGAGAAAAGTTGCGTTTTTAAGGTAGGCGGGGGCTTCGCCCCCGCCTACCGAGCTATTAGATTTTCAAATTTCTTTTCTTTAACTTGTGAATGAGGTTTGGTAAAATAATGTCAAAGGTTTGTAATAATTTTCTATCTGGAGCCATTTTTTTGGATACGAACTTACTTTTCTCAGGTAAATTTAAACTTTCTTGGCTTTCAGATGAGACAGAAGCCCCGCTTGCCTGACGGCAGGCGGGGCTTTCTTTAATTTGAGAAAATTTTAAATCTTTTGGATTTTCTGAATGAATCCGTTAGAAAACTTTTTTCTAACGGGGGTAAAAGAGGGTTATTTTGATATCTGCCTTAAAGGTCGCTATCACTCTTTTTTACTTGTTCCGCCCCCGAAGTAGGGCGGGTTCGCTTTTAAAAATTATTTTTTTGTCGCTTTTTACCAACGCCGGGATTTTATGCTGGGTTTTTAAAAGTCGCCATCAATGGCGGCTTAATGAACGTTCCGGGGATATGTGAAGTTTGTCTGTTAGGGTAAATTTGGGCGAGCGTGAGCAAGCCACATATCCATCTGTTAACAGACCCGAGCGAAGCAAATGCGGGCAACTTAAAGAGTTACGGAGAATTTGGGAGTGAGCCGATAAATTATTTACTACAAAATTCATTTACTAATTTTACAAAAACAGCATTTGTCCAACCAAAACCAACCTGATTGGGATACCTTCCAGCTTTTCCAACATCGCATTTCACTACATTATATTTTTCCCAAAATTTTCCTGTTTTCAGGAAAATTTTTTGATTCAACTCCAACCATTTTTTAGCCAATCTTTCAGCATCTTCCCTAAATCCGTAATTTAACAATCCCTTAATGACAATCCATTGTTGATTTGGCCACCCATTTGGATAATCATATTGTTTAAATTCTTTGGATAAACCGGTTTTTTGTGTATTTACCAATCCGCCTTTATATTCAAACAATTTTAAATTATCTCTTATTTTCTTTGCTTGCTTTTCTGAAGCAAGTTTTGCCCAGAGCGGATAAAAACCTGCTATAGAATAAAAGTTGCTTTGTTTTCTGAGTTTGTAATTATAATCAAAGAAAAAATCTTTCTTGCTGTTCCACATTAATTTTATTACAGTTCTGCGCCTTTTATCTGCTTCCTTTGAATAGTATTTTTGTTTTGGTTTATTATTTAAAATCTGATACATTTTAGCAAGATCTGTCTCATACTTGTATAGACAGGAATTCAAATCAATTGGTAAATAATTAAGGCAACACTCATTAAATCTGGATGTCATATCCCAACCAGATTCATGCTCAGAAGTTAGATGAGTGTACCAGTGATCACAATACCTGGATAATCCTTTATAGACATAATGTACTTTTTTGCCATCCCTCCAGTAATTTTTCAATTCTTGTTCTGCTATATTCATTATCTTTTTGAGCCATTTCTTATCATCCGTTTTATTAAAAACCTCCAAAGCCATGGAAGTTAAAAATGGAGGTTGTGAAATTCCTAAATTATAATATCTATTTCTTGATGGTATTATTCCAAATCTTTTGAAGAGATGAGCAAGATTATCAATCATTCCTTTTGCTAATTCAACTCTATTTGATTCAACAAGCCCCAAAATAATAAAATAACTGTCCCAATAAAATTGGTCATTCTCAAAAATTCCCTCACTGAAAGACGGAGCCACAAAAGGGTTTGGCAGACCAAGATGAATATTTTTGTTTTTTGGAAAGTAAAAAGTTAATTTCTTCCAGTAGTTCTCTATGTATTTGAGAGCTTGTTTATAATTGTTTCTTGAAATCATACCAAAATTATTTATCTTTTGGGTTTTATAAAATTTTTGAAAAGGGGAGTCCTCGAATTTCTGCCAACCGAATGCGGATATGTGAAGTTAGGCAAAGCCGAATTTGGGTGAACCGAAGGCAAATCCTTTTATCCGCTGTTATGCGCCCCAAAGCGTTCAAACGAAGCGAGAAGCTTTCTCGCACGCCATCATTTCATCTCCTTTTGATATTCAATATAGGAATAAATAGTTGTATAAGCCGCAACCAGAATTACAGGAACAAGAACGAAAAATAATGCATAGTTCTGGAAAAATATTCCAACAAAAGCGATTACTCCAGCAGCTTTAAACAACTTTCCTCCAATTTTATGGGTTTTATCCCAGATCGCATCATTGCTTAAAGTCCAAGGAGTTCTGATTCCAATAAACCAGTTTCTTTTTGCGTTTTCTGTTAAAATTCCGCAATAATAAAATAAGATGCCAAAAGCCGGTGCTAATAGTTGAGTCATGCTGAATTTAATGTCTATATTCCAGAAGATAGTTAGAAAATAAAGATAAAATAAAAACACAATTATCAATACCACAAATCCATCATAGTATTTTCTAAACTTTTCGATATTATGCTTTAGTGGGTCTATTTTTGGAATTGTAATGAAAAGTAAAAATAATCCCGCAGAGATCAACGGCATTAAGAACAATCCCCAAAATTTTGACATATATCCATCTACTTGTCCTTGGGTATTCCAATGTGATGCCATTTTCTCCGGCATTTGAGGATAAAAATAAATGCCAACGATGAAGGAGAGGAGAATTATCACCAAGACGATTATTTCACTTTTTCTCATATTCATAATTAAATCCTTTCAATATTTATATAACATTTCCATTCTAAAGGCGTGCGGGGGAATTGCGTATAATATATTCAGTATATACGAAGTTGTGCGAAAACGCAATTTAGGTAGAGCAGGAGTTAGTTGTGGCAAAACCGCATATATTGCGTTAAACACTATTTTTGCTTTCTAAAAAAGATTTATCAATTTCAAATATTGCCTTATCTTTTTCAAGCCTTGCAAATACGCCATAAATTTTCCGAATTTCCCATTTTTGTAAATTCTAATATATTCGCCGGTATAGGGATTAATAATATGAGAGATTTCGTAGAATCCTGGATTGGGTTGTTATTTAATCCAGTTGATAATTTTCTTGCCTTTTTTGCTAAGGCATTAGTCCACTCTTTTAAAGTTTCTTCTTTTATATTTTGATCTTCAATAACTTGTTTAAAAACTTCTTGCTAATGATTTAAAATAGCCCTTGGTTCAAGTTTAAAATTGTTGATTTAAGTTTTTGAATTAATGCAACCAGGATCTGCTTTACAGCCAATATTTTCGAGCTCGGATTTAAAATTACCTGATGGCTCTTTTGGTTCTTCTTGTTCAAATTTTAATCTTTCTTTATTATTCATGAATCTTCTGTTTTTCATTTATGAAGTAAAAATGGCGTTTAACAAATTTTAAACGCACCTTTCTAAAATTTGCTTAAAAATTTACCCAGTCCAGCGCCAAACTTTATTTTGGTGCGTAGGTCGAACTTTTTTGTGTAATGATTTAGGTAATCATACTGCAAGAATTGAACACTCCAGTGTCAGAATTTATTCGTATTTTAACATAAACTTCCCTCGTTTTAAAATCTTAATCCAAAAATTAAAAGAAATTGGCAGTCCATTAGACGATTTATAAAAACCGACAAAAAAATAATGGCAACTTTTAGGGCAGGTGAGAGTAAAATTTCTTTATGCCTTGGGTATTTCTCTTGACATAACCATTAGGTTTTTATATAATATTGATACCTATAAATATGTAAATATGAAGGAAACGCTAAAAATATTCAAGGCACTATGTGATGAAACTAGATTAAAGATAGTTGAATCTCTTCTTAAAGGAGAAAGGTGCGTTTGCAAAATTGTTTCATCTACAAAGAGGACTCAACCAACTGTTTCAATTCAATTGGCAAAGCTTGAAAATTTGGGGATTGTGAAACCAAGAAGAGAAGGAAAAAGCGTTTATTATAAACTTACAAACCCGAAAGTGAAAAAAATACTAAAAATAGTTAAAGATGATTAATATGGAGATAGGTTATTGTTCAAATATGAAAAAATTTAACGCATTTTTTAGAAAAGATCTTTTTTGCTTAGTTTTAGCTTCAATGTTTTTTGGCTTTCTTTTTGGCTGGCAATTTCAGGGCTTTGCGCCTTGGGTGTAGTTTTTGTTTCTGTTTCTTTAAAAACTAAAGCAATTATTACTCATCCTCAGGTTTTATTATGGGGAGTTTTGCTTGCTTTTGTTTATTATCTTATTACCTTTCTTATTTCCCTTTTTATGGCAGGATTATTTGTAGATTCTTATGATAACCAGATGCCTATTGTTTATGGCACTGCCTGTAAAAATCTTTCCATTGGAATTGCTTTAGCTTTGTCGGTCTTTAAGGGTCCAGTAGTTTTAGGAGTGATATTCTGTTTTATGATCCAGATGCCAATGTTGAGTTTGTTTTACAAATTTATTAGAAAAGAAGAACAAGAATTTGCTGAAGAATTAGAGGAAGAAAGAAAAAAGCATCCTGTTTCTCTGGCTTTAAGAAAAATCAGAAAAGCAAAAAATGGATTTAAAAAACGAATTAAATAAAATAAATAAAATTATGTTAAGAGATATTAAATGTAAATGCCAAGTTATTAAGAACTTTACACCATCCTGGTTCGCAAGTGTTATGGGAACGGGAATACTGGCTATAACCAGTTTATTCTATTCCCAGTATATCCCTTTTTTGAAAAACCTAGCTTATATCCTATTTTACTTCAATATTATTCTCTTTTTTACTTTATTAATCCCTTGGATTCTTAGGTGGATATTTTTCAAAAAAGAAGCGTTAAAGGATTTAGAGCATCCTGTGCTTTCAAATTTCTACGCTACAATAGCAATAGGTATGCTTGTTTTAGCGGCAGATTTCATTGTAATTGGCAGAAATATAGAAATGGGAGAGGTCTTCTGGTTTACAGGAACACTATTCACGGTGTTCTTCGGTATACTAACACCATATATAATGTTCAAAGGCGAACATGTTAAACTTGACCACATAAATCCGGCATGGTTTATTCCGTCAGTTGGGCTAATTGTAATTCCCATTGCGGGAAGTTTAATTATTCCACATGTTTCAGGAATGGTGCGGGAGTTTGTTATACTCTTCAACTATTTTGGATGGGGAGCGGGGTTTTTCATTTATCTTTCATTGCTGGCTATAGCAATGTATCGTTTTATTCTTCATCGTCCTCTGCCAAATATTCTTGCTCCCACAATATGGATAAATCTCGGGCCTATCGGGGCTGGAACCGTTGCGTTGGTTAATCTTGTTAAAAACTCATCTTTTGTAATTATACAGGAGCCTTTCTTTGTGTTTGGATTTTTATTTTGGGGATTTGGCATATGGTGGGTTATAATGGCTATTGCATTAACTCTGCATTACATAAAAAGACTAAAGCTTCCTTACGCAATGTCTTGGTGGGCTTTTACCTTTCCTCTTGGAGCGTATGTAGCCGCAAGCCACACAATCTCACTGCTATTTGGACTTCAATTGATAGATTACATTGGTTTTGCCTTATACCTGCTTCTAATTGGTTTTTGGCTGATCACCCTTTTTAAAACTTCCATTTATACATATCATGGGACGCTATTTAATAATAAGTAATACATATTAAAAAATACAAAAGATTCTATCAGAAAATATAGTATTATTGCGCATTAGCAGTTATATTATTGGGCATAATACTGGTTCATCTTTATAGCCTTCAATTTTTATCCAAATTCATAATCCTCGTTGCGTTTATCGTTTGTCATGATATGCCATATGATAGTCAATTTATCTCTTCTTCTAATCTTTGAGAAAGATTAAAAAATCGGTATAATATTTTTGACGACTTATTTGCATTTTAGCGGGCATTGCATTTTAGCGAGCATTGCATTTTAGCGAGCGTATAGAAAAATGGCGGATAAGATATTGTCGAAATTATATTATAGAAGAATCAAATTATGGAAAAAATAAATTATATACCAATAGGAATTATTCGTTCTTCATTTAAAGAGCCAAAAGGAACGCCTATACAATCCTCGGCTACTAAAGGCGTTAATGGAGCGGTTGAGGTATTTCCAGAATATACTGAAGGCTTAAAAGACCTTGAAGGTTTTTCTCATATCATTTTGATATATCACTTTCACCTATCCAAAAAACCATTATTAAAAGTAAAGCCGTTTATGGATAATCAGATACGCGGAGTTTTTTCAACAAGAGCTCCAAGCAGACCAAATCCAATCGGTATTTCGGTAGTACGTCTTGTCAGAATTAAAAGGAGTATACTGTATATTCAAGATGTGGACATTGTGGATAGTACTCCTCTTCTGGATATCAAGCCCTATGTTCCTGAATTTGATGTAAGGGAAGTTGAGAAAATAGGATGGCTTGAGAAAAATATTCATAAACTTTCAACATCAAAGGACGATGGAAGATTTCAAAATAATTAACCCATCATGATAACAGCGGCAACACGGCTATACTATAATGGGTCCAAATTTAACAAAGTCAAACTTCGTATGTCCTGACAAGTGAGGTAAAATGGAGCCAATAACACAAATGATAATATATTTTCTGATTGGTCTTTTTGCCGGATTTATGAGTGGCATGTTTGGAATAGGCGGGGGTTCTGTTAGGATACCCTTGCTTTATGTTGCTGGATTGCCTTTACTAAGTGCTTTTGGAATAAATCTATTGGTTATACCATTCTCTTCTCTTACCGGCGCTGTAAGCCACAGAAAGAACATAGATTTGAAAATTGCTCAATACGTAATAATTGGCGGGATAATAGGAAGTTTAGCAGGAGCATTTTTAACAGGGCTTATTCCAACATTGGTTTTGGTAATTATTTTTGTTATTGTTTCTATCATAACGGTATTCGGAATTCATTTTGATAGAATTTTTCCAGGAATTGCTCAAAAGATTAATCCAGGCCCGAAGGATTTTATTGGCGGGGCGTTGCTTCTTAATTTCTTGGCAATTATGCGCGGAGGTTCAGGCGGTAGTTTATTCCCTCCATTTCTAAGGATGATGAAACTCAATATTCGCAAGGCAATAGCGACATCATTGTTTGCAACTATTTTTACAGCAATTGTTGGAGCCATAGTCTTTTGGTATCGGGGCGATATAGTATTGCTTCCTGCTTTAGCGGTAATTGTAGGGTCAGTAATTGGAGCAAGAACAGGTAGTTTGATATCTCTAAGGACAAAACATATATGGTTAGAAATTGGACTTTCAATACTTATTACGATTCTTGCATTAATTGTTTTAATTAAAGCAATGCGATAATGATTAGAGAAGTATTTAATAATAGAAGAGAAATTTCTTGGTGTTTAATTTAGGATATTAGATAATTTAAATTGAAATATTGAACAATTTATGGCATTGAGCCTGCCGGCATTCGTCTTTTTTATATATTTTCTTTTACCTAATAATTCTTAACTACTTATGTTTTGGTTTATCCTTGCGTTCTTAACAGCCTTGTTTGCGTCACTGAAGGATGTTTTCAGTAAAAAGAATCTAAAAGACATTGATGAGTATGTAGTCTCATAGTCCTTAAGATTTTTTGCTTTGCCTTTTTTAGTTCTCCCTTTGTTTTTTTTGTTAAGATGCCCTCCTTGGGAAATCAGTTTTGGATGGCCTTGTTTATTGGAGGTTCTCTCAATGTTATTGCAACAATACTTTACATGAAAGCCATAAAGTATTCGGACCTGTCCATTGCCGTTCCGATGGTTACATTTACCCCATTGTTTCTTTTAATAACTTCTCCGCTAATCCTTGGTGAATTTCCAAATTTTCTAGGCCTTATCGGTATTATTCTAATTGTGTTAGGGTCCTACACATTAAATATTAAGCGAAGACATGAGGGCTATTTTGCACCATTTAAGGCGTTTCTAAGAGAAAAGGGGACCAAAACTAATGTTGCTTGTAGCCTTTATAGGGAGCATAACCTCTAATTTTGACAAGGTCGGTGTTCAAAATTCTTCGCCTATTTTCTGGCCTATTGGAGTAAATATATTTATGGTATAATGCTGTACAAATCATAGGGAAGTTTAGGCCAGATTTCAACAAGTTATAAATCGCTATTTCCAATTGGTCTTTTTAGCGCTTTATCATTGATATTCCAGATGGCTGCAATAAATTTGACGCTCGTGGCATATGTTGTTTCAGTAAAACGAACCAGCGCGATAATGAGCGTATTATTTGGCTATCTTATTTTTAAGGAAAGAGGTATAAAAGAAAGATTAATTGGTGCCACAATAATGATTATTGGAGTTTTACTGATAGTGTTATCTTAATTAATTGAGCGGAACACTTGCCTCGCAGGTTCACGACCCTGCGGTTGCTTTATGACTTGTTATTCGGATCATATAGCAACGGACAAAGGGAAATCTTTGATTTCCCCTAAATTACCTTCGGCAGCTTCTTTTATGCTAAGTGAAATTGGTGTCTCACTTAAAATGATGATTTTATATTACATCCTTTAAAAGTTTATAAATTCCCGTTAGGTGATCTATCATGAAGAATAAATATCTAAGCCCCGTTAGAAATCGAATATTTTCTAATGGGGTAAAATGGATTAATGCAAATATACTTTTATTAGGTATTGTCAGTTTTTTGAATGATCTAAGCAGTGAGATGATAATGCCGATTTTGCCGATGTTTATTACGGCATTAGGCGGTACTGGCTTGATTGTTGGGTTAATTGGAGGATTGAGAGATAGTATTTCAAGTATTCTGAAAGTTTTTGCCGGCTATTGGTCCGATAAATCTGGAAAAAGGAAAATTTTTGTTTCGTCAGGTTACTTGACTTCAGCACTTTTCAAATTATTTTTAGCGTTTTCTAAAATATGGCAGCATGTTTTAGCTTTCGCTACCTTGGAAAGGATTGGTAAAGGATTAAGAACGGCGCCGCGCGATGCCATTATTGCAGATTCCATGCCAGAAAAAAGAGGCAGGGGATTTGGAGTTCACAGGGCAATGGATACTTCAGGAGCAGTTGCAGGATCAATTGCCGTTTTTCTTTTATTTTGGTTTCTGGGATTTAATTTTAAGTCAATTATACTTACAGCTGGAATTTTAGCCTTCCTTTCTTTAATTCCGTTATATTTTGTAAAGGAGAAAAGAGGAAAACCGCAGGATATAAATCTAAAAATCGGTTTGAAAAATCTTCCGCGGCCACTTAAATTATTTATCTTGATTTCCGGCATATTTGCTTTGGCAAATTTCAGTTATATGTTTTTTATTCTTAGAGCGCAGGAGTTCTTTATCTCTTTAGATAATGTTTATCTAACAGGGCAAGCAGCCAGATTATCCATCGGAATGCCGATTCTCTTATATATTCTCTTTAATATTTTTTATGTCATGTTTGCTATTCCCTTTGGCGAGCTCTCTGACAAAATAGGAAGGAAAAAAGTCATCGTTTTTGGTTACTTATTATTTTCGTTAACTTCTCTTGGATTTGCATTTTTCAACTCATTAACATCCTTTATAGTTTTATTCGCTCTTTATGGCATAGTTTATGCTATGGTAGATGGTAATCAAAGGGCTTATGTCTCTGATTTGTCTTCGGAAGAATTAAGGGCTACAGCCTTGGGAACATTTCATACCGCAATAGGTTTGGCAGCGTTGCCGGCTAGTTTGATAGCTGGATTTTTATGGCAAATTAATCCGAGTATAACTTTTATCTATGGTGCAGTGATTAGTATTATTTCGGTTGTTTTGTTCCTTGTTTTTAGAAATTATTTTAGAGAATGAAAGGAATGCGAGTTGTTTCAGAAGCTTCATTCTGCCGCACAACCTAAAATCCTTATCGCTGAAAAGTTACTCGGGGAAATTTTATTTAATTTTTTAAGAAATAATTTTATAAAGAATCTAAAAAAGGTATGGAAGTACCTTACTGTTTTTATTTTTCTTGTGGCGAGAAAAAATACTTCTCGTATTCGCAGGGTCTGTTGTTAGACAAAAGAGAAAAAATGAGATAAAATGTAAAATATGGGATATAATCTGCGAAAAATTGAATCCAAACGGCCGCGCCAAAATTTTTCAGGAAAAAATTTAAGCCGGCAAGCGGGATATAATTTTCAAGAAATTGAGAAAAAATGGCAAATGAGATGGGAAAAAGAGGGACTTTATCGTGCTGAGGATTTTTCTGAAAGGCCGAAAAAATATATTTTGTTAGAATTTCCTTATCCCTCAGGCGAAGGGCTTCATGTTGGTCATTGCCGCAGTTATTCTGCTTTAGATACTTTTGCCCGCAAGAAAAGAATGGAAGGGTATAATGTTTTGTTTCCTATGGGGTGGGATGCTTTTGGCTTGCCAACAGAAAATTTCGCTATTAAAAACAAAATTCATCCTCAAAGAGCAACAAAGCAAAACATAGCCAATTTTAAAAAGCAGATTAAATCTCTGGGGTTATCTTTTGACTGGTCGCGGGAAATCAATACTACTGATCCGAAATATTACAAATGGACACAGTGGATTTTTTTAAAACTTTTTGAGCATGGTTTGGCTTATCAAGCGGAGATGCCGATTAACTGGTGCCCTTCTTGTAAGATTGGTTTAGCTAATGAGGAAGTAGTTAATGGCAAATGTGAACGATGCGGCGCAGCAACAGAAAAAAAAGTTAGAAAACAATGGATGCTGAAAATTACGGCTTATGCTGATAGGCTAATAGAAGGTTTAGAAAAAGTTGATTATCCGGAGAGAGTGAAGGCGCAGCAGGTGAATTGGATTGGGAAAAGTAAAGGAGCTACTGTAAAATTCCAAATTACAAATTACAATCCCCAAAAAAATACAAAATTCAAAATTTCCCCCTTCGTTCCAAATGGAACTTCGGCGGACAAGCAAAATTCAAAATTCTTTTTGGAGGTTTTTACAACTCGTCCCGACACTCTTTTCGGTTGCACTTATTTGGTTGTTGCGCCGGAACATGATCTTGTCGCTTCGCTCCTAAAATTCCAAATTCCAAATTCCAATAATCAATCAAATCCTAAATTCCAAATTCCGAAAGAGATTAAAATTCAAAATATAGAGGAAATAAAGGATTATTTAGAGAAAGCGAAAAGAAAATCAGATTTAGAGCGGACAGAATTAATTAAAGAAAAAACAGGCGTTGAATTAAAGGGAATTAAGGCAATAAATCCGGTTAATAACCAAGAGATACCTATTTGGATTGCTGATTATGTTTTGCCGTATTATGGAACTGGAGCGATTATGGCAGTGCCGGCGCACGATGAAAGAGATTTTGAATTTGCGAAAAAATTTAAGATTGATATTCAACGAGTAATTATTCCAAATGACGATTTGAAAAGTTTTTTTATGGAGGATTCTTTCAATGGCGATGTTGAAAAGGAACTAAAAGAAAATAATTTCAATTATACTATTAATGATAAAGGCGGTTTTTATGTATTATTAAAATTGTCTGATTTAGACAATTATATAGAAATTGTTAAAAAGCATTTAAAGAAAGAATTTTGGTGCGAAATCGTCGGCACTAAAACAATTTTTATTTATGGCGACGGAGAAATTATTGAAGTTATTAATAAACAGGATTCCATTAAAGCATTAAAAAAATGTAAAGAATTTTATGAACCGATGAACGCACATTATAATTTATGGGAAATGTTATGGAATTGCGAATTTTATCATGATATTTTATGCTTTACCGGTGACGGAATAAATATAAATTCAGATTTTTTAGACGGGCTTGAAACTAAAAAAGCTAAAGAAAAAATTATAAGATGGCTTGAGGAAAAAGGGGTTGGCAAAAAAGCGGTTAATTATAAATTGAGGGATTGGGTTTTTTCAAGGCAGCATTATTGGGGAGAACCGATACCATTAATATTTTGCCCTGCGTGTAAAAAACGGGTGGAAAATTACAAATCCAAAATTGCAAATCCCAAACAAATTCAAAATTCAAAATTCAAAATTCAAAATTTTGAATTTAATCTCGGAGAGATTTTAAATCCGGGTTGGATTGCAGTTCCGGAAGAGGAATTACCTGTGGAATTACCTTGTCTTGAAAAGTATCAGCCGACGGGCACTGGCGAATCGCCTCTGGCAAATGTTAAAGAATGGGTTAATTGTAAATGTCCCAAATGTGGAGGTGTAGCGAGAAGAGAAACAGATACAATGCCGAATTGGGCCGGATCTTCATGGTATTTTATGCGCTATATCGATCCAGAAAATGACAAATTTTTAGCTGATAAGAAAAAACTAAAATATTGGATGCCGATTGACTGGTATAATGGTGGGATGGAACATACCACGCTTCATCTTTTGTATTCCCGTTTTTGGTATAAATTTCTCTTTGATATTGGAATTGTATCGCAGGATGAACCCTATCAAAAGCGGACTTCTCACGGTATAGTTTTAGCGGAAGACGGAAGAAAGATGTCAAAATCTTTCGGCAATGTGATAAATCCCGATGATATTATCAGAGAATATGGCGCAGATTCTCTTAGGCTTTATGAAATGTTTATGGGGCCGTTTGAACAAACGATTAGTTGGAATATGCAAGGTGTTGTAGGAATGAGAAGGTTTTTAGAGAAAGTTTGGACATTAAGGTCAAAAGTTAACAGTGAAGCTGTCGTTGGGAGCGAAGCGGAACAATCCCGAAGTAATACGCTAAATAATTTAAACAACGGGAACAGGCTTAAAAGATTAGTCTGTCAGACAATTAAGAAAGTTACTGAGGATATTGATAATTTTAAATTTAATACGGCAATTAGTGCTTTAATGATATTAGCTAATGAATTTGAGAAAGAGAATCAAATATCAAGTATCCGGTATCAGGTATTTCTAAAATTACTTTCGCCGTTTGCACCGCATATCTGTGAAGAGATTTATCAATCTTTAAAGCTTCGAGTTCCAATAACTGATGGCCAGTCATATCTTAAGTCACAAATTCCAAATCACCATAAAGAGTTTAAATCAATTTTTCAGGAAAGGTGGCCAAAATATAATCCGAAATTAGTCAAAGAGGAAAAAAATACTTTAATTATTCAAATTAATGGCAAACTTCGCGACAAAATAGAGGTTGAAGCAAATATTTCAGAAGAGGAAGTTAAAGAGCTTGTTTTATCTCGAGAAAAGGTGGTAAGATGGACGAAAGGAAAAGAGATTAGAAAAATAGTTTTTGTATCAGGAAAACTAATAAATATAGTATGTTAAAAATTTTCAATTTTCAATTCCTGAACCTGTCAGGGACAGGTTTTCATTTAGTACATCAAGGTTCGCAGTCCCTTGTAGGACTGCGAGCCAGCAAATTTTGAAATTTTGATTTGTAATTTTGACTTTTGCATTTTGATTTTTTGAATTTTTATTATGTGCGGCATTATCGGCTATATTGGCAAAAGGCCAGCTTTTCCAATTTTGTTAAGTGGTTTAAGGCGGCTGGAATATAGGGGATATGATTCCTTTGGTTTTTTTGTTTTGGATAAAAATAAAAATTTTTTATTAAAAAAAATAGGGAAAATTTCAGATTTTGAAAGTGAATTTTCTGACGGAGAAAATATAAAAGGGAAAGCGGGAATTGGCCACACAAGATGGGCAACTACCGGACAAGTTACCGAAGAGAATACTCATCCCCATTATGATTGTGGGCATAATATCTTTTTAGTCCACAATGGGATTATTGAAAATTATAAAGAATTAAAAGAAAAACTAATTTCTGAAGGACATAAGTTTTATTCAGAGACAGATACTGAGGTTTTAGCGCATTTAGTTGAGAAATACTTTGATGGAAATCTTGAAGAGGCAGTAAGACGGGCATTGAAAGACGTGAGAGGGACTTATGGAATTTGCGTTATTTCTAAAAGAGATCCCCAGAAACTTATAGCAGCAAAGTTTGGTTCGCCTTTAATTTTGGGAATCAATAATGATGAATTTTTAGTTGCTTCTGATCCATCAGCAATAATATCTCATACAAGGCAGGTCATTACTTTAGACGATAATGAAATTGCCGTAATTTTTCCCGATAAGTTTTTTATACTAAAAGAAAAACCGATTGAAAAAATTGAATGGGAGCGAGGAGAAGCTCAAAAACAGGGATTTTCTCATTATTTGTTAAAAGAAATTTATGAAGAGCCGGAAGCAATTAAAAAAAGTATTGTTGGACGAATGATTCCCGAACAAGGGCTAGCAAAATTAGGCGGATTAGAACAGGTGTCGGAACAATTAAAAAAGATAAGGAAATTAATTATTGTTGGATGCGGGACTGCTGGTTATGCCGCCGGTGTCGGAGAATATATGCTTGAAGAATACGCTAAATTGCCAACAAAAGCAGAGGTTGCTTCGGAATTTCGTTACAAGGATTCTATTCTTGACGATAAAACCGCAGTTTTAGCTATTTCTCAATCCGGAGAAACCGCGGATACTTTAGAAGCAGTAAAGGAGGCAAAAAGAAAAGGAAGTCTGACTTTGGGTTTGATTAATATAGTCGGTTCTTCTATTGCCAGAGAAACCGATGCCGGAGTTTATTATCGCATTGGATCAGAAATTGGAGTAGCTGCTACTAAAACTTTTATTTCTCAACTTTCTATTTTAGTTTTGATGACTGTATTTTTAAGTAGACAAAGAGAAATGAGCTTAGTTACCGGCAGAAGAATTTTAGAAGAACTGCAAAAGTTGCCGGATCTGGCCAAAAAAGTTTTAAATCAAGCCGAACAAATAAAAAAGATAGCAAATAAATATTCCGAATATAGAAATTTTTACTTTTTGGGAAGAAAATATAATTTTCCACTTGCTTTAGAAGGGGCTCTAAAACTAAAAGAAGTTGCCTGGAAGATTCATGCCGAAGGATTGCCAGCCGGCGAAATGAAGCATGGTCAGATTGCTCTTATTGATAAGAATTTCCCAACCGTTTGTATCTGTCCTTCTGATTCGGTTTATGGAAAAATGAAGAATGCGATAGAAGAGATTAAAGCAAGAGAGGGGAAAATTCTGGCTATCTCCACTGAGGGAAATCAAGAAATAGAAAATTTAGCTGATGATGTAATTTATATTCCAAGAACTTTAGAAATGTTGACTCCAATTTTAACGGCGATTCCACTTCATCTTTTTGCCGCTTATTTGGGATTAGAATTAGGCTTAGATATTGACAAACCTCGAAATTTAGCGAAGTCTGTTACTGTAGAGTAATACCATAAAATGTCATCCTAAGCTTGTCGAGGGATGATATTTGGTCGTGATAAATCTTTCATAATTCAATAAGCTCACCATAACAATTCAAAAAAAATTATGGGTAGAATTTTTCAGAATCTTATTAGAAAACATAACCGAAGAATTCCTTTTGTTATTTTAACTTATTTTCTTGCTACTTTTATTTTAGTGCGGATTTTGGTTTACGGATGGACTTACGGCATAATTCCCGAAATTTCTCTTACTATAGAGGGGGTAGAAATTCACCATTTCAATTTTGGTATTTTTATTTTAGTTTTAGTTGGTTATTGGTTGTTAGTAAAAGAAGTTGATCATTTTAAAATAGCGAAATTTTATGGGATTGGACTTGCTCTTGCTTTTGATGAATTCGGAATGTGGCTTCATCTTAAAGACGACTATTGGATTCGTCAAAGTTATGATGGAATAATTGTTATTACCGCGATACTTTTAAATATTATTTATCTTGGCAATATTTGGCAGAAAATTATTGATAAAAATGTAAATTTAATTAAAAGAATTTTTAGGAAAACAAAATGAATTTTAAAAGTTTCAAAGATCTAAAATTAAAATTGTTTTTCTTTGAAACAGTTTGTTTCTTGGCTACTGCTGGATTAAGCGTTATTGGAGCCGGTAAAATACTGGCTCTTCGGAAGATAGCAGTTGAAACTCCCCAGGGAACATTTATTCCGGTAGAAGGCGGAGTAGAAAGAGTTTTTCTCCCAGATCCGATTACAATTTTGCAGTTTGTCATAGCTTTTATTTTAACGACTATTTTAGTAATTGCCCTTGTAAAGTATTCTCGGGGTGAATTATTGTTAATTTTACTTTTCGCTTTAGCTGCTTGGGCCGGGTGTCAACTTATTTTTAATTCATTTTTTTCTGTCTTTTGGGCTATATTTTTGGCAATCGCTGTGGTGATGTTAAGATATCTTATCCCGAGAGTTTTTATTCAAAATTTGATTGTTGTTTTGGCAATTGCCGGAATTTCCATGCATTTCGGTCTTTCTCTTTCCTTTGAAAAGGCGGTCGTAATTTTGGCGTTTTTGGCGTGTTATGACATAATTTCTGTTTATAAAACTGGTCATATGGTTAAGATGTTTAAGGGACTCGTTAAAAGCGGAGCAATTTTTTCTTTGGTTATTCCGGAAAAAGTTTCAGGTTTTAAAGTTAAATTAAAAGAAGTTAAACCTAATGATGGATTTTTATATTTAGGGGGAGGCGATTTGGCTTTCCCGGCTATTTTAATGGTTTCGGCTTTATCATATAGCGTTATCTCATCTGTAGCGATAGCAATTGGCGCGGTCCTTGGTCTCTTTGTTGCTCATTTTCTTTTTGTTACCCAAAAAAAGCGCCGACCAATGCCGGCGCTCCCTCCAATTGCTTTGGGTTCTATTTTAGGATTTTTAGTTTCGATGTTTTTCTAAAGTTTCCTTTTGAAAAAAGATTTAAGAGCGTATAAATGCCTGATAGGTAAATTTTCTCGTGATAAGTTATAAATGTATAAAGATAAACAAAGAAAGAAATTGCTCCTTACAAGAAGAAAATCTTGTCGGGATTGAAAAAATAGGAGGTGAAGCAATTAAAAAAACAGAAAGAGATTACTTATAAGAAAGGTGCGTTTAGTTAGAGGTTTTAATGTAGATGGTAAGCCATTGATGCAGGCTTTAGGTCTTCAACCGGAGATTCTATTTTGGTCTTAATGGCTCAGTGATTACTGAAATGCTTAATGTTCCATGGAAGCTTTTAAAGCTCGTAGATTAAATAAATGAGAGATTTTTTATTCTAAAAAATAGCCATTTTCGAATAGCTTTAATTTTTTTTTATTTGATATTTTATAACACATATACGACGGCCGCACTATATGTGTTGTAATCTTTTCATCATATACTCGTCTTGCAGGCGATAACCTAATTTTCGCCAATAACCTCGTACGCCGACACCTGAAATGACGGCTATTTTTTTTATCCTGAATTCTTTTTGCGCGATTTTTTCCGCTTCTTGAATAAGTTTTTTGCCTAATCCTTTGTGTTGAATCGCGTCTTTGGAATACTCTCCGATTTTGACTGTTTCGCCGTAAGTATGGATTTCCCGAATGATTGCCGCATTTTCTAAAACTTTGATAAAATGTTTTCGGTTTTTTAGAAGATAAGAAGGGATTCTTAGCCGTAAAAACGCATAAATGTTTTTTCTGTTCTTATCTTCAAAACTTAAAAAGATTTCTTTTCCATCAGAAGCGTCATAATCCTCACGGAAAAGTTTTAAGATTTTAACAATGTCTGATGCTTCTTTAATTTGCCGGCAGCGAATACATTGGCAGGGCGTTCTTTCGTTTTTTAATTTTTGCTGGACAATTTCTCTAAGATTAGAAATTTTACTTCCAGCAATAATTTTAAATGCTGGAATGTCGCGGATAACCCGAATAATCCTAACCCAATAGGGAATATTCTTTTTAATATCTGTTAAAAGTTCAATAAGAATTTTATCTGAATAGGGTTTATATAATTTCTTTTTATACCACTCGTAAATTTTTGCTCCCCGAGTTATTACACAGGGATAAATTTTAAGCATATCCGGCCTAAAAGAAGAATTTTGAAATATTTCTTTGAACATTTTTCTGTCGCGTTTAGTATTGGAACCGGGCAAATTGGGCATCATATGATAGCAAACTTTAAATCCCGCATCTTTTAAAAGTTTAGTTGCCTTGATTGCTGTTTCGATTGTGTGTCCTCTTTGATTTAATTTAAGCACATCGTTATAAGTGCTTTGTACGCCGATTTCCACTCGGGTTGCCCCAAGCCTTCTCATCCATTTAATTTCTTCTTCGTTAATATAGTCGGGTCGAGTTTCCAAAGAAAGACCGACAATTCGGTGTGTTGCTTTTTCGTTTATTCTTTGAGCCTCTTTTAAATGCCGGGCAGTTTTACCGGAAGCTGCATCAAAACATTTTTTAATAAACCACGCTTGGTAGTTTTTTGAAAGCACCGAAGAAGTTCCGCCAATTATAATTAGTTCAATTTTATCTGTTGGATGTCCGGTCATCTCCAATGATTTTATCCGCATTTTTACTTGTTTTGCTGGATCATATTTATTCAAAATCGCCCTTTCAACTGCCGGTTCGCCGGAAAGATAACTTTTAGGAATTTTTCTTTCGGTTGGGCAATAGACGCAGCGGCCGGGGCAAGGGAATGGTTTGACTAAAACCGAAACAACGGCTATTCCTGAAAGCGAGCGGATACCTCTTGTTTTAAGGAGTTTCTCAAGAATTTTATTTTTCTTGATTTTTTTTTCTTTAACCATTGTCCGATAGGCTCTAAGGAGTATAATGTTAGTAGGAAGTCCTTTCTGAAATTTTCGAGCCATCTCTCTTTTTAATTGAGAAAGCCCGTTAATTCCGGCGATTTTTTTTCTGAGAGCTTCTCTTATAATTACTTGATTAAAATTGGCCATATCTTTGATATTATAATAAATCCAAAATATAAACTTTAAATACTAAATCAATGTCAAAGTCTAAATGACAAATCAAAATTTACCCCACAGGGGATCATTCTGAGGTCTGCGTAAGTAAACCGAAGAATCCCGAATTCTACAGGATCCTTTATCGTCCCTTATGGGACCCCTCGGCATGACTCCGTAAGGGGTTATTTTGTATTTTGATTTTTTAACTTTTATATTTACAACTATTACTATACAATGAAAAAATATTCTTGTAAAAAATGCACTAAAAGGAAAATAAAGTACCGCACACCGAGTGATTTTGTTGGACGAATTTGTAAACAGTTAAGAAAGAAAAAAGTTAAAATCTGACAAATAAAAAGAGAGGGAAAAATTAATTTTTTAATTTTTTAGATACCCTCTTATTCTAGTTTTTTTTCCTTAAGACAATATCCCCTGTAAAAATAAGGACATTGGCGGGGATTGCCTGGAAATACGAGATCTTTGCACTTTTCGTAAGTGCAGTGATTTATTTCTTTCGTTTTTTTACCTCCGTATTTATTTTAAAGGTTTTTTTAAAAAGGTCAAGAGTAGGAGATGAAAATTTTACTGTGACCAGATAAGTGCGGTATTTTATATTGAATTTTTTCAGCAGATATGTTAATCTAAAACAAATGAAGGTTTCAATTCTATTCAGCGGCGGAAAGGATTCGAGTCTTGCAGCCCTGATGTTATCAAAATTTTTTGATCTTGAACTTATTACTTGTAGCTTTGATATTCTTTCAAATTGGAAATGCGCTGAAGAAGTAGCTAAAAAATTAAAATTTTCCTTCGATGGATTCAGAACAAGCTCTTTTAAAGTATTGAAATTAGAAAAAGAAATTATTTTGGAGGCGGCAAAACTGACAATAGAAGACGGTTTTCCAAATAATGGAATAAAATATATTCACCAGAAAGCGTTAGAAAAAGCTGCTGACTATTTCCAAATAATTGCTGACGGCGTCCGAAGAGATGATCAGGTGCCAGTTCTTTCTCATTCAGAGGTTAGGCGGCTTGAAGATAAATTCAATATTCATTACCTTCAGCCGCTTATGGGCTATAGTCGAAAGACAATTGACCTTTTAGTAAAAAAATATTTTACAATCAGAGAATATAAAGGCGGTGCTTTTACTGGCGCAGAGTATGAATTTGAGTTAAGAGAAATTATCAGGAGAAATTATAGCTCTCGGTTAATCAACAAAATTTTTCCTAAAAATCATACTCATTCAATGGTAATTAATGTAAACTCCGTTAGAAAGAATGGAGCTTTAACTTCGCCTTTTCTTAATAAATGTTTTTTTTCTTCAAGGAGGAATGGTGTCTTATAGGAGGGACAAAAAAATAAAATGGAAACTTTGCTTTTGACAATTTTAATCCTTGCAGTAGTTTTAGGAGGATTTATTTTTATTTATTGGCAGTTTTCTAAAAAATTTAAAGAACTGGCTGAAAAGAATAATAAAGATGAAACAGCGCTTTTTATTAAGCATGATGTTGAAGCAATGAGGCAAAGGTTTGATGAAGGATTAAGTACGACTACCTCTGAAATTAACCGGAGATTAGACAGTGCCGCCAAAGCTTACAATGAAATGACTAAAGAACTTGGGAAAATGCAGGAAATCGGCCGAGATATGAAAAGCCTCCAAGATTTTCTGCGTTCTCCAAAGTTGCGGGGAAATTTAGGGGAACAAGTTTTGAAAAATTTATTAGAACAGGTGTTACCCAAGAAACATTATGCTCTTCAATATCGGTTTAGAGAGGGCGATATTGTTGATGCGATTATCAAGACTAATCAGGGAATTGTTTCGATTGATTCAAAATTTCCATTGGAAAATTTCAGGAAAATGACCGAAGCTGCTGATAAGGAAAAAAGTTATTATTTAGCGCAGTTTAAAAGAGATATTAAAGCTCATATTGATGCAATTAGTAAAAAATATATTTTACCTCAAGAAGGAACAGTTGATTTTGCGATTATGTATGTGCCGTCAGAGGCGGTTTATTATGAAATTGTTATTCATAATGAAAATCTTCTTAATTATGGCTATGATAAAAGAGTTTTCTTTGTTTCACCAAATAATTTTTATTATTTTTTGAAAATAATTATGTTGGGTCTTGAAGGAGTAAAGATTGAAGAGAAAAGCCGCCAAATTTTAGAAGTTCTCAAGGGTCTTCAGCACGAAACAAAAAAATTTGGCGAAGATTTAGGAATTTTAACAAATCATATCAATCATACTAAAAGCGCTTTAGAGAGAGTGAACGCCAGATTCGTTAGATTTTCCAGCAAGATTGACAATGTTAAATTATTAGAACCAGATAACAGCAAACAACCAACAGATAACAACTAGAATAGTTGTCATTGCGAGGAATTCCGCACATAAATTTATGTGCGGAATGACGAGGCAACCCCGAGGAATTAAATGTAGGCTTTTATAAATCTACGAGATTGCTTCGTTGCTCATCCCTCTCGGGATTTACTTCTCACAATGACATTTTGTAATTTAAAGGATTATATGTTAAATAAAATAAAATTAGCATTTAATCGACCTTATTGGAAAGACAAATTAGCTCTTTCTATTCTGTCAGTTAGTTTATTTGTCAATATTGCTCTTTGGATTTATCTAAGATTTATAGTTAAGCCAACTTCTCAACCGATAATTCTTCATTATTCTGTTCGTTTTGGTCCGGATATTTTGGGGGAATATTTTCAAATTTTCAGTATCGCTTTAGTTGGAACTTTTATAATATTAATTAATGCAATCTTAAGCGACTTTATTTATTCACGGAAGAAATTAGCCGCTTTATTTTTAACTGGGAATATTCTCATAGCGGAGATTTTTTTATTTATTGCCGGAATCACTATAGGGATGATTAATTGATAACTTTACATTTATTATGCTTTACCTCAAACCGTTTTCCGTAGCTTTGGTTGCCAGTATTATTTTAACTTTTTTTATCAGAAAAATTGCTTTAAAGCTTAATGTTACTGCTCCGAGAGGCGACAGGCACATTCACAAAAAAACAGTTCCTCTTTTGGGGGGAGTAGCAATGATTTTTGCCTTTATTTTGGCCATTCTTTCAACAAAAGAATTGGTTATTAGTCGAGAACTTTTTGGAATGCTTTTAGGATTTGGAATGATTTTAATTGTTGGCATTTGGGATGATATTAAAGAGATTTCTTGGCGAATCCAACTTTTCTTTCAATTTATTCTTGCTTTGATTATTATTGCTTTTGGCGTCAGGGTGGATTATTTAACTAATCCTTTTGGCGGTGCAATTCGTCTTGACCAAATACAATTTTCAGTTTTAAATTCCTCGGCTTTGTTCGGGACAAACTTTGAATTTTCTGTTTTTGGTTCGCTTTTTATAATTTTTTGGATAGTGGGAATGATAAATGTTTTTAATTGGCTTGATGGAATAGATGGCTTGTCTGGCGGAGTAGGAGTTATTGGCGCTGTCGTTTTATTTTTTCTTTGCTTAAATCCTATTGTTGATCAGCCGCCAATTGCTATTTTGGCTATTGCTTTTGTTGGAGCGGTTTTAGGATTTTTGATTTTTAATTTCCCTCCGGCTAAAATTTTTATGGGTACCAGCGGGAGTATGTTTTTAGGATTTACTCTTGGTACTCTCGCTATATTCAGCGGGGCAAAAATTGCTACTGCTGTTTTGGTGATGGGTTTTCCGATTTTAGACGGCTTTTGGGTTATTGTTCAGCGTCTTAAAAGCGGCGTCTCTCCTTTTAAAGGAGATAAGCGGCATTTGCATTATAAACTTATTTCTCTTGGACTTTCACAAAGGCAGATTATTTTATTAATTTATTTCCTTTGCGGTTCATTTGGAACTGCCGCTCTTTTTCTTCAGAGCATTGGAAAATTGATTGCTCTTTTATTTCTCGTTGCTTCAATGATTTTAGTTGCTTTTGTTGTATCTTGGTTTTTGGGCAGAAAAAAAGAGTTATCTTAAATTTTCTAAATTAAGCCTTGACGGAAATTTTTTCGAGGGTTATACTAAAAGCGGTAAATGAAATCTTATTGATATAGAACATTATCCCGAAGAAGAATTAAAAAAAGAAATTTTGGAAATTATGGGGAGATATTTAAATCTTCGGAATTATAAAATTTTCTTTTTTGGCTCGCGGATAAAAGGAGACAATTTTTTCCCGTTTAGACGTATAATTAGTTGGTTTAATCGTCTCGATTGAACCACTCATTTAGTTTTTTTATAATCAAAACATTAAGGTTCAGTCGTAGACGAGTGGGCTAAAAGAATAATTTCTGAATTTATAAATTTATGGCAGATAATAGTATTGAAGTGTAAATAAAAACACCTCTTAGTAAAGATGATTATAAAAGGATAGGAAATAAACTTAAAAATTTACTAAATTTGAAAAGGGATTTCATCAGGTAGATGAATATTTTACTCTTTTTGTAATCATTGATAAGAAGAGAAAAACTTATATTTATAAAGATGAGTTTGAGGTTGTTTTAGATGAAGTAAATGATTTAGGTTATTTTATAGAAATTGAAGCATTAAAAGATTTCGGTAATGTTGATGCGACCCGAAAAAAAATTTTTAAATTTGCAGAGAAATTAAAACTTGATGTTTCAAAAAGAGATAAACGCGGATATCCATTTTTAATGATGAAGAAAAAAGGATTGATAAAATCTAAAATTTAGAGAAAGGAACTAAACAATTATGATAGCCATTATCAAAACCGGAGGGAAACAATATAAAGTTTCCAAAGGGGATAAAATTAAAGTTGAGAAACTTGATGTTGAGAAAGGCAAAGAGGTTGTTTTTGACGAGGTTTTGCTGATTTCTGACGATAAAAAAACAGAGATTGGAAAACCTCTGGTGAAAAACGCAAAAGTTATTGGTAAAGTTTTAAAGCAGGCAAGAGCGAAAAAAGTTGAAATCGTCAAGCACAAGGCGAAGAAACGGTATAATGTTAAAAAGGGACACAGGCAGTATTATACGGAAGTGGAGATTATGGATATTAAAGGATAAACCCAAAACTCAAAGTTAAAAATTCAAAACTAAAACTTAAAATTAAAAATTATTAAAAGTTCTTAATTTCTGTTTCTTGGCTCTTATTTAATTCTTAATTTCTATTTCTTATTTAATTCCAACAAAAATCAAGAAATAAAAAATAAATAAGAATTAAAAATTGAGAAAAAAAAGAAATTTATTCGTAGTTATCAAGATTTGAGATTTCCGTTAAGAAGTTTTAAGTTGAGGTTTTGAGTTTTGCGTTTTGAGGCTTGAATTATTATTGGTATTCTCTTCTTCCTGCCAATGCACTCCCCAGCGTCGCTTCATCAGCGTATTCCAGATCCGCTCCGGTAGGAAGCCCCCGCGCCAAGCGGGTTATTTTTATATTAAGAGGCTTTAATACCCGAAGAAGATACAGGGCAGTTGTATCCCCTTCGGTAGTCGGATTTGTGGCAATAATAATTTCAATCTTGTTGGTTTGATTTTTTTGTTGTATTGTTTTTACTCTTTGAATTAATTGGCTAATATGCAGCTTTTCTGGGCCGATACCATTAGTAGGTGAAAGCACGCCTCCTAAAATATGATAAAGCCCGTTATATTGACCTGTTTTTTCTAAAGGAATAATATCTGAGACATTTTCAACCACGCAGATTTTATTTCGATCTCTTTTGGGGTCTTGGCAAATTGAGCAGAGTGTGTCTTCAGCCAAGTTAAAACATACTGGACAAACATTAATTTTTTCTTTTAATTCTTTAATGGCTGAGGCCAAGAGTTCCCTTTCCTGATTCGGCTGGTTTAATAAATAGAAGACCAGCCGTTCAGCTGCCTTAGGGCCAATTCCGGGCAATTTTGAAAATTGGTCAATTAAATTTTGGATAGAAGGAGGAAACATAATAAAAAAATCAAGATGCGAAAATTAAAAATCAGAATGACAATTTAAAATTTTAATTTGTTATTTTGTATTTTGATATTTGATTTTTGAATTGAACTTTTGACTTTTGGTTTTTGAATTTTGAGTTATTACTCCGTGTATCTTTTTTCCAGATTTTCAAACCTAACCGAATCTTCATTAAAGTGAAGTTTTATCTGCCCGGTTGGGCCATTGCGGTGTTTGGCGATAATAATATCAGCGATATTTTTTTCTTCGGAGTTTCGTTTTACTCTATCTTGTCGATAAATAAATAAAACTACATCTGCGTCTTGTTCTATCGAACCGCTTTCCCTTAAATCAGACAATCTTGGCACTTGGTCCGGGCGGCTTTCAACTGCTCGCGAGAGCTGGGAAATAGCCAGAACCGGAACATTTAATTCTCGAGCCAGTCCTTTTAGGGAACGGGTTATTTCACTAATTTCTTGAACGCGGTTTTCGGTAACAGAACCCTGCATTAACTGAAGGTAATCAATAATAATTAGTTCCAATCCATATTCAGCCTGAAGACGTCTAGCCATTGTTCTCATTTCCATAACATTGGAAGAGGCGGCATCATCAATGTAAATAGGCGCTTCGGAAAGCACTCCCATTGCCCGGCCGATTCGAGAAAAATCGTCGTTTTCGCCTTCGCTGGAAAGCCGGCCAGTCCGAAGTTTCCATAGACTAACGTTAGCTTCCGCACAAAGAAGGCGATCAATTATTTGTTCTTTAGACTGTTCTAAAGAGAAAATTCCAACCGGCGCTTTTGCGCGAATTGCCGCATGTCTGGCAATATCCGTAGCCAAGGTTGTTTTTCCCAAAGATGGACGAGCCGCTAAAATAATCAAATCAGATTTTTGTAATCCTCCTAAAAGATTATCCAATTCATAAAAACCAATTTCCAATCCCCGAAGTCTTCCTTCTTTTTTATGGATTTCGTCAATTCTATCAAAAGCCTCCTCAAGAATTGGCTTAATAGGCAAGAAATCTTGTTTTAAGTATTTTTGAGAAACACTGAAAATCTTTTGCTCGGCCTTATCTAAAAGACGGTCTATTTCTTCGGTTTCTTGATAACCCATATCAACAATTTGACTCGCTGCATCAATAAGTCGTCTAAGCGTGGATTTCTTTTGGATGATTTTGGCATAATGGACTATATGAGCCGCCGTTGGAACCGTATTAACCAGGCTGGTTAGATAACTTGAGCCGCCTATCTCTTCTAATTTTTCTTTTTCTTCAAGTTTATTGGAAAGACTTAATATGTCAATTGGCTCATGGGCTTCATAGAGCTCTATCATCGCTTCATAGATGGTTTTATGAATTTCACGGTAAAAATCAGTCGGTTTGACAATATCAGCTATTTTAATAACAGCATTTTTATCAAGCATTAGCGAACCGAGCACTGATTGTTCAGCTTCAATATTTTGAGGCGGAAGGCGATCTATTTGCTGATTATTATTATTAGACATATCTAATTTATCCTTTTAGGGGAGTTAGATAGTTTTCAAATCTGGCTCTCTTAATGGCATTTTGATTATAGCACGCCGATTATTTTTAGCAAGATGTGTTTACTTGCGGACCCCCTGTCAAATTATTATAACTATTCAACCGAAACAGCTTGGCGAAAAGGCTTAAGTTTTCTGATCAGATATTTTCTTTTCAGCTTTGCCTTTTTCAATTTCATCCCGCGCCGGCGGTTCCGATAAAAATTTGGACCTTTCCATTTAATGGAATTGTTAGGGTTAAGACTACGATCTTATCAGATTTCGGTTACATTTTAAATGGTTTAACCAATACCTTTTCAGTTACATTTTAAGTGATTTGATATGGGGTCTTGTCTGAAGTATAAAAATGTGATATAATAACAACAAAGGATGGGAGAATAAAAAATGAATGATTTATTTAAAAAAGGACGAATCATAGGAATTTCAAAAAAATCTAAGGAAATTCATAAAAGACTTAGAAAGTCTTCTATGGCGAGAAAGCTTATTATTAAGCCGGAAAAAGAGAAGCTATTTATTGAAGGTTTAAAGAAATATGGAGGCAGGACTATTACCCGAAGGGAAATGAGCAAGTATTTAAAAAAAATAGGACAAAGTAAAAAGGGACCTTTTTGTGAACCTTTTGGTAAAAGAGAAGCCCGGGCAATCAGAAGAAGCTTATTAAATAGGCCAATAAATAAGGAAGTTAATAATTCAAGTAAACGCCGTTAGAAATATGCTAATGGCGGTTGTTTTAAATCTTGTTAGAGATCTATAATTTCTATCTAATGGAGTAAAAGTAATATAAATACAAAAGTTAAGTTTAAATAGGCGAATTCAGTATTATTCTGTTTAAAATTAAGAATTATACCGAAGAGTCTTATTATAAGCGCTATGAGAAAAAAATTATTTCATTCTACTACCGGGATTAAAGATTTTTCCGGCAAAGGATCAGAAAGGTTAAGAGAATATTTAAAATTAGCCCGAAAGAGGGGAGAACTCAAAGGCATTTCCTCAACAGATACTAAAAGATTTATAACTCGCGCCAAAGAAATTGCTAAGGCGAGAAAAGGGAAATTCGGAAGTGATATCAGCAAGACGGAAATGGATAGAATAATAAGGCGGATCGCCAAACAAACATCTGATAAAATAAATCCAAGAGAGGCGGGAATTTTAAGAAAAGCTATACTTAAAAGATAGTCCTATGGAATTATTGTTCTGGAGTATAATTTTTATTATTAGCTTGGGGGTTCTTTTAAAATCAGCTGATTATTTTACTGAAGCGGCGGAAAAACTGGGAAAGTTTTTAAGAATGTCATCTTTTATAGTTGGAGTGTTAATTGTTGCTTTCGGTACCTCCTTACCGGAAATTATTACCTCTATTTCCTCTGTATTGCAAAATGAATCAGGAATGGTTGCTGGAAATGTTTTAGGTACGGTAATAGCTAATACTCTTTTGGGTTTGGGGCTGGCAGCGATATTCTGTAAAGGAATAGTAAAGCCGAATTGGGATATTTTTTACGGCGATTTTCCGATTTTGGTTATGGCTATAATAATGGTTGTTTTTACCACAAGAAATGGAAACATAAATTTTTACGAGACGCTTTTATTTATTTTCGGACTTTTAATTTATTTCTTTTACTTAAAAGAAATACATAAAGAAGATAAAAAAACGCGGAAAAAGGAGGGAGAATTAAATTGGAGAATTTTAGCAACTATATTATTAGGTTTAATTGGATTGATTTTAGCAGCTAAATATACTGTTTTTTCAATAATAAATATATCCGTGCTAACCGGCTTAGAAACTTCTGTTTTAGCTACAGTTTTAATTGCTGTTGGAACTTCTTTTCCAGAAATCGCCGTGGCGATTTCAGCGGCAAAAAAAAGAAATTGGGATTTGCTGGTAGGGGATATTATTGGTTCTAATATCTTTGATATTTTTGCTATTTTTGGAATTTGCGGAATATTTTCCACTCTTACTATTACTTTTGAAATAATGGCTATTGTTATTCCTTTTTTGATTGCTACTTTAGTTTTAAATTGGGTTGTTTTGGCTGATAAAAAAATTACCACATCAGAAGGAATTATAATGGTTTTGCTTTATGTTATATTTATAGGTAAGATATTTAATTTATTTTGAATTGTAACACACATATATGACGGCCGTCGTATGTATATTATAAAAGAAAGGAGAAAATATGAGTAATATTGAAAATGAAGGATTTAATCTTGAAGAAAGTAAAGAATGGACATCGTCTAAACAAGAAGAAGGAAGTCAGCCAGAGGAGGAGTGGACGCCAACATTAGAAGGAGAAGAAGATACAGAGGAATTGGAAGAGAAAGAGGAAGCAGAAAAAGAAACTATATTAGAAGAAAATAAATTAAAGGAAATTAAAGAGGAATTAGATGAAGAATCTGCAAAAACAGGACAAACAGAAGAAATAAAAGAATTAACACTAGAGGAAAGAGAAATAATTAAGCAACAAGAAGAGGAAAGAGAAAAAGCGATAAAGGAAATACAAGAAATTGACAATTGGAGAGAAATGGAACGAAAAGGATTGTTAACAGAAGAAGCAGAAAAACTTGTAAATAGATTAGAGAAAAAAAATTCAGAAATAGACGAATTAACAAAAATATTAAATTCAATAAAACCTGATATAGAAAGGTATTACAAAGAAGAGGAAGAAGGCAAAAAACTTCCGGAGCCTATTAAGGAAGACAGAGAGAGGACTATATCGCATTTTGAACAGCAAAAAAAAGAACTTGTAGGATTTAAAAATGATCGCGAGCGATTAATAGTTGAATTGCGAGCATTAGAACAGAGAGGAGAGCTTGTGAAGAAAGCAGAAACAGAAAAAGCGGAAGAAGAAATTAGTGAGGAAGTTAAAGCGGAAGAAAAAGAAGGGAAGGAAAAGCTAAAAGGAATTTTTGGGAGATTTATAAGGAAGAAATAAATTAAATTGGTTCAATTGTCACGGTTGAACCATTAGTTTGGTTTTTGCAATCAAAACATTAAGGTTCAGTTCTGCCTATTCGGCAGGCAAGCGTTCACGACTGAACCAACAGGTATTTGACATTTGGAATTTGAGCTTTGATATTGATAAAATTATGCCTTTAGGAATCAACAAAACAAAATTTTCCGAAAAAGAAAAAAGGGGGGTTCAAGTCAGAGACTTGAACCAACAAGAAAAGGAAGAAGGAAAACGAGAAAAACTTAGTCCCCAAGAAGAAATTGCTGAATTGGAAAGAAAATTAGCCGAAAAGAAACGAGAATTAGCCAAAGCTCGAACAGAAGCCCGCGAGATTATTGAAGATGAATTTAAAAAAACTCGAGAAGTCGAACCGAGTATTGAGAAGGAAAAAGGGGCCGAAGTTCCTCTAAGTGAAAGAAAAGAAGTGCCCTCTCAAAAAGTTTCTCCGATTCCATCGCCGTCCACGGTTCAAATATCAGATGAGGTTAAAAGAATAAAGACCCTTGAAAAAACTCATCAAGTGAAAGTTTTGACTGATTTGGCTTTTGAAAAGGGAATTATCTACGCAATTAAAGTAGCTCGAGGCCTAAACAATGCTTATATTTTGGACGAATTTCATGACAAGTTAGTTGACCAATTATACGAGCAGTTGGTTAAAAAGAGAAGGTTGAAGGAGATTTAGAGATTAAAATTCAAAATCAAAACTATTTCAAATTATTCCAAACCAAGTCCAAAATTCAAATACCAAAAAATAATCTGTCATTTAGATTTTGATATTGTTTTGGAATAATTTAAGCTTTGGAATAGTTTGGATTTATCTTAATTTATTAACCTTTTTGCAAAAAACTAATTTTAGAAAACTTTAATCGTTTATTTAAATGAACATACAACTTTTTGGTTTTATAATTAATTTTTCATTTCTTGATTTAGTTTTGATTACTGGAGTTGGATTTTTATTGGTAATTTTTATTTTTTTCCGCTATTCAATAATTAGAAAAGGCCAGATTACCCGGTCGTTAAATATGAGCTTGTTTTTGATTACTCTTCCCCATAAGGCGAAAGATCAAGATTCTGGTATCCAAAAAAATGAAAAAGAATCTATTTCAGTAATGGAACAATTTTTAGCCAGCCTTGTTAGTCTTAGAGAGGGGCCCATAAAGAGATTTTTATATGGTCCGCCCTATTTTGCTTTTGAAATTGCTACACCGGTAACAAGTAACGAAATTTTTTTTTATCTTGCCTGCCCCAGGCATTTTGAAAATTTAATTGAAAAACAAATTCTTAGTTTTTATCCGATGGCTCAAGTTGAAAAGACCGAAGATTATAATATTTTTACTCCTGAAGGGAAAACCGCCGCCGCTTATTTAAAATTAGCCAAAAAGAATATTTTGCCAATTAAAACTTATCAAGTGCTTGAGGAGGATCCCTTGAGCGCCATTACCAACGCTTTAAGTAAAATTCCTTTAGGTCAGGGCGCAGCCATTCAGATTTTAATAAGGGCAGCTGGCGTTAATTGGCGTCAGGAAGGGGAGAAAATTATCAAGAGCATTCAGGCCGGAAGAAATCTTAAAAAAGCTTTGATTAATGAAAGTATTTTTATAAAAGCGGTAAATCTTTCTTCGCAGGCTTTAAAGACAAAAACATCTTCTCCTGAAATTGAAACTCAGAAAAAAGAGCTTACTCCCCAGCAGGAAGAAGCTATAAAAGCAATTTCAGAAAAAATTAACAAATCAGCTTTTGAAGTAAATATTCGTCTTATTGCTTCAGCGCCAAGAGCTGAGCGAGCCGAACAGGTTCTTAGCCATCTGGAGGGTGCCTTTAGTCAGTTTAATCAGCCGAATTTTAATGAGTTTAAGATTTACCGATCCCGTTTTCAAAAGCCAAGATTTTTAAAAGAAATTATTTACAGCTTTATCTTTCGTAATTTCTCCAGAAGCAGGCGCATTATTTTAAATACTGAAGAAGTGGCAAGTATTTTTCATTTTCCTCAAAAGGAAATTGCTACTCCCAAATTAAAACGGCTTAGAGCGAAGTGCGCCGGGCCTCCGGCTAATATTCCTAACAGAGGATTGATTTTAGGTCATAATTTTTATCGCGGTGAGGATACAATTATTCGTCTTGCCGAAGATGATCGGCGCCGTCATCTCTATGTAATTGGCCAAACTGGCACCGGGAAATCAGTTTTTTTCGGCGAACTGGCAAAACAGGATATTGTCGGTGGTAAAGGCGTTTGTGTTATTGATCCTCATGGCGATTTAATAGAAGATATTCTTGAAAATATTCCGCGTGAGAGGGCAGATGATGTGATTGTTTTTGATCCGTCTGACACTGCGCGGCCAATGGGGCTTAATATGCTTGAATACAGAAACCCGGAACAGAAAGATTTTGCGGTTCAGGAAATGATAGCTATTTTTATAAAACTATTTCCGCCGGAGATGATTGGTCCGATGTTTGAACATAATATGAGGAACGCGATGCTTACTTTAATGGAAGATGAAGAGAATCCCGGCACGATTGTTGAAATTCCCCGTATCTTTTCCGACAGGGATTTTCAAAAATATAAAGTATCTAAAGTTAAAGATCCTATTGTCCGCGCTTTTTGGGAAAAAGAAATGGCAAAGACATCTGATTTTCATAAGTCAGAAATGCTTGGTTATCTAATTTCAAAAGTGGGCCGTTTTGTTGAAAACGAAATGATGAGAAATATTATTGGTCAGTCCCGTTCGGCTTTTGATTTCCGCGATGTAATGGACAAAGGGAAAATTCTTTTAGTTAATCTTTCCAAAGGAAGAACTGGCGAAGTAAACAGTTCTCTTTTAGGATTGATATTGGTTTCTAAATTGCAAATGGCCGCTTTAAGCCGCGGCGATATTCCTAAGGAAGAAAGGAAAGATTTTTATCTTTATATTGATGAGTTTCATAATTTTACCACTGACAGCATTGCGACGATTTTAGCCGAAGCTCGCAAATATAAATTAAATTTATCTATGGCTCATCAATTTATTGGGCAATTGCCTGAAAATATCCGCGATGCAGTTTTCGGTAATGTTGGTTCTATAGTCTGCTTTCGAATCGGGGCCGATGACGCGGAATTTATAGCAAAGGAATTTGATCCGGTCTTTAACGCTCAGGATTTAATGAATATTGATAATTATAACGCTTATGTAAAACTGATGATTAACGGCACAACAAGCCAGCCGTTTAATATGGCTACTTATCCTCCAACAAAAGGCGATTCTGAAATAGCAAGGAAAATCAAAGAACTTTCTCGCTTTAAATACGGCAGAGACAAAGAGCAAGTGGAAAAAGAAATTTTAGAACGCTCCCGGCTTGGCGCTTCTGCTCAAGCTGCACCGACTTTTATTCCTGGTGAACAAAATCGGTAGATGTTTAAATTGTCATTCTGTTGGCTCTATTTTCTTGAGTGGAGCCGCCGTGTGATGATAATAAGTCGTCCTGCAAACAAAAGCCTATGCGATCTTTAACAAACGGCTCCAATCAGAAAATTAGAGCCAACGAAGTATAGCAGATTGAAAAACTTTGTCGAAGCTCCAAATCTAAAATTTGGTTTTTGAAAAGATGATTGATTAACTTCAGCTTTCACTATAGAATAAAAATAACAAAGATTAAACTTTCAGAAAAAAATAAAAAAGAGCTTAGGAAATTAGGCATAGAGATTGTCTATCTTTTTGGCTCTTACGCAAAAAAAATGGCTTTTGAGATGGAAAGGCAAAAATTATTCCGATGAATTTTACTAAAAACAAACTTTATGAAATGGCTGGCTATAGAAACAGATTAACTCATTTCTATTTTGAAGTTACTCCAAAAGAGATGTATAAAATTATCCAGAATAACTTAGGGGATTTTGATAAGTTTTTAAAATATATTAAAAAAATCTTAGAAAATTTTTAAATTATCAATAAATAACGAATCTACTACGAATTTGCGAATAATTTTTAAGGTCAATGCGCAATTCATAAATTCAAAAAGAAAAGGAGAAAAAATATGAATGGTGAATTTAGGGAAATTCCTCTCTTTTTATTATTTTTGACCTGACATAATCTTAATAATTCGTTAGCTTTATTGTATCGGCTTAAAATTTATTTGAGATTATCAAGGAAGCAAATATGAACGGATAACGGCAGAGTATCCCGTTTATCAGATAACAGATAAAGAGATATAATTTAGACAAATAAAAAATATTCTTTAAGAATAAGAATAAGAATTTTAAGGCGGATTTAATTTCACCTTATTTTTTTTATCTATATTATCTGTTTATCTATGAAATGAATTTGGGACAAACTCTGAGCTTGTTTTAAGGTTTTTAATGCTATGCAGCAAAATAATGGTTTGCGAGATAGGCAGCTGGTTCTGAGATGAATTCAGAATGATATTTTTAAACTTTTTATTTCGTTAAAATCATTCCTAAAATTAACAAAGCAAAAATAATTCGGTAGTAAACAAAAATATTGTAATTATTATGCTCAAGATATTTAAGTATGTATTTAATAGCTAAAAATCCGGTAATGGCTGAAGTTGAAATTCCGATTAAAAGGATAGAGAAATTTATATCTCTATTTATTAAATGGGGAATTTCTACGAGTCCCGCACCAAAAATAATTGGGGTTGCAAGCAGAAAAGAAAAGCGCGCCGCGGCTCGGCGTTCAAACCCTAAGGCGAGCGCCGTCGTAATTGTGATGCCGGAACGGGAGACTCCCGGGATAATTGCTAAAGCTTGAGAAAATCCGATGAAAAGCGCTTGACGCCAAGTTATATTTTCTAAGAAATTTTCTTTTTTCCCTTTTTTGTCAAAAAACCAAAGAAGGAATCCCAGGGTTGATAAAGTAAAAACAATTAAGATAGGCGAACGGAGAATTGTTTCGGCCCAATTATTTAACCATAAACCAAATATAGCTCCGGGAACAGAAGCGAGAATAATAAAAAAGAATAGATTATAATAATTTAGATTTTGGATTTTGGATTTTGTTTGAAATTTAGAATTTGAATTTTGTAATTTATTATCTTGATTAAAACCGGATAATTTTTTATTTTCTTTTAGATAGTTTCTGTGTGATAATACTGCCTTGAACATTGTTGTCCATTCTTTTCTAAAGTAAAAAATCACTGCCAGAAGAGTGCCCCAATGCAAAGCCACATCAAAAGCAAGTCCCTGATCTTTCCAGTTTAAAATCCAAGGCAGGACAATCAAATGAGCTGAGCTGCTAATTGGCAAAAATTCACTCAACCCTTGGACAATGCCTAAAATTATTGATTGGATGAATTCCATATATTAATCTGTTTATCGTGAGATATTTAACAAACTATACTTCACTTCATTTGCCATCATGGATTATTGTATTTTTTAATTTTTAGTTCTTATTTCTTGTTTAATTTTTATTTCTTTAATTTTTATTAGTTTTTTTAATACCCCGTCCGCTTGCGGCGGGGTAATTCATTAAAATTAAATTGGATTAACAGGGTTAAGAAATAATAAATAGAAATTAAAAATTAAATAAAAATAAAAAAAATAAGAAATAGACTGAATCATATCGCCATATATAACAGTGAAGCCAAGCTAGCCAGGGTAAATATAACCAGCCAGGAATTTGTAAAGAATAAAATTCCAACTAGACTCCAAGCCATCAGACTTCTTCCTAAATTTAAAGACATTTCCCGAAAAATGACGCATTTTAGATTTCCTCTTTTGCATCCGGCGTCATAAATTATAGCAGTCATTGGAATGCCAATGCCATCTTTAGAAATTCCTGACAGAGAATTAACTAGGAGCAGTCTCCAGCTTGTTCGCGCAAAAAATCGAGCTAGCCATAACAAAGAAAGGGTAATGGCGCTTATTTTTATTATTTTTCTTTTATTTTTTTTATCAGTCCATTTTCCAATAATTAAAATAGATAGGAAAGAAACAATTGTCGCGCCAGAAGTAATAAAACCCAGATCAGTATAACTCGTTAGAACAACAAAAATAAAAATCGGCCAGCAAGTTACGTCGATTATTTCCTCAGCAGAACCCATAAAAGCAAGACGGGCCCGGCGAAATCGGGGGTTAAAAAGCCGCCTAAACGCCTCAAAATATCCGAATTGAACGGGCTTAAAAGTTTCCAAAGTAGTGAACAAAGGAATAATTGAAATAGATAATGCCAGACAAACTATAATAAATAGAATCTTAAATCCAAAAACAGTTAAAACAATTCCTCCAATTATCGGACCGGCAACGACAAATAACCGAATTAGGCTGTTAAGAGTGCCAATTTCTTTGCCGCGCCTTAAATTGTTTCCATAATGAGCAAAATCAGTATGGTAAGCCGGCCAGAAAATAATTTTGTAGAGAACCGCAAGAAAAGCAGCTGAAAAAAAACAAAGGGAAAAAGAAGGAATGAAATATAAAGTTAGATAATAAAGAATAAGCACAGGAATACTGTAAAGCATACAATGTTCAAAGCCAAAACGAGCTGAAAGTTTTCCGCCGATAGGAGCGAGAAAGAAAAAACCGGTAAAGATCATAGCATAATAAAAAATAATCCATTGAAGCGGATAGCCAAGAGTATAGAGATAAACCGGCTCAAAAATAGAGATAAGAGAAATGGCAAAATTTCTGATAATTGTAGAAATGTATAATTCCAAAATTTCACGTTTGATATTTTTTGCAAGATAGCGGTTTTGGAAGCGGTTTTTAAAACCGGTAATTTTTTTAAATAAAAAAATATTTTTAAGGCGGCTAAACATAGATGTGAATTATGCATTTTTCTCTTGTTGTTTCCGTAAAAGTGGAAATCCTCTAAATCAAGAGAATGGTAATTAATTTATGCAGAAACAATGAAATGCAATAGTAGATTTCTGTTTCTATATGAATGACAGATGAGAATAATTTTCATTAAAAGAATAAAAGCTTAAAAATTGTGGATATATCTAGATTTTCACCCCGCACTAAATTTGTGGACGATGCTGGACTCGAACCAGCGACCTCGTCGATGTGAACGACGCGCTCTAACCAACTGAGCTAATCGTCCGTAATTTTAGTGCGGGGCAAACCAGAAATCTTCCGGCGCATAGTTTATGCGCTGAATACTCTGCTATCGAATTACCCAGTTATTTTTTAGATTTCTTTTCTGTTTTTATTTTATTAATTAAAATTTTATTCGGCTTTTCTAAAAGATCAGCAATAAATTTATCACACATATTTTGGCGGTATAAAAATTCTTGGTTTGTCATTAAGACATAATTAATTTCTTTGCCGATTTCCGCTTCAAGATTTTCTAAAAAATTTTTCAGTTTAGCTCGACGAATATTTTCTCCAACAATAAAAAGGTCAACCGGAGATTTGTCAAAATTAACGAATAATCCGGAAAGAAGAGCAAATTTAATTTTCCCTAATTTTTTTATTTGATTTAAAATTTTAGTTCCAGACGGAGGATTTATTTTAAGAATAATTTTTTTTAATTCCGGATAAAAAATAAAATTCTGGCAGAGTCCGTAATATCTTTTTTTATTTCTAAGGGTAGTTTTAAGAAAACCGATTTTTTTTAGTTTTTTTAGTTCTTTTTGGAGGGAAGGTGATTTAACTTTTACTTTATTGGCAATTTCTTTCGTCTGAAATATTCCTTCGGGATTATTGAGAAAAAATTTTAAAATTCTCGCTCTTGTTTTTGAATCAAATAACTTTTCTAAAATTTCCATAATAATCTCCTAATTCACCGTCATTGCGAATAGAAGTCCTAAGAGTGAGAAGGACGACGACGCGGCAATTCCGTTGTTTGGCTCTTTGAATTATGCTTTATCTCTGGTGGGACTTGCAGTGACAGTTTATTATTAAATAAATTTATAGTAATCCTCCTATCACTATAATAAATTTTTAGACACTTGACAAGGAGAGTGGTATCTGATAAGGTATTAGGAAAATGTTCTTTGAAAATTAAAATTTCTCTTTGGGGAGAATTTGTCTGTAATAAAAAATGTTACAGGTTTTATTCCAGGATCTGATTTTTCCCACTTTGCAAAAAGAATTAGGCGGATCTCCGGGATGAATTTTAAAATAAGCCTGTTTTGGCAACAGGCCGTAGTTCAAAATGACAATATTATAGATAATTTCTCCTCAAAGAGGAGTAAAAAAAATAGGAGGTGAAAATAAAATAAGAGAATTGAATAGTTTACAGAAAGAATTTATTGAGCACATAGCAATAACTGGAGCGCTGGAATTCGGGAAATTTACACTGGCAGACAGAGAGACGCCATATTATTTTAATCTTACTAAGACAATGAGTGATGGACTGGGAGCGTATAAAATGGCAGGCATTTGCGCCAAAGCAATAAAAACTATTGTCGGTCTAAATAATTTTGATTACATTCATATCCCGGATTGCAAAGCAATTCCGCTTGGGAGTTTAATCGAGTACAAGCTTCTTACGCTATATGGAGCAAACAAAAGGTGCGGTTATAGCGGTTATAGCAGAAAAGAAGAGGAAACACACGGCGGCGAGGGAATGCTCATGGGAGATATAAGAGACAAAGACAGAGTTTTAATAATAGGCGGAACAGAAATCAGAGCAGTTAAAGAATTACTGGAAGAGACACAGAGAAAAGACATAGAGATTTCTATAATTGGAATTTTTGTTGGAATTCACAGAGAAGAATTAAGCAGAGAGAATCAGAAGATACTCAAAGAAAATGATATTCGAGTTTTTCATCTTGTAACAATAAGACAGGTAATAATTTATTTATATAAACGTAAGATAAACGGTCATATCTATGTAGGGGATAAAGAAGCAGATTCTTTCTGGAGATATTTTGAGCGGCACGGAAGAGTTTAAAATAAACAAAATAAGAAATAAAAACGGTCAGGACTTTTTTATCCTGACCGCAGATTTTTAGGAAGAAAGAATGAGAAAAAGAGGCAAAAAGAAAAATGAGAAAAAGTTAGAGATTTTAGTAATAACAGAAAAGTCAATGTGTAAAATGTCCAAGTCTACTTTTACAGAGATAGTGGTAGAATGAGTCTTAGAACAAATTATAAATAATAACAAAAAAGCAAGATAGTTCAAGGATACCTGTTTAAAAGAGTAGGAAGCAATTAAAAAAGAATAAAAAAATCAACCAATAGCTGATTCAAATTTTTGAAAAAGATGGAATCAGCTCTTTTTTTATTTCCAAGGGATGTTATTGCGAGGAGTCCTATCAGGGACGACAGAGCAATTCTGACTCCATAAGGAGTAATTCTAAGAGTTAAATAACGGGTTGCTTCGTTTGCTTATTTGGACTTATTTGCAATGGTAGGGTATTGTTTTTTAAATAACCTCTTGTCACTTTTTAAAAAAATTATTATAATGACCATGGAGTTGAAAATATCCACATAAAATTAAAAAATTATGCTATCTATTAAAGTTCAAGAATTGGTTTTAAGCGAAGAAAAACAGGATAAAGCCTTTTGTGATACCTTTGTTTATGAACCGGAGAATATTCAAGAGAAAGCCCTTGGCAATCTTTATATTGTTGGCGAGGTAACAAATTTCTCTCGAGGTTCAAGCTATTTAATTAATCTCTTAGTTTCAATTATTAAAAAAGAATATTATTCCAATCCAAAGAGAACTTCCCTAGAAGCTTTAGAAGCAGGACTTCATCGGGCTAATTCAGCTCTGTCTGATTTTATTGAGGAAGGAAATGATGAATGGATGGGCCGTTTGCATATGATTTGCGCTTCTTTCAAAGAGAATATGCTTCATTTCAGTTTGACTGGGGATGCGCGCGTTTTTTTAATACGCTCTGGAGAAATGATTAACCTTGGCAAAGATCTAAAGTCATTTAATCAAAAAATCCATCCTTTAAAAACTTTTGCCAATATTGCCAGTGGTTCTCTTGAGATAAGCGACAGACTAATTTTAGCCACGCCTGAACTTTTTAGAGTAACGTCTTCTGAAATTATTGAAAAAACAATAAATCAGTTTACTCTATCCGAAGCGGTAATAAAGTTTAGAGAATTATTAGAGACTACTGGGGATGTTTCTGCCGCCGGAGCTTTACTTTTGGAGATAGCTGAACGAGAAGAGGAAACAATTGAGACTTTGCCTCATATTGAAATTAAACCGGAAGAAACTTTCCAAAGGCAACAATCTTTAAAATTAAAAGACATTATTGGACAGGCTCCTTCAAAAGTTATTGAAGAGCAGACCTTAGAAGAATCTCAGGATGAGATTCAACAGGAGGAATATAGAATTAGTCAGACTCGTAAAGAATTAATTTTAAATAAACTTTCTAATCTTTCCGGGGCTTTAAAAAGATTTTTAAATTCTTTAAAGGGGACCGGGGTTCGGGCTCGGCAGTTTATCGGCGCGAATTTATTTCCAGTTATAAAAAAAGGCAGCCAGATGTCTAAAGAGATTTACCAGTCCGGAAAGGAAAAAATCAGATCAACTGATCTTGAAAAGATAAAAGTTCCGATCATTAATCCTAAAAAAATAGCTAGAAGGTTCATTGAGTTTCCGAAAACCTGCAAAGGTCTTCCAAAATCAAGTAAAGTTCTTTTAGCCGGTTTTTTAATTTTAATTGTTTTATTATTTACGAGCCTTGTTCTTCTTTCTCAAAAGAGATCACAAGAAATTAAATTTACTCACTACAGCGGAATTTTAGCCCAAGCTCATCAAAAAGAGGATGAGGCAGAAGCCGCTTTAATTTATCAAGATGAAGCCAAAGCAAGAAATCTTCTCAGAGAAGCCAGAGAGTTAACTATTCAAGTTTTAGAATCTAAATATCTTAAAAAGGAAAGCCAGGAGTTAGCTCGACTTATTGACAAGCAAGTTGATAAAGTTGATCATATAGTTCGTCTTACTGAAATTTCTCCGCTGGTAGATTTTAGAGAAGTGAATCAGGACGTAAAAATTTTAGAAGTAGAGATAAGCGGAGAAAATCTTTACTCATTTGATTCGTCGGATAATGTTATTTATAAATTTAATTTAGAAACAGAGAAGACAAAGATTGCTTTCGCTGATTCAAGCGGTCTTGGACATTTTAAGGCAAGCGTCGCTTTAAAAGATAATAAAATTGTTTTTCTTACTGATACGCCCGGAGTGGCTTTGTTTGATCCTGTTCGCGAGACGCTAAAAGGGCAAAAGATAACTTTTAAGTCAGATGAAAAAAATTTTCAAGATATAGCCAGTTATTCAAATAATATTTATTTACTTGATTCGGAGAGTAAACAAATTTGGAAGCATCTGAGGATTCTTGCTGGATTTTCTAAAGGAAAAGCCTGGATAAAGCCGGGCGAAGAACGTCCGCTTGATGACGCGGTTTCCTTGGCAATTGATGGGGCGATTTGGATTCTTAAAGCTGATGGAAATATTTTAAAATATCTTACTGGATATAAAAAAGACTTTGAATTAGCCGCACTTATTAATCCTTTAGAGCAGCCAACTAAGATTTTTACCGCGCCTTATTTGAATAATCTTTATATTTTAGATCCGAATAACAGGCGGGCGCTTGTTTTTAACAAAAAAGGTGAAATAATAAATCAATATGTTAGCGATAAATTTGACAACCTTAAAGATTTAACAGTTTCTAAAGATGAGAAAAAGATTTATCTTTTGAATGGGGCTGAAGTGTTTGAAGTGGAGATGTAAAACTGACTACTAAATGAAATCCAGCCTTTAGGCTGTTATGAAATCATGAAGGGTGAATTTCAAAGATATTTTAGGAATAAAAAAAATAGGTAATCAGATTTAATTCGGATTATGTTAAAATTCATCCGATAAATTTGATTACCGTTTTTTTTTACTTTTACTTTATTTAATCGCTGTAAGCAATTGCAGATCCAACTAGAATCATACGACTTTTTCTTATTCTTTCTTTATATTCTTCTTCTGTAATTTCTCCCTTCTCTAGTTGTTTCTTTAAGAATTCTATATTTTTATCTGCTATTCTTTTTGCGGCTTCTATTGTCGGATCTGGATGGGTTTTTTCCTCCATTTTTCATCACCTCCTAATGATTTCTTCTTTTTTCTTGAAAACAAAGTTTTCCAATGCTTCCTCTGCGACTTCTAATATAGAACCAGAATATTTTCCTTTTTTAAGATCGTCTATGTCATACCATCCTGCGCCGAATGTATCTGTGCCATTTCTTTGTGTTTTTATTTCACCGCCTGTTTTCTTTGTCAAATAGTGAATTCTGATGTTATGGAATACTTTTTCTTTTTCTTTGTAGTAGAAGCAACTTTCTACGATTCCTAAAATTCTCACTGGTTCCACTATAAAACCTGTTTCCTCACAGAATTCTCTCTTTAAAGTTTCACTATAGATTTCTCCTTTTTTGATTCCGCCTCCGGGAATATCTAATTTTCTCTGGTTAATCGATTCTACTAGAAGTATCTTGTTATTCTCTATTAAAATGCCTTGGGTAGCAGTTCTGATCTCGTCTATTTCAGAAATCGAAATCCATCTGAATTCTTCGTCTTCGTTTGGAAATTGGCAAAGAATTTCATCTCTTCCGTTATTTTTTCTTGTTTTAAGCATTTTTATTCCCCCTTTAATTTCCTATTCCTGATTTTCAATTTTTCTCGAATTATATCTATCACTGCAAACCCCAGAGCAATTCCCATGCATATCATTGTTGCTGTAACCACTACATAAACTATCCACAGATACCAGATTACTATTTCCATTTTTTTATCCACCTTCTATTTTTTTGTAGAGAACAATTGCCTCCTTTTATTCTGTAGTTTAATGGAATTGAAATAAAATGTCAAATGTATTATTGTCGCAAGTTTGTAACTTGCGACTCGTTCTTGTTATCAGTTTGTAACTGATATTTTTCAAAGAGATAAAAGTTAAAATTTTTGATAAGAATATGCTGCAGGTTACAAACCTGCAGCAACTAAGATCAATTTGAGACAAAAATGTCAAATATTTTTTCGTTTATTCCACCTTTGCCAACTAACTAAAAGCGGAGAGGCGGTAAATACCGAAGAGTAAGTTCCAGAGATTATTCCAATTATTAAAGCCAGGGCAAAATATTTTATTGTTTCGCCTCCAAAGAAATAGATAGCAAAAAGGACAAATAAAGTGGTCAATGATGTGTTCAGGGAACGGACCAGAGTTTCATTTACTCCTTTATTGACTGTTTCTTCAAAAGTATTGGCCGGAGATCTGGCAAGATTTTCTCGGATTCTATCAAAAACAACAATCGTATCATTAACCGAGTAACCTAAAATGGTCAGAAGCGCGGCAATAAAAGGAGTGCCGATTTCTGCGTTTTGGAAATGCCCTAATATTGAGAATATTCCCAAAACAATTAAAATATCGTGGAATAAGGTAATTGTGGCGACGGTTCCATATTTCCAAGACGCCACCGGGTAGGAAACTTTTCGAAACGCCCAGGCAATATAACAAATGATAGCGACAAGAGCTATAACAATCGCATAAATCGCTTTTCGTTTTAACTCCTGACCGATTACCGGGCCGATTGACTCAAATCTTTTTTCTTCAATAGTAAATTTTTCATTTAAAGCGGATAGAATATTTTGATGCGTCGTTTCATCGATAGCTTTCATTCGCAACAAAAGGTTGTTTTCTCCGGAGGGCTGGATGTTTATTTCTCCTAATTCTAAAGGATTGAGAATTTCTTTAACAGCTTGAATTTCCGGATGGGTTCCATCTTTACCAGAAAAACTTAGTTCCATCAGAGCTCCTCCGGTAAAATCAATACCAAAATTAAGTCCCCAGACACTTAAAGCAATTATACTGATCAGGCAAAAAATTCCTGAGACAGTAAACCATAATTTTCTTTTTTGGATGATTTTAAGCATATTAAGAAACGTGATTTATTTTTTTATTCCAAACAGCCATAATCGTTTTTCCATTTTTGCCGTGGTAAAAATTCTGAGAAAAGTTCTAGTGATAATAATAGCTGAAAACATACTCATAACAATTCCGATTCCAAGAGTTAAAGCGAATCCTTTAATAAGACCGGTGCCAAACCAAAAAAGGATAACGCAGACAATGAGAGTTGAGGCATTGGAATCCCTTATTGAACTCCACGCTCTCTTGAATCCTTCTTCAATGGCTACTCCAAGACTTTTACCGGAGCGAAGTTCTTCTTTCATTCTTTCGAAAATTAAAACATTAGCATCAACAGCCATACCAATAGACAGAATAAACCCGGCCGTTCCAGCCAGAGTCAGAACAACAGGAATTAGTTTAAAAAGAGATAGAACAATTAAAATATAAAGTCCTAAAGCAATAACTGCCAAAAGACCAGGAAGGCGATAGTAAATGATTAAAAATAAAGCAAGAATAATAAGGCCGATTATTCCAGCTAATAAACTTTTTTGGAGAGAGTCTTTCCCTAAACTTGCTCCAATAGTTTGCTGGCTGATAAGTTTAATTGGGACTGGCAATGCTCCGGCATTAAGCCGGCGGACCAAGAGTTTTGCTTCATCAAGGGTAAATTTTCCGCTGATTACCGCTCGGCCGTCCCTGATTGGTTCCTGGACGACCGGTGTGCTGATAGGGACATTGTCTAAATAAATAGCCACGATTTTTTGAACGTTCCTCTCGGTAATTTCAGCGAAAAGTTTTTTTCCTTCGTCGTTAAATTCAAGGATAACTTCCGGTTCGTGAGTTTGCGGATCAAAAGAAATATCAGCCCGATTAAGCTGTTTCCCAGAAAGTCCGGTTGGTTTAAAATAAGGACCCGACGGCATTTCTTTCGGAACTTCTTGTCCTGATGATTTGATTATTTCTTTTAGTTCTTCTTCGCTTATTTCTTCCCGAAAATCCAAAGAAGGCGTATCTCCGATCATTTTTATCGCCTTGCTGATATCTTTCACTCCAGCCAATTCCACTATCAAGCGATCTTTCTGGGCTATTTGGATAACCGGTTCAGAAACGCCGAACATATTGACTCTTCTTTCAATTACATCACGCACTCCTTCCATTGCTTCAGAATAATCTTTCTCTTTGATTTGCGACAAGTCTGCCTGGTAAACTAAATGCGTTCCGCCTTGCAGATCAAGACCTAAATGAATTTTCAATTCTTTATCATAATCAATTCCCCATTTATGAATGGAGATATCTGGTCCTTTGGGCCAGCTTACTAAGCCGGTCAAAATTCCAATAACAAGAATTCCCAGAAAAGTAAGCCAAATTTTTTTGCGGTTATTCATATAATTATAATTTATACTAAATATTAAACTTTGTCAAATATAAAAAGAGAAGAAATTTTTCTTCTCATTTGTTTTTTTTTATAGAAGACCTGCTTTTTTTAAAATTTTTCTGACTTCTTTTCTTTTTCTTCTTCTCTCTCTTTTTTCTTCTATAAGAGCTGCTTTGTTAAAAACGTCAATTGCTTTGTTGATTTCGTCGATTATTTTTTTTAATTCTTTAAAAGCATTTCTGACTTTTTCTTTTTTATTTTCGCATTCAATTCTAATATAGTGGTGATCTTCATAGACATCACAGCAATCGTAAGGTGGATGTTTTCCCGGTTTAACGGTTCGGTCATATCCAAGATTTAATTTATGTAGTTTTAAGACTGCCTCGACTATCTCCAAGGCCTCACTACCCCAATAAGTAAGTTCAGTACTAATACTTACTTTTCTATTGTCTGCATCAATTTCTAAAGATTTTACGAATTCGTTTTTACGAATCTTTTCCTGTAGCCCTTCTTGTTCAGCCATTTCTTTTAGTTCTTTATATCTTATTTCTTTTTCTTCCATTTTTTTCTTTTTAAAATGTGCTATCTCCTATATTTTTAACTTATATCATTTAATAAAGGCTGTCAAGTAGAATTTTATTAATATTACATTAAGGCATTTATAAAGCATTGGCTTTCAATTAAAATTGTAGTATAATTTTAACGTTGTAATTTTAACTTGTGTGGATAATGAAAAGAGAAACAAAATTAAAAAATATCCCCAATCACATAGCAATTATTCCTGACGGCAATAGAAGATGGGCTAAATCTAAGGAATTAAAACCTTGGGTAGGTCATCAATACGGCGCTGAAGTTCTAAAGAAAATATTAAGAACGACTTTAGATTTAAAAATTCAGTATCTGTCTTTTTGGGCTTCTTCAAAAGATAATCTAAAAAAACGTCCCTTAAGAGAAGTTAAATTTTTATTGAATTTATTTCAAAAAGAATTTACTGAATTAGTTTCTGATAAAGATATTCATAAGAATAAAGTAAAGATTAATATTATCGGCGATTGGAAAAAGCAGTTTCCTAAAAAGGTAAAAGCGCCAATGAAGCGATGCATAGAAGCGACTAAAGATTATAATCAATTTTATTTGAATTTTTTTGTCGCTTACAGCGGAACTAGTGAGATATTAAAAGCGGTTCAGAAAATTGCTAAGCGAAAATTAGTTGATTCTAAATTGAGAATAACTCCAGAATTTATTAAAGAAAATCTTCTAACTCGTAATTTGCCGCCGGTTGATTATTTAATCCGTACCGGCGGAGAACCGCACTTGAGCGACGGATTTATGATGTGGGATATTGCCAATAGCCAGCTTTATTTTTCGGATAAACTCTGGCCTGATTTTACCGCTCGGGATTTCAGAAAAGCGATTGAAGAATATTCTCGAAGGGAGAGGAGGTTTGGAGCATAAAACGGAATAAAAATCCAAAATTCCCGCCCACCTGCCTTCCCTTTATTTATATCTTCTGTATTTCATCTAATAAACTTTCTTAAAAAATTCACTGCACAATCTAACGGGCAGGAAGGCGGACGGGCAAATTATTCCAAATTATTCTAAATCAATTCCAAAATCCAAAAAATCCTCCTAGCCCTTTTAAAAAGGAAAAACTTTTAAATTTCCTCCTTTAGAAAGAGGGATTAAGGGGGATTTGAAATTTTAACATTTGACATTGATTTGATATTTGGATTTTGAAATTTGGATTTATAAATCGGATTTTAAAGCAGATGGAAGCTTTGATTGACAATTTAATTGAGCAAGGCTATTTAAAAACTCCATCCGTTATCGATGCTTTTAGAAAAATAAATCGGGCTGATTTTTTACCTGAGGAAATAAAAGATGAGGCAGATTTAAATATCCCTTTGTCTATTGGCTATGGTCAAACTATTTCTCAGCCATTGACCGTAGCTTTTATGTTGGAACTTTTAGAACCAAAACCGGGCGATAAAATTTTAGATATTGGTTCCGGCTCTGGATGGACAAGCGCTCTCATTGCTCATATAGTGAGCCAACAAAATGAAACTCAAAACTCAAAACTCAAAACTCAAAGTCATAACTCAAAAGTCAAAACTAAGGAAGGAAGAGTTATTGCTATAGAGGTTATTCCTGAATTAAAAGAATTTGGCGAAAAAAATGTTTCAAAATATAATTTTATAAAAAAAGGAATAGTAAATTTTATTTGCGCTAATGGCAGAAAAGGATTTACAAAGGAAGCGCCTTTTGATAAAATTTTAGTTTCTGCAGCAGCTGATAAAATTCCTCAGACTCTGAAAGAGCAGTTAAAAATAGGCGGACGCTTGGTTATTCCTGTGAAATCCAGTATTTTTTTAGTAATTAGAAAGGATAGGAACAGATACAAAGAAAAAGAATTTTATGGATTTGCTTTTGTGCCGCTGGTTAAGTCTTGTTAGAATCTTAAAGGTGACATTCACGAATGCCGCCTGCGAAGATAATGCTAAAAATATAAAATGTTTAAAAAAATATTTTCTATTACAATAATAATTTTAATCTTTATTTTCGTTGTTTTAATTGGAGGGCATTTTTACGTGGAGAATAAAATTAATACACCGGCCGGCAACGATTCGGTCGAGAAGGTTTTTGTTGTTCAAAAGGGCGAAGGAGTTGATGAAATTGCCAGCGCGCTTGAGAAAGAAGGACTAATTAAAAAAGCTCTTTATTTTAAAATTTATACCGTTAAAAGAAGTCTTACCCGATCGCTTCAAGCGGGTAAATATTTACTTTCTTCTGAGATGACTATTCCGCAAATTGTCGAAAGACTGACTCGGGGAGAAATTATGTCTGACGAGAAAAAAATTACAATTGTCGAAGGGTGGAATATTAATCAAATCGCCGAGTATCTTGAAAAAGAAGGAATAGCTGAGAAAAATGTTTTTATCGCTAAGGCAAACTGCGGGTGTGGAGTTGATACACGTCGTGATTTTTTAATCGACAAGCCAGAGGGCGCTTCTTTAGAAGGATATCTTTTTCCAGATACATATTTTATTAAGAAAGATGCCTCGCCGAGCCAGATTATTAATAAAATGCTGGATAATTTTGATAGAAAATTGACGGATGAAATGCGCCGGGAAATTAAAACTCAAAACAAGACTATCTTTGAAATTGTTACTTTAGCAAGTATCGTTGAAAAAGAAGTTAGAACCGACGAAGATCGCGCTAAAGTAGCTGGTATTTTTTACAAAAGATTAAAAGAGGGAAAACCGTTAGAATCCTGTGCAACTATTAGTTATATCTTAGGCGTTAACAAGAAGCAATATACTTATGAAGATACGCGCGTTTCTTCTCCTTATAATACTTATATAAACAAAGGACTGCCGCCGGGACCAATTTCAAATCCAGGCCTTTCTTCTTTAAAGGCGACAATTTGGCCGGAGAACACTCCTTATCGATATTTTCTCTCCAAAAAGGATGGCGAGACGGTGTTCAGTAAGACATTAGAAGAACATAATGCAAACAAAGCAAAATGGCTGCGATAGAATTAAAAATTTAACCCCATTGGTTCAGTCATACTTCATTTTGTTGATTTAATTGCCTTCAATATGAACCCATAAGTTTAATTTTCTTTTTGCGGAAACAAATTTGTAATCCGTCTCTAAAATTCTAAAAACTTACCTTCCTATCAAGGCATAAAGAACTGGTTACAAGCCGGTTCCGGAAAAATTTTTGCCTTATAATAATTCCAGTATAATATGTATTATCATACTAAAAACAAAGTGGCAAGACAAAAAGATTCCGAAGCAAGTCCTAAAAGGGGCGCCTATCGACGTTCGGGATGAGAGAATTGTGTCGTCGTCTATATACTGTCTATAATGAAATACATAGGTAGCACCTTGAAAATCAAGAAATATGTTGACTCAAAGTAAAACTGTGTATTATGATAGAACGTTTACCTGTCCGTAGATGCACCAACGATGCGGGGAGGTCAATGAATTATGCGGATCAGGTTTTCATTTAGTGAATGATCTGATCCCGCTCTATCATATGGCATCATACCTAAATAAGTACAATAATCTATCCAAGCAGGCCAAATAAAGAGTAAAATGGCTTGACTGCTATCGCCAGCGTGGTAATGTGTCTAAAACGCGCAGATACTTCGGCATTAGCCGCAAAACCTTCTACAAATGGAAGAAACAGTATAATCCAAAGAATTTCTATACCTTGGGAGATAGAAGGACAATCTCTGTCAATAGACGGTAAAGAGAAATTACTCATCCCATATGGCAAGATAAAAGATGATGCATAAAAATGCCAATTCTTACAACGCAGCTGACTTTCTTAATAGATTGCTTTGGCTTTTAGGCGGAAAGATTAAAAACATTCAAACTGACATACGAAACGCCAATTAACTTTAATAATTCTACTAAAGTGTTACCTATGCACCCGTCAAGTGCAAAGGATTGACAAATTATTTTGTAGTGATATAGTATGCTGTTCAAGACAAGAGAACATCTTTTATCTTGAGTTCCAATCTTTTATTGTATTGGAAGAGAAAATTGTTCTTTTTAAAAATCCCCAATAGAAAACTTCATTTCTAACGGGGCAAGCTGTAGGCGGCTGGATGGTTAGTAATTTGAATTGTCATTCTGAATTTATTTCAGAATTTATTGTCTGTTTCGTAAACTGTTTGTTTTGGCAATTAAATACTGAAGATCATGAGACAAATTCAGGATGACAGTTTTACTAACCAGCCAGTCGCCTACAGTAGAACGAGATAGTAATAATTAATAACAGAAATTTTAGTAATGGTTAAAAAGTAATACAGATAAGGCGACGAAAAAAAGGATAAAAGAGAAAGAAGGGAGAAAGATGAATGAAAGAATTGCAGTAGAATTGGTTAAAACTGGCAAGCTCAGCGTAGACCAGATGATAGATATCGGAAACAAAGCCAATAATAGTGATGTTTGGCAAGCAGTGGTTAAAAAATTGGACTGGGATAAGCTCAGCATAGACCAGATGCTAGATATCGGGAACAAAGCCAATCATTGGAAAATTTGGCAAGCAGTGGTTAAAACTGACAAACTCACCATAGACCAGATGATAGATGTCGGAAACAAAGCCAATCATTGGAAGGTTTGGCAAGTAGTGGTTAAAAAATTGGACTGGGATAAGCTCAGCGTAGACCAGATGATAGATGCCGGAAACAAAGCCAATAATAGTGATGTTTGGCGAGCAGTGGTTGAAAAATTGGACTGGGATAAGCTCACCATAGACCAGATGATAGATGCCGGAAACAAAGCCAATCATTGGGAAGTTTGGCAAGCAGTGGTTGAAACTGGCAAGCTCAGCGTAAACCAGATGATAGATGTCGGGAATAAAGCCAATAATAGTGATGTTTGGCGAGCAGTGGTTGAAAAATTGGACTGGGATAAGCTCACCATAGACCAGATGATAGATGCCGGAAACAAAGCCAATCATTGGAAAATTTGGCAAGCAGTGGTTAAAACTGGCAAGCTCACCATAGACCAGATGATAGATGTCGGAAACAAAGCCAATCATTGGAAGGTTTGGCAAGTAGTGGTTAAAAAATTGGACTGGGATAAGCTCAGCGTAGACCAGATGATAGATGCCGGAAACAAAG
>Ga0190349_1000042_pt1 | contig 47689 bp, 38 predicted proteins | sample 48721378_MG_FD_179798 | JGI IMG/M metagenome (GOLD analysis project Ga0190349, IMG submission 179798) | Hydrothermal vent microbial mat bacterial communities from Southern Trench, Guaymas Basin, Mexico - 4872-13-7-8_MG | ecosystem: Environmental > Aquatic > Marine > Hydrothermal vents >...
TTTTTTAGGGTTTCTTTTTCATCCTATTCACGAATAACTATCTGCCTTAAACCAACAATTTGTATTAGCTGAAGACCAATACCAATCTTCGGGTCTAATGACATAGATTCTTTTCATTGGATTCTCATATGGAGGGCATAGATTGTTAGGTGATTTATAGAAAAAGAAAGAAATCTTTGGTTCAAGTCAGAGACCTGAACTAATGAGGGTATCCGCTTATTTTTTTATCTAATACAAAACATCATAAAACTCCCACCTTTATTGATAATTCTTTTTGCTTTAAAAGCGAAGAAAGAAACTCACGAGATAAATTTTTAGACACCTCAAGAATTTCAATTCCAATAATTTCTCCGGATTCTGAGTAATCCAAAATTATCCCTTCTTTTACTTCTTCGCTTTGAAGATAAGGATTTTCGGAAAATCTAAGGTAAAGCGCGTCTTGGGATCGATCGTAATGAATTCTCATATATTTATATTTATGCCTATATATTTCTTAAATTTAGATGTTCTATAAACCGTAACTATTTCTTTTGTATCACCAACTTCATCATAAACTACTCTCAAAAGAAATGTTCTTTTGTTGTATTTTACCTCGCTTTGAGCAATATGTCTAAATTTCGATTTTTTAAAAATTTGAGATGGATTTTTGATTATTTTTTCTATTTGGCTTTTCGGGATATTTCTTTCTCTCATTTGAAAAATAGCATGAGAAGAAAATTTAATTTTCATTTATTTTTATTAACTAATAACACAATATCCGTTGGTTCAGTCGTCCACGCTTGCTTGCCGAATAGGCAGGACCGAACCTTAATGTTTTGATTACCAAGAAAACTAAACCTATGGTTTAATCGGGACGATTGAACCAACGAGAAGTAAAAAATCATCCGCTTATTTTTTTTATCCACTTATCCACATTATAGCATTTTTAAAAAAATTGGCAACTCGCTAATCTAGTCGTTTACAACTGAACCAACGGATGAAAGGAAATAAACCTATAATGGAATAATATTGGTTTTTTAGAAAACTAAACTTAAGGTTCAATCGGGACGATTGAACCAACATTTTTTGTTTGCCGTAAAGAAGATAAAAAAGAGATAAAATTTAATGAGCGGCGGAGTTCTCTAAAAAAGATTTAAGGAAATAAAAAAAGGAAAAGATGGAAAAGAAAATCATCTTTGCTATAGAAGTTGACACAAAAGACACAGAAGAAACGGTAAAGGATTTGATAGCAGAGATGATTGAACGATAGAAAATAAAAAAGCATTATAAAAGAAAGGATCTCGATGAAATTTTAGAAAGGGCATTTAAGAGACGCACCGTCAATAGAAGGATATAGGACTAATAGATTAAGCCCCTAACTTAGCTAACGAACCGATGGCACTTAGAAACTTCAGACCCAATAAGTAGAAAACGCCTCAGTCTTTAGAATTTAAAAACAACCGCTTTGGACCTGGATAAAAAATCCAAACTTCAGGCGGTCTTTTTTTTATCTGTCATCCTGAACTTGTTTCGGTATCAGAATGACAAAAAATAAATGCATAATTTCTAAAACTTCGGATTTTGAACTTTAACTTTTCACTCTGAACTTTCAACTTTCAACTTTCTATCACTCCTCCGCCCAAAATTTCTCCTCTTCTATAAAAAACAACCGACTGGCCCGGCGCTATCGCCCGCTGGGATGCGGAAAAAATCACCTCATATATATTTTTATTCTTTGTTTTTCTAATTTCTGCTGATTTTGCTTCTTGTCTGTATCGCACTTGCGCTTTAATTTTTAGAGGAAGATTTGGCTCAATTCCCGAAATCCAGTTCACTTTCTTGGCAATTAAACTTTTTCTATAAAGAAACGGGCTTCTAAAATTATTTGTCACGATTAAATTATTTTTTTTTAAATCTTTTCCCACCACATAATAAGGTCCGGTTCCTCCGATGCCGATAGTTTTTCTCTGGCCGATAGTATATAAAAAAAGCCCCTGATGTTTCCCTATTTCTTGTCCATACTCATTAATAATCAGGCCTTCTTTCAATTTTAGATATCTTCTTAAAAAATTATTTACATTTAAATCTTTGACAAAACAAATTTCTTGCGATTCCGGTCTTTCAAAAACAGGAAGATTAAACTTTTTGGCTAATTTTCTAACTTCTTTTTTTGTTAGATCGCCAAGAGGAAACAAAATTCGCTTAAGCTGTTTTTGATTTAAATTATACAAAAAATACGATTGATCTTTTTCTTTATCTTTAGCCTTTAAAAGTTTATAAACAACTTTTAACTTTTCACTTGCGCTTTTGACTTTTGACTTTTGACTTTTGACTCTTACATAGTGTCCCGTCGCCAAAAAATCCGCTCCTAAATTTAAAATTTTCTTGAATAAAAGCCCGAATTTAATTTTCTGATTACAAACAACGCAGGGGTTTGGCGTTTTGCCTTTTTCATATTCCTTTAAAAAATAATCTATCACCTCGCGTTTAAATTCTTTTTTAAAATCCAAAATAAAAAAAGGGATAGCCAATTTTTTCGCCACTATTCTGGCTTGCTCTTCTTTTTGCCCTCTAAAAAGTTTTAAAAAAATCCCCATTACCTGATATCCCTTCTCTTTTAACAAAGCTGCTGACACAGCAGAATCTATGCCGCCGGAAAGAGCGATATAAACTGTCGGTTTCTTATTTTTTATTATCATTCTAAATATGGAATTCAGCCTTTAGGCTGCTGAAAGATAAATGAAATCCTAAAGGATAAATTCCAAAATTATTATCAATGAATAACTAATTTGTTGCGTATTCGTTATTTGTTGACAGTTTTTCGTAAATTCGCAAGTGATTCGTTATTCGTTAATAGAATCAATCAAACCAATATCCACATGTCTCTCGAGTAATCCACTCATCCTTTGTCCGAGGATATTTTCTGCAGGAAAACGGCCTCATTTTATAAATCAAACAGTAGCTCTTGCCGTCTTTTTTAAATCTCAAAAATGGACATCTGTTCGGCAACCGGCAGCAAGCTCCGCAATTAATGCATCTTCCTTTTCTATTTTTAGCAACCGGCAATATGCCCGTTAACGCCCTTTTCAATTTAGCCCTCCATGTATTCTTAGGATTAAACATCTAAAAACCTTTCTATTTTTTTATTATACCAAAGAATGAATAAAAAATATAGAAAGAGAAATGAAAATTTGGGCCTTTGTTTTTTTTAATTTAGTTTTTAGATATCCTTTCCTTAATTCTATAAGATATTGGTTCCTTGGCCGTCATAATGCAAAGTTATCTGAAAATCTGCCGGAATATACTTTTATTGTTTATTTAAAGGATAAATAAAGCATTCCGGAGAAAATCAGAGGACTGATTAAACCCGCATTTTGTCTAAATTTCGGTTGTATTTTAGACGGTTTGGCACGGCGGGGGTTGCCAAGAAGAAAAAAAAGGAATAAAATATAAAATATGAGATTAATAAAAATACATTCAAAAGCCGAAGTTAACCCCATGCCTTTTACATATAAAGAGTGCGGGGTAAATAGAAAAATAAGAGAAAAAGCGAAAAGATCTCTGAAGAATTTTGAGTTAACCTATAAACTGAGTAAATACGGAAAGATAATAAAAACTCCTTTTAATGTTCTTTATCCTATCTCGAAGGATAGGTATCAAGTGAAAACCTGCGACGGTGTAGGCACAAAAGTTCTTTTAGCCGAATTAGTTAATAAGCACGATACCGTTGGTAAAGACGCAATAGCGATGGTCGTCAACGACTGTATAAGATGCGGAGCGAAGCCAATCGCCATTACCGATACCATTGATATCAAAAAATCAGAGCCCAAACTTTTAAAGGAAATTCAAAGGGGGTTAATCGCCGGCGCCAAGGAAGCGGATTGCCCTCTGGTTGGAGGAGAGACAGCCGATGTCCCGGAACTTTTAAACGCTACCTATCATATAAACTGCGACTGTGTCGGAGAGGTAGAGAAAAAAAATATAATCACTGGAAAAAAAATAAAACCCGGCAATGTCATAATTGGCTTTCGGAGCTCTGGAATTCATTCCAATGGCTTGACTCTGGCGAGAAAGGTTCTTTTTAAAAAATGGGGTGGGAAGTTTAATGTCTCTGATAAACCGGAAGGATTTAAGAGAAAATTGATTCTTGAATGCCTTGAACCAACAAAAATTTATGTAAAGCCATTTTTGAAAATCGCCAAAAGATTTGAAATTCTCGGTGCTGTTCATATAACCGGCGGCGCCTATTTAAAATTTAAGAAAGAAAACAGAAAAGTCGGCTTTGAGTTTAATAATTTTAAACCTCAGCCGATTTTTAATTTAATTCAGAAAATCGGAAGCATTTCGGATAAAGAAATGTTTTCTGTTTTTAACATGGGCTGGGGGTTTGCCATAATTGTTGATGAAAAAGACGCCGATAGAATTTTAGAGTTGCTAAAAGAACAAAAGGCAAAAGCTGAGATAATTGGAAGAATTATTAAAGGAAAACAAATTTTTATAAATTACAAAAATAAAGAAATAATTTTATAATTATTAAATTTAAAAATATCTCGGGAAATTCCAAGGGTTAGAATCCGCCACCTTGGCCAAAGAGATATAAAATTAGTATGGAAATTTTACCAAAAGAGAAAAAATTCTTTGATTTATATGAAGCAATGGCTGACAAGATAATAGAATCGGTAGAACTTTTGGAAAAAATAGAAAAGGACTACAGCGAACTTCCGAAAATTGCCAAGAAACTTAATGTTTTAGAAGACGAAGCAGACGAAATTGTCCATAGCGTTATTCGAAACCTGCTTTACGACCATACTCGGGTAACAGAAGAAAAGGGAGATATAAAGTTTCTAGTTTATAATATGGACAACGTGGTAGATTGCGTTGAAAAAACAGCAAGTAGATTATTAATATACCAGATAAAAAATATTCCTCAAGCAGTGATTGATTTCACCGTTTACCTAAAACAAGCTGCTCAAGAGATTAAAACGGGCATAGATTGTTTGAGAAGCCTCTCAAAGAAGGGTGATATTTTAGCTAAATGCTGTGTTAAGATAAATTATTTAGAGAATGAAGCCGATAAAATTAATAGAAAATGGCTTCAGAAAATTATGACAACGCCCGTTCAAACGACAAACGAGATCCTTCAGGCCTTATCTCTTAAAGAAATCGTTGACCTCCTGGAAGATGCCATGGACCAATCGGAAGATGTGGCTAATATCTTGGAAACATTTCTTTTAAAGGGAGAGGTTTAATTTATTGATTTGGATAAAATAATGCCTACTTTATTTTTAATAACACTTATAGTAGTTTTGGCTTTAATCTTTGATTTTTTAAACGGGGCTAATGACCGAGCCAATTCTATTGCTACAGTAACCGCCACCAAGGCCCTTTCTCCGACAAAAGCCTTAATTTTGGCAAGCGTATTTAATATGGCAGGAGCATTTGTTTCTACCAAAGTAGCAAAAACTATTGGCAAAGGGATTATTTCCTCGGAAAATCTGACTCTTTCTATTCTTATCTTTGGAATACTTGGGGCTATTGTTTGGATATTTATTTGCACTAAATCAGGTATTCCCATCAGCGTAAGTCACTCTTTAGTGGGCGGAATTATGGGAGCTGGAATTATGGCTTTGGGAACTACCGGAATTAATTGGCAGATTGTAAATAACAAAGTATTTTTGGCAATAATATTAGGCCCCACGGCCGGCTTTATGGCAGGCTCTCTGCTTTTTGTTTTATTGTCTTGGACTCTGTTTTTATTTTTTAAAAAATCCCAGACCCAAAAGATAGAAAAAACATTTAAAAAACTTCAAATTATTTCGGCTTCTTTCGTATCTTTTACCCATGGAATGAACGATACCCAAAACGCTATGGGTATAATTACCGCTGCTCTGCTTTCCGGAGGGTTAATCAATAGCTTTGTTGTGCCCTTATGGGTAAAGATAGCCTGCGGATTAGCAATGGGAATAGGCACATTTTTAATGGGATGGAAAGTGATGAAAACTTTGGGATGGAAATTGGCTAAACTTGAGCCAAAGCATGGTTTTGTGGCAGAAACCGGAGCAGGTATTATAGTGGGGCTCCACAGCATAGTGGGAATGCCGGTAAGCACTACCCATGTGATTGGTTCCTCGGTACTGGGCGGAACTTTTCTCCAAAATCGCCGAAGAATAAAGTATCCGGTGGCGGGAAAGATGATTATCGCTTGGCTCATAACTATTCCTTGCGCCGGAGCAGTTTCAGCCTTAAGTTATCTATTACTCAATCCGTTTATTGTTTAGTTTATTACTTATCCTGGTTAAAAATAGTTTAATAAAAAAATCAAATATTAATTAAAAAACGATTACAAAGGAAGTAAAAATTTATTAAAAATAACCGTCTCTGAACAGAAAATCTCTCAAGGCGGATTTTTTATTTTTGTTTGCCGCAAAGAAGATAAAAAAGAGATAAAATTTAATGAAATGCTTTTCATAATCTACAAACAATTGACAGATTTATGAAAAACAATTAAAGTAGAAACGGAGGGCGGTGAAGTTTGCCTCAAACGAGGCGGCGGAGTTCTTTAAAAAAGATTTAGGGAGGTGAGGAAATGAAAAAAATAATAGAAATGGTATCGATTGTGACAGAACTGGTTGAAAGAGTAAAAATCGAATGTCCTCATTCTGGTGATCCGGCTCAAGCAACGGGATTTAATTACGAACGATGTTTAAAGTGCCCCTTTTTCCTTCCAGGTCTTCCGGGAAAAGGTTCAAGAGGCGCGTGCGCTTGGATTAGATACGAAACCGAAGTATATGATTGGCCCCCTGATAAACATTATAAAGTAGTAAAGTGCGCTCATTGCGGAGAAAAGTTTAAAATATATTCGCATCTGATGAACGCCCTCATTAAAGGAGAATGCGAAAGATGCCCGAAATGTAATTTGCTTCATCAATTTCTGGAAAAGAAGGAAGGCAAGACTGTGTTCGCTATTCCGTTGAAAGAATGGGAAGAAAAACAATAAAATTTTTCCCTATAAAGAGATAAATCTCTGAATAGGGTTTTTTATTTCAAAAATATAAACTCACTGGCATTTTTGCGGCTTTCTGGCATTTTTTATTGTCCGCCCTTAAACACAAGCAACAGCACTCTTGATGTTTAAATTATGATGTTAAATAATAGAAGCAATTTCACAACTTTTTGTTTTATTATTTTAAATGCGCTGCTGATGCGTCTTATTTTTCTTCAAATTTTCGCAGGCGAAAAGTATAGCCGACTTTTTATTTTATTCAAATCTTGATAAAATAATTTTGGATCTAGAAAATTTCTGGATCCCGAAATTTAATTTTGTATTTTGATTTTTTAATTTTGATTTATGCTAATCGATACTCACGCTCATTTGAATTTTGCTGCTTTTAATATAGATAGAGATGATGTTATAAAAAAATGTCTTAAAAATGACATTTGGATGATTAATGTTGGAATAAATTATCAAACTTCAAAAAGAGCAGTTGAAATTGCAGAAAAATACGAAAAAGAAGTTTATGCGGCAATCGGATTGCATCCGATAAACTTAGATACGGGTTTGATAAAAATGAAAGCTGATGATTTAGAGAGCAAACAGCTTGAAAGAGAATTTGATTGTCAAAAATACAAAAAACTGACAGGCTCTGGAGAAGTAGTGGCAATTGGCGAAATTGGTCTTGATTATTACTGGCGGCCGAAAACAACTAAAAAGAAGAAGTTATTTAAGCAAAAACAAAAGGATTTACTTTTGGAACAATTGAAATTAGCCAAGGAGTTAAATCTGCCGATAATTTTCCATTGCCGAGTGGCGCACGACGATCTTATAGAAATCTTAAAATCCAAAATCCAGAATTTAAAATTAAAAGGGGTCGTACATGGCTTTGTGGGGACCTCAGAACAATTACAAAAATATTTAGATTTAGGACTTTATATTGGTTTTAATGGAATAATTTTTAAAAACATTAAAGGAATTAATTTTGAAGAAAACATTAGAAAAACTCCCTCAGATAAAATTTTGATTGAAACCGATTGTCCTTATTTAACTCCTCCTCAAAAAGAAAACCAAAGGAATGAACCTTTTTATGTGAAATATATAGCAGTAAAAATTGCCAAAATTAAAAATTTAAGTTTTAAGGAAATAGCAAAAATCACTACCGAGAATGCCAAAAAATTATTTAGAATTAAATAAAATTATTATTTTAGGATGAAACTTGAAGAAAATGAGTTTTTTAAAAAACGCTCCTTTGCGGAATTTACTGTACCGGAATCATCATCCATAATGATTTTGAGAGATCCCATCAATTTCTCGGTCTCTTAGCTCCCATTGAATTCCACCAAAAAAACACCATGATGCCTCATCCTGAAGGATTTTTGTTTTCCCAAAATTATCCAAGATGGACTAAGGAAAAAATCCAAGGAGATGAAGGATTAAAAATTTTCAAAAACGCAGTCAGGTTCGCAAAAATAAACCGTAGTGCCTTTTTATAACCTTACGCTCTCCCCCGGTTTAATCACGCCTTCTTTAATTTTGTTTTTTCTGGCTTGAGTCTCTTGAGCCTGCGGTTCATCTTTCTCAAACGGTTCGTCTTTTTTAATTTGAATATCCTTTTCTCTTCTCTTAGTTAAACGATCAATCTCACGAAATGAGACTGGGCCTCGAACCACCGCTTCTTTTAAAGAAATTGGAGCAGGTGAATTTTTTTCCAGAATTTGAGAAAATTGTCGCTTTGGCTTCGACGTATCTTTATCTCCAGCTGTCAGAGAAGAAGTTTGAAAATTATTAAAAGAAGCAAGCCGCACTTTTCTTAAACATTCCCGACAATAAGTTTTACGAGACGGATCTGGTTCAAAAGGCACTTCAATTTTCTTTCCGCACTCGTCGCAGACAGCTTCCCATATTTTTTTCGCTGGTTTTCCAGAATTTTTTTCTTTCTTATTCTTGGCTTCCTCTAAAATTTCCTCCTCCTGATCTATTTTCATCCCAGTCCATCTGGCAATTTTGGCTTCCACCTCAACTCTGTTTTTGCTATAGCGTTCACGGGAAACATTTATGATTTTTTCTTTCAGACCCTTTTTTGGAACTGTTGAAAGCGGCGGTAAAGTTGTAGCGCTAAAAGCCGGACTGGCCACCCCGTCAATCATTAATTTCAAATAGATAGAATATTTATCTAAATTAACCAAATCATTCATCTCAAAAGCCGGAGCAAATTCTTTCTCTAAAAATTCCGCATCGGCCGCACCTACTCTGAAAGAAATAATTGTCCCCACATTACCAAAAACAGCATCCCGAACCGTCTCATCCATCTGAGTAATATATTGATGAGCAATAATTAGATCCAAATGATATTTGCGCGCTTCGGATAAAATATTAGCAAAGGATTCTGTGGCGAAATTTTGAAATTCATCCACATAAAGATAAAAATCTCTTCTTTTTTCTTCGGGAATGTCTACTCTTCCCATTGCTGCCAGTTGAATTTTGGTAATAATCATTGCCCCAAGAAGAGCGCTGGAATCCTCTCCGATCCTTCCTTTGGCAAGGTTAACAACAAAAATCTTTTCGTTATCCATAATATCCCTAAGATCAATAGTTGATTTTGTCTGCCCAACAATATTCCTAATTAAAGAAGTAGAAAGGAACTGACCAACTTTATTTTGAATCGGAGCAATAGCATCAACCAAAAACTGGTTATAATATTTAGGGTATTCATCAACCCAAAAAGACTTAACCACTGGATCGGTAACTCGGCCGATAACCTTTTTTCGGTAATCTTTATCAACCAATATCCGAGGAACTCCCAAAAGTGTACTGCCCGGATATTCAAGAAGAGCCAGAATCGCATGACGCAAAATATATTCAAGTCGAGGACCCCAGGTATCAGCCCATATTTTTTTGAAAACACCAACTAGCCCCGAAGCAACCAAGTGGCGATATCTGGGATTTACTTTTTCCATAACATTAAAGGCAATCGGAAAGTCAATGTCTGACGGATTAAAATAAACTACATCATTAATTCTGTTTGAAGGAATAAAATCCAGAATTTTCTCAGCAAAATCCCCATGCGGGTCAATAACGGCAACACCTCTTCCGGCCTGAATATCTGAAATAACCATGTTTTCAAGAAGGGTAGTTTTCCCCATTCCTGTTTTTCCAACAACATAAACATGACGCCTTCGATCGTCATTTTTAATTCCGAAACGTTTTTTCTGACCCCGAAAATTTGTCTGGGCAATTAGGGTTATTTTTTCCATGTCTTTTTTAAGTATTTTTGCTTTAGTCCTTTAGGAATTTGAAAGTGGAAAGAATTTGATTAGTAATCTTATCTCTTAAGGGATTATTTTCTGTCACCATATAAAAGCTTTGATTATTATTTGATTCAAAAATTATTTCACAACCACTTTCTTTATAGCAGGTAATAAATCCATTTATTTGACCAATTTTAAAATTTTCCCAGTCTCGAGTTCCTAAAACAAAATTTTCATTCACAATATTAATAGAAATAGAGGGAGACGTGTATTCACTTAATTCTTTTTTACTTAACTTAATTTCCAATAAATTAAAATATGGATTTAATATTTCGTCTCCTTTCTTTTCATCTATAAACCAATTTTGCGGATACCTCAATTCAAAACCATATTTTTTATTATTATAAGTCTCCCATTCAGAAATATCAATTTCAGATTCTTCTTCTGTCGGTTGCAAAACAACCGATTCACTTCTCGGCTTTGTCGCTAAATACTCAACCGCAACACCCAAAATAAAACAGATAAAAATAATCAGCACTATAATTATTTTTACAAGATTCAGTGATAATGGTTCTTGTTTCATAATTTTGTTTTCCTTTTTTAAAAATAATTTATAAAACAACTCTTTGTTGATTTCTTCTATTTTTTGTTAATTGTCTCATCTGCTTGCGTTAATTGCATTATCTTAAAACAAAAAACACAACAAAATTTACTCCACTGGTAAAGTTGCTGGCGGCTCGCCCTTTCTGGCTTCAACTCGGGAAACCATTGGGGCTTTTGTTGTAATAGTCGGAAAATGAAAAACCGTTGCCAATTCTTCCGTATTCAAAACAAATCCATTTTCCCAAAATGCCCTTTCCCTGTAATTTCTAAATATCTCTCTCTTACGCCAAGTTTTACGAAATTCTGTCAAAAAATAATAAGCACTGGTTTTAGTGCGGGAATCCGGGATAAAACTATTAAGATTAACCGTTTTAAATTGAGAAAAAATCCCCATTACGCCGGATACGCCTCTCGGCTTAAAAAATTTATCCCTTTTCGCTATATAAGTCCAGCGAATTTTCACTTCAAATCCAGGCTTAGCAATATTTTTTTCAACAGCCTCAACAACTTCCCTTTCACCAGGAGAAAGATACAACATTAAACTTTCTGGAGCTTCTGCCCCTTCCTCGGCTTTTAGGGATGAAGCTTCTGGAGGGCGAAAGGTAACAGCAGAGACTAAATATCGTCCAAAATCCCCAATTTCTTGACTTAACATTTGCAGAATATTACTGGGACTTTTCTTTACCTTTTTGCCAATAAGTTTTGCGACTAATTCTCTGCCTTCCTCTTTCCACTCGTCTCCAGTTGGACGAATAAGAATCTGAATCCAAGTTTGTTCGCCCTCCTGGAGCTTGCCCAATTCTTCAACAGCAACAGATACCGGATCAACTAAAGTTCCGGTGGGTTTGTCTTCAAACTGAGAATAAGTCATAATTGGATACGCATCTTCCTTGCTTAATAACATTTCTGTCCCCCATAAGTCATAATCTTTATTTGGAAGATTGCGAGGAACATTCTTGACATAATCTTCTACTTCAACAATTTCAGCCTCGGGATACTGAGCATAAATTTGAGCCTCGGTAAAATCCCTTAGAGTCTTTGGAGTACGAATGTAAAAATGGACATCGCCGGCAAAACTGGCAATTTCTAAACTAAAATAATAATCAACAACTCCTTCTAAATAAATATCATAAAGAGTGTCAATTGCGCTGTCATAAATACTCCACATACCGGCTAGCATCTGCTCGGCAGTTTTAGGGCCTTTTTCAATTTCCCGCGGCAGACGAACTTCAAGCAGAGACCACTCAAGTTCAGCTAAATATTTTCTCTGAATATAATTCATCCATAATGTTATAAATATCCAAAACAAAATAGGCGGGTTCACGAGCCACCACCAATCAAGATACAAAAACCAAGCAGTTTTTAAAATTTCTAAAATAATTTCAATCATTTGTTTAAAATTTAGAATCTTTCAGTTTATATTTTCCGTTATTTAATTTTATAAAATAATCAGTGTTCTGTAAGTTTAGCAAAACAGTGTTTCTTTTGACTAGACGCCTCTTTAAAACTTCCTTAACCAGATCTTCTTTTGAAAATGACAAGGAACCTTTCTTGCTTAACACCTGTTGAAGAACTTCAAGGACAGTTCCTTTGTGATATCCCCATTCTCCAAGAGCATAAATTCCTCTTCCAACTAAAACGCACCTCTCATCTTTAATCAGTTCATTATGGACGGTTTGAGAACGAGCTTTTCTGTCCTTTGACCAAGTTTGATTTATTAACTGAGTGATCTTTGTAAAATGGAGAGGTTTTTTCTCTTTTTGAAGTATTAAATAAGCTTTATCTTTTACTCCTCGAGGAGAAATCTGAAAATTACTCTTAAGACCCCATTTGCCTAAAGGACTTTTTATAATTTTCTGGCTGATGGAAATCCAATTTAATAAAACTTTGTCAGAAAGTTTATCTATATTTTTTTTAACAAAAGGACGCGTCTTTAAAACCCTTAAAATTGCTTTATCATCCATTACTTTTTGGTTCTTCTTTAAATATTCCTCCAGATCTTCAAGAATTGCCTTGCATAATTCTAATGAAGATTTATCTATTATCCATAAACATTTTAAAGTTTTAGTTTTTTTAACCTCAATAAATAAATCATTTAAAGAAAGAATCAAAAGAAGACTCTGCTTTTGAAGAAATCTTTTATTAGATACCTTTAAAATATTCTTGCTTCTAAGTAGATTTTTTAGAAGAGAATCTTCTGTCATTAAATTTCCGCCTTCAGCTAAAGTAGATTGGATAAACTCAAAAATTGGATTTAAACAGCCGTTTTTTGCCACCTTAGATAATTTCTTCAGCGCCTCACTCTGAATTTGCCGAACTCTTTCCCGAGTAACCCCCAATTCTTTCCCTATTTCTTCAAGAGTTTTCTCACCTTTCCCATCAAGATTAAATCTTTTAATAATAACACTGCGAGGACGTTCTTTTAAATCTTTTAACATTTCAAAGACAAGTTTAACTGGATCAAGTTGTTGATTCTCATTTTTATTCTGCATAATTTACCTTATAATTTCTCAAAACAGGCTATATTTAATTTTTTAAGTATATTTAAGTATAGCATATTTTAAGAAAATTGTCAAGCTTATTAGAAATTCAATGGAACTTAATAAGAATAAATTACAAAATAATTTCAAAATAATTTAATATAACAACATAGCATAGATAGAACTAAATGTCAAGAGCGGCAACCCCTTTAACGCCTTCTTTATCGATCATTTCCAGTATATTTCTTAGGTTCCAGAAGTGTTACCTATGTATTTCATCACATACAAAATTAAAAGCCTTTCTTTAAGGCTTTTAATTTTTATTTTATTTCTTGCTTATAAGTTTTTCGCCGTTATCAAATTACTTTTACCAATATTTCTCGTTCCCGCGGCCGTTCATCAAAATCAATCAGAATAATCTGTTGCCAAGTTCCCAACTGCAATTCTCTATTTTTAATCGGCACCGCTAAATCCGTGCCGATCAGAGCTGACTTGATATGAGCTGCGCCGTTTCTGTCCCCCCACCTTTGGTGATGTTTGTAATCAGCATTCTCCGGCGCTATTTTTTCAAGAAATTCCCTCATATCTTCAATAAGACCCTTTTCATATTCCATTGTTGTCAAAGCCGCGGTTGAACCACAAATAAAAATAATCGCCGCTCCGTTTTTAATACCGGATTTTTCAACCGCTGAAATTACCTTATCGGTAATATTGATAAAATCACCCCGTCCTTTTGTTTTAACTATAAACCTCTCCATTTTTATTTCATTAATTTTTAAAAATATCAAACTTGCTTAAAACTATTTCCATAGATTCTTGCAAAATACCAAATTCTTTTGATAATGGATTAATAATATAAGATCTCAACAATATTTTATCAAAATTCCCCAAGTCAATTATTCTTTTCGTTTTCTTAATTACTCCGTTTATTTTTTCCTTAATAACTCCCTCGGAACTAATAAGTATCCGGCAAACTTGTCAGCGTCAGTATTACAAAATTTTCTAAACTTAAAAAAGGGGGAACCAAAAAATGCCGCAATTTTATCTGCGATATCTTTTTAATTTTTTGCCGACAAAAGAACAAATATCAGCGCTCTCAGCAGGAGTCGAACCTGCATCTCTTCCTCCGGAGGGAAACGTTCTATCCATTAAACTATGAGAGCATAATCTAAAATTAGTCGTCTATTTTTAGTATATCAGCTTACTTATTAAATGTTAAGCATAAATAAAAGAGCGGCCGTCTGAAATACGACCGCTCTTTTATTCTGGTATAGGAACGAATATACGCGCTCCCTGTTTTTATAGGTGAGGATAAATCACATCAGCGCCAGCGGTGTAGAAATTCAATTCATCAGCATTAACTGTATAAATCATTCCGGGAGTTCTCCCAGTGGCAAGAAATTGATCGGTTGTCATATTAAGCCAGTGTTTGGTTTTGTCGCCATTTACATCATAAACTTTAATCCCTCCATCCAGACGGATGAGAGCCGAATCTTGATAAGAATCTCTTTGTAAATCGCTTACTTCTTTAACGGCATCCCAATTTAGATGGCCATAGAAATCAAAGATTCTTCCGTCAAGAATGTGCCTCTTGTAAATTCCTTTGATAATATAGACTTTATAATCGCCAGCAGCCCGAATAAGGTCGCCGTCGTTAATAGTTACAGTAGATGGAACTTCTGCGCTTTCTCCTTCTCCCGGCTCGCCCATTATCGTAAAGTAAGTAAAGTGAGTTGTTGTTGCGGTAACAGTATTAAGAGAAGTATTGACAGAACTATCGGCAAGTTCAACCCATTGATTATTTGAACTATCCCAGTAATAAATCTTCAGAGTCTCTTCATTGAATCCTTCTATCTGTGCATTAGTATAAGTAAGGGTGATAGTGACTGCTTTGTTGAAACTGCTTACCGTGGTTGCTCCGGAGAAAGCAGTAAAGTTATAAACCATATCACCAATAATATTCTTATTGGCTGGAACTGGACGAGAAATAACTACTGTGGCTTTATTTACCGGAGTAATAGTAACTGTTGTACACTCGCTTAATGCATTAGCCGGTAAAGTTACTTTTGCCTGGGTTCCATCTGCGTTAGTCTTGCTGACTATTCCTCCTTGAGATGGAGTAGCTGCCACCTGTCCTATAGAAGAAGTTGGAACGGAAACACCTGTAAATCCTCCTCCTCCTTGAGCCACACAACTATTCCCGCTTAGTGTGTATCCGCTGTCGCAAGTAATCGTACAATCAGCGGCAACAGTTCCATTAGACACGCTCATTGTTGAACAAACCTGAATTTCAGCCGCCACCGTTGATTCGTTTCCACTGTCATCAACCGCTGTTACGGTATAGTAGTAAGAAGTCCAAGCGGTTGTGGTTGAATCGGTGAAATTAGAAACGGCAACTTGAGAAGTATTAACTTGATTCGCGTTTATCGCGGTAACCCCGGATGAAGTTGATCTATAAATCTCATACTCCATAAGATCAGCTTCGCTGTTATCGTTCCAGTCAAGAACAACTGAGGTTCCGTCTCCTGAAACTTGGGCAAGTCCGGTAGGGGCAGAAGGTGGGGTTGAATCAGAACCGACTTTGAGACCGAAGATAGTAAAGTGATCCGTCGCTGATTTTAAGGTTATCTGATAATCATTATAGGCGTCTTTATCAACGCTCACCGCGGCAATGAAGTCATCCCAGTCGGTCGGCATCCATTCGCTGTCAGCGGCCGCTTTTATTTCCACCGTTCTGGTGGTTGCCAAAGGAACATAGTTATTGGCGCTGTCATCCCAATAAACATTTCTCACTTGGTCCAAAAGAGCTAAATTATTATTTTCCGCGTTGGTCTCAGTCATCGCTTCAATTTTGTCCTTTTTATACACAAACTCCAGATCAATCATCTTGCCCGACTGAATACCTTCTGTGGCGGTAATATCTTTTCCAATCCCGCCTAACGGCTTAAAGTCAGCCGTTTCCGGAAGAGCGGCTGTTTCCCTGAGAGTAACATGCACTCCCCCGCCGGTAACAGAATCACCGAAAGCCTTTTCAGGAATGGTCAGTTTAGCCCCCACCGTGTCAATCTGATCAACCACTCCCCCGGAAGCCGGCGTAATTGATTCAGTTTTTGGGGTGGTTGACAGCTGATTTTTTGCGGCAACCGTATCAGTCAGAACAATTTCAATGCCGCTTGAACCGGAGGGAATATTCATTTTTTGCCCTTTGCCGCCGGTGGCGGACTTGGCGATTATATTCCATGTTTTACCAGAAGCGACTTCCAGCGCATTGCCGGATGCCTGGTTAAACTTTCCTTCGCTGTCAGTGACAATCTTTACAAAACCTTCTCCTCCAACTTCCTTTGCCATTACCGCGGCATTGACCGCCGGAATAGTTTTAGCGGCATTAGTGTAAACTGTACCGGTAATCACAGAATTGTTGGCTGTCATTTGAAAATCAACATTTGCTTCACTGGCGTCAATTCCTTCCTTGACGGCAGAAGAGCTGTATCCGTCTTTATCAACTCTTACTTTGTAAGTGGCAGAGGTGCCGTTAGGATTTTTGTCTGGAACTTTTAATTTATAATTTCCATCGGCATCGGTCTGGGTGCTTGCCACTTCAAAGGTATCTTCATTAATTACAGAAACATGAGCATTTGACACTCCCGCACCCGACGCCGTCACCTGACCTTCAATACTATACGGATTAATTACCGCTCCGCCTCTTCTCAAATCAAAGTGAATGGTCTTGTTGCCGCCGCTCACCGAAAACCCGGTACTGCCGTTTTCTGTTGCTTCAAACTCTCCGTAACCCGGGATATACAAACTCGCCCGATAGCCAGATCCTTCCGGCACACTCAAAGTTCCGTCCGTAGCATCGGATAAATCGGTGTCAATAATTTTCTTACTGTTTCCTTTTTTAGAGGTATCTGAATAGATATTAAGGAACGCTTTATCTATAAAGAAACTAGTTGTGTCATCAGGATCTAACAAACTATCACTGGGAGCATTCTGAATGTCAATAGTAATTGTTCTGGTTGTCGGCAAAGTAAGATTTAATCTGCTGTCATCGGCGCTGGAAACATTGGAAGAAGCGTCAATCCCGGTTATCGGCGTTAGATCTCCCGAATTTTCATCGGTCGCGCTGATGCGGTATCTGGTGTTGGCGGTTGAAGCCGGTACTGTCAAAGCATAAGCACCGTTAGCGTCAGTGCTGACAGAAAGCCCCCTACCGGTCATTGCTCCCTCGGCGCCATCAACCCAGGCAACCTCATCGGCGCGAACTTTAACGCCTTCAACCGCATTTCCGGAAGGATCTTTCACCGTTCCTGAAATAGTCACGATATTAGAATTGGAAGCGGTAAAGTTAATTCCGGTCACATCGGCAGAAGTGGTGTCTAAATTAGTAGTCGTTACTCCAGTGTCTGCTTCCAATTTTCCAAATCCGGGAGCGAAAACTTCCACGCTCCACGAAGTTGAAGGATCAACAAATAAGATGAATTCGCCTTCTGTGTCGGTCTCTCCGAAAACAAATCTTCCGTTGTTATCCCAAGCGTTTACTCCGGCATGAGGAATGGGGTTGGTGCCGTCGGTAACTTTACCGGAAATTGATCTGTTCGGCTTATGGACAATCAGCTCAATTCCTGAAACTGAAGCGTCTTTTACTTCCACACTTTGTTCCTGTATTGGCGGAAGCCCCGGTTTGAACGCTTCTATTTGATAAAATCCTGGAGCCACTTTCAATGTAAAACTTCCATCGCTTCTAGTTTCAGTATCTGAATGAAAGCCCGGACCGAAGTGAGTGAAAGCGCTGACATGGACATTGCTCAATCCTTTCTCAGTCGTCCCGTCTTTCACTATTCCGCTAATTTCATATTCAGCGACCGAAGAAACAAGCGAAAGAGAAACTTCCGCGTCTCCGCTCACAGTAATATGTTTTGGAGCCGGCGGCAGGAATGATGGTGGAGGCGGCGGTCCCATCACAAACATCGTCTCGGGGAAAAACGGATGAATTCCAACATCCCAATCGCCGTCAGCCACTTTAATAGTTAAATGATTTTGAATTCCATCAGTTCCCGCATCATCGTCCGTGGTAGAATCAAGCGTGAATTTCTTTTCATTATGCCCATTTGGTCCGCCTACCCAAACCATCACCTCTTCGCCGTTTAAAGCGGAACTAATGGTAGTTTTGACTGTCAAAGTATTCGCCGCGCTGGACAATCTAACATTTTTATTGCTGGCGGTCGGACTGTCTTGAGTCAGCTGCACATCAAAATCTGCTCCGCCGAAATAGTTATCATCATCTTTGGGAGATTCTATATGAATATGATACCAGCCATCATAAGTATTGCCGGCCGACACTGGCAAACCACTAACGCTGTAAGTTCCGTCGGCACCGGTCATCGTGTCAATCGGTCCGGTCATCGGACTGTCAATAAAGACCATCGCGTTTGCTATACCGGTAGTTCCGTCCTGAGCGGTAACTTTTCCGGAAATGCTTCCCGGACCAGCCGCTTTGATCGGAAACTTCATTGACTTAATCGGGCCTTCTAAAAGTTTATCGTTATTATCTTTAGTAGTGATGGCAATCTGATACCCACCTGTATCGGTTTTCCAGTCAATTTCTGAAGCTGATCCATTTTTAATTCCCGAAAGTTCAAAGTCAAAATAGTCAAACGGCATTGTGCTGTTTGTTCCCGCCTCGCTGGTATCGGTGCAAGCACTTTCAAAAGCTCCTGCGGCATCTAAAGTACATCCGGCGCTGTCTTGAACCGCTATTGTCAGCGTAATCGTCTTATCCATATTATTCACCGCCACATTGCTGATCTGAACTCTTCCGTCCGGATTAAACGTCCCGTTTTCATCCATTGTTCCGCCGGGACCATTAATGTCCTGATTAAAGAAAAATAACTGATTGTTTCCCATAAACTCGTCAACGGCCAAAGCGGCGTTCGTTAGATCAAATCCCACCGGAAATTGAAGAACAATTTTTCCTTCATGAGGAACGGCTTTGCTCGTCGGGAAACTGATATGGTAATTAGAAATTTGACCTTCAATCTGATTTATTGGCCAGGCGTCAATCGGCATAAATGTTTTGATGTCGTGATCCATATAGGCGTCATTCATCATCATCTTAGCCCCCATCATCGGGTCAAAAGCGCCTCCCGTTCCCATCATCTGATCATACTGTTTCATTGTGTCCTCATGGAACATTCCTCCTGTTCCAAATATCCCTCCCTCTTCATACATAGCATCATCAAACACTCCATCACTATAAACAACATCCCAAGACTCGGGAACAAAACTCAAAGAGCTGTTGGCCGTATCAACTGAAACATTGTTCATTCCTAAAACAGAAGAGTTTGGAGTTAAAGTGTATGTCTGGCCCGGAACGAGTTCAATCGGCCCAATGTGCAACTCCTTCATAAATGGATCATAGTCAAAATGAGACGCCTGCAGGCTGACAACCACTCCGCTTCCGTCAGTCAAAATCCAGTTAGTTTTATCAGTTACCGCGCTCTTCTTCATATCGGCGTTGAAACCAACATCAATATGGTGGCCGTCGCTGAAAATCCAATTGACGATCGGCGCTGTTGTGTTTAAATCCTCTGTTTTTGTCGTAAAGGTTAAAGTATAATTATCAGAGGTGGTTCCAGAAGCTGTTCCATCGCCGTCGCCGTCCAGAGTGTTGCCGGAAACATCTTTAATATAGACGCCCGACAAAGTTAAAGTGTAAGTTTGCCCGCTTTCCAAGGGACTGCCGAAAAAGTAGCCCATTCCCATCATCATTGGCTCGTAGTAGAATTCTGAACCGGGAACCGCCGGGGTCAAACTAACCGAGGTGGTGGAAAAAGAACTGTGATCCATATCCTTGTCAAAAGCGATTCCGACCATCGGCTCGGTTCTGGAAACAGAATTAAGATCTTTCCCTTCAAACATAAAGCTGTTTCCGATCACTTTCGGCGCTGTGGTGTCCGATCCTGAACTGGCTCGGAAATAAGCCGGCTTTCCCGCATAGGCAAGTCCGGACAAATCCTCCACTCCCGGCGAAGGAATGTCAAATCTGTATTTAGCGTTAGGAATCAGATCACTGGATAAACTAATCTCCGCTTTATTGTGATCCGCGTTATAGCTGACATAGACGCCGGAAACATCAGACCAATTATTTTCTAAGTGGCAGTCAGCGAGACAGACTTGCAACTTGATATTTCCGCTTGTTTCAATTGAATCCCGCTTCATCGGCTCGGAGAATTTAATTCCCATTTTGGCGGTGTTGGTTGGCACAATCGCTCCATCAAAAGGCATTGTTCCTTCCACCCAGGGCGCTTGGTCATCCATCTCTCCGCCATATTCCATTGTCAAACGAACGGCGCTGGAAGTTTTTTGAGGAAATGATCTTTCACCGCTCCCGTTTATGGCGACCACATAAGCGACATAACTTTCCAAATCGCTGATTGGAAAGAACGGCGCTCCGCTCTGCGGCGTCCCAACGGAAGTATCCACCGCTGTCCGACTATCGGTCATTAAGCCGGCTAAACCAATATAAGAGCAAGCCGTCTGGTTGCAAACATTAGAATGGCTAAGGTGAGCTATTGGAAATTGAGTGTTTTCTCCAGAAGTATAAGTTCCGTCGTTGTCCGGATCAAATGGCACAAAGTCAGGCAGAAGATAAATGTCATAAGTGTAATTTGCGTCAGCGCCGTCCGGAGCAGTCCATGTTACATCAATGTCCCGGCCGTCAATACCCGGATAAACTGCATCCGTATCGGACAAAATGACATTAGAAACGGGCTTAACATTTATTGACTGTAAGGTTGGAATTGTTGTTGTATTGTCGGCTAAACCGGCTAAATCCGTCACCGCGTCCGCGGGATCAAATGTGGCTCCGGCTGAAATTTCCGCTGCGTCCGAATCCAGTGTTACTTCGCAGACTCCCATAGACAAACAATTAACCGTGGGGTTCGCTCCAAAATCCCCGCTTGATATAGCAAAATTTGCTCCGGTAATTGTTGTTTGGTTCATTTCTTCGCTAAAGATTAAAATAATTTTATCGCCCGGATCAGCGTTTCCATCACCGTCGCTGTCTTCAATCAAAATAACCTGCTCCAAGACCGGCCTTGTCATATCAATAAATCCCGGTTTATTGACCCACGCTCCGTCCGCTGTCTGAACGCCGTAAGGCATTACCATATCAAAATCGGACAGTACCGGCTCTGTTCCGTCAGTAGCGTCGCAGGCACCATCACAAACTAAAGTAATAGTTAACTGTGTAAAATCAGTATTCCATTTTCCAGTTGAATTGTTTCCCCATGTTTTTATTATTCCGGGGTCGTAAGTTGAACCGTAACCGGCTTCCCAGTTAAATTCAACACCCAATCCCCAATCAATATTGGTCACTTCTGGCGTAGCCCCAGCAGTATAAGCGCCTAAAGTATTAGGGTCAATCGCACTTGAGAAATAAACTTCAAACTTATCGCCGTTAGTTAATGTTCCGCTCTTATCGGCATCACTATAAACAACCTTGTTAATTCTCGCATCGCGGGACTCTTTAATAACCGCCAGAACCTTGCCGGCTTCCAAGCTGTTGCCGGCAAAATCTTTAATATGAGAAGCGGCAGACGAAGAACAAATTATATCCCCGGCCCGAATGTCCGCTCTCGGACCTAAATTCAAATGGAGTTCGCCGGCATGCTCCTCCCACATATCAACCCAAAAATCAATCCACTCCCCGAAAGGATTGGCCACCGTAGTAACTCCAGCGCCGTCAGCAGGACATAATTCTCCTGCTACGGCAGTTGAACCTCTCTTGACTATAAAATCGGCTTTAAGATTATCAGAACTTACCGTGGAATAATCCACATCGGAAACAATGGTCGTCTGGTCGGCATCATTGTCAAATTTGAATATCATTTCATCGCCGCCGTTTAGAACCCCGTCGCTATTCCAATCGTTTGTAATTACTTGCGCCAGAACAGGGCCAACAGAATCTACGGCAAGTTCTATCTTGCCCGATGATAAATCTTCTTGAGCATCGGCTACTATTGTAATATCCGGCACGATATTGCCATTCTCATCGCCAATTTCAGAACTGGAAAAAACAATAGAATCGCCGACTTCCACCGGACCGCTGAAAGTTAATTTTATTTTTTTGAACATATCCATCATCATCCCGCCCATATCGCCGGAGGTTGTATCAAAAACCGGAATTTTACCGGCTAAAGTTACGCCTTCCGTGTTAGCATCAGTAAAACCAATCGTATTCTCATGACCTCCCGCCGCGGTAAAATCAGGAATAGGAGGATCACCTGAAGCGTTGTAATCTCTTAACATTTTATTAAACTCCAAAGTTAACTCGGTAAAAGCGGAATTCCAAGTATAGTTGCTCACCGCCAGCGGAGTCGTATCAATCATTCCTCCCCAGCCAAGATACATCCCGTTACTATCTCTTAAACCGTTAGCCATAATCTCGTCTTTGTTAGCCACAGTAAGACCGTTTGCGGCAGTGCCCAAAGTAATTTTAAGGCAATCTTTTCCTGTATCATTTGCATCGTCATAAGCAACAGGTCCTCCTATTGTACAGGTAAAAGCAGTTCCATCATAATCTCCCCATGCAACTGTGGCATCCGTTCCCCAACTGTGTTCCTCCCAATAAGGCATATGTTGAACCGGGGTTAATTTTGAGGCTAAAGAGGCGGCATCGGTTATATCTCCTCTTGTCATATCGCTGCTGAAAAACATCGTTACTATACTACCATCAGTAACCCCGGTGGCCGTTACCGCTTCCACTTCCGCAAAATCCATCTTGAATTTATTGTCAGCCGGAGTATCACTTTGCTGGGCAGTTAGTCCATTCATCCCCACAATTCCAATCGGGTTAATCTCCATCCCCGGCTGGATATTAACATCCCAGCCCTGCAGATAAATAGTTAACTTGTTATTGGTCTTTCCTCCATCATCTTCCAAAACCGCAAAAGAGTCTCCCAAACTCCCCATCATTTTTTCCACACACGCGTCAGAGCCGTTCCAAATTTCCCACGACTGGCACTCGGACGAACTGGAAGCGGCTCGAGTATGTTTCTCGTAAATTTCCAGATATGATCCAATGTTATAGGCAATGTTGTCAGTTGAATTATAATTAATACTGTCTGGATTTATTGAGCCGTCAAAAACAATAGTTAAAGAATCTCGATTTGTCGCCACGTTCACATTACATCCATTTGCACCGTCTGTTCCGTTGTACCAATTTCCCGTCTCTCCATATTGATCCATACATCCATCCATCATCATACTATAACTGCCGCCCGCCGGGTTGCCGGAAACAGAAGCAATTTTTATCGGATTGTTAATTCCAGCCGCCACTGTGAAAACATTTTTAGGCGGCGTGCCAGAATCATCCATTTGATTGCCGGCTTTATCGGTAATATTAGGAGAAACGGTCACTGTATCGCCCTCTCCTAAGGTAAGCCCGCCGGCGCAATTAATAACCACTATATTAAAAGAAGGAGGTCCGTCAATATTTTGTTTAAAGTCGGATGAAGGCGCGTTACAACTTGCTGTCCCGCCCGCAAAAGTATAATTACTAGCAGTCCTGACCGGACTATCCGGCCCAAGCATTAATTCTTCGGAAAAATATAAGGTAACCGTCCCAGCGGCAGTATCAAACGTTCCGCCGGTTATATAAGGCTTTGTTCCATCAATTGGAAATTCTTTCTGCCAGCCGAAGGTCGGCATCAATTCACTGCCTTCAGTATCTTTGGGAACTACCGAAGGGTCATAATCCACTTCTATATAGTCAGCGCCGCCATTGGCAAGATCAGCAAAAGCATCGGTTTTGGTAATAGTCAAAACCTTGCTGTCTTCGTCGATATTTAAGCTAAGGTCCGTATCGGCAATCGTAACCGCCGCACCGTTCACAAAAACTCCGTAAGCGCTGGCATTCTCCGCGCTCACCTCTTCCATCGCTTTTGAAAAAATAACTTTAATGCTATCCTTATTCTCATATTTCACCCCCATTATTTCCGGCGGCATATAAAACTGAATTATTTGGGCGTCGGTGGAAGTATTGGCATCGTCGTCAGTGCTCTTAAGAATATTGCTTATGGCAACCGTATCGTTTCCAGTGCTTCCATCAATATTCGCCCCGCTGGCGTAAATTTCCAGCTCGTTATTATTTTTTAAAGTAACCGAAGTAATTGTCTCATCATCAGTGGTGTCAGCGGTGGAAAGCGTTACAAGGGTAGATAAATCAGCTGGTATTGTCGCGGAATCAATCGCCTTGTTAAACATCACGCTTACCGTCTGCGGTCCCATCGGCATTACATGCATAATGATAAAATTATTGGACTCGCTGGGGAAAGTAGACCTCTGGGGATCGTCCGCGCCATCTGAACGCAAAACAAAATCATCCGCATCGGTGGCGCCTGCGTCATAAGCGTTGCCTAAAAATTCATGAGCGCCTCCCCATTGCATTAAAACGGAAGTTGAATCAGCTTGAGCTTTTCTTTCAATAGAAGCGGCGCCGGGCGCCAAAGCGCAGACTCCGCCCTTGCATAGATCAGGTTCCTCTACCGAGCCGTATCCGACATAGTCAATCACAGTTCCGTCACTTAAACGAAGAGCGACATAACCGCCGTTGATCCCGAGATTTAAATCACCGGCAATATCTTCGGTTACTCCATGGGGTTGATAACCCGAAGAAGCGAACAAAAAATAACCATAGCCGGGAATGGTGCGATGGTTATTAGCGTCAATTGAACTAGTTGGCGTCCAGTTAAGAGAACCGGTAGAATTTGCTGGAGCCGTAGCAATATGGCATCCGGCTAAATCAAATTCTGTTTCCGTAGTATTATACAGCTCAATAAATTGTTTAGTCGTATCAGAACCTTCCTGAACTTTTATTTCGCTGATTACCACTTGTCCGACTGCCGGCGGGTCCGCCGCCTCCACAACCGGTATAAGCGCCATCAGCGGCACGCCCAACGACCAAATAATCGTTGTCATCATTAAAAAGGACGCTAAAATTCCTCTAACGTTTTTTTTGATTTTTCTTTTTAAAGTTTTCATTTTTATTTCCTCCTTTTTTACTTCATGAAACATGAAACAATTAATTAAATTGATAAAATTTTAAAATAAAAAGCACACCAAAAAGATGCGCTTAATAGATAATTGTTTTCAGTGGTATTAATTTCTATTTTTATTTTACTCTTCTTCACTAAAAAATCCCTCCAATAGTGAAAATATAGCCAAAAAATAAAGGTGAATTCCGCCTTGCGAGGGAAAGATTCACCCTTAATTTCAACTATTTAAATTTTACTCTCTTATTATAACAGAACCACAGAATTTGTCAAGCCCCAAATATCCACAGATTATTCACCTCTTGGAAAATCCGTCCTACTTTGAAAATTACGATTTTAGTAGCCATAATTTTATCTTGGGATTTATAATTTTCAACAATTCTTAAATCATCTCTTTTGATTTGCTCAATGGTTTTATATTCCCCAAGGTTTTTAATTTTCGGTTTTATTTCAAAAATGTCATAAAAAGTTATCCACCTTGAATTACGAAATAACAGCTTGACCCTTGTTTTATTTTTAATCCAGTGTCTCCTGATTCATCAATAAAAACTAACATAAAAAATAAATAATAGATGTATTTTGAAAGTTTGGAAATGGATTATGAATTTGTTTCTGAACAAAAGATCTACACACCTAATACCTTCTGACTTAAGTTATCTTCTTCAACCTCACTTGGTTTCGCTTCTTTGTAATAATTTTTTTCCAAACCTTGAGGAAGATTAAGTCTTTTGCCCCGCAGTAACTCTTCGACAGTTAAAATTTGGATTTTCGGAAATTCTATTTCAGTATTTTTGGTTAAAGGAGTAATAAAAGTTCCGGCGTCAATCGCTTCGCTAATCATTGGTTTGGTTGGTTTTTCTAAAGTTATGAAAACGCCCGCGTCGGCTTTTTCCCGCTCTACATCGCTCTTTAAAGTTGCAATTTGGTTTCTTTGCACTTTCCCGCCTTTGACTTGGACGATTACTTTCCCATATTCCCATTTGCCGTTTATTGAATTCTTATGAAAAGTAATAACTCCGTCAATTCCTTTATCCGCGCCTCTCATTTTTTCTTTCGTTTTGCTTTGTGCCGGCATTGCATTAACTAAATCCAAAGCCCAGTATTCAAATTCAAACGGATCTTTTTTAAATAATTCTTTTACTCCGGCTAAATCTGTTGGCAGTCCGTCAACGAAAATTTGTTTATTTCCTAAACCGAATTGATTTTTAATTCTGTGTTTTATTAAATTGATTGCCAAAGAAGTAATGTCAATTCCTACCCAATTTCTTTTTAATTTTTCCGCAACCGCCACGGTTGTGCCGCATCCGCAAAATGGATCCAAAACCCAATCGCCTTGCTTTACTGCCTTACCTATTCAATCACCAACCCCAAAGGATACCTATCAATTTCCGCATCAGAAACTAAAATAACATTTTTCCATTTAAAACCGTATGCTGTGAAAACGTCTGGATTTTTAATCCAGCGTTTTAATCCGTTTTCAATAAAATAAACTTTATCACTTGTTCCCTTAATTAAACTACCATCAGGATGAATATTTGTATTAGAAATATCACAACCATTTGGAATAGAATTTAATTCTTCTTCTGAAACAGAAAGAATATTTTCCCATTTGTAGCCAAGCGCATTGAAAACTTCCAAATTTTTAATCCATCTTTTCTTTTCATTGGAAATCACATACACATAAGGTTTAGTTCCTTTAATTAAAGTTCCCTCTAAAAAAGTATCAACATCACTGCCTAAAGGCAAAGAATTTAACTCTTGCTTTTCTACTATCTTAACATCTTCCCAATTCCAGCGACTGAGAAATATGCCCTGACTCTTAATCCATCTTCTAAATCCTTTTTCAACAAGATAAACCTTAAAGTCATCTCTGCTTTTAAGCAAGGTTCCATCAGGCCACTTTGAAAAAATACTTGTCATTTCGGCAAAATAAGAAAAGGAATGCAAAGGCTCATTACCCTTATTAGTAAAACCGCTCCTCTTGGTTTGGCTTGAGGGTATGATTACCACTGAAGAAATTTTCCTGCCAAAATCAGAAATATAAACTGTTCCATTTTGTTCGGCATCAAGCGCGAAAAAATTCACCCTGCTTTTCCCGTCAAAAGTAGTTGTAATGTAAGGAACTCTAAAATTTCCGGAGTCCTCTCCCTGAAAATCTAATTTGAGAATATCTTTCCCGCTATCAAACAAAGGAACAAGCGAACCATCAAAAACATACCAATAAGAAGCCCAATCTTTTATAGAAGTTGTCACATTCAAATTCGCCCCGGGGAAAATCTGATGGACGTCTGTCGGCGAAATATGGAAAGTATTATAATTTAAATCAGGATTGGTATATCCATACTGTCCAGAAGAAATATCTATATCGTTTATATAATTTGCCACTGTCCAGTCAGTAAAAACATCGCTAAATGTTTTAGATGATCCAATCTCTTTTAAAGCGGCATCAATGCTGGCGATTCCCACTGCATCAGTCTTCATCATCAACTTTAAAATATTTTCTCCATAATGCTCGACTAAATACTGGATGAATAAATTTATTGGTGAATAATCATAAGTAGAATTTTGCCATTCGGTTAAGGAATTTGACGGCTCTAGGAGAAAATTATTTACCCGCGCCTCAAGATTGCTTCCCTTATAAATATCATCATAGCCACAAAGAGTAGGGGCATATTCTGACCGCGCCTCATTAAGCCAAACCTCATCGATCACTCCCCGCAGATTCTCTTTCTGATTCCAGCTAATCAAATGCTGGAATTCATGAGCCAAAAAGGCTTTTGCCCGAGAACTAGACAGATAGATTATATTCAAATAAATCATTTCCCGCTCGTTGCTTCTGCCGTCAGAAATTTGTTCCTTAGGGTATTCGTCGTTTGGATTAAAATATCCGCCCGGGCTTTCTGACATCTCTGTTAAAAGCACAGTAACTTTAGAATCATTATCAATTCCCGGAGAAAATTCTTCGCCAAAGACTTCTCTTTCTTTCGGATAAACAGTCTCATCAAATTCTTGAGATAAATTACTAATGTTATTCTCTAAAATATTTTGTTCAAACGAAGATAATTTATTCCAATAAGAATCTTCCGCGTAAAAATATGAATGCTTTCCGACTTTCCTTAATGTTGCGGTAATTTCCGAACGGCCCATATGATCGTATGAAGAATCAATATAAAAAGTATGGACTTCACCTAAAGAATCAGCGTAAACGACTTGCGGAATTAAAAAAACAGCCAAAGAGAAAATAAAACAAATGAATAAAGTTTGCTTCAATTTCAAAAAATTTTTACAGGAGAAATAATAATTCATTTATTTATATAAAAGCCGTTTTCTTTAATTATCTTTGCATATTCAAAAGCGCTTGTTCTCGCTTTTCTTTCTAAATTTTTATAATTTATCTCTATTAAACCAAATCTCGGCTTAAACCCTTTGTCCCATTCAAAATTATCCAAAAGCGACCAATAAAGATAACCTTTTACATCTACGCCCTCTTGAATCGCTCTGTGAATATTTCTTAAAATTTCCTTAATATACCAAGTTCGTTTTTCGTCTTTTGCGTCGGCTAATCCATTTTCAGTGATATAAATCGGCTTTCGGTATCTTTTGAGTTCTTTTAAAACATAATAAACTCCTTCGGGATATAATTCCCAACCCATATCAGAATTGATTTTATTTTCATTTCTGCCGAAACCGTAGTTAATTCGATTATGAAAATAATAATTCAAACCGATAAAATCCTGGCAATTTCTAATCTGGTTTAAAAAATAAAAATTCCAATGCCAATCAATAACTTTTTTAAGCAAATAATTGAATAACCTATTTTTATAGCTTTCAAAATAAACATTATTTTTAGCAATCCCAACTTGGGCATTGGGATTTATTTTTTTAATAATTTTAAAAGCTGACTTGTGGGCTTTAATTAAATTTTTAATTACTAAAAAATAAGAAACTAAATTTTTCTCCTTTGGCGGCCAAATACCTCTCAAGCAAGAATTAGATGCATAAACTAATGGTTCATTTAAAATAATCCAAAATTCAACATTGTCTTTCAATTCTGAACAAATTTTTTCTGTGTAGCGGTTAAAACAATCAATTGCTTTTTTATTGGACCAGCCGCCTATATCTGCCAGCCACAAAGGAATAGTCCAGTGCCAAAGAGTAACAAACGATTTAATATCTCTTCTTTTTAATGCCAAAAGAACTTTACGGTAATGTTCAATTTCTCTCTGATTAAATTTTCCTTGTTGCGGCTCAATCCTAGACCATTCAATAGAAAAGCGATGAACGTTTTGATTTAAACATTTTGCCAAATCAAAATCTTCTTGGCAACGATGGTAATGATCACAAGCTCTGCCTGCCGGATACACTTTTGACCAATCACAATTTTCAATTCCGCCCTCTACTTGATAAGCTGAAGTAGACGTGCCCCATAAAAAATCATCTGGGAATTTTAAGAATTGATCATTCATAAATTACTTGCTCTCATAAACTCCTTTATTCAAAGCAATTTGTTTTAAATTTATTTTTATTTCCAGTGATGAAAAAAAGTGTCATATCTTCTGTTAACTCAGCCGTCCACGATTAAACCTTAATGTTTTAACCGCGAGAAAACTAAATTTATGGTTCAATTGAGGACAATTGAACCAACGGATTGTCATAGTACTATTTAGAAATAACTAATAAACAATATAACTTAAAATTTAAATTGGCGCAATTTAGAAAACGACATTCAAAATGCCGCCTTCTTTATCTTAAAACTCTGAACGAGTAACGGGACTCAAACCCGTGCCCTTTCCTTGTCTGCCGGCCGTATGTGTGCGCTGAGCGGGTGAAGGGAGTCGAACCCTCGTACCTTGCTTGGAAGGCAAGCGCACTACCGTTGTGCTACACCCGCATAAGGCAACGACAGACAAGGAAGGAAAAATAATACCACTATACTATACACACTTGATTTATAAAACTCGTTTCACTTTATTAATAATCTCATAACTTATCTCCTGAATTGGCTTTTCGCCGTCAATAATATAAACATTCTTAAATTTTTTAGCCAGTTTTTTATAATTTTGCCATGTTTTTTTCAGTTTCTCTTTTTTTTCAAAAAGTTCAATAGAAAAACGATTTTGTCTAATTCTCTTTATAGCCACCTCCGGAGAGACTTCAAGAAGAAAAGTTAAATCCGGCAGTACGAAAGGTTTATTAAGCATAAGAAGCCAATCCTGATTTTTAATCTCCATCGCTCCAAAAGCCATTGTTGAAAAAAAATATCTATCCGAAACAACGGAAACACCTTTAATAAGCAAAGGAATAACTTCTTTTTCTAAATGATGGGCTCTGTCCGCAGCAAATAAAAGTTGAAGGCATTCTGGGCTGCTTTTCCAGTCGTTTGTTAATTGTCCCCGAATTAAACCACCGATTAAACTATTAGTCGGCTCTTTGGTTAAATGGAATTTTTTGCCTAATTCTCTAAAATAACCAACTACACTATCAGCTTGAGTGGAAGAACCTGCTCCATCAATCCCTTCAATAACAATAAATTTCCCCGGATAAGGATTTTTGTACATAATAGAAAATAACTTAAAGTTCAAAACTCAAAAGTCAAAACCACAACTCAAAGCTAAAAACCATTCTAAAATCCCAATGACCAAATCCCAAATCCCAATTATTTTTTATTTCTTATTTTTATGATTTATGATTTAGGATTTGATTGGTCATCGGTCATTGGGGTTTGGAGTTTGGAATTTTTACCAGTAGTTTTAAGTTTTGCGCTTTGGCTTTGCCTGCCCATAGCGAACTTGTTCTGCTTCGGAGAACTTTAACTTTTGACTTTTGAGTTTTTAAAACAATACTTTACTCCCTGAAACTTTTTCCTAAACCGAACTACTTCTTTCCTTACTTTTTCTACATTCCTTCTGTCCATTATAACCTCTTTCATAAATTTCGCAATTCTTTTCATTTCTTCTTCGCGCATCCCGAATCTGGTCATTTCCTGAGTTCCGAGGCGAAGACCTTTTGGATTCTTGGGATTTATTTTGTCTCCCGGAATAATGTTTTTGTTTAAAATAATATTTGCTTCTTCCAGATTTTTGGCAAGAACATTCCCTCCGCCTAATTTCTCCACATCGATCAATACTTGGTGGCTCATAGTGAATCCTTTTTCTTTTCCCAAAATATTAAAACCGAAATTATCAAGTTCCCTTGCTAAAGCTTTTGCGTTTTTTAGAATTTGCCTGACATAATCTTTTCCAAAACGCTTCATTTCTAAAAGAGCAAAATAAAGAGGAGGGATTCGATGAAGATGATGGTTGGACAAAACTCCAGGAAAAACTTTTACCCGAATTTTCTTTTGCAAATCCTGAACAATATTTCCTAAAATTATTCCCCCTTGGGGCCCGGGAAAAGTTTTATGAGTGGAAGAAGTAATAATATCCGCGCCTTCTTTTAAAGGATTTTGGAAAAATCCTGCAGTAATCAAACCAAAAACATGAGCCGCATCATAAACAATCTTTGTGTCTGTTTTGCGGCAAATCTTTTTTAATTCCTTTATCGGCTGAGGGAATAAAATCACCGATCCGCCGATTACAAGAATTTTCGGCTTTATTTTCAAAATTTTATTTTTGGTTTTTTCTAAATCAATTGACAAATTCTTGGCGTCAAAACCGATATGAAAAACCTTTAATCCTAGAATTCCAGCGGCTCCAGATTCTTCATGAGAAACATGGGATCCGCCCTCAATTCCCAAAGTTAAAATTTTGTCGCCTGTTTTTGTTAGAGCGGAAAAAACCGCCATATTTGCTAAGGTCCCGGAAATCGGCCGAAGGTCAACAAAATTTACTTTAAAATGCTTTTTAAAAGCGTCTTCTGTTAAACTTTCTATTTGATCAACATATTTTAATCCCTGATAATATCTTTTAAAAGGAAGTCCCTCAGCATAACGATGCATCAAGTCAGAAAAATAAAGCTTTTCGCAAAACGGCGACATTACATTTTCAGAGGCAATCAAATTGATGCAATTTTTCCGCCACTGATTATGTTTTTTTAACAGAGATAAAATTTTTTTCATGAATTTATATTTAATATCCTTTTTTTAAAATCGCTTGAACTCTTTTTTCTTAATATATAAAATGTCTTCTTTAGAAAAAATCTTTTAGCGGTTGATTACTTCTGTATTCTTCTCCTGTTATAAATAAATTGGATTTATTTCCTTTTAGCCATTTCTTAATTTCTTCCTCGTTCTTAAAACTAACCATTTTATCAACAAATCTTATGGCTTCAATAATCTCTTTTCTTTCAGGTAAGGTAAAAATAATTTCTTTTTCTGTAATCCTTTAAACGAATCACTAATAATTCCAACTATCAAAAAATCACAATTTTCTTTTGCTTTTCTAAACAAATCAATATATCCGTTATGAATTAGTTCAAGCCTCCCTAAACAAAAACCTATTTTCATGTATCATTATATAGTTTTTTATAGCCAAAAATTCTATAACTAATAACTAAACTTGTCTTTCTTTTTTCTCGGTCGCCACTCTTCCACCCTGCCACTGGCCGCGGTATAAATTTGTTTCTCCTTTAACTCCATAAAACATCGCGTGGACCACCCTTGCCCCAAGTTCAATTTCAATATCAGACGCACCTAAATTTGAAATTCCAAAAGTCAATTCGCCCTGATAGCCCGGCGAAACATTTCCGGTAAAAATCATTAAACCTGATCTAAAAATCGTTGTTCTTGGTCGAAATAAAATCAGGATATTTTCCGGCGTATTCACTTTTTCAATTGTTTTTATTAAATAATATTTTCCCGGCTCAAAAATAAAACTTTGCTTTTTTTCAGAATTATATTTAGCAATCAATTTTGCCTTTGGTGTTTCTCTTTCTTCAATTCCTAAAAAACCTTTGCCGGAAATCTCATAAATTTCTCCAATTCTTAAATCAAACCCCGCTCCTTCTGGATTTTTTAATTCCCTTTCTGAAAGATTTTCAACCAATTTTTCCTCTTTAACTAAATTTAATAATTCTTTAACGCCAAGAATCATAAGTTTTAAATCTTTAATTATAATATACCACATTATCCAAAATAAAAAAAGAGGCCTCTATTTTTGAAAAAATATAGAAGCCCTAAATGTTTTTTATCTTTAATCTCCTGGACTGTGCACTCTAAAAACCTGGTGGTGTTCAGTTAAAGTTTCAAGTAATTCTTCTAATGTCCCTTTCCAATTTCCTCCCGCCTGAGAAAATGCTTCGCAGACATTCTCTTTTGTTCGAAAAGTCTGAGGTTCTATACATCTATTCTCTCTCCAACATCTCGGACCAATTTCCTTTTCTAATTCCTTATGCTCTGCTAGTTTTTTAGTTATTGGAATTCCAACTTGATTCCTTATTTCCCACTGTGCCACTCCCTCGCTTCTTGCCCGCGAGGTTTCAATCACTTGAAAGCCTTTCCCGTAAATCATTGATTCTGCCTCTTGGCCCAATAACAGAAAATAAACAAAATTCATATCTCCTTTTTCAAGTAATTCTATCTGTCTCTGTCTTGCTTCTTCTGCTACATGGTGATAATCTTTTATGATTATTTCTGGAAATGTCGGAGGAACAACGAATCTACCTGTTTTAGCAATTGCTTCAAGCGGCTCTATTACGCAAAGATTCAACCGCTGCCTTACCAGTTGAGCAAACATTGCTAAACTTCCCTTAACTCTCATATTCAAAGAAATAGAATGCTTTGTTTCCCGAAAATCTAAAGAATCTTCTTCGTTTTTTATCTGATCTTCTTTCTGGCCTCGGAAACGCCATCTGGAAGGTAATGATTCGTAAGGAAACTCTAACCCGAATTTCTTTTGAATTAAACTGTTAATTTTTTTTCCGATTTCCTTAAGTTCTGGCAATGAAGTACTTTCTAAATGGTTCGCCAGTTTTGCTAGATATCGAGGAGGCGCTGAAAATATTATTCTGGTTAAAGTTCCTTCTGGCAACATATATCTGGCATCCTGTTCCGGCGCGCCAAGATCGACAGCTCGTTCGTACGCTTCAAAGGACATTTTTCCTAAATCGCTAACTACCTTGTTGTATCTATTTGGTTTTATTACTCTAAATGACGCCTCTATTCCTGCTCCAAAAACTAAATTATTGGCATTTACACTTCGCCAAAGATAAATTGCTGCCAGACGAGAAATATCTTCTAAGGTTACAGCATAGGGCAAAAAATCACCAAGGATTAAGTGTCTGTGCTTTATCATTATCTCGTTAACTAATGCTTTAGATTTCTCCTTATTTGCTCGGCACTCTTCGTAAATATCTTGGATGCTTCCCTGCTCAAACGGCGTCTGAGAGATTTTCACTCCCACTGCAGCCAATATAATTGGCTCATCTTCTAAAAAACCAATTTTTACCATTTTTCTTTCTCCTTTTTATTCAATTGTTTATGGTTCAATCCTCCTTTTTTACATCTTAAACCTACCAAAAATAAAAAAGCCCGTCAAGAAGGACCATGGTTGCAAAATACGAATTTTTACGAATATACGAAAATATTTTATCTTATCATTTGATAATTCCATACCTAAACTCTGAAATGCTTGCTCAATCTTGGTCCCCGCTGGGCGGCATAATGCGAGCCAAGACTATCTTGCCCGTAAACTAAATCCGGAATTTCGCTAAGCCGGTCATAAACCATCTTACAAATTGGCTGGCCGTTTCTGATAATAAAATCATTATCAAAAGATCTTAATTCAAGAACAGCCGGAGTTCCTTTTACCTCACCTTCTTTTCCGTATCCAAAACCCGGGTCAAAAAACCCCGCATAATGAGTCCTAAACTCGCCGCTTGAAATATCATAGGCAACCATCTCCGTGGCAAATGACGGCGGCACCCTGATAAATTCTTTGGCAGAAAGGAGATAAAACTCGCCTCTTTTTAAAACTAACTGACCGTCTTTAGGGGTAAAAATTGGCTCAAAAAACTCTTCTGCCGAATAATATCCTTCTCTTTGATATTCTAAAACATTATTAGAATGGATAGCTTTATAACCGACTATTTCCTCTTCGCCAATATTTAAATTAACAGTCATTATCAGAGTAGCATCACCATCTCTAATCCGCACTTCTTCTTCTGACATAGAATAGCCGTCTTCATTAAAAAATAACTGATATTTTGAATAAATATTCTTTAACTCGTCGGATGAAAGACGAGATTGGCCATTAAAAAATCTAAGTTGATTAAGATTATCTCCGGGGTTTAATTTTACCAAAAAAGATCGGGGAATTACTTCCAGCCACAAAGAACCCTGATAAGAATCTGAATTTTGATATCTTGGATGAATCCTGTCAAAACGGGGCACATAATCAGACAGGAGCCGAGTTTGGAGATTTATTCTACCGGTTGAGCTTTTGTTGCTTGAAAAAGCATAAATGTCTTTAGGTAAATTTAACTCCTCTTTAAGCTTTATCCAATAAATTCCATCGCGCTGGAGAGGTTGAGTAAGATCAACTGAACAAATAACTCCCCTCTTAATAATGTCTCTGATAGTCTCACCGAGCCGCGGAAGAAAAGTTCCTTTCATTTGATAAGCCTCATCTGTAACAGTCAGATCTAAACTCGCCGGCTGGATATTCTTTTCATCCGCGCCTTTAATGTGACCCGTTTTAATCATTTCTCTGATTTTCTGCGAAGGAATCGCGCCAATTTTTTCTTTAAGATTCATAAATAGCTTTTTGGAATTAATCCTTTAGGATTTCATCACAGCCTAAAGGCTGGGATCTAAGAAGTGTTTCATTACAGCCTAAAGGCTGGGATCCGTTAAACAGAAATTTACGCATCTAAACTTTAAGTTCAATATAGCATATCTTTGAGAATAAAAAAAGAGCTTCTATATTCTGTTTATTTGTCATATCATATAGAAAAGGCTACTTTAAATCCACTAAAAATAAAAAGCCCGTCAAGGGCTGATGCCATACTGAATTTATTTCAGAATCTTTTATCTGTTTCGCAAAATGTTTGTTTCAACGATAAAATAGAGAAGATCCTGGAACAAGTTCAGGATGACGCGCTTAAACCTTTACTCTCACTCCTAAACCCATCGTTGAAGAAATAGTTACACCTTTAATAAAGTTTCCTTTTATACCTTCAGGCTTTGCTTCTTTTAATGCATTAAGCAATGATTTAAAATTTTCTTTTAATTTTTCAAATTCAAAAGAAACTTTGCCAATGCTTAAATGAATATTCCCGAATTTATCACTGCGAAATTCTATTTTCCCGCCTTTTAATTCTTTAACGGCCTTGGAGACATTCTCGGTCACAGTTCCGGATTTTGGCGAAGGCATTAGTCCTTTTGGACCTAAAATCTTGGCAATCGGAGCTAATTTTTTCATCATCTCCGGAACCGCTATAGCGACATCGAAATCACATTGCCCTTCTTTTTTGATTTTACTGATTAATTCTTCTGTTCCGATTAAATCCGCCCCGGCCTTTTCCGCATCTTTGACCTTTTCCGCATTAACAAAAGCAATAACTCTTTTCTTCTTGCCGGTTCCGTAAGGCAAAACCACTGATGAGCGCACCTGTTGATCTGATTTTTTAGAATCAATACCAAGCTTAATATGAACCTCAACCGCTTCGTCAAACTTAGCCGAAGCGTTTTTCTTAACCAATTCCAAAGCCTCATCTAAATTGTAAATTTTAGATTTATCTATGTTAGATTGCAAATTTTGGTAACGTTTGCTATGCTTCATAGAAATTTTGATTTATGATTTAAGATTTACGATTCAAGAATTCATAAATCATAATTCTTAAATTGCGAATCATTCCAATTTTTGATATTTGAATTTTGAACCTGCCTGCCGGCAGGCAGGTTTATTTGGAATTTGGAATTTGAGATTTAGAATTTTCTACGGTTATTCCCATACTCCTCGCTGTTCCCTCAATAATTTTTATCGCCTCATTAATGCCGTTAGCGTTGAGGTCTGCCATTTTCTTTTCGGCAATTTCTCGAACTTGTTCCTTTGTCACTTTGCCTACTTTCTTTTTATGAGATTCGCCGGAACCTTTTTCAATGCCAGCAGCTTTTTTAAGAAGCTCCGCCGCCGGAGGAGTCTTTAAAATAAAATCGTAGCTTCGGTCTTCATAAACAGAAATTTCCACTGGAATAATATCTTCTCCTTTATTTTTTGTCGCCTCATTAAAACGAGTGCAGAATTCCTGAATATTAAGTCCATGCTGGCCCAAACTAGGCCCAACCGGCGGCGCAGGATTTGCCTTACCGGCTGGAATCTGTAATTTTATAATTGTTTTAATTTTCTTAGCCATATTTCAATGTCATTGCGAAGAATTTTAACTCTGAAGCAATCCCATTATTAACTCTCGGAACTGAATAATTGGGATTGCTTCGTTACTCCGCTTCCCGCAATGGCACTTTTTAAATCTTTTTAATCTGCAGAAAATCCAGTTCCACTGGAGTTTCTCTGCCGAACATTGAAACTAATACTTTAACTTTTCCTCTCTCTTCATCAATTTCATTAACTTTTCCCTCGAGATCCTTAAAAGGACCATCAATTATTTTTACCGGATCGCCAGCTCTTACATCAATCTTATACTTGGGCTCACTTACGCCCATTCTTTTCTTCAGAACCTTAATTTCTTCTTCGGAAACTGGAACAGGGGTTGTTCCCGAACCGACAAATCCGGTAACATTCGGGGTATTCCTTACTACATACCACGAATCATCAGTAACAATCATATTCACTAAAACATAACCTGGAAAAATTCTTTCCTCAACAACTTTACGTTTCCCGTTTTTGATTTTAATTTTCTTTTCCTTCGGCACCAAGACATCAAAAATTTTATCCTCCATACCCATAGACTCGATCCTCTGCCACAGATTTCGAGCAACATTATCTTCATATCCAGAATAAGTATGAAGAACATACCATCTTTTTTCAGAATCAACAATTTGCTTAGGCATAATTATAAATGCCATCCTGAGACACTTTAGTGCCGAAACCCCGTTATTATACGAAATTCTTCGGTCGAGACTAAAATCCCTTCCCCAGAATGACAAATTATCTATCAGACTATAAATTTATCCAATAAATATGTAAACAGATAATCTATTCCTCCCAAAAAAAGAGCTACAATAATACAAACGACAATTACAATTAAAGTATGCTTGATAACCTCTTGTCGCATTGGCCAACTAACTTTTTTCATTTCAGATGCCACTTCTTTTAAGAAAATAGAAATTTTTTGAATAATACTCATGTTTTTTAAAACAACCCAAAAAGGCTATTCTGACTTTATGATATACTCTACCCAAAAATCCGTCAAGGGTTTGTACTAAAATTTTCTTTAAGCCAAATTTTTTAATAAGAAAAAAACATCAATAAAATCACGCCTTTTCCCTTTTTGCGAAACAGCTACTATTTTCATTGCCGCAATATCTTCAATAGAAGCAATGTTAACTTCCTTTATCCTTATTAAAGGGCTTTAATAATTTATAAGGATAATAAAAACAGCTTATATTAATATTTGGCCTAAAAATTGCTTCAAATGTATCATCAACATCACGAATAATTTTCATCGGCCAATAAAGCGCCTTTTCTATTTATTTTTGAGTAATTATCAAACTTTTGTCTTTTTTAATATCTAATTCCTTTAAGTTATACGACCAAAGAGCAGATTATAGAAATTTGGGCAATGGCATAAATTTATTAAACTTTTTAATCTTTATCAAACCTCTTGGTTTTTATTATACCATTTTTTATCTGTTCGGACAAATTTTCATCCGATCTTTCAGCTAACTTTTCAAGAAATTCTTCAGATTCTTTTTGTTCCATTAAAAACGGCTGGGATAATTTGCTTTGGATTGGAAAAAGTCTATAAATGAATTTATTTGGATAAATTTCTAGCCCTATCGCCAAACCTTGCTGGGTATCCTTAGAAAAATATTGGTCAAAAATAAAATTCCCCAAAGAATAAAAAATCAGTTTATTTTTATAAATCTCAATTTCTTGCACTGTATGAGGATGATGCCCAATAATCAAATCTGCTCCAATATCAATTATTTTGTGGGCTAACTTTCGTTGGGAGAGATAACTCTTTAATTGATATTCCTTACCCCAATGAATGCTTACAATTAGAAACTTTTTTGGATTTTTTAATCTAACTGATTTTATTGTCTCAAGAATCTCTTCATCAGAGCAACTGGAAGGATAAGTCTTATTAAAAGCAAAAAATATTATATCATCTTCCTGATATAAAAAATCCTCTGTGCATTTCAGAGGATCGCCGACAAAGTTTATATTTTCTTTTTCTAAAAATTCTTTTGTTTCTTCAAGACCGCCTTTCCCCATATCCAAACTATGATTATTCGCCAAAGAAAGTAAGTTAAAATTTGCAAATTTTAATCCTTCTATCATATCTGACGAAAAAGCAAATTTTAAAGAATCATCTGAAAAATCAGGAGGGTTTTTCATTATTGGCCCTTCTAAATTTCCAAAAACAATATCAATTCCTTTGGTAAACTGGTTGATTTTTTGGAATGGATAAAAAACACTGTTCCTCTTCATCAAACGCTCTACTGCTCTATCCAGCATAATATCTCCAACAAATAGGATTGTTTTTTTATTCAATTTTTCTCTTTTTAATTCCCGGTTTTCTCTTTCTAAAGACAAGGGCTGAACAGCACTATCAACATTATCAACCAAAATTTCCCTTCCCGGCAAATTATTTAAACAATAATAAAAAATTCCTCCCGCAATTACAAACAGCAATACTCCCGCAGTTATTAAAAACCATTTAACCATTTAACAATTTAACAATTTTTATATATCCAAATTCCTTACCCTCTTTGCGTGTATTTGAATAAATTTCTTGCGAGGAGCAACTTCAGAACCCATTAAAGTCTCAAAGACCGCTTCGGCCTTTTCGGCGTCTTGAATCGTTATTTGCTTCATTATCCGATTCTTTGGATCCATAGTTGTTTCCCAAAGCTGGCTTGGATTCATTTCGCCTAAACCTTTATAATGTTGAATATTTATCCCTTCACTCCCTTTTGTTTTTTTAAATTCTGAAAGAATTTCTTCTTTATCTCGGTCTGTATAAGCATATCGGACAAGTTTTCCTTTTTGAATCCGATAAAGCGGGGCTTGAGCAACAAAGAGATGTCCTTTCTGAATAAGCGGCTCAAAATACCGATAGAATAAAGTTAAAAGAAGAGTGGTAATATGGGCGCCATCAACATCTGCATCAGTCATAATAATAATCCGGCCATAACGAAGCTTGCTTAAATCAAACTGATTTTTTATTCCCGTTCCTAAAGCAACTATTAAAGTTTTTATCTCTTGAGATGAAAGTATTCGATCAATTCGGGCCCGTTCAACGTTCAAAATTTTGCCTCTAAGGGGGAGAATTGCCTGAAATGTCCGATCCCGACCCTGCTTAGCGCTTCCGCCGGCACTATCTCCTTCAACAATATAAAGCTCAGAATTTTCTCTGTCCTTAGTAGAACAATCAGCCAATTTCCCCGGAAGGGTCATTCCTTCTAAGGCACCTTTTCGAATAATTGCTGTTCGCGCTGCCCGAGCGGCCAATCTTGCCTTTGCAGAAAGAAGACATTTACCAATAATTTCCCTGGCTTCACTTGGATATGTTTCAAGATACTCATTAAAACTGTCATAAACCATACTGGCTACTATTCCCCTTACTTCCGTATTTCCTAACTTTGTTTTGGTCTGCCCTTCAAACTGAGGATTTTTTAATTTTACGGAAATTACCCCGACCAATCCTTCTCTAATATCGTCGGCAGTTAAGTTTTCTTCTTTCTCTTTAATAAAACCTTCGCGCCGGGCGTAATCATTAATGCTTCTTGTCAAAGCCGACTTAAAACCTGTCAAGTGCGTTCCGCCTTCAAGATTATAAATATTATTGGCAAAAGCAAAAATGTGTTCCTTAAACCCATCGACATACTGTAGAGCTATTTCTGCTTCAATGTTATCCGCTTTTTTTTCAAGATAAAATGGAATTTTGTTTTTTACCTCTTTTCCCCGAGCTAAATATTTAATATAAGAGACGATGCCGCCCTGAAAACAAAAAGTATAAGAATTACCTTTACTGTCTCGCTGATCAATAATTTTAATTTTCAATCCTTTGGTTAAATACGCCTGCTGCCTTAAATGATCAAGAATTGTTTTCCAATTAAATTTTATTTCTGGAAAAATCTCGCTGTCCGGCTGAAAGATAATTGTTGTCCCGCTTTTTTTATCTTTTGACCTGCCAATTAATTTAACTTTGCCTAAAGGTTTCCCTTGCGAATATTCCTGAACATAAATTTTCGCGTTTCTGATTACTTCCGCTTTCATCCAGCTTGAAAGGGCATTAACGACCGAAACGCCAACCCCATGGAGTCCGCCGGCCACCTTATAACCACCGCCGCCGAATTTTCCTCCGGCGTGAAGAATCGTCAACACCGTCTCCAAGGCCGATTTTTTTGTCTGAGGATGCTTTTCCACCGGAATACCTCGTCCATTATCAGAAACTTTAATTTTATTATCTTCAAGAAGCGTCACCTCTATTTCGCTGCAAAATCCAGCCATTGCCTCATCAATAGCATTATCAACCACTTCCCAAATTAGATGATGAAGTCCTTCTGTTCCGGTTCCGCCGATGAACATCCCCGGGCGTTTTCTGACCGGGCTCAGTCCCTCCAAAACTTGAATGTGTTTGGCTTCATAATCTGCCCCCGCTTCTTTTTTGACTTTTCTCTCATTTTTTTTAATGCTAACTTTTACCAGCTTTCTCTTTTTCTTAATTCTTTTCGCTTTTGCGGTTTTAGCAGCTCTACTAACTTTCTCAACTGGTTTGCTCTTTTTTATTGCCCTCTTCTTGACTGTTTTAGCTTTTTTTATTTTTCTCTTCGGCATATGTTTTGTTTAGAATTAATTAAATTAAGTTAAATTAAATTTCTATTTTATTAATTTTTAATGTTCCTTTTTATCCCGCATCTCAGCGACGGGATAAACCCGTCGCTACCCGATATGGGAATTCTTTTTTCTACATCCCAAAATATTAAATAATGAAAATGGTCAGACATTATCACATAACCTAAAATTTTAAATCCTAATTTTTCACGATAAAAGTCTAAATCCTCTAACAAAATCAAACAACATTTTTCATTTTTAAAAAAATGGATAATTTTTAAAGGTCTTAGTGGTAATGTAATGGATATAGGATTCTTGGTTGAATTTAGGAAGATTTTTAGGCATAGGTTTTGACAATCTTTCTAACCTATGTTATCTTACCATAAAGGATTAAAAAATCCTTTTTGTACCTTTTTAGGGGGTGAAAAAAGAAAAAATGCAAAAGGAAATATTGGCATTTACCGTATTGATTATTGGCATTCTAGTAATCCTTTGGATTCTTTTAAATCCAGTGACTTTCTGGCAAAAATTTGTAATGTTGATTTTTGATATAGTAGTAACGGTAATTATGGTTGTTGTCAGTATATTTATTATTTGCGCAAGATCATAAAACGATTTTTAAAAACATTGAGGATTCTTTTTGCTCGATTTTCTAAAAGAGTATAAAAATCCTCTTTTTTTTATTTTCAAACCTCTTTTAATTCCCCTTTGCAAAAGGGAAAAATTATTCTTAAACCTTTTATTTCCTTATTTCTGCTCCCAATTTCTCCTCCAGCCCTTTAATAATCTTTTCCTCTATTTTCTTCACCTCTTCATCCTTAAGCGTCCGATCGTCTGCTTGATAAGTAATATGAAAAGCTAAGCTTTTTTTGTCAGCGGGAATGTTTTTCCCTTCATAAACATCAAACGGCTCCACTTTTCTTACTAGATGACCGCCGATTTTGCGGGCTAAATCTTGAATGTCCTGCCATAAAATTTTTCTATCTATTATTATTGACAGGTCAAAAACAACCGAAGGAAACTTTAAAATCGGCTGATATCTATTCTCTTCTCCGGACAGCTTGAAAATCTCATAAAAACTAACCTCAAAAATCCCAACCTTTTCTTTAATGCCAAAACTCTCTGCTATTAGCGGATTTAATTCGCTGACAATTCCTATTTTCTTCTTTTTGCTAACAACATCAACGCTCCGGCTCGGATGCATCCAAGAAGAAATTTCTTTCTCTTTAGCAATTTGAAAATCTATGTCAATATTTAACTGCTTAAATAAGTCACCAAGACAGTGTTTCACTTTGTAAAATGGCTCGCAATTGTTCTTTTCCGCAAAAACGCCGGCAATAAATTTTTCCTGCTTTGGTAAAGATTTATTTTCCTTTTTATTAATTTTATTATCGCTTTTTTCTTTTGTGAAAATCCTGCCGATTTCAAAAATTCTAAAATTTTCAAAATATCTCAAATTATTTTTAGTATCCAAAATTAAATTCGGAATTAAACTCTGCCGCATTATTGTCTGGTCAGAAGAAATCGGATTTGCTAGACTAATATAATCTTCATAATCAGCTTTTAATTTTTCAAGTTGTCTTTTGCCGACAAAAGAATAATTATAAACTTCGGAAAAACCGAAATTATTTATTAAAATATTTTTTATCTTGCGCTCTAATTTTCGCTCTAGATTTAAAGGTGACGACTTTAATTCTACCTTTGGCATTTCTGATAAAATATTATCGTATCCATAAACCCGGGCTATTTCTTCTATTAAATCATCCTTTATAGAAATATCTCCTTTCCGCCAAGAAGGAATTTCTACTATTAGATGATCTTTAAAATTTTTTACTTCAAAACCCAACCTTTTTAAAATGCCGGCGGCTTCAACTTTCTTAATCTCCAAACCAATTTTTTTATTGATATATTCGAAAGGTAACCTTATCTTCTGTGTTTTTTCTTTAAAACTTTTTTTATCAATAAAATGGCTGGCGGTCTCTGTTCCGGGAATAATTTCTTTTATTAAAGTTATAGCTCGATTCATTGCCGTTTCGGCTAAATTCGGGTCCAAATTTTTTTCAAATCTAATTGCCGCCTCAGTTCTTAAATCAAGAGTTTTGGCGCTTTTTCTAATGTTGATTGGTTCAAAATTCGCCGCTTCTAAAATTATCGTTTTAGTCTTAGAATCAATCTCTGCTTTTTTACCTCCCTTAATGCCAGCGATTGCAATTGGATCTTCGCTATCTGCGATTACTAAAGTATTTTCATCTAAATCGTATTCGCCGTTATCTAAAGTAATAATTTTTTCTCCTTTCTTTGCACTACGAACAATAATAGTCCTCTTAAAGTTTTGGAGTTTGAGTTGGAGTTTTGAGCTTTGAGCTTTAAGCTTTGAGCTCTCTAATTTTTCAAAATCAAAGGCGTGCATCGGCTGCCCCAATTCTAGCATCACATAATTAGTCACATCAACAATATTATTTATTGTCTGCAAACCGCAGGCTTCAAGCTTTTCTCTCATCCATTTTGGCGACGGACTCACTTTAACATTATCAATCACTACCCCCATATATCTTGGACAAAGTTTTGATTCTTTAATAATTACTTCTAAATTATAACTTTTGACTTTTGACTTTTGACTTTTAATCCTTAAATCCTGTAAAGGATAAACTTTTGAATTTGATTTTATTATCGCTGCAATCTCCCTGGCTAACCCCGCGTGCCCCCACAAATCCGGCCGATTAGTAATCGATTTATTATCAATTTCAAAGGAAAAATCATCTCCCCTTTTTTCCACGCCTTCAACTTCAACCACCGCCATAGTCAAAATCTCAGCCAGTTTTTCGGGTTTAGGTAATTTCCTATCTAAAAAAGATTGTAGCCAATTGTAGGAAAATTTCATAGTTTCAGTTTTTTAACTTCTTCTTCAAAAAAAATTTTTCATTTCTTTTCTTGTAGCTTTTTCCTTTAAAAATTTTATCTCTTCTCTCTTAACATCATCTAAATAAACCAATTGCTCTAAAAATAATCTAAAATTAAATTCATCTCCATATTTTTTCTCATCTATGTCTTTAATCTCTTTATATGCCGACATATTTATCTTTTAAAACAAAGTACAGATCAACATAATCTTTTAATGCCCCCCCCCTGCGATTTAAAGCATAAGCCTTCATTGCTGCAATTTCTAAAATAGGAATAATTTTTATATTTTTAAATTCAGTCAGTTTTAATATTAAAGGAAATGGTATGTTGCAAAATCTATTTTTGCTCTGGCTACTTTCACGCTTAATTGCTCCGAATAGTTAACGACAATCTTTACTTTAAATTCTTTAAAAATTCTTTCTACTTTATCTAATAAAACAGTCGGCATTTCATCCCTTGAAAACAAATCAAAACCTATAGAAATTCTATATCCTATCTATAAAGCTAAAACGGTTCCTCCTGCTAAATAAAAATCAGGAAAGTTTTTAAGCTTTGAGAAGATTTTTCTCTGCTTTAATTTTATCGCCTCTAGATGTATATTTTACTCTTTTAGTTTTAAAAAGTAATGATGCCAACCTAAAAAATTTCTCTCTAAATTCACCTGCCGGAGCATTTTCTGTAAATTTTTTAATCCTTTCTTTTCCCTAATTTTTAACTAACCATTGCCAGCGTTTCCAATTTCCATAATTAACAGTATTAATAATAATTCTTTCTATGTCTTCCTCTGGATCAATTTTTGAAAAATCATAATTCCAAAGAAGCGGCTTAAAATCTTCTGGTAATTTTGTTTTCTTTTTTTCTCATAATTAAAATTGCTCTAAAAATCTTAAATCTCCGGAATGAAACCAACGGATATCATCAATTCTATATTTCATCATTGCTAATCTATCTAAACTAAAACCAAAGGCAAAACTAGAATATTTATTCGGATTAATTCCGCCATTTTTTAAAACATTAGGATGAATCATCCCTGCGCCCATAAATTCTACCCAGCCGGACCATTTACAAACTCTGCATCCCTTGCCGCCGCAAACAAGACAACTTAAATCAAGTTCTAAACTTGGCTCAGTAAACGGAAAGTAACCTGGTCTAAATCTTAATTTTATCTTTTTGTGAAAAATTTTACCCAAAAACCCTTTCACCACAGCTTTCAAATGTGCAAGATTTACATCTTTGTCAATCATAAATCCTTCAACTTGATAAAAAGTAGTATCATGTGAAGCATCAGTTGCTTCATAACGAAAGACCCTCCCCGGAACAATCGCTCGGAGAGGCACTCCGTATTTTTCCATTGCTCTTACCTGCACCGATGAAGTGTGGGTTCGCAGGACCAAATTATTTTGTTCTGGAGCAATATAAAAAGTGTCCTGAATATCCCGGGCCGGATGGTCTTTGGGGAAATTTAAGGCTTCAAAATTATAATAGTCGGATTCAAGCTCTGGTCCGTCCAAAACCATAAATCCCATTGAAATAAAAATATCCTCAACTTCCTCTTGAATTTTAGAAATGGGGTGCAAGTGTCCAATTTGTTGAGTAATACCTTTCAAATCTGGAAGAGTAACATCAATCCATTCTTTTTCTTGAAGTACAGCCAAGCCTTCTGTTTTTAATTCTCTCTTTTTCGCTTCTATTTCTTTGGATATTTTTGTTTTTAACTCATTAGCAAATTTTCCAACCGAAACCCGTTGGTCATCTTGTAAATCTTTTAAGCTACGTAAAATTTTAGTTAATTTGCCCTTCCGGCCAAGGTATCTAAGGCGAATTTCCTCAAGTTTTTCTAAATTAGAAGTTTGTTTAATCTCTTCAAAAGCTGATTGTCGCAGTTGATGAAGATCCATAAAAAATTATATAAAAAGTATACAGGAACAGAGCATTGCCCTATTCCTAAACTTATAATACACTATTTTTCACTATTAGGCAATGGTTTTACTTCTTAGAGTTTCATAACAGATTAGTGGAATTCACCCTTTAGGGTTTCAAAACAGCCTAAAGGCTGGGTTCCGAAATAGTTAAATACGAAACTCTGTCCATAATGAGATACATAGGTAACACCTTGAAAATCAAGAAATATATTGATTCAAGGTGAAAATGTGTATTATGATAGAGCGTTTACCTGCCCGTAGACGCATCAACGATGCAGAAGGATCAATAAATTATACGGATCAGAATTTCACTTAGTGAATGACCTGATCCCGCTCTATCATACGGTTAATTATTTTAACAAATACAACAATTTATCAAAAAATGCCTCTGGAGTCTAAAATAGGGTGGCATTATACAAAACCTTGACAAACTTTGACAAATCTATCCCAGATGGTATTATTTAAATAGATAGTTTTTAAATGCACTTTTTTGTCATTTTGTTCTTTTTTTTGTCATCCTGAGCAAAGCGAAGGATCTTTCGGGAAAAATATGGTGTCATTGTCATTGTGAATAACAAACCGAGGATTAACACACGTAGTAAAGCGGAGTG
>Ga0190349_1000043_pt1 | contig 47499 bp, 34 predicted proteins | sample 48721378_MG_FD_179798 | JGI IMG/M metagenome (GOLD analysis project Ga0190349, IMG submission 179798) | Hydrothermal vent microbial mat bacterial communities from Southern Trench, Guaymas Basin, Mexico - 4872-13-7-8_MG | ecosystem: Environmental > Aquatic > Marine > Hydrothermal vents >...
ATCCATATGCTTCTGCCGTCCATTATTTGTCTAAAAGTTCCGAGCAGTGGCCGCAAACAAAAAGAACTGTAGAATTTAATAAAAGCCTTCTAAAATATTTCCGCAAGAACGGAAAATGGCATGAATATTATATTTTGACGATTTTGAGTAAAATTAAGCTCTTACTTATCTTTCCTACTATAAAGCTCAAATAAAAAAGAAATAGCTACAAATATTTAATTTATTCAATTATTATGGAGAAAACTAATAAAAAAAAGAGCTTTAAATCAGTAAAAATTTGAAATATATTCATAAAAATAGAGGAGGAGATCATGGCTCAACATGATGTAAACCATAAAAGAAAAATAATATTTTCCCAAATGAAAAAAGCAGAAGAAAAATTGGAAAGCGCTTACCTCATTAATGAAAGAGAAACAAATGTGGATGCTATTCCAATTTTATTTAAAGCAGTGGACATAATTACTAGAACTCTTCTTACTTTCAAGAAAATGTCTTTAGAGAATTATTCCCAAAATCTTAATGTTTTAGAAGATGTATTCAAAGAAGAACAGTTATTTAATAAAGAATCTATAGAACTATTTCGTTCTCTTTACCAAATGAATGAAAGCTATATGAATGAAATAGAAACTGAATTTGATGAAAATATTATCAAAAAGATTTTAGAAAAAACAGAAGACTTTCTGGATAAATCTTATAAGTATTTAAAAACTCAATTAGCCACGCCAAAAGAAATAAAAATCAAAAAAAGAATCAAAAAAATTATTATAGCCTTCATTACAGCCATAGCTATAGCAATAATAATCTTTTTTTTAATAAAATTAGGTACAAATATTTTTGGACCCCAGCACGGCCTTTTAGCCCATTATTACAACAATATAAACCTTAAAGGTCAGCCTGCAGTCGAGAAAATTGATAAAAAAATTAATTTTGTCTGGGGAGAAAGAGGTCCTCTTCCCCGCATAAAGGACAATTTTTCTGTAAGGTGGGAAGGCAGCCTAAAAATAGATAGAGATGATATCTATACCTTTTATATCAAATCCGATGAAGGGACCAGGTTGTTCATAGATAATAAATTGATTATCAACACTTGGAAAGAAAAAAAACGGCCAATGACAAGCTCGGGCAAAATTAGGCTCAACAAGGGATTCCACCACATAAAATTGGAATACTACTTCAACCAAAAATTTGCAGATATTAAATTGTTATGGAGTTCTCGTGCTTTCAAAAAAAGGCCAGTAAGCAGCAAATTTCTCTTTCCGCCTTCTGGCCAAAAAAATTCCGGTAATTAAATCTATTTAAGCTGGTCACTATCCAAGATTAATCAATCAAACATGAAAAAGAACACATCCAGCCAGAAAGTGATTGTTATTGGTTTAGACGGAGCTTCATTTGAAATATTTTTTCAGAAAAAGAGAAAAAATGGCATAATAGAAATTAGCAAGTGCTAAAAAACATAATCAAATTCTGTGAATGGAATACTTGGATGAGAACTTTCTCCATACATAACATAGTAAAATTTTTAAAACCCATCATTTATACTAATAAACTAATAAATTCTGTTATTCCTAGTAAAAATATTGTTAACTCTATTATAATCTTAGGCTACCATAGTATTTCAGGTTATAGAAACTTAAAATATAGCCACTACTATTCTATTGATCCTCAATTATTTAATATTCATATGAATTATCTTCATGATATCAATTTTAATGTTATTAATTTAATGGAATTTCAGGAGATGATAAAAGCTCCTGCTCTAATTGACCGCCAGACTATTGTGTTAACATTTGACGATGGTTATGCCGACTCTTACTTTTATGCATATCCAATACTAAAAAAAAATGGGTTTAGTGCAACTTTTTTCTTGATATCAAGTTTTATCGACTCGAAAACAATATTTCCCTGGCTGCGTGAATCCTTAATCCCACGTGGAGAAAACCTTCCTCTTTCTGCAGACCAAATTCTAGAGATGACCAGAGGAGGCATGGATTTTGGTTCTCATAGCCATTCACACCAAAGATTAATAAAAATTTCCCAGAAAGAGGCATTCAAAGAGATCCAGGGATCCAAAACTTATATAGAAGATTTAATCGGACGAAAAATAAATTCCTTTTCTTATCCCTATGGCTCCTGGACTGACTTCAATCGCTCTCACCAAGAAATGACTAAATTGGCTGGATATGAATTAGCTGTAACATCTATATATGGCTCTAATACCAAGGATTCAAACCCATTTTTGCTTAAGAGAATACCCATATACGGCAATGACAGTCTAAGTGCCTTTAAGATGAAGATCAATGGGTCATACGATTGGATAGGAGGGCTTCAGAAGCTGTTCTCATTTTTTACATAATAGTGCAGAATTCAATAAATCTAACAAATACAAACGTAATAACCAATGTTATATTGTCCTGGCGAGCGACCAAAGGGAGTGTGGCCATCTCCTCCAGATAAAAGAGATTGCCTGGTGGCTACGCTCCTTGCGATGACAGAGGAATCAAGGCATTTATATTATTATGGATGATATTGTCATAAAGCCAGTACTAAAGAAAGATCTGGACAAAATTGTATCTTTGCGAAAGATCTTTATCCAGCCTAATGATCCGGTCAGACACCTTAATGACATACCCTACTATTCCTGGCATAACTTCAATAATCCGATTGACAAAGGGAGTTTTTGGGCAGCTTATCATGAGGAAAAAGCAGTCGGTATGTTCAGTGTCGTTCCAAAGCGCATATCAATTTTCTCTCGTACATATCTTATAGGTGAAGCATGCGACGCATTTATCCATCCTGATTTTCAGGGACGAAAAATATGGAGTAGATTATTTAAACTTAACTACGACGACATCAAACGCAAGGACATAAATCTACTCTATGCCTCCAGTCCAACTCGTGAGTCTTACCCCATCTTTGTTAAAAAATTCAATTTCATTCAATTAAAATCCGTACAATTAAGCCATCTTATTCGACCGCTTAATTTTCGAAGTATTATTAATCTAAAACTGAGTTCGCGCTGGCTTTCACATATTTTATCTTTTTCACTGAAATCTCCCTTCAATCTGGTTTTTCCATTGTATAGTAAGAAGGCAAACATCTTAGACATAGAGATTCAAAAAGAAAAAAGTCTCCCTTCCCGATACCCAGAATTCTGGGATAAATGGAGAGAGCTACATGATCTGTCTATTGTGAGAGATGTTGAATATATTCATTGGCGTTACTTTTCAGCTCCAGAGCCGTATGAATTCTACTCTATTAACCAAAAACATTCCTTAATTGGTTACTATGTTCTTAAAATTATTCCCTGGAGGGATTTAAAAGTAGGCACTATTGTTGACTATTGTTTGAACGGCAATAATGATTCGGTTTTTAAATTAATGTTATCAAAGATTTTTACAAGCTCTATCCGGAGGAATATTGACCTTATCCAAACATGGTGCCTTCCAACATCTTCCTATTATAAATATTTGTTGAAAGGCGGCTTCCTTCCATTCAGAAAAGAAAATCTATTATTCCTCAATTATCCACCTGTGACGGGATTGAAAGGAATAAAGATTAAAGCTCATTTTACTATGGGTGATTCTGATTATATTTAGATTATATCTGCCTGATCAATAATTATATCTTTCATTATTCCTAACAAGATGTTTATATTTTTACTGACTGGATTGACATATAAAAAAATTTTGATAGATTAATAGAGCAAAACATAGGAAAAATTGATGATGGAAAATTCAGGCAGTATCAAACCAAAGAAAGGCTTTCATAAAATAAAATTGGAATACTCCTTCAATCAAAGATATACAGACATAAAATTGATCTGGAATTATAACTCATTTAAAGAGATAAAGTTAGGAAAAAAAGTTCTTTTTGTTCCTCCTGGATTAGATGTTCCGAAATAGATGACACAAAAATTGAAAAATTATTTTAATATTAAAAAGGGGGATACTTCTCAGAGTTTAAGAACAAAGTTGATTAGCAACTTCTCTTGGCTATTCACAGGTAGTGCTGGAAAAATAGTCCTGCGCTTGATAGCCTCTCTCTATCTGGCCCGGATACTCGGGCCTTTAGGCTTCGGTCAACTTTCCTTCGCTCAGGCTGTACTTGCTTATTTCATTCTCTTCATTGACAGTGGTTTGCAAACATTTGGAACCAGGGAAATTGCGTCAGTATATGAAAACAGGGAGCAGATATTAGGTAAAATACTTGTAATTCGATTTGTTCTTATTATTGTTTCCCTTATAATTTTGCTACCTTCTGCGCCACTTCTCACTCCTTCAACTGCAACAAAAAACCTATTAATCCTGTTCAGTCTTGCCCTGATTCCCATAGGATCAAATCTTGCATGGTTCTTTAGGGGTATTGAACAAATGATGATCGTTGCCGCCAGCGACCTTCTTCAAATAAGTTTTTATCTTGCATTAATCATATTGCTGGTTAAAAGTCCTGATCAGATAATTCTTGTACCAATCATTTTTGTAGTAGGTCATACGCTTTCCACCTTGTTCTTGTCTGGGATTTATATCTATCAACAAAGGCTACCTAAATTATCTTTCTCACTAAGAGACAACTGGAAATTTTTTCGAAGCGCTTTTCCAATTATAACTATCCTTTTTTTCCTCCAGATATATTATAATTTAGACATTTTGATGATCGGCTTCTATATGGATGAGTTAAAGGTAGGACTCTACAATGCGGCTTATCGCATAGTTATGGGCGTAATAATACTGAGCACCGTGTTGATGCAATCTGTCTACCCAACCTTCTCTAAGCTTTATCGGGAAAATCCACTTGAGGTTAGTAAACTTTTGAAAAAAACACTCAGTTTATCAATAATAATTTCTATCCCAATCGGGGTAGCCGGCACTATTCTAAGTCGTCCTCTTATGGTGACGCTGTTTGGCTCAGCCTTTTCTGACAGTAAATCTGCTTTCCAGATTCTGGTATGGAGTGCGATGCTGGCCTTATTAGCAGCTAATTATGGTTACTGTTTAGTAGCTTGCCACCAGCAGAAAGCTCTGGCGGTATCAACAGGAATAGGCACAGCTGTTAATATAATCCTAAACATGCTGTTGATTCCTCGCTTGGGTATTATGGGGGCTTCTCTGGCAACTATTATTGCTCAAGTTGTTATGTTAATTTTTCAGATCGCTGTTTTTGCTCGACGAATATATCCTACTTTACCTCCAGCTCTGCTTGTATTTAAAGTTTTTGTTGCAGGATTATCAATGGTAATAGTTATCATTAATCTCAATTCCTTAATTAATTTTCTCGGGCAGCTTTTCATTGGCAGTATAGTCTATTTTCTGATTCTCATTCTGTTAAAAGGTGGGTCTTTACAAATAATATCATTATTCAGAAGAGAATAAACAATTAACATTTTTGCTATAATGAATTTTTAGAAAGTTAAAAGGATTAGGAGGAATAAAATTAATGAAGAATTTTATCAAAATAAAGAATTATTTTTTACAGAACAATCGATTACGAAGCTTTCTATATCAGGCTAAGCTGACAGCGATGAAAACCAGTCCGTCAATCTACTCGAGCATCAGATTAGGCTCTTTCCCAAAAGGAATTTTCTTCCAGACACAATCAAGATGCAATGCTCGATGTATTGTATGTCCCTGGGCTAATCAAATTTATCGAAAAAGTATTCCTCAGGGAAAGATGTCAGATTCGCTTTTTTCAAAAATAATTGACGAATGTAGCCAATATAATGTAAAGGAAATTTCTCCTGAATTTTTGAATGAGCCCCTTATGGATCCAGCATTAGAGAAAAAGATTGAATACATTAGAGAAAAATGCCCATCAGCCTTCATTTTCTTCGTTACAAATGGCTCTCTTTTAACTAAAGAGCGAGCAGATAAAATAGCTAATTCTGGACTAGACAAAATCACCATCAGCGTTCATGGATTATCAAAAGAGACTTATGAAAAAAATATGGTAGGCTTGAATTTCCACAGGACTCTTGACAGAATTAACTACTTTTTATCAATAAACAAATATGTAAAAGTTAGAATAGCAATCTTAGAAAATTTGCTACCAAAAAAAGAATTTCAAGAAGCTTTGGAATATTGGAAAGAGAAAGGAATCCCTGTCGAAATTCAACAAAGCAACGATAGAGCTGGAACAATATCAGACAATGATTATGTTGTATGGAGATCAGATAATAAAGGTAAAGTTGTAGGGTGCATGTTTGATTATCCACTTCGATATATGGCAATCCATTTTAATGGTGATGTTGTTTTATGCTGCTATGATTGGCACAGAGAAGTTTTGCTTGGAAATCTTAATGAATCCTCTATTTATGAAATCTGGAATTCTAAAAAATATCAGAACATTCGTTATGCCATCTATGGACATTGCCCTCCTGATTTTATCTGCAGCCGATGTGTCATTGCTGCTCGATCCGGAAATAAGACTGCTTATCCTTTGTTTTAATGACTTCTACAACTTGCCTATGAAAATATTATTCTTTAGCCATATATTTCCGAACCACATTAGACCCACCTGGGGAATTTTTCTGAAAGAAATGGCCATTGAAATGTCTAAAAAGGTGAATGTCCGTATCATTGCCCCATTACCAGTTTTTCCCTTTATGGATTTTTTTCCCTCATTTGCAGGAAGCAGAGATGTTCCTTTTGAAGAATCATGTGGATCTCTCAAAATTCTTCGTCCAAAATTTTTATCCTTTCCTAAATATATAAAATGGACAGAATCTATCACCCTATATAGAAGCATTTATAAAAATATAGATATAGTGCATAGATATGGTGCAGATTGCGATGTTTTTTTTACTCACTGGGTATTCCCCGATACGTATATCGCGGTAAAGCTTGCTAAAAAATTAGGAAAGAAGACAGCTCTAATTATCCATGGGCAAAAAAGCATTGGCTTTAGAGAAACAAATTTAAGAAAATTATTTATAAATTATACAATCAAACAAGTAGATAAAATACTAGTTTTTACCCAATGGATGAAAGAACATTTGACCAGCTCTCTTGGAATTCCTTATCAAAAAATAGAACTAATTTTCAACGGAGTTGACATAAATAAATTCAAACCATTAGATATGATGCATCAACGTTCTAAGCTGAATCTACCAAAAGATAAAAAAATCATCGTGGCCTTGGGTAGATTATCCCCAGAAAAAGGCTTCAGTTTAATACTTGATGCTTTCAAAAAAGTCTATAAGGCAGAAAGGCTTTATCTTATAATAGTAGGGGATGGTCCATTAAGGACTAAGATAGCAAAAAAAATCAAAAAATATTGCCTTACTGACAATATTCTTGTGGTGGGGACAAAGCCACATCATGAGATACCTTATTGGTTAAATGCCTGTGATATGCTCTGTTCTCCTTCTTATCGAGAGGAGTACGGCCTTAACGTGGTTGAGGCACTATGCTGTGGCAAACCCGTTATTGCCACGCCATTTGGTATTGCAGGTCAGGTAATTATTAAAGGTTTAAATGGCATCCTCGTTCCTCCCGGGAATAGTTCAGATCTAGGCCATGCATTTAGTTGGGTCTGCCAACAAAAATGGTCCACTGAAAAAATTGCCTCTTCTGCTTCAAGGTTCTCTTTAGATAAATCGGTTGATAATATCCTTAAAATCCTCCGGAATATATCCAGGAGCTAATTTTTGAAGAAAAAGCATAATTTAAATTCGCAAATTGAACATTTATAATAAAATATATGATAAAATGAAAATAAAATCCAATATGTTTTTTAAAAAAATCCCTTTACTTTTTCCTATAATCCAAATTATGTTAAACTTTTTTTCAAAAATTTCATTCCCTGGCTCTGAAAAATATTGGGAAACAAGATATTCTAGAGGAGGAAACTCCGGGCCTGGTTCACATGGAAGGCTCGCAGAGTTTAAAGCTGAGATTATAAATTCATTTGTTGAAAATAACATGATTAATTCAGTTATAGACTTTGGCTGTGGAGATGGCCATCAATTATCATTATTTAATTTCCCCAATTATGTTGGTTTAGATGTTTCAAAAAGTGCAATAAAATTGTGTATAAGGCGTTTTAAAGAGGATAAAACAAAGAGTTTCTTCCTGTATGATCCCGAGTGTTTTGATGATAAAAGCTCTATATTTAAAGCAGACCTTTCTTTATCATTGGATGTAATTTATCATCTTATTGAAGATCATATATTTGGGTGCTATATGAAACATTTATTTTCTGCTGCTAACAAATATGTCATTATTTACTCTAGTAATATTAATGTCGATCAGAGTTATAAAGCGCCTCACGTTAAACAAAGACAATTTTCGAAATGGATAGAAACCAATTTGTCTGAATGGAAATTAATTAAAAAAATTAAAAACAAATATCCTAACCAATCATGTGCTGATTTTTTTATCTACAAAAAAGTTAATAAATGAATATATTCTTTCTCCAAAATCCATGCCTCTTAGAGATAAAGTGATTAAAATATTTGATTTAAAAAAAGAGTATAAAATTATCAGAATCAGATGTCGCTTATAGAAGTTTTAAAGTCTATGCGGCCAAAGCAATGGCTAAAAAATATTTTTATCTTTGCCCCAATAATTTTTTCTCAAAATATTTTCTATTTGCCTCTTCTCTTGAAAACAACTATTGCCTTTATAACATTCTGCATTCTTTCCGGTTCTATGTACATCTTAAACGACCTTAAAGATCTTGAGGAGGATAAGCTTCATCCAATAAAATTAAAAAGACCTATAGCTTCAGGAGAGCTAAAAAAATTACCAGCCATTCTATTTTTTGTGATTCTATGTTCTCTGAGTTTCGTCCTAGCTATTACTTTGAATATCTATTTTTTTATTATTGCTATTATTTACTTTTTCCTCCAGATCTCTTATTCTTTCTGGTTAAAACATTTCCTTATCCTCGATGTGTTCGTTATTGCAGCTGGCTTTCTTATCCGGGTAGTTGCTGGAGGCCTGGCTATTGAAGTTTCCATTTCTACCTGGATTCTTATCTGTACTATCCTCCTTGCCCTTTTTCTAGCAATGGGTAAGCGGAGGCATGAGCTTGTTCTTTTAGGGAAAGATGCTAGTACCCACCGTACTGTCCTGGCCCAATACAGTCCTTACCTTCTTGATCAAATGATTGGAATAGTAGCTGCATCTACGCTTATTTCTTAATGTCTTTATACAATTTCGGAAGAAACAGTAACTAAATTTGGGACAACCAAACTTATCTATACTATTCCGTTTGTTCTCTACGGAATCTTTCGATATCTCTATCTCATTCATCAAAAATCTGAAGGTGGCACTCCAGAGGTCTTGATTATCAAAGACAAAGCGTTGCTTTTTAACATTTTTCTTTGGATTTTCTCTGTGATTCTTATTCTCTATATGAGGTGACAAATAAATGGCCAGATCAAGAGTAGCAGTTTTAAAGACGTCGCCACAAAGGATACTCGAAGATTATAAGAAATTGATGCATTTGGCCCATTATGAAATTTTTATCTCCAGAAACATTGGAACCTTAATAAAACTAAATTTATCCTGGACAAAGTATTTTCCTTCCTGTTCTACTCAACCGTGGCAGTTAGAGGGTGTAATAAGAACCCTTTTTCAGGATGGATATAAAAAAGAAAATTTGATCCCAGTTGAGAACAAAACAGTGGTGACTGACCCAGTAAAGGGTGCAGAAAATAATAAATGGAAACCTATATTAAAAAATTATGATTTGCAGTTTATCCCTCTTCCTGATGTTGAATGGGTAAAGTATGAGTTCAAGGGTAAATTACTAAGATTAGACCAAATTTTTACAGAGGGTATCGAAATACCCAAGATGTTTATAGGCAAAAATGTTATTCATCTTCCCACAGTAAAAACCCATGGGCATTCGATTACAACCGGAGCTATAAAAAATGCCTTCGGCGGATTGTTGAAGGAAGTAAGACATTATGCTCATAAATACATTCATGAGGTATTGGTAGATCTTCTTATAATACAGAAAGAGCTTCACCCTGGCATATTTTGTGTGATGGATGGCACCGTTTGTGGGAATGGTGCAGGACCAAGAACGATGGAACCAAAAGTCAAGAATTTGATTTTAGCCAGTGGAGATTCAGTGGCTATAGATTCCATATCCGCAAAAATCATGGGGTTTGACCCGATGGAAATTCCTTATATACGAATGGCTCATGAGATGGAATTAGGAGTTGGCGATCCACTAGAGATTGAAGTCATTGGCGAGGATATATCTGATGTCAATTTCCATTTCCAAGCAAAAAGGAGTATTGTCATCTGGGGCGATCAAGTGATCAGGAAAGGGTTTCTCAGCCCCTTTGAAAAGCTTCTGCTCAGGTCATCTCTGGTGGCATGGGCACCTTTGGCTAGCAATATCTACCATGATTGGCTCTGGTATCCAACTGTAGGACAAAGAAAAATCAAAGAGTTCATGAAAACAGAATGGGGGGAATTTTGGAAAAAATACTGAGTATAATTCATGAATTAATATACCACTTAAATTAGAATCTAGAAATATATTTTTCTCTCAACGTTTCTTTGCTATTGAGATGAAAATTAGCTCAATCTGGATCTTAAGACATCTCTTTCTCCTCGGTCTATTTATAAAATTAAACAGATTTGTCTCCGCAAATTCCATTATTTGGTAATGGTAAGATATAAATTTATACTTTACAGCACTTTAAAATATATACTTCTATATAAAGATTTTTTGATGATGGATTTGGAATGTCAGGACAGAAAAGAGAAAATATCTCTTTTAAGAATACAGGTTACAACTTTAATTTTTAGCTGACATGGGAACCAAAAAAACATTGTTCTTATAGAGTTAAATAAATAAAATTAATATGTTAGCACGTGAAAAAAATCTAAAGAGCAAATATTCAATATCTCATTGGGTACCAAAAAATTATTACAAGACCTTTATAATATTTCTGGTCTTTGTTGGATTGTTAATTACTTTAAATATTTTTTGTAGATATATTGACAAAACAATCATTGATTTTGACTGCCCCAAATACTGGCCGATAAGCATATTCAGGCTTTACATTCCTCATGTAAAAAATCTTCTCGCTGGAATTATCGCTCTAATTTTATTTTATTTATCCAATAAATATCTTAGAAAAATAAAATATCAAATCATTACGGTTATTTTTGTCGGCATCATCTTTGTTTTAAGCACTAACCTAATTAAAGGCTGGGCAAACGGATTTATAATGCCTATAGCTGGTGGACTATCAAGAGATAAATATTCTTTTATTTCTTTAGATGAAAAAAAAGGTGGTCAATACTTTCACGATGCAAAAAAAATTAGAAATTTAGCTGATTTATTCAAGAACTATGAAAGGCTCCAACCAGGTCTCTCAATTCATACAAAGACTCACCCTCCCGGAGCCGTTTTTATAATATATTTAATCTCCAAAATTTATAATTATCCTGGATTTATAACCCTAGTTATAGCGGTAACATCCATATTTTTATCCACATTCTTCCTTTTTCAAATATTAAAAATTAATTTTAGTAGCGAACTATCAGGATATCTGGCTTTTCTATTTACACTTATACCAAGCATCCAAATTTATTATGCTGCCAGCCTAGATGCCTTGATCGCCAGTTTTTTATTGGGAGTTTTATACTTCTTTTTACACCACAAAACTTCAATTAGTTATATAGGTTCTCTAATCTTTCTTCTGTTAGCTTCGATGACGACATTCGTTTTCCTCTTTATATTACCCGTTATGATCGGATATGATCTTTTAAAAAGAAAGAGCCTAAAAAGATCTGGCTTTATTATATTAGGACTGGGAATTATTTATTTAATTATCTATTTGCTACTTAATTTTAATTATCTTAATTCTTTTTTAATCGCTTCCAAGCTTGAGAATCCTCATGGATTCAGACTTTTTTATGAACCTGTCAATTATCTGTTCACCCGCATTGAATGTATTTGTGAAATAATATTATTCTTTGGACCTTATTTGAGTATTCTCATGGTACAGGGTATAGTTGTGATGAAAAGAAAAAGGTTAAATTCTATGACCTCGTTAACTTGGCTTGCAATATTTACTCTTATTACCATATTTGCCACTGGTGCATTTCACACTGCAGAAACTGCCCGAGTTTGTTTATTTATCTATCCCTACTTGATATTCCCTATCGGTTTTTTTCTTAAATATACTAAAGTTTCCCCAAAAGAAAAAAACACCCTTTTATATCTTATATTTCTTCAAACTATTATCATGCAAATTGGTGGAAATTATTTTTGGTGATAGCTACAAGGAGGACTCTTGCCAAAACCGCTTATTCAATAAATCCTGGAAGTTGATGTGAGGGTATAAAAACGTTCACTATTTGCATTTAGGAAAAAACCATCGTAGGCTCTTTGGAAAAAACAAATTCCAAAAATGCTCTGGATGGGGATGTATCAGGAGATAAGCAGGAGAAACCAAGTTATAGAAATTTTTACCAATCGAGAATTATATGTCCATATTATAGTTTATTATCTTATTTAATATCCAAAGCTATGAATCAGAGAAAGAAATTATTTAAAGAAGGAGAGATTAGTTGTTGTGCTGGAATAGAGAAAAGATTTAATATTGTTTTTTCTGTTTTAGGGGCAAGAAAATAATATCAATTCTATATAAATAAATCTTAATGTGTTAAATTTGGGCAATATGAATTTGATGACCTGATTATCCCTTTTTCTCAAGACGCAGAAGATATCATTTGGTAATATACATCCCAGTTATGAACGAAGTGAAATGGAACAAGGCAAAGTAAGTTTTATTATTGTTAATTGGAATGGAATAAAGACCGTGGCTGAGTGCTTAGATTCTGTTCTAGGTCAAAGCTATAAATATTATGAAATAATCTTTGTTGATAACCACTCAACAGACGGTTCAGCCCAATTAGTCCAAAAGAAATACCGCCCAGATAAATTTATAAGCTTGGGCAGAAATTATGGCTACGCTGAAGCCAATAACATCGGCCTTAGACAAGCCAAGGGAGAATATCTCGCTCTGGTCAACAACGATGCTGTCTTGGATAAAAATTGGCTGCTAAAAGCTGTCGGAGTTTTGGAGGAGGATAAATCTCAAGTAGTGGGAAGTGTGGCCTCTAAAATCATAAATTATCATCAGCCAACTCTGATCGACACTGCAGGCGTTGAATATTTTGGCTTTGGTGCAGGTTGGGATTACAAGGGGCTGCCTGCAGACTCAAAGGAAGTCAATCAAAGAAAGGAAGTTTTCGGTGCCTGTGCCACGGCTGCTCTTTACCGCAAACAACTCATTGACGAGCTTGGTCTGTTCGACCCTCGCTATTTCATCTACTTTGAGGATACTGAACTGGCTTTCAAGCTCAGACTATTTGGCTACAAATGCATTTATGAACCTGAAGCAGTTTGCTACCATTATGGGGGTGTAAAACAGGATAAAAACAGTAAGTTCTACATCCAGTGTGGCCGCAAAAATATTGAATTCCTCTTTTTTAAAAATATGCAGAGAAATTTATTAGCCAAATATCTATGGAGTCACTGCCTCTACGAGTCAGCTCTATTTATCTTTTTTTTACTGGCCGGCAAGGGAATTCCTTTCATCAAAGCCAAAATCCAGTTCGTTACCAATTTAGGCTATATACTTCAAGAAAGAAAAAAGCTGAAATTGGCTTTAATAAAGGCTGATAAATTTAAAGAAGTCTCAAGGGTTGAACAGTACTTCCTTCCCTCACATCTGCGCTGGCGAGGCAGGCTGGATAAGCTTAAAAAAGCTATCCAGACTTATAAAACTTATATGAATCTTGATTAAAATGAACCGCAAAGCTAGACTTCTCTTTTTAAACAGGTCTTTTTACCCTGACGTTGAAGCTACAGGTCAACTTCTGACTGAACTCTGTGAGGAATTGCAGTTCGATTTCGAAATTCATGTTATCTGCGGTAACCCACTTTATCGCTCTCTAAAAACCCCCCGTCTGGTAACCAAAATTTCCTATCAGAAGATCACCATTTGGAGAATAAACAATACAACCTTTCCTAAAAAATATTTTATAACCCGTTTCATTAATCTCCTCTCTTATTTCATCCTCTGTTTCATCTGGACATCTTTTCTTAAAAAGCCCGACTGCATCATTGCTGAAACAGACCCCCCTCTTTTAGCCTCTATTGCTTATGTCTACAGCCGATTATGGCGCTGCAGTTTTATCTACTATTCTCAAGACATCTGGCCGCAGGTGGGACTTATCAATAAAAAAATGACCAACCCGGTACTGACTGCCATCCTTAAGCTGGTCAATAAATTTCTTTATAAAAAGGCAACCCGTATCATCGTCCCTGGAAGAGATATGAAGCACCGGCTGGAAGAAGAAAACTTTATTCCGCCTTATAAAATTGAAGTTGTTGAGAACTGGGCCAATCCCCACCTGATTTTTCCCATCCAGAGAGAAAATAATATATTTATCAAGCACCACTCCCTTGAAAATAAATTTGTGGTCATGTATTCAGGAAATATTGGTCTCTCGCAAGATCTGGAAAATATAATTTCAGTGGCCAAAGCTTTAAGAAAACACAAAGACATCCTTTTTGTCTTAATCGGAGAAGGAGCTTCCAAAGAAAAAATAGTGGCGATGGCTGAATCTTTCCATCTGAACAATTTGAAATTCTTGACCTATCAGGAAAAAGATAATTTGGTTTTCTCTCTTAATGCGGCTCATATTCATCTGGTTCCCTTAAAAAAAGGAATGAAAGGCATTATTGTACCCAGCAAGGTCTACGGTATAATGGCCTCAGGCAGACCTTTTATTGCTGCTGTTGATGAAGGCAGCGAAATAGACCAGCTAGTGAAGAAATTCCAGTGCGGTCTGGTGGTCAAGCCCTCAGATCCAGAAGCATTGAAAGAGGCTGTCCTTTGGGCCTTTAATAATAGAGATACATTAGAAACAATGGGGGCAAACGGAAGAAAAGCTTTAGAAAATCACTATACAAGAAAAATATCCAGCGCAAAATTCAAAAAAATAGTAGAGAATTTAACCTGAGTGAAGAAAAAGAAGATCAAAATACTAAACAAAGTCATAGGCACAGGTCTTAAATATCTGGGCTGGAGCGGCCGGGGCCTGGTTGATGGAGGCTCTACTGCAGCCGGCTCAATTAGCTGCCTAGCTCCCTCCTGGGACAGCTACAGTCAGGAAATCGGAATCAATATGATCCGAATGGGATTTTCTATAAAGCATTTTTTATCTGGAATTGAAAATACAACTCAGAAAATACTGGACGAGGTGAAAAGAGGCCTGGAAAACACTCGGGCTTCTTGGGCCAAAAGCGCTCAAACCAGCTATTCCTATGCCATCCAAAGGTGTCAGGATCTAGGATGGAAGCTCCTTATCTGTATTAATCCCTCCTATACCAGCCCTTGGGACCCCGTGAATTTAACCTCTTCAGCTGATTATCTTAATGTCTGGAAAAATTTCTGCTTCTCACTGGCCAAAGCTATTGATGACAATTGGCCTAGAATAGGCTATTATTTTGAAATTACCAATGAGCCCGATATAGGCTATTTCGATGGCGAAGCTTTTTTGCCTGCCTATCATGGCCCTTCAGGCGGAATCTCGCCGTCCCAATACTGTCTTCTCCTCAAGAAGGCCTCTGAAGGCATTAAAGAAGCTCTGCCTGAAGCTAATATCTTTGGTCCCGCACTGGCCAGTTGGAACAAGGGCTGGACAGAGGAAGTTCTTGATCAGGCTGGTTGCTGTTTAGACGGACTGTCCTATCACAATGTGGCCGGCCATTTAAATGATGAAGATATAATCAAAGAAGCTAACTTGATGCTGTCTCAGTATGCACCTCATGCTGCACAGCGTATTGTCAACAGTGAATGGGCCTGGTGGCCAGATCACGATAGCAACCATTTAGAAACAGCCCTCAGAGCCGCTCAAATTCTCTATCAACAGACAAAAGGTCAAGCTTTTGCTTCCCTTTATCTGGGCCCAGCCCAGCCCAAAGGTTTCAAGCGGGGATTAGGAGTGATAAAATTCAACCCAGATAATCCCAACCAAGCGGAAAGAACAAAAACCTTTTTTGCTTTCCGCTTAATGGCCCGGGGAGTTGTGGGAGAAAAGCAACTGGAAGTGTTCAATCCTTGCCGCCAGTTAAAAATACTGGCCCTCATCAAGGCCCACCAAGAAATAGTGATAACTATTATCAACCCCGGTCGAAAGAAATATCGACACCTCTCCATCTGTATTGACGAGGCTATTCCTCTTAAAAGAGAGCCTCTTTTAAAACTCTACCGTTTTGACGACAGTCATTCTGACCGCTATGAAAAATCAGATTACAAGATATTGGATAATTTTGACATCGGGCCAAAGACCATAATCCAGTTCGTCTTATAAGATGACTATTCTCCTCTCAGGCTAAGCACTTTTTTTCTATTTCCACAACATGTTAAACAAAGTAAGATCATATGGTGGCTGGAGCCGCTCTTCATTTAATATAGCCCAATGATTTCAGTCTCTGCTTATTTTCTGGGCTGATTTCTTTAGAAGCGCCTTCTTGCCAAAGGCGTATTCCTTTCTCAAGAAAAGCCTGTTTCAATTTTATGGTTAATCTATCCACTATTTGTGGATATTCCTGAGCTAAATTATGGAGCTCACCTGGATCTTCTTTGAGATTATAAAGCTCTACTGGCCAAAAAGGTGGGTCGGGATGAGCTCCTCTTACCTTTTTTCCGTAATCACCGTTAATCATTAATTTATAATCCCCATCAATAATATAAGCCCTTCGGTCTAAAAGGCCAACCACTAACCCCCCTTTCTCCTCCATTTTCCCTTTCAACAACCCCAGGTGCGACTGGCCATCAAAGGCTATTTTTTTATTTTTAAGCCTTAATAAACCAATAAGAGTAGGGAGTACATCCGCCTGGCTGACCCGCTGCTTAACCTCAATTGGTTGAGAAAAGAGTTGAGGACAATGCATTATCCAAATGGCACGGACAATGGCCTGGTAAAGCTGGCCTCGATGATCCCAATATCTATGCTCAGCAAATTCTTCTCCGTGGTCATTGACCAGGATCAATAGAGTGTTTTCCCCAAGGCCGTACTGGCGAAGCTTGGCCATCAAAAAGCCAATCTGCCTGTCAACCCGCAACAGTTCGGCTTCATAGGCAAGAATATAATACTCAAGAGCCTGACGTAAGCCTTCTTCTCCTGGTTTCCAATCGGGAATATGTCGAGAAGCGAACCCTTTCAAAATATTGACAGCTTCTTGAGTCCACTCCGAAACAGGCGGCACGTTCAGCTCGGGACGAGATCCTTTTGCTCTAACCTCTTCCAAAAAAGGAGCAAAATCACGCAGCGGATGATGGAGATCCATTAAATGAACCCAGATAAAGAATTTTTTGCGGCTCAGTTCAGACAGATAAGCATCCAGCTTCCTAAAAACTGTCTCCACCCCTGGATAAAGCTGCCTCCAGTGGGAGCTGAATTCTTCAAAGAAGTCAAAGCCGCGGTTGAAGTTAAAGTCTCGGGTAAGATAAGGATTGGTAGAAATCCCTACTGTCGTATAACCATTTTTTTTAAAGATGGAGGGCATCGTCTCCAGCTCGTCTGGAATCCCAGGTTTCAGATGGTTGACATCCTGGAAACGAGAATAGCCAAAATGATGTTTGACATGCCAGCGCGGGCCTCCCCCTGGAACCTGGAGGGGCCAATAGGGAAATCTTGAGGTGAAAATCACTCCCATGGATGAAGTAGTGCTGCCTCCAAAACAGTAGGCCTGCCTGAAAATAACACCTTCTTGGGCCAGTTTATCTATATTGGGGGTAAGCTGGAGCGGATATCCATTACAAGCAAGGCGGTCGGCACGGAGAGCATCAATACTGATGAGAATTACATTATTATATCTGCCGGACAGCATTGACTTTCTGATGGTGTAGAATAAATATCCTCCAAGGCCAATGATTAAAATCACTACTGTTATAACAGCTATCTTCCATGCTTTACTCATCATACCTCCTCAATCATAATAAATTTCTGTCACCATCCTGAAATGGTGTGAGGCAATATTCTTCCTCCAAGGTTATCTCTTATCCTCTCTGCTGATAGTCAATGTATTTCAAGAGGCAAAGAAGGCAGCTTTTCCTTAACTTGTTGCCTCTGACAATCAATTCTGTCCTGGGGAGATAAACCCCAGTTTTACTCTGGAAAAATACAACCAGCCCAGAAAGATAAAGGATAAAAAAGTCAGCACTCCGCCTAAATAGAAAGTCCAGGGCCGGTAGCGGAAAACGAGCTGGTGTTGACCTTTGGGAAGAAACACTGCTCTCAGTGCTCCAAAAGCTGGATATACCTTGACCGGCTTGCGGTCCAGATAAGCCTTCCAGCCTGGATAATAAACATCACTCAAAATAAAAACACCATCCTCTGTGGTTTCAACATTTATCATTATATAATTTGGGCGGTAATCAATAAAAGAAATCTTCGACTGACCCACCTTACCTATCTTTATATTTGAGGGTGGGACGCCCTCAATAAGAGCAGTTTTTTTATAAATGAGAGGCTCCTCTATCATAACAGTTAAAGCTTCATTAATATCTTTTACCTGCTTTACATCATAAAGCATAAAGCCCCTCTCCACGGCCCTATTATTTTTATAAACAAGAGCATGATGAGCAAACACTTCTTCATAAGGAATGACTCCATAGTCAGCTAAGCTTGAAGGCCTCATACCTTGATCATCACCAGCCAAGGATTTTTTTATTTTATTATATGTAACCCTGAGATTCCCCCAAAAAAACATCCGGTCATTTTTACTCTCAGGCTTCGGATTTTTTAGACTAAAATTTATAATTACATCCTGACCCGCATACTTACTCAAATCTATCGTTAAGCTAAAAAAATCCTTGGCCTCCCTACTGTGAGGGCTAAATTTTTTATGGTAAACCCTCTCTTTTTCCTCACCATGCTTGACAGAAACGACAAGCTCCAAGTTGTTGCCAAGACTTTTCCTCTTTCCCCGCTCAAAATTAAAGGCTAAAGCTGTAGATTTTAAATAGACTTCTCCCAAGGGAAGATGAAGGGGAATGTCCACTGATGAATCAGACATCTGCCTCCAGCCCCAGTGAAGGTAATAATACAAATTTCCACAGCGGGTATATTCCATCAAAGGATTATCAATCAGCTCTTTTATCCCATGCACCCGGGCAAACTCAGGATTGATGACAATGGAATCAATAACTGACTCAGAAATATAATATCTTACATTCAATAAATCAAGATAAGGATTATTCAGTATCTCATTCTTATTAAACGTCTGGATTGAGCCGATATTAAACTTACTACTAACAAGCTCAGATAAAAACATCACAGATCTATTCACTCTCATGGCAAAAATTCTATTAACTGAAGGAATGGGATAAACTAAATTATGATTTGGAATAAAGGTCCAATCGATTCCAATTGCCCGATAAGGTTGTTTTTGCTTTAATAAAAATCGGGTGTAAGGAGCTTTATCATTTAAATTAAATCTTTTTCTATAATATTGATGATTATTTAATCTAAGCTCAGAAACAACTAAGAATCCTATAATCACTATAGCCCAGTTTGTAATGGCTTTATTCTTATATGATTTTTTGACAATGATTAAAAAAAAGCTTATTACGATAAAAATCAATAATACCAAAGACAATATTTTACCGTCATCTGCAATTTGATAAAGAGATTTTTTTGAAATACTCCATAAAATTATATGAGGAATTGTGCTGCATAATAAAAATATAAATATTTTTATTATTCTATCTATTGCTGATTTTATATTCTCTCGTAGGTATGTTAAAGCAAAAGAGGAAATAACAGAAATTATATAATAAAGAAGTGAACAGTATTTAATATAATGGATATTATTGAGAACAGGTAATTGGCCAATCCAGTTAATATATGGAGCACCATTGATCTTGCTTATAAACAAAAATAATAAAATAAAATGAAAGGCTATAACTTTTTCTCTGAACTTCCATTTTTTTCTTAAAAGATTGAATAGAGAGAAAAATACAAGGCAGAGAGCTAAATATCCAATATAATTAGGACCTCCTGTCATTTTATTAGGGATAAGTATCCAAGCAAAAAATTTTTTTAGAGTCAAAAAGAAAGAGATCCCATAAAAATCTCCTTCTCTTATACTTACAGAATTTTTCCAGAATTCAATAAATGGTATAAGTTTAATAGAAGACAATAAAATGCTTAAACCCAAAGCTATACCATAAGAAAGCAATAAATTAAGTTTGCATTGGAAGTCTGCTCTCTTTTTTATAAATGTAAGAAATATGAAGTAAAAAGTTACAAACAGATGGATAATGATAAATTCATTTGGATTACCTCCATAAAATGAGCCAGCGCTGCAGAGAATAAAGGCTAACAAATATCTTTTATTATCTGAGAATAAAAACTTAGTTAAAAAATAAACCATCGGTGAAAGAAACATAGTGACGTTAATTTGGTCCATATCGATATAAGCATGGAAATAAGAGTTAAACATGTAGAAAGAAGCCCCTGCAATAGATATCCAGAATTGACACCTATATAACCTAAGCAAAAGAAAAAGAAAAAAGCCTGATATAAAAAGCCTTAATAATAAGAACAAGTCATAGATGATTAATGATGGCCATAGTTTGAAAGGATAAATTGGCAGAAAGAAAGCATAAGAATTCATATCCGCGTTATAAGGCCTGCCCAATCCACTGTAAGGATTCCATAATGGAAGTTGCAATGATTTTAGATAATGGTGTTCCAGGTAAGCAGAAGGCATGTTAATTTGATTAGCCGCTGCAGGATCGATAGTCGCTTTTTTACGGGCAACGTGCCAGTAGGTTCCAGAATAATGATAATGACCTGATCGATAAGTTCTGGGGAGGGTGGTCATAAAAGAATTGCCGCGGATAACTACAGAATTATAGTAAATTATAAAAAGAGTAATAAAGATCAAGGCGGCAAGTATTTTTTCCTTGAGGTTACTATCCATTATGGTAAAATGGTTCGTCTTCCGTATATAATCTACATGATATTTGTACCAAAGTAGCTTTGGCATAAATCTAGATTTTTAATCGATACACTATCTTCAATCATTTGACAACAGTTACCTTTGAAAAACAAAACCAACCAATAAAGATAATAGATAGTAAGGTTAAAACTGATCCTAAATAGAAAGTCCAGGGGTGGTAGCGGAAAACGAGCTGGTGTTGACCTTTGGGAAGAAACACTGCTCTCAGTGCTCCAAAAGCTGGATATATCTTGACCGGCTTGCGGTCCAGATAAGCCTTCCAGCCTGGATAATAAGCATCACTCAAAATAAAAACACCATCCTCTGTGGTTTCAACATTTATCATTATATAATTTGGGCGGTAATCAATAAAAGAAATCTTCGACTGACCCACCTTGCCTATCTTTATATTTGAGGGTGGGACGCCCTCAATAAGAGCAGTTCTTTTATAAACGAGAGGTTCCTTTATCATAACAGTTAAAGCTTCATTAATATCTCTTACCTGTTTTACATCATAAAGTATAAAGCCCCTCTCCACGGCTCTATTATTTTTATAAACAAGAGCATGATGAGCAAACACTTCTTCATAAGGTACAGCCTCATAGCTAGTTAAGCGGGTAGGCATTACCTCTTGATCGTCAGCAGGCAAGGATTTTTTTATCCTACTATAGACAACCCTCAAATTCCCCCAAAAAAACATCCGGTCATTTATATCTTCAGGCTGAGGATTTTTTAATCTAAAATTAAGAATCACCCCTTGGCCAGCATACTGACTCAAATCTATTTTCAATCTAAAAAAATCTTTTGCTTCCTTAGATTGAGGGGTGAATTTTCTATGGTAAACTATATCCTTCTCCTGGCCATGCTTGACAAACACCGTAAGCTCCAAATTATTGCCAGACTTCTTCCTCCTTCTGCTTTTAAAATTAAAGGCTACAGCCGTAGATTTTAAAAAGACCTTGCCTCCAGGAAGGTAGATAGGAATATCCACTGAGGAATCAGCTAGCTGCCTCCATCCCCAGTGAATATAATAATATAAATTTCCACAGCGGCTGTACCTCATCATTGGATTATCAATCAGAGCTTTTATCTTGTTTAATCGGGCATAATCAGGATTGATAACCATAGAATCTAAAATTGACTCTGAAACATAATATCTAACGTTTAATAAATCAAGATAGGGATTATTCAGAACTTCCTTTTGAAAATAATGATATTTCATGCCACTGTTAAATTTAAAGCTGACCAGTTTGGATAAGAGCAGGCTCGGACGTTTGACTCTCATGGCAAACATTCGGCTAAGGCTGGGAAGGGGAAAAACTAAATTACTATTGGGAGTGAGGGTCCCATCTACTCCAATTATCCGAAAAGATTGTTTTTGCTTAAGCAACCATTGGGTGTAAGGTGCATTATCATTTATTCTAAATCTCTCCCTATAATATTGATGGTTATTCACCCTCAGCTCTCCCACTACTAAGACAACCATAACTATTAAAGCAAATCCGCTGATAGTTTTATTTTTGTATGATTTTTTAATACAAATTAAGCTTATGCCTGTTACCATAAAAATGATAAAAATTATCAGTAGTAACTGGCTGTTATCGGCCATTTGAAAAAATGATTTCCTAGAGACAACTCTTAAAAACAAATGAGGTAAAACCAGGCAAAATAAAAACAGCCATAATTTCGCCAGCTTATGGCCCATTTTTTTTATATCTTCTCTCAAATAAGTTAAGGATAAGGCAGCCATGACAGAAAGGGTATAATAAATGAGCGAACAATATTTAACGTAATGAATATTATTGAGAATTGGTAATTTACCAATCCAGTTGATATAGGGAGCAGCATTGATTTTGCTTATCAATACTAAAAACACGATAAAATGGAAGGCTACAATTCTTTCTCTGAAATGCCAGTTCTTCCTGATTAAACTAAAAACAGAATAAAAAACAAGACTAATAATTAGAAAGCCAAAATAATTAGGGCCCTGAAATATTTGATTAGGCAGAAGAACCCAAGCAAGAAATTTTTTAAAGGGAAGAAAAACTGTACTCCCCACTAAACCTCCAAATCTGGCACTTAAGGAATATCGCCAGAATTCAATAAAGGGGAGAAGTTTTACGGCGGATAAGAGGAAGCTAAGAGCTAAAGCGCCTATAAAAGATAATAAAAACCCCAATTTTTTCCTAAAATCAAAAGTCTTTTTCGTAAAAATAAGAAAAAAGAAATAAAAAATAACAAAAAGATGAATAAGGATAAACTCATTAGGATTTCCACCATAAAAAGAACCGGCGCTGCTTAAGACAAAGCCAATTAAATATTTCTTATCCAAAGAAAAGATAAACTTTGTTAGAAAATAAAGGATGGCGGGCAGAAACATAGTCACATTAAGAGGATCTAAATCCAGGTAAGCTTGAAAATAGGAATTAAACATATAAAGACAGGCTCCACCCACAGCCAACCAAAAGCAGCATCTGTATAATCTCAACAGCAGAAAAAGAAAAAAGCCCAATAACCAAAGCCTCAATAATAAGAAAAGGTCATAAATAATTAAAGAGGGCCATAGTTTGAAAGGATAAAGGGGAAGAAAAAAAGTGTAAGAATTCATATCAGCATGATAAGGTCTGCCAAGTCCACTGTAGGGATTCCATAAAGGAAGCTGACCTGATTTTAAGAAATAATGTTCCAGATAAGCAGAAGGCATGTTTATTAAATTGGCTGCAGCAGGATCGATAGTGGCTTTATTTCGGGCTTCATGCCAATAAGTTCCTTCATAATGAAAGTGGCCTAATCTATAAGTTCTTTCAATGGTGGATAAGAAAGATTTGCCACCGAAGATGATCGAATTATAGTAAATCACTAATACAGCTGTAAGAACTAAGGCGGCCGCTATTTTTTCTTTTAAATGATTATTAACCAATTTTAATAACCTAAGCCTACTCCATTTTGTCTTGCAGCCGTTAAAACAGAAATTAAGTTATAATAGAGACAACATTTTTGCAAATATAAGGGGCCAGGTCTTCACATTTGACATTAGTTTTTTGACAAATGAAACGAAAAGGCAAGCAAGGCTCAGGTTTTTACATTTAACATTAATTTTATGTCAAATGTGAAGACCTTCTATGATGATTTAATGCAAGTTTTTTTTATGCCTCCTTTCTTTTCTTGTATTTTAGGTTATATTCAAGTTGATTATAAACTATATTAAATTTATAATGATTGAATGAATATCCAAATGATTAGGTCCACAAAGGAGCTTTACCCATTTCTCAATCTGCTCCTTGAAGATCTATCTTTTTCATTACTCATGACTTATAAAAGATTGATAAGTAAAAAATTTGTCATAAACATATAAAAGAACGGCCCTGGTAAGAGCAAAAATGAAATGAAAAAATCTTACTCGAAGTTAATAATCTTTATATTCCTTTTATTAATTTTTTCCTGGTCCTGCAGCCCAAGCAGGGGTACAAAAATAATGTTTGTAGGGATCGATGGTCTTGACTGGGAATTACTGGACATACTGATTGCCAAAGGATCTGCCCCCAATTTTAAAAAACTCACTTCAAGCGGCACCTCTGCCCGAATCAATACCAATGATAAGGGTGGAAGTGCTGTTTACTGGACAACCATTGCTACCGGCCAGCTTTCCTCAAAGCATGGAATTAAAAATTTTATAATGGTAGATCCTGCTACCAAAAAAAGAGTACCCGTTACCAGCAATAACCGCAAGTCAAAAGCTTTCTGGAATATACTAACCGAAAAAAATATTTCTGTAGGAGTAATAGGCTGGTACGTAAGCTGGCCAGCCGAAAAAGTAAAGGGCTTCATGGTGTCTTCATATTTCGGCATCAAGGACATAGACCAGCCAACTTGGAAAGGGACAATTTATGCCAACACTCCTCATATGGTCTATCCTCCTGATCTTCAGGAAGAAGTGGATAGCTACATCAATAAAGCCGAAAAAAGATACCTCCAAAACCTTAAAAAAATTATAAAGCCTTCGGCTCTGAAAAAAAATTACGGAGTTATCAAAGAAATAAAATGGGCCTTTTTAGCCGATGAAATTTTCCATGAAGCTGGCCTTAATTTATATCGCCAAAAGAAGCCTCGGGTATTTGCCATCTATTTTGAAGGGGTGGATGCTGTTGGCCATCGCTTCACCTTCACCAAACCAATAAGACAGACACAGGCTAACAAGCGTTTTGGCAATGTCCAACAAAATTATTATTTATACACAGATAAACTGGTGGGACAGTATCTTAAAGCCGCTGACAAAAATACAATCATTATTATTGCCTCAGACCATGGGCTCATGAGAGGTCATCACACTAACAACGGTGTTTTTATCATCTCAGGTCCCAGCATAAAATCTAATGTCCGCTCCTCAAAGCCCATAAATTTAACTGATATCCTGCCTACTATTCTCTACGCTCTAAACCTGCCCATAGCCAAAGATATGGATGGACAGCCTTTCCTTGAAGCCTTTAAAGAAGAATTTTTAGCCAAAAATAAAATTCAATATATAAAAACTTATGGTAAAAGGAAAAAGACAACTGACTTGCCTACACCATCGGCCTTAGACAAGAAAATGCTCGAGCGCCTCAAATCTTTAGGCTACATTAAATAGCTTTTAAAATTTAGCTGCAGATGATCATAATGAAATTTAGACAGGTCTTTAAAGTTCTGCTTCACTTAACTAGACAGCTTCACCCAAATTGAACTTTATAAATGGCAATTTTGACCTCGGTAAACAAAGATTAACTCTAATTTTATGATTGTAAGCCTAAGTGATCTAAAAAACTAAGATGAAGATTAAACCATTCTTTTCCACCCTAATTACTTCCACTGCAGTGGGCTTTATTGTCGGTTTTATTTTAATTTTTAATCAACTCAGAGCCTCTCTTTTTCACATCTGGATTAATCAATACCTTCACTACAGGATGATCCGGCTCATCTTCCAAAGCCTAAAAGGTGTTGCCTATAGATGGTTAGAAATAATTCTCACCATTGCTGTGGGCCTGACTATGATCTGGCTTATCTGGCAGCTAGTGATGTTAGTGTTATCCACCATCCATGTTAAATACAGAATAAAGTGGCATGCATTTAAAATAAAAGGACAATTTAAGTCTAAAATCCTCAGGTTTCTGGCAAAAACAAGCACAATCCTTGTTTCAATCTTAATTCTCTTTAACCTTGGCTTTTTCTTTGATAACCTGATAACTCCCGCCCATAAACCAAATGTTATCCTTATTGTCTGTGAGACTCTAAGAGCTGATCATCTTGGTTATAACGGCTATAAGAGAAATACAACCCCTAACCTTGACTCATTGGCAAAACAGGCTTTCCTTTTTAAAAATGCTTACAGCCAAGCACCAAGCACCCGACCATCCATGTGGAATATTGTTACTTCTAAATATCAATCTCCTATGCCTGCTCCTGACAGCTATTTGACCATAGCTGAATATTTTAAATCTAACCGTTACAAAACCGCAGCTTTCATCTCCCAGCAATTTTTGAAAGCAACCAAATCAAACCTTGATCAGGGATATGATCTCTACGATGCAGATTGTCTCAAAGATAAACATGGATTATCGCTGAGAAGGGCGAACTCGATAACTGATGCAGCCATTAATTGGATAAAAAAAGACCGCAACTGGCCTTATTTTATCTGGCTTGTTTACTTTGATCCTCATGACCCCTATATACCACCTGATGAATTCAAGGGAATTTACACCAAGTCAGAAAATTTCAGCCGCGACAGACGAGGAGAAAAAATCCACATGAAAACCAGCCCTATACACCCAGAACACCGACAATTTTTAATCAATGCTTATGATGAAGAAATAAGATATTTTGATTATGAATTGGGAAGACTGCTTAGGTGGCTGAAAAACTCAGGCCAGTTCGACAATACAATAATCGCTTTTACGGCTGACCATGGCGAAGAACTAGGAGATAACGGCCACAGATGGGATCACAGTCAGCTCCTTAGTCAAGAAGAAATATGGATTCCTTTAATAATCAAACTGCCCCACCAACAACATCAAACAATAATAACAGAACCTGTCCAAAACATTGATATTTACCCAACCCTGGTAGACTATTTCAGTCCTCATCACCTTCCATCTTTCTCTAAAACTCTGGAAGGGAAAAGCCTCTTACCTTTAATGAGAAAAGAAAAAAGCCTTCCTCTCCAATACGCTCTCTCGCTCTGGCAGGGTCAACGCTGCTTAATCATAGGAAATTACAAATACTGGCTTCAGAGCAAAGAGGAATCCTTAATTAACATTAAAACAAGAGAAGAAATCAATGATCCCGCTCGGCTAAATAAGTTTCGAGAAGAATTAAATAAAATCCTTAATCAATATATAAAAAAAAGAGGTTATTACAAGAAAAACTTGGAGCAGTTGAAATCCTTAGGTTATCTTAAATAAAATATGGAGATGTGAATGCCTGTCAAAGTAGGAATTATAGGATTAGGCAAGATGGGCATCCTTCATGCAGCCCAGCTAAAAACGATTAAAGAGGCAGCTCTGGTAGCGGCTGCTGATAAAGAAAAACGCCTAGCTGCCTACTCAAAAAAAATAAACCCTCACATTCCCTTTTTCACCAATATAGACATGATGTTCTCCTCTGTCTCACTGGATGCTGTTTATATCTGCACGCCTGCTTTTACTCATTCTGAACTTTCCTCTTTATGCTCTGGCTATGGAGTTCATCAATTCATTGAAAAACCCCTAGCTGAATCACTGAGCTCAGCAAAAAAAATAGTGAAGTCCAGGCCGTCAGATAGAATTATCCTTACTGGTTATTCTTTTGCCTTTCATCCTATATTTCAGAAAGCAAAGGAGCTGCTAAATAAAAAAATTTTGGGAAAAATATTCAGAATCAGTTCTTCTACTTTCATCAGTGTCGTCCTTAAAAAACAGTCAGGCTGGATCTATGAAAAAGAAAAATCTGGAGGAGGTATCATAATCAACAGTGCTTCCCATCTTCTTCATTTACTCTGGTGGTATTTCGGGGATGTAAAAAATATTTATGCCAAGACTAGAAACATATATTCTGAAGTCGAGGACTGTGCTTATGTCCTCTTTGAATTTAAAAATGGCATTCAAGGCTTCATGGATACTTCCTGGAGCACTCCTGGCTTTAGACTTCAAGAAATAAATATGACAATTGAAGGACAAAACGGAAAAATAGAGGTAAATAATGATATGATTAAGGTCTATCTTAGTCGCGCAAAAGCTGAATTTAAGGCTGGCTGGACAACTCTCCATAAAATTGATTTAGGTGATTCAGCCGATTTTTTCCTGGGAAGTGAAGAATACAATATAGAAGATAAGCATTTTATCCGCTGCTGTCTTGGCCAAGATAAACCATTAGTCTCAGTTCAAGACGGGTTTGAAGTCCAGCGAATAATTGAAGGAATCTATCGTTCAGCTGAAAGGAACAAAATCGTAGACTTGGAAAAGGAGATCTAAGGATGATAAAACTCTCTAAAATCATTTTGGGTTCCAATCCATTTGATGGAGTTAGCTATCTATCTCGAGCAAGAGCTAAAAGCTACCTAGAAAAATTCAGCAATATTGATGAAATCTTTCGGGTGATCGAAGCAGCCGTTAATAATGGCTTGGATACTATTACTTGTGCTTACAATGAAAAAGTTATCCAAGCTCTAGAAAGACTCCCTAGGACTAAAAGGATGAAAGTTATCCCCGTGGTCCCCAACGCCTACGACTATGTGCGGGAATCAACCAGCAAAGGGCTGTTGGGAACGGTAGCCTCCAAATTGAAACGGACTGCTACTTTTGAAAAAGTAAAATTGGTTATTAAAGGCACTTCTCAAATAAAAGGTGTTTTAAGCAAAGATATAAAGGCCCTCATGACCAGCATGTTGGAGTTAGAGCTGGCTCCGTTCCGAAAATTTGAAGTCCCGGCTGTCATTCTCCACGGCCATATTGCTGACCTGGCCTTGGTCAATGACAATAAGGAAGTCTTTGACATTTATTGTGATTTTATCAGGCACTCCTTTCAGGCAGAACCATTTATTGCCACTCACAATTTTGGCCGATCATTGCCTAAATATGAAGAATGGAAACTGGATGTGACTGGTATTCACACTTCATTCAATAAAAAAGGATTTATGATGCGGCCCTCGCCCTCTGTCTGTGAAGAATTACTGGCTCAAACAGATAAATATATCTTGGCTAAAAAGATTCTAGCTGGAGGCACCCTCCCCCCTGAAGAAGCCTTTCCCTATCTCAAAGGGAAAAAAATCCCCTCCATTGTAGTAGGTCTGGCTAGCGTCCAGGAAGTCTACCATACCTTAGCTGTAGCCAGATCCTTTCTTGAAGAAGGCTAAAAATAGCTCTGGTTATTTTTTAAAGTATTTCTTCTCCAGCACTTTTATGACTTCTTCGGGCTTGATTTTTTTAAGACAGATATTATCCTTACAGCTTGTATCTTTGTTAGTATAAACATTAAGGCAGGGACTGCAGGGTAGATTGGAGTAGAAAGCAAAGTTATTAGGGCCCGGGTGACCATAAACCTTTGGCGATTCGGGGCCAAAAAAACTTACATTGGGCAAACGACAAGCTTCGGCCAGATGTAAAGGGCCGCTGTCATTACCAAGGTACAAATGGCTTAGTTTCATTAAGGCTATAAGCTCTTGGAGAGAAGTCTGACCAGTCAAGTTGATGACTCTATCTTTATTGGAAGAAATCAACTTTTCTAATTTAGATACATAGGCCACATCCTCCCTACCTCCAATCAGCAGTATTTTTACTTTTTCTTGGCCGAGCAAGTATGAAACTACCTTCTGGTAATATTCGAGCGGCCATCTTCTAATAGTCGACATATCACTGGCATTTATGTTAACAACCACCAAAAAATCCTGAGATATATTTACATTTTTCCTTTTTAACAGTTCTAAAACAGTTCTTCTAGCTGCCTGATCTTCTTTTAGCTCAATTATTCGCTGTCCATCTTTAGGGAGGTCATGGATAAAAAGTCGTAGAAAATTGAGGAATTTATCAGCCACATGGGGCTCATTCTCGTAGGAAACTATTCGATGGCAGAGGGTCTTTCTATATTCATGCCGTCCCCCAAAACAAAAGACCAGTTTGGCTCCCGCCAAAACAGCTAGTAAAAGCGAAAAGTTTGAAAAAAACTCAAGATTAAAAACCAAATCATAGCTTTGTTTTCTAATCTGATGAAGATTCTTGGTAAGAGATAACAAAAATTTTATTAGATTTTTTTTCTCAAGATAATAAGTTTTACTTATAATAGGAATAGCCTCACAAATAGGCACATTATCAGCAAAAGTTAAAAAATGAATTTCTGTCCGAGGGTAGTATTTTTTTAAGGCAGCCAAAAGAGGAGTAGTCATTATAATCGAGCCAAAGCCCAAAAATTTGATAATCAAAATTTTTGTATTATTTAAGATAGAAGGGAGAGGTAAATTTTGCTTATTTTTGCTTCGTAGTCTAACTAGCAAGGCAAGAAGGCTGCAGAGGAAGAAACCCGCATAAAAATCGAGCCGCCGCATTAGGGTAAACTTCATTTAAACCTCTCTTGTCCAAAAAAACATCTCGCTTCTATCTTCAACGGATATAACCTAAAGCTTTTAGCTCTTCCAGATGTTTCTTATCAATGGGAGACGGTGAATCGGTAATAGTTTGATGGGAAAGCTCTTTATATCTTAATTCTGCTATTTTCTTCATTTTATCTCTCTGAGGGGAAGGAAAATCTATTATATTTTTAGTTTCAAAGGGATCATATCTCAAATCATAAAATTCATCTTTACCTTGGGAATGATATATATATTTAAATTGAAGATTTTGAAGAGCATAGATTTCTCCAGGATCCCAGCTTCTACGGTTTTTATCCCATGGTCTTCTTTGATAAAAAGCATATTGGACAGCGAACTTATCTTTATTACTATCCAATAAAGGCAAAAGAGATATTCCCTGAATAAAGTTAGCCTTTGCTGACAATTGGTAACCTAAAAGATCAGCTAAAGTTGGCAAAATATCCACATGTCGTACTAAATTTTTTAGCCTCAGACCTTTATAATCCTTCTGGCTAAAATAGAATATCAAAGGCACATGGACTTGTTCGTTGTAAATAAAGCGGCCATGTTTTTTATAACCATGATTTCCCAAGCCCTCACCATGATCAGCTGTAATAATCCATAGCAAGGGGAATTTGAACTTTTTCTCTTCTAAAGATCTAACAAGGCGTTTTATTTGCTGGTCAGCAAACAATATCTCAGCGTCATAATTATTATAATCTTCTATCAACTTGGTTTTATGCTTATAAACATATGGAGGTAATTTGCAGACTTCTATTATGTATTTTACAAATAGTTCCTTCTCAGCCTCTGATTTCAAGTACATTTGCTTTAAATATGTCGGAGGAGGGTGATAGGGACGGTGAGGATCATAGAGATGAACCCACAAAAAGAATTTATCATTATGCTTTTTAGAACTAAGCCAGTCAAGCACACTGTTAACTGTATGGTGGGCTTGGCGGTAATGAACTAATTTCTTATACTTTTCGTTATCGAAAATATCAAAACCCTGGCTTAAATTGGATAAAAAGCCAACACTGCAAAATCCTGCTGTCTGGTAGCCAATATCTTGAAACATTTCAGCCATGGTGAAGGCTTCCTTATGTAGCCTGGCTCCATTGACTAACACTTTATGCTGAACTGGGTAAAGGGAGGTAAAAATGGAGGCATGAGAAGGAGTGGTATAAGAAATTGAAGAAAAAGCATTTTCAAAAAGAATACCATTTTGGGCTAAATAATCAAGAAAAGGAGAAGTTTCTCTCGGATAGCCGTAACAGCTTAAGTGGTCGGCTCTTAAAGTATCAATGGTAATCAAGATAACATTATAGACAGGTACTCTTTTCCTTAAACAAGTCAATGAAAAAGCAAGCACGATAACCAACAAAATGGGCAGACAGAGGGCCTTCTTTTTCATCCTTCTTTCTTCCATCCCTTTCTTCTCCTAAGAATCATACTTAACTGCCTACTGTCAATCAAAATTTTAACCTTATTAGAAGGATTGTCAAAGCGGTAAATAAAATAGATTTTGAACCTGCAAATGGCTAAGAATATCTTCAGGATACCAGTCCATAGTCATAAACAACTAATTTGCCTAAGAGAAAGGGAAAGTACTCCTTGCAGCAATAATTTACCCATTTTTAGCTCGTCCAGAGGAAAGGGCATGCTCATTCCATGCAATTTTTGGTCCTTTGGAATTTATCATAAAAGAAAAATATACCTATAAGGAATATCAACGACATCAGCGCTACCAAAACTGAAATTTTATAAATTTTAGAAATATGGTATCGAAATACTATTAAGCCTTTGCCTTTGTTAACAGCTACCCCCCGGAAAATAAGATTCGTTTGCAATACTTGAGCTTTTTGCCCTCTTACAGTAACTGACCAGCCATCATCATAAGCCTCAGGAAAAGTAATTATTCCCTGACTGGGAGCTTGATACTTATAAACAATTTTATTAGGGGTATACTCCAAAACAGAAATAGAAAAGCCCATATTATCATTATCCTTTAAACTTAGTTTATAATCTTCAGCCAAGTAAACATACTCGGTGTAATCAATTGACTTTATTTTTTTTATAACTTCTTGTTTTTCTTCAGGCCTGTAATACAAAGGTTTGCCAAAATATATGCCAAAGGTTTTATTATATAATTTATTCTCATACACTTTCCCATCTAAATTACTGTAAACAAGGCTATAATAAGAAGGAAGCTTTGAGCCTTGGTAGTCAGCCCGGAAGATTAGATATTTAACTCCTAACAACTGAATAAGGGAAGAAGAAAAATCTGTATGGGCTGAATTAAGCATAGGAGCAGTAGGCGAAGCAAATGACCTTTTGGAGAATGTATCAATAATTAAAGCTTTATGATCATAGGCGTAGAATTGGTGAACAATCTTCTCTCTTAGACCATAAATACCAAGCGTACCATTGGTATTAAAATTACCATCAAAAACCAATAATCCATCATACGGCTTCGTTCGCTTTTTAACATATCTTAAAATAGGAGGCTCGATTTCGGTTATGAACTTTGATTTTTGGTTAACTGCAATATAATGAGAATTTTGGGCTACAACTTCAAAAGAGATCAAACAAAGTAAAGGGATAAGAAAAAACTTGGATGTTTTTTTAAATATAATTGACAATTGAAAAATCAAAATAACTGCCGCCAACAAAAAAAAGTTATAATAGATAGTATGAAATTGGCTTACCTTCTCAGCCTTGGCCGAAGTTACCGCTATGGTTAACACAGACCCGAACAAAACTGAAACGGACACTAAAAAAAATGATCTCTTTGTATCATACAGCTTTAAAAGCCGGCCGTAAGTTTGGCTAAACATCTCTAACCCCATTACTCCCAGAATAACCAATAGAAAACAGGTGATGCTCTGCAACCTGGAAAGCGGCGAAGAATTCAACAAGGGAAGTTTACAGCTCAGTTGATAGAAAGGGAACCAACCAAACATAGCCATTAGAAAAGGTACCAACAATATAAAAAACAATGGGTAATACCTTTCTACAGACATAATTCTGGGGTAATATCGGAGACGTTGTCCTATATAAAGAATAGCTCCCAATATTAAAAAGAAAATGAGCAAAGAGCTTATATAGGGTCTTACTTCAGGTGTAATTTTCCAGCCATAATAAAAAGGGAAAATGATATTTATAAAATATTTAGGGGAGAGGAAAACAACCTTGCCGATATTTCTATAAGAAATATCAATAGCTTTTTCTATAAAAACTTCATAATACAAAGGAATAAAAATAAAAGAAACCGAGGTAATCCCCAATAACCAAAAAAAAGAGATTTTGGCAAGTTCTCTCAATCTAACGGCCCAAGGAGAAGTTTGAAATAGATAAAATAAAATTATAAAGAGCCCCAGCGCATATAAAGCATAACCGGCCACTACAATAAACCCTGAATAAATGATAAGGGCAGTCCAAAGAGCAAAATAGAGTAAATATTTCGTTTCTTTTGTTCTAAAATATTTTAGCAAAAATAGGAAAAGAAAGGGCAGATGGTAGGCTGGAGACGATTGAGGGCCAAAGAGCCAGCCGATTATAAATCCAGAAAAAGAATAAGCAGTGCTTCCTATAATGCTGACTGTATTTTTAATATATAAAAGTCGCAACAAATAGTACATACCTATCGCACTTAACGCTAATTTAAACAGGATTATCAGAGTTAAGGCCTCAGAAGGTTTCACCAAAAAAGCTATTAATTTCTCTGGGTGATAAGATTGGTTGTATAAAGGAGATCCCAATCCTTTCTGATATTGCCAAAGGGGGAAAACCCCCCTTCTTATTGACTTATAAGTAAAACTCCATTGAGGCAAAAAGGCATCAAATAAATCACTGGCTCCCACAGTTGAGTCGTCTAAATCGTGGGGTCGGGCCAGCCGGTATCCTGGAGAATGCATAAAAGGGGCCAAAGGATCATAAACATACCCTTCCTTAAAAAACAGGGGATAAAAAAGAATGAATAAAACAAGAAATAAAACAATTATATGCAGATTATGGCGCAAAATTTCTTTATACTTCAGAAAATCATTATTTGACTTTAGATACAAGCCCACCAGAAATATAAGAAACAGGAAAAAATATTTGCTTAAAAAAGACACGCCAGGAATTATATTTAAGATCAATAAAAAAATAGCAGCATAGGGTTTCAAATTCTCCAGTTTTACTTTCTTTCTCTGAGCTAAAAAGAAAATAACAAATACCAAAAAAATTGCTAGATGACGAATCCAAAAATAATCAAAATCTAAATTAGATAAAGCGTGTGAGGCTTTAATTTGAGGATGATAGAAATAATCTTTATTAAAAAAAGCAATCTCAACAATCAGGCTTAACAACCCAAAAAAAACAGCTAAAAGTATAATTTTAATCAGAATATTTTTAGCACGACTGTTTTTCATTAGCAGCTTCAATATTCAATTTTACTCATTTCAAATTGATTTCAATCCTATCTAATAGTAAATGTTAAGTCAATACAGCAACACTTTACAACAAAGCGAGGCGAATCGATTGGCCTTCTAACCAAAGCCCATAGTTGGAGGTAAATGAATAGACTTCATTAAAATTTATCATTAGCATGGAAGCATTTCCAGAACCGTGATAGATAACAATAAAAAAGGTCGTATTTATTATATGCAGCGATTTTCTTCCATCTGAGCCCCTAGTGGTGGGTAGGGGGTTCTTGGCGAGGATGAAGCAAAATCGCGGCCACATTTCATTCCTTTGTTAAAACTTTCACATATCACGGTTTTGGTAATGCTTACATACTCTGTAAAAAGTTTGATATTTTTATATATCTTTCCATATAATAATCTCTTAAATTCTTTCCTTTCAAAATAAAGTATAAAATTGAAGAAAGAATGTATCCAGGGAATTAAAATGAGGATGACTGGTTTACGATTTAAATCAAAGCAGAAATTGTTAATTTTCCTCTGGTTATTCTTTTCTTTTGTTACCTGGCCATTGGCTGCCACCAAAATAATCAGTATTCCAAGTAAACAGGGAACAGTATATTTTGATCCTCAAGGCCAGCTGAAAATAATAAGCCTTAATCCTCAAGGTATGATGAACATAGCCACATTGAAGACTGAAAATTTTCAGATTACTTCTGGCAAAGATATTTTTCCAGCGGCCAACACTAAATCCATTTTGGTTAAAAGGGACAGGCTGGGTAAAATATGGCTCGTTTGGGAAGAAAGGCTTCCTAAAAAGAGCAGTCTTTACCTCGCTCAACTAGAAACCAATAAAATTAAATTATTGAATCTGAGATGTTTGACTTTGGGCTATGATGGTTTCAATTACTCCCCAAATCTTGAATTTTCTTACCAAAATGAATCGTGGATAGCCTGGATCAACTACAGCCAAAAAAGATATTCAATTTTGGTTAAAAATATCACTTCAGGACAATTATGGAGAATTAATACTCATTCTACTTCTTCTGTCCACAGTCCGCGATTAATAATGGATAGTAGCCAAAGACTATGGCTGTTTTGGGTCGGCCGCCTTAGAGAATGCGATGAGATCCTTTATACTTATTTCGATGGTCAAAGCTGGCATAAAATTACAAGCCTTAATCAAGATCCTACAGTTCCCCATTTTTCACCATCTGTCTGGTTAGGTGTTAATGGCTTCCCTCATCTTATCTGGAGTGCTTATGACAATCAAGATTACGAAATATATTACACTTACTGGAATGGCCACAGTTGGCAAAAGGAAAAAGCCCTAACCAATAATCTGTCCCTTGCTGACATTTCTCCCTCTTCTTGTCTTTTCAGGAACAGCTTCCCTTTAATTGCCTGGCTGAGATACAGGAATGGACTTCATGAAATCTTACTTGCTTACAAAACTGGAAAGCTATGGAGTCCTGAGATTGTATTGGCTAAAGAAAAAGACCCAATTAGTCGCCTCGATATCATCTCAGCCAAGAATAACATCGGAATATGCTGGCAAACTGAGACCAAAATCAAAATTTTTTTAATGCCTGAAGATAAGCTAACCAGCTCTTTTTTCTTCAACAACAAGATTTTCAGCTTTCCTTTTATACTTCCCTGGAAACCAGTCTATAGCCAGGCTCTAGACAAAGATAAATATATCGGTTTTGGCAACAGCATCACTTATGGCATTATAGATCATCAACCTGCACCCGAAAAAGGTTATGTTCCTCGATTGGATGCTCTCATTGACAATAATATTAGAGAAAGTCAAGTTGTTAATCGAGGTATTCCAGGCGAAAAAACAGCCGAAGGTTTGAGTCGCATAACCTCTGTCATCAGGGCTGAGCAAGCCAAAACGATCTTCCTGATGGAAGGGACTAATGATGCCAAAGATACAGATATTTCTATGGACACAGCTGCTTTTAACCTGAAAAAAATGGCTGAAAGATGTCTAGACTTTGGCATGAACGTCTTTTTAGCCTCAATAATTCCCAAACAACCATGGGAAGGATTAATCAAAGATAGAATACTTGAGCTCAATGATAACCTTAAATTCATCGCTTCCGGATTAAATATCAATTTTGTTGATCAGTTTAAAGCCTTTATCAACTATTCTGATAGATGGCCTCGACTTTACAGTGATGCTACTCATCCTAATGAAAAGGGTTATCAGCTTATGGCTGAAACCTGGTATGAAGCTCTGGTGGAATCCATGCCAGCCATAGAGCTTGACAAAACTTCCCTCTCTTTTGAGGCTAAACAAGGTGGCTCGAATCCTTCTCCTCAAACATTTAAAATAAGAAACTCAGGTGAAGGCAGGTTGTGCTATCAATTAAATGTTAATCAAACTTGGCTTAATGTTTCACCCATAAACGGTGATTCAAAAGGAGAATGGGACGAGATTGAAGTCGCCATCAACATCTCTGGCTTATCCATAGGCCAATATCAAGGCACTATCTTGGTCACTGCCGATAACGCTTCTAACAGCCCTCAACTTTTAACCGTGGACTTGATCATAACCGGCCCTACTATTGAACTCAACACAAATTCCCTTTCTTTTGAAGGTATAAAAGGAGAATCCAATCCACCTCCTCAAACATTTAAAATAAGAAACTCAGGGGATGATACACTGAAATATCAAATAAGCGACGACAGAGAATGGATCACCGTCTCCCCCAACAGTGGCAACTCCCAGGGAGAATGGGATGAAATCGAAGTAAAAGTAGACATCTCAGCTCTTTCCCAAGGCCAATATCAAGGCACCATTTCTGTTACTTCAGACAGGGCCACTAACAGCCCGCAGCTATTAACGGTAGAGCTGATTGTGGCTGGCCCTATTATTGAGCTCAATAAAGATTCCCTTACTTTTGTCGGCATAAAAGGACAGCCAACACCTTCTCAAGCATTTAAGATAAAAAATTCCGGCAAAGGTACACTATATTATCAATTAACTCCTAACAAAAAATGGATAACAATTACCCCCAACAGTGGCGATTCCCAAGGAGAATGGGATAAGATTAAAGTCGCTGTCGACATCTCGAAGCTGGCACAAGGTCAATATCAGGGGATCATCTCCCTTACTTCCGATAATGCTGCTAACAGCCCCAAAAAACTACATATATATCTCACCGTTCAACTTCCTCCCCTCTTCCCGCCCATTAATTTTCAAGGAGAAAAGAAAGAAAACCGATCTTTATCCCAACTTGAATATATAATTGTTCTTAGCTGGAAAGTCCACCCTCTAAATAAAAATATTATTAAAAAGTATAGAATTTTTCTGCTCGAGGGAAAAAATAAAAAATCACTGGCAGAAGTTAACAATCAAACATTCGAATATTGGCACCGAAATATTGCCAAGGATAAAGTTTATAGATATGCTTTAACCGTAGTGGATAAATTTGGGAGAGAAAGTGAACCTGTTAAAATCAAAGTCAAATAAATACAGCCGGGTGCTTAGCACATCCCTGTACTTGGCCATAATCTGGCTGCTATTTTTATTTATACCTTTTCCTCTCGGAGCAAAATCCATTCGACTGGAGATTAATTCAGCCTTTTTCTATCCTTCTGAAAAGGCATTTCGTGAAATTTACGGACAAGGGCTAAAGTACGGATTAGATTTAAGCCTAAGTTTTTGGAAAAAACTAGAATTTCATCTGGAAAGCAACTACTTTGTCAAAAAAGGCAAACTTACTTTTTCTAAAGAAGACACTAAGCTTAAACTTGTCCCTCTCAGTCTAAATGTAAGATGGTTATTCCTCCAAAGGCGTCTCAATCTTTACGGCGGGGGGGGATTAACCTATATATTTTTTGAAGAAAAAAATCCTTTAGGCAAGGTTAAAGCAAACAAAATAGGCCCTATGGCCAAAATAGGCTGTTTTACCAGGTTAAAGGGATGGGGAAAATTGTTCAAAACATTTGTAATAAACGCCTATCTGAGTTACCATTACTGCCCTATGCAGCCTGCTCAAATAAAATTTGACGCAGGCGGCATCGATTTCGGTCTAGGATTAGGTTTTGAATTTTAATTTAATAAAAACCTTCAAAAAGGAGAAGGAAACTATTTCCACATCAAGGTTTTAGAAGTATTTCAATATGATTTTTTTCATGACTGAGACTAGCAAAAATATTAAAATAAGTCTAAACGGCTAATATCAATGGTGATAAGAGGCATTGTAGCTGCTTTGGTTCTATCTTGTCTTTTTTCTTTCCTGCTTTCATTGTTGCTTGCCTCATTTTCCAAAAAATACAAAATCTTTAATAACTTAGAAGATAGAAACTTAAAAGAAAAAAAGATACCAAGACTGGGAGGGGTGGCCATTGTCATGGCTTTATTACTTTCCCTGCTGATAATTCGTCTTTTGTTTAGCCACCTATTTCAAAATATAAACCACAGTACTAATTATACCCTTCTTCTTTTGGCAGCGGCTATCATTTTTTTATTGGGCATTTATGATGATATAAAAGGAGCAAATGTTTGGTTGAAATTTCTTTTTCAAATAGTCTCAGCAGTCATCATTTATGGGGCCGGTTTTAAGATCGCAGAAATCAGCATCCCGTTTACTGGCACCAAAACAATTGGTTCTCACCTGCTGCCTTTCCTGCTGACCATCATCTGGGTGGTCGGTATTACCAATGCTGTCAATATCATGGATGGCTTGGATGGCTTAGCTATAGGCATCTCATTCTTTGCCACTCTATCTCTAGGGGTCTTAGCCTTTTTATCCTCCCAGTATCATGTGGTTATCATTGTCGCTGTTTTATCAGGAGCAATGATCGGTTTTTATCCCTTTAATTTTCCTCGAGCCCGGCTCTATTTGGGAGACTCGGGTAGTATGGTTATTGGCTTTACTCTGGCTGTTTTATCAATGACTAAAATCCACCGCAAGGCTTCTTTGGCTTTGGCCCTGATGATACCTATTATTATTCTCTTTCTGCCCATCTTGGAAACTTCGGTAACAATCGCCAGGAGAATTTATAAAAAGCAAAATGTATTCCTTAGAGACAAAGACCATTTCCATTACAGATTTTTACGCAAAGGATTTTCTGAAACTAAAACAACCGTGTTTCTGATTCTTGTTTCGCTTTTATTTTCATTAGCTGGTATTTTGTTCGAATTTGTCCAAGTAAAATTAAGGCTCCTCCTCTTTATTGGCATCTTTCTAATCTCGCTTTTCCTCTTGATCTATCTTGGCTATCTTAATCTAAAGACCAAAAAAGGGGGACAGCCCCCCTTTTAACATGGCTAATAAAAGAAGATTAATCTTTATCTTAGTTTGGTTAATTTATACTCCTCTTCTTTATTTCTTTTACTTAAAATATGTTCCTTTAATAATCCCTTTTCAGACTGTACTCTTGCCTATTCTGGTTATTATCTTCATCCTTACAGCCATAAACCTGGAGAGGGGCAGCTTATTTTTTATTTTTGTTTTTCCTTTGATAAACAGCCTCCCTTATTGTTTTGGTATCTTTGAGCACACCCCCCATGCCCCTACTGCTCTTGTCTTGTTTTTATTCTTTTTTTGGGGCTATTTGAGCCACTTTATTCTCTTTGGCTCTGACTTTTCCTTCAAGACTCAGCTGGCTAAGCCTCTTTTTCTATTTTCAATCCTTATAATCATCTCAGCAGCCATTACCTGTTTCAGATATACTAACTTCTTTCCTTTTTTAACACCTCACATCTACGAACTCATCACCAATGTTCATGGGGTAACAGCTGGCGGAGCTATAATGAGCTCTCTCTTTTTTGCTCTAAATTATCTGAGCGGTTTTGCTTTCTTCTTTCTTCTGTTCAATATTATTCAATCCAAAGAGTATATGAAAAAAATATTTATAATTCTTCTCTTAAGCACCGGCCTTTCCCTGGCAGTTGGCCTTTATCAGCACTTCTTTAATATAAGTTTCGGCAATACGCCCCTGCGCATAAACGAATCTCTTATTAACGCTACCTTTAAAGATCCTCTTTCCTTGGGCGCTTTTCTCTCCTTGATCTTACCTGTTATTTTAAGTATGGCCTTAGCTTCCCCTGGATGGCTCAGAATTATGGCTTCTGCTCTCTTTTTAATCGGACTCTTCATTCTGCCTCAAACTGGTTCTAAAAGTGGCCTGATAGGCACTTTAATTTCTCTCTTTCTCTGGCTGCTCTTTTCTGGCTTGCTTATTTGGCGCCATAAAATAAAATCAATATCTACCAAAAAAACAGCAATTTTAGGTGGCCTTATCCTGCTGATTGCAGCTCTTAGCCTTTCTTGGTTCTTTATTTCTAAAGGCTCAGAAACATATAAAAGATTAACGGACTTCAATTACAAGTACGGTGGCTTAGCTGAAGCAGTCAACATCCGTTTACTCAGCCAATGGAAAATGGCTGCTTATATGATCAGGGATTTCCCTCTAACTGGCGTAGGCGTAGGGGCCTATATGGTTGAATTACCTAACTATGTGCAGATGCATAAAGGATTTTACCGGGAATGGGTTGATTCAGCTGAGAACTATTTTCTCCAGGCTGGAGCTGAAATGGGACTCCTGGCCCTGCTTTTGTCAATCTGGATATTCTGGAAAATTCTCAAACAGATAAAAAAGGCTCTTATGGAGAATTGGGCTGACCCGAGATGGGCCTTAATTCAGATTGGTCTTGCCTGTGGTTTACTTTCCATCCTCCTGAATTTCCAGGTTCATACCTATATTGGTAGCTATGAAATTAAATATATTTTCTGGCTAGCAGTGGCCTGCTTGTTCAGCTGGGAGGAAAAAGATAAAAAGTTGACTTCCCGCCTTTTCAAGCCGCGATTAAAAATTTTGATTTCTATAATAATAATTATTTTTGCTGGCCTCTCTCTCTGGCATTCAACCCACTCTCTTTCTTTAGCAAGTCGAACAGCCAAACTCGGGCTTCGCCAAAACTTCGGTCTTTACCAATTAGAACAGACCCCTGATGGCCGAAAATTCAGATGGACTAAGAGCTACGGCGGTCTTACTTTCAAAGTCATCAGGCCGGTAGTGACCATCCCAATTATGGCTTCTCACCCTGACATAAGAAAAAAGCCAGTGAAAGTCCGTATCTATCTAGTTAAAGATTTATTTAAACAAAAAAAGATATTAACTGATATAATTCTCAAAGAACCTAACTGGAGAGTTTACCGCATTAATTTGAGCCAAGAATTAAGGCAGCAGGTTACCCTTCTCTTTCAAGTTTCCCGCACCTGGAATCCTAAAAAAATCTTGGGGACGCCTGACTCCAGAAATTTAGGGATTGCCTTGGGTACGATTAGATTTAAGAATGGTAATAAAAAATCATTCAATCAATTTTATCATTATCACAGGTTGGTAGGAGAGCATCTCCATTCCCATGACACCCAATAAAAAGAGATGACATCTGAAGCAAGGCCAATGGCCGTCCATCCTAGCCAAAGACCCCCCACCTCCCTTTATGGGTTTCGAATGGACGGCCATCGGCACAAAGTTTTCTTTTACCTTTTTAAATATCAAATATCCTACAACGGATAAGAATATGCTTCCTGTTTGTAGATTTATCTTGACTATATCTGGGGGATTTATTCTATAATCTACAGTAATCCTCGTAAGAGCAAACTTAGAAGGTAAAAATGATCTTAATTCTAATCTTGAAATCCATGAGACCTCAACAATGGCTCAAAAATTTTTTCATTTATGCTCCTATAATTTTTTCTCAAAATCTTTTCAATTTTCCTCTGCTTATAAGGACCACCGTAGCCTTTATTGCTTTTTGTATACTTTCTGGCTCCCTCTACATTTTTAATGACCTTCAAGATATAGAAGAAGATAAGCAACATCCGCAAAAATCGAAAAGGCCCTTAGCTTCGGGTCGTCTTAAAAAATCGACAGCTACCGTCTCCACTGTGATTCTGGCCCCTCTAGCTTTTATTATAGCGGGGACTCTCAACCAGGAATTCTTTATCATATGCCTAATTTACGGTACTCTTCAAATCATTTATTCCCTTTGGCTAAAATATGTAGTTATTGTAGATGTTTTTGTCATAGCCGCTGGCTTTCTCCTTAGAGTTGTGGCTGGCGGATTAGTCATAAATGTTTCTCTTTCATCTTGGCTTCTCATCTGTACTATCCTTCTTGCTTTTTTCTTAGCCATGAGTAAAAGGCGACACGAGCTTGTCCTGCTCGAACATAACGCTCAAAATCATCGCTCAATCCTTAGAGAATACAGCCCTTATCTTCTTGATCAAATGATGGCCGTGGTCACAGCTTCGACCTTAATTGCTTACAGTCTTTACACTATTTCTACTGAAACTATCAACAAATTTGGGACCAAAAAGCTTATTTATACAATTCCTTTTGTCCTCTATGGAATTTTTCGCTACCTTTATCTCGTTCATCAAAAATCTGAGGGAGGAAGTCCCGAAGCTTTAATTATCAAAGATAAGCCGCTCTTAGTTGATATTTTTCTATGGGCTATGACTGTAGTCCTCATTCTCCAGTTCAGGAGGTAAAAAAAATGAATAAAGCCAAAGTTGCAGTTCTCAAAACATTGCCTTTAACCATCCTAGATGATTATAAAAATTTAATGCGACTGGCTGACTATACATCCTTCCTTCCTAAAAACAACGAAACTTTGATAAAGTTAAATTTATCATGGACAAAATACTTTCCTTCTTGTTCAAGCCAACCATGGCAACTAGAAGGAGTCTTGAGAACTCTTCTTGCAGACGGTTATCATCGAGAAAAGCTCATTCCTGTTGAGAATAAAACCGTGGTCACCAATCCTCGTAAAGGAGCAAAAAACAATAAATGGACGCCGGTTCTCGATAAATATGGCTTGCCTTTCGTGGCTCTACCCGAAGTGGAATGGATAAAATATGAGTTTAAAAGCCCTTTGCTTAAACTCAATGAAATATTCCCAGAAGGCATAGAAATCCCTAAGTTCTACATAGGAAAAAATATTATTCACCTTCCGACAATCAAAACCCATGGTCACTCCATCACCACTGGAGCTGTTAAGAATGCTTTCGGAGGCTTGTTAAAAGAAGTACGCCATTACGCCCATAAATATATTCACGAAGTCCTGGTGGATTTATTGATGATGGAAAAAGAACTTCATCCAGGTAAGTTTTGTATTATGGACGGCACAGTCTGTGGTGATGGAGCCGGACCGAGAACAATGATGCCCAAAATCAAAAATATTATCCTGGCTAGCAATGACTCTTTAGCTATCGATTCTATTGCCGCTAAAATTATGGGCTTTGATCCGATGGCCATCCCTTACATCAGGATGGCTCATGAAAAAGAGTTGGGGATTGGCGATCCTCAACAAATAGAGGTTATAGGTGAGGATATCTCAGAATTTAATTTCCAATTTAAGGTTAAACGAAGCCTTGTCATTTGGGGAGATCAGATGATTAGAAAGGGCTGGCTAAGACCATTTGAAAAAATTTTACTAAAGTCACCTTTGTTTATCTGGGCTCCTTTGGCCAGCAATATTTATCACGACTTAATATGGTACCCCACTGTGGGCCGAAAAAGAATTCGTGCCTTCAAAAAAACAGAATGGGGCCAACTATGGATGACTTCTTATTAATATAGACGAAGAATCTATCTAAACTAAAAGACTAATTGTATCCTAATAGAAAATGATTTTTAAAAGCCGCAAAAAATTGGATTACCGCAAAATTACGGCCTTGAGCTCTCTGGTCCTCATGCTTCCTTCCTCCATAGCTGTCGGCCTGTTTTTCGGCTATTTGCTTGATAAATGGTTAGGGACTGAACCCTGGCTTCTCCTCCTGTTTACCATTCTGGGGGTGATTTCAGGCTTTTACAGCCTGATTAGAGGAATAAATAGATATAAAGAGTAATAATGACTGATCAAGCCGCTAAAGAAGTAAAAGCCCCGATAGAAGAGGCGATTTTAAACCGCATCCCCTGGGAAATTATTCTCCTATCCTTTATCATATCTCTTTTTTCTCTTCTTTTCTTTAAGCCCTTAACAGCGGTCTTTATTTTTGGAGGAGGTCTCCTATCTGCCCTGAATTTCATCTGGCTTAAACAATCTTTAAGCCACCTGCTCTCTTCAGTCCAGAAAAAGAAAAAATTGGTATCCATCTTAATTCCTTACAGCCTGAGGCTTGTATTGATAATTATTGTCTTTTTTATTATAATCTTCTTCTTTTCAAGAAAGATTTGGGCAGTAATAGCCGGCTTCTCAACAATTCTCCTAGTTATTGGAGGAGAAGCAGCAGCTATATTTTTTAAGACAAAGAATGAATGAATTAGAACATAGTTTATTTTTAGTCGAACTTTTCAATAAGATATTCGGTCCGCCTCTATCTTCTCTTCTAAGTTTGGTTGGAATTCAGGTCAAAAATCCTCAGCATCTCTTCCCTGATTACATCGTCATGAGCATCTTTGTAGCTGGCTTCTTAATTTTTACTCTTGGACTTGCCTCCAGGAAGCTGCAGCTCATTCCTTCCAAACGCCAGAGCCTGCTGGAGCTCATCATCGAAACTTTTGAGAGTCTCCTGGTTGATACTATCGGTGAAGAAGGGAAAAAATATCTGCCCATGATTGCCACTATCGGTCTGTTCATTCTTTCCTGCAATTTGCTCGGCCTGGTTCCTGGCTTTATGTCCCCAACCAGTAAATTAAATGTGACTGTGGGCTGTGCTTTGGTTGTTTTTGTCTACTACCATTGGCAGGGCATCAAGTCGCAAGGCTTCTTTAAATATTTAAAGCAATTTGCCGGTCCTATTCCGCTTTTAGCTCCGCTGCTTGTACCTATTGAAATCATCAGCCATTTCTCACGGCCAGTCTCGCTTTCGGTCCGACTTTTCGGCAACATTTTTGCTGAAGAGCTACTTATCCTGGTTATTGCTTCCATCATTCCCTTTTTCCTGCCTCTGCCTTTCATGGTTCTTTCTATTTTTACTGCAGTTATCCAAGCTTTTGTTTTTGTCCTCTTGAGCTGCATCTACATTGCAGGAGCAGTAGCCCATGAGGAAGAACGTTAATTTTAAAAAGGAGGAAAAATGAAAAAGAATCTCAAGCCTTTAGCTTTATTAATCTTTATTATAGCCTTGAGTACCTCTCCTCTTCTGGCTCAGGAGACTCAAACAGGCAATGCCAAGGCCTCCATTTTCAAAATATCTATTATTGTCGGAGGAGCTGTCATTGCTTTGGCTGCCTCTGCGGGGGCATTCTGCCAGGCAAAATCAATAAGCAGTGCCTGCGAAGGAATCTCGCGCAATCCCTCAGCAGCACCTCATATCCGCTTCCTTCTTATTTTTGGCCTGGTTTTGATCGAGACCCTGGTAATTTATGCCCTTCTCATCACCATCATAATCCTCATGGTTCAATGGGGTAAATACGCTTAAAAAACCATTGGCCAAAAGACAGGTTTGATGAAATTACCCCCTGTCTTCGATATTCTTAAAACTACCATCAAGAGATTTAACGAGGACAGGTGTGGAAACTTGGCTATCACTATTTCTTATTTTACTGTTCTCTGTGCCATCCCTTTAGTTGCTCTTTTTGCTTTTGTCACTGCCAAAGTTTTTGGAGGCTCAGAAGTAGCCTTCCGCAGTCTCAACATCTTCTCCGAAGAATTCTTTGCCAAACTCGACCCTCTCTTTTTCACCAGAATCCAGGAACTCTCCCGCAATATTACCAATCTGGGCTGGTTCGGCTTGGCCGGATCTTTCATTGCCGCCAGCTTTCTCTTTTCTAATCTTATTTACTCCATCAACTTTATTTTCAAAGCTTCCTACCAGAAATCATTTTTCTATAACCGCCTGATGGAATACCTGATCATGTTCATTATCGGCCTCATCATGCTCCTTTCCCTGTCAATTACCGCTGTCTGGACGGCTGTTCACCGCTCAATCAAAGAAAGTGCGGTGGTAGCTAACTACATTAACCCTCATATCATGTCTCTGGTGGATAATTTCTTGATCCAGTATTTGATTCCCTTTACCCTTACCTTCTTGGTGATTTTTTCTCTTTACAAATTTATCCCTGAAATTAAAGTCCATACAAGGGCGGCAGCTTTAGCAGCCCTCATAAGTGCTCTTCTCTGGGAAGCATTTAAAAGACTTTTTGCCTTTTATGTGGCTCACTTTTCAGCGATAGGAGTAGTCCTTTCCCGCTTTCTCCAAGGAACATTGACTTCGCTCATATTTTTCCTTCTCTGGATCTCTATTTCTCTGGTTATCTTGCTCTGGGGGGCAGAACTAGCCGCTCTTTTAAACGAAAGAATCAATGCCAAAACTGCCTGATCGCCCCTATTCCTGCCTTACGGTTAAGAAGCTGGCCCAGCTTCTTAATTGTCCTTATGAAGGAGAAGGCCAAACTGAAATCACAGGAGTAGCCAGCTTAGATAGAGCTCAAAAGGGCGAGCTCGTCTTCTTGGCTCAGGTCAAGAATTTATCCCTTTTAGAGCAAAGTCAGGCATCGGCTGCTATTATTCCCTCTGATTTAACCTACTCTAAAATAGCGGTCATTAAATCCGAT
>Ga0190349_1000044_pt1 | contig 47216 bp, 49 predicted proteins | sample 48721378_MG_FD_179798 | JGI IMG/M metagenome (GOLD analysis project Ga0190349, IMG submission 179798) | Hydrothermal vent microbial mat bacterial communities from Southern Trench, Guaymas Basin, Mexico - 4872-13-7-8_MG | ecosystem: Environmental > Aquatic > Marine > Hydrothermal vents >...
CACATTTCCAAATGAATTAATAAAAGGTGTCCATACTTGCCTTGAAATCTGCCCCCTCCTTAAGCCTCTATCAATGGCATACATCATATTGCGGGCCATACAGAATTTATCCTGCTGGAGTTTTCTTGGAAATTTTTCTCTATCCCTGTTTAAAAGGATATTTTTAAGTCTTTTCTCTATAATATAGAAGACAAAGCGTCGAGAAAAATCATAAAAAAGGACCTTCCCAGCGATTTCATTAACCGGGCTTTTCAAGATAAATCTTTTTGGATTCATTCTTTTCCTCCTTTATAACCTTTAATAATACTCTTTATATCTGGAATTATTTTTTCTGCTGCTCTCTCTCCTGCTTTTATGGCTTCTTCTGCTTTATAGAATTCTCTTGAATTTATTAGTGAGGTATTAGGTTCGATAAGAAAATCAGGCTGATTTATCTCCAGTTTGAGTTTAATAATTTCCCCTTCAAAAATATTGATTGTATTTAAAAAAATATTAATAAAATTTGGAGAAGCTAATTTTTCCTTCTCTACCTTTTTCAGAAGCTCGCTGACTTTCAAAATTCCAGACATATTATTTATCCTATTTTTTATATAATTAGCCAAAGCCATGTTTATCCTTCTCGAATTTAGTTCTTTTTTATTTCTCTTTGAAGTTTTTCCCCTTTTCATCTTGCTCTTTTTTAAAGAAGAAGAAATTTGAGGTATAACATTTACCGCAATTACAGTATCTGCTCCCAACCTTCTGGCTAAATCTACAGGAACAGGATTTACAATTCCTCCGTCCACCAAAAAGCTATCCTTATGCTTGACAGGAGTAAAAAATACGGGAATGGAAATACTGGCTCTAATGGCCTCGATCAATGATCCCTGATCTATCACAATTTCTTCACCGCTGAGAATATCTGTGGCCACACAGACAAACCTTATGTCTAGATCCTCAATGTTTTTATTGCCAATAATATGTCCTAAAAAATCACTTATCCTTTTCCCCTCGATAAAACCTGAAAAAGAAACAGTAGGGGAGAACATCTTAGCTGTCAGCTTCCGATCCACATTAGTAGCAATTTCTTCCATGGTTTCTACCTTCAAACCAGAGGCGTAAGCTCCTCCAATCAAAGCCCCCATACTTGAACCGGCTATAATATCTATGGGTATTTTATTTTTTTCCAAGACTTTAATAGCCCCAATATGAGCAAGGCCTCGAGCTGCACCGCTTCCTAAAGCCAGGCCTATCTTCATTTAATCATCTCCTTAATAGTAGCTTTGTTGCTAAATCAGCCTTTTATCCTCAGATATATACATATACCTGTGGTAATAGCAGCTACGCCAATAAAAACTCCGACTATCTGGTACCAACTTAAACCACTTTTTGTAGTATTTATTAACTGAGATTGAAAAGAAATAAGCAAAATCACAGCCCCAATGCCTATCAGCATCTGAGCTATACTTTGATATTGTTTCATCTTCCAGGCCTCATAGAATAAGCTTATAATAGTGAATATTCACTCATTTTAATTTATTTTTTTAAATTTTAACCATTATTCCCTCAAAAAAATTGGAGAGTAAATTTTTACTGATGAAACCTAGGGAAGTTTTTCTCTTTTTAATCATCCAATAGGAAAAGGAAATCTGGACTATTCCGAAAAAATTTATAGCTGTTATATATGGATCTATCTCTGGCCTAAATATTTTCTCTTTTATCCCCTGTCTAATAATCTTTTCGATCTCCCCAATCAACTTACTCAAAAAAGAGTTAAGCTTTTCAAGAAGAAAATTATCTCTCATGTATATTTCATCAGAATAAACAACCCTTATTAAACCTGGATATGTTTGTAGTATTTCACATTGCCTCTCTAAAATTAGACGTAATTTTTGAGAAGCTCTGATATTTAACGGCTCAACTTCCTCAATGATAGATACAAATAATTTAGATACTTCCTTCAATATTTTGAGGAAAATGTCTCTTTTTGACTTAAAATGCCTATAAAGGGCTGATTCTCCAAAACCCACTTCTTTAGCTATTTTGGCCACAGTCAAACCCTTTATCCCATATAAATCAATTATCTTTAAACAAGCTTCAATGATTTGCTTTTTCTTATTTTCTTTATCTAAGCTAAAGATCGATTCGTGATTATTCATTATTAAAAGTGAATATTCACTCTATATAATATTTTTTATTTTGTCAAGGCTAATTGGGCTCTATGATAAAAAGTGTGATAAAAACAGACGTAAATTAGTTATAATTAAAGAAGAAAATATACATTTAACATAAAACCACCCCATTTTCTTTTTGCTTCTCTAAAAACTCTATCGCTTTCGCCTGAGTCGGTAGGCTTCTTCCTCGAAACTCATAGGCCAGGCAAAGGGAATTCTCTGGGCTATCCAAGCTCATAGACAGCATAATCAAAAACAGCTTTATACCAAAAACCAGGAATCTTTCTGTTTAAATTCAACCCCTGACCACGATTTAAGATAAAATGTTTTACTTTAGGCAAAAATAAAAATAAAATATTAGCTATGAAAGGAGGTGTGCTCATGAGAAAAAGACGAATCTTCTCCCTTTTCCTTTGTTTACTTTTCTTTATCCAGGTATTAAATGCACAGCATAAAAAACAGGAAGCTATGGTCGGCATCAGCCAAGCCTATTACGGAATGTTTGATGAGGATAATCAATATGCTACTAAAGAGATGTTGGATCATATCCGGCGAGAGAAGTTTGATCTCATTTTGCCCCGTGTTATGCGGGAGCACCAAGTTGACATGTGGATTCATGTGATTCGACCCTGGTCTTGGAGCGGAAATGAATACCGCAGACTAGAACATTTAGACCTAAATTACAAAAACCTCGACAGCACAGACCCTCTCAGATATGAATTTGGCACTAATAACGCTGTTTTAATCTTTACCGATCGTGGGGGTGACCGCATAGAAAGGGCTGTTTTTGAAGGTGAAGTTGAAGACCCTGAAGCCTACGATATAGTCCGCGGAGAGTCCAAATTTATAAATCAAGAAAATTATGAGATCTTGGATTATGTAACCGAACATCCGGATAAAATTCCGGAAACAGAATTGGGTTACAGATTTATGGGTCTTAGAGAATTTGTAGCCAAGCGCGACCCTAAGCGAATTGCTGTGAATTACTGTGAAAAGTTGTCATTGGCTGAGGGCTCAGAAACTTATACCCTAGCCCTTACTGACGGCATCTCCTATGCCGATCATCTCCAATTGACCAAGGCTTTAGGTGAGAAGTATGCCAAGAGGATGATCTCCGCTGAATATCTGATATTAGATTACCTAACCAGAAGAGTAGCCAGCGAAATAGTACTTTATGGCATATCTGGCAATCTGCGGGAAAAAGAGTGGTCATTTGATAAACTCGTACCAGGCGTAACCACCTTGAGAGATGTAAGGGGAGATTGGTTTTGTACCCGAGAAGCAGGACATGACGAACGGGCCATGAGAAACCATCCTCTCCAGCAAGGAGATTTGTTCCAAAGAGAGACTAATCCCTACTATATTCCCCGGAAAGGAGAGACAGAACTTCCTCCGCAGGTTAAAAAAGTCTGGCGCGAGGTGCTGAAAGTCCGTAAGATTTTATTGGAAAACATCAAGGTGGGTCCAACAGCAGAAGAAACGCTCAACGTTCTTATCCATAAATTAGAAGAGGCTGGCTTTGCTTACATAGACAGAGATACCTTTAACCCAAACTTAGATCCTAAAAAGACCCAAGTCCATCTGGACATGCATGCAGAAGGGAAAGGAGTGCTGGCTCCCAGAATTTCTCCTATGGGTCCAAGGTGGCATCGACAGACAAAGATTCAACTTTTCCACACTTTTGCTGTTGAATATATGGTCCATATGCCTGTTCCTGAATGGGGCAAAGGGAAACATATCTATATTTGTATACATGATGGGGCAGTGGTCACAGGACGGGGAATGGAATATCCCTATCCACCGGTCAATGAGGTCCGTATCATTAAAATAAAGGAGGAAAATCATGAGTAAAGTACGGATTTTTCTTACTATTATTTGTTTTATTTTCCTCGTCCAAGGATTAAACGCCCAGCATCAATACAGGGATCTTATGTGGGGAATTAGCGACGCCTATTATGGAATGTTTGATGACAATAATCCATACGCTACAGTAGAAATGCTGAATCATATTCGCCGAGAAAGATTTTACCTTATTCTTCCTCGAGTCATGCGGGAGCATAAAATTGATATGTGGATCCATATAATTCGTCCTTGGTCTTGGGGTGGGACTGACCCTCTAAGATATGAATTTGGCAGCAAGTCCGGTATTTTCATCTTTACTGACCGCGGTCAAGACAGAATTGAACGAGTTGTTTTTGAAGGCGAAGTCGTAGACCCCGGAGCCTATGATATAGTCCGGGGAAGGTCTAAATTTATTAATCTAGAGAACTATGAAATTATGGATTACTTGGCTGAAAATCCAGGGGCAACCTATGAATCAGAATTAAATTTCAGGTTCATGGGTCTAAAAGAGTTTGTAGCTGAACGGGATCCTAAGCGAATCGCTGTCAATTATATTGAAAGCCTCTCCCTTTCCGAAGGTTCAGAAACCTTTACCATGGCCCTCACCGATGGTATTTCCTATACTGATTACATCCAATTGAAAAAAGCCTTAGGAGATAAATATGCCAAGAGAATGATCTCAGCGGAACATCTGATCCTGGATTATTTATCAAGAAGAGTGGCCAGTGAAGTTGTGCTTTATGGTATATCCGGCAATCTGCGAGAAAGACCAAGAAAATATGATAAAATTGTGCCTGGTGTAACCACCTTGAGGGAAATCGGAGATGCTTATGTTTTGGATAAAGATGGAAGAAGAAGAACCAGTGGAAATTACGTAATTCAGAGAGGCGATCTCATTATTAGCTGGAGAGGATGGGCTTATGTAGTTCGCAAAGGAGAGAAAGATCTGCCACCTTATATAAGAAAGTTCTGGGCAGATATTGAGAGGATCTGGGAAATCCTTCTCCAAAATATCAAGGTAGGGCCCACCGGAAGAGAAACAGTCGATCTCCTCATCCGCAAGCTAGAAGAGGCAGGTTTTTCGCACCATGATAGACAATTGTATGATAGATGTCATAATCCTCAAAAAACCCAGGTGGCTCTGGATATGCATGCAGAAGGAAAAGGGGTGCTTGCCCCAAGGATTTCTCACTTAGGTCCGAAGTGGCACTCGAATTTAAAACTGCGTCTCTTCCATACCTTTGCTATTGAATATTTTGTTTACATGGCTGTGCCTGAATGGGATAGGGCAAACAATTTTAACGGGCAACATTTACAAGTAATGTTTCACGATGGGGCCGTGGTCTCAGGACGGGGAATGGAAATGGCTTATCCCCCACGCTACCGAAAAATACAAATAATTCAATAATTTCCGTTTTAAAAATCAATGAATAAAGGAGGCAAAATCATGAACAAAATAAAGATTTTCCTAATATCTTTGGCAGTCCTCATCCTTGGCCAGGGGCTTTTCCTCCTGAGTCAAGAAGTAGAGGCTGATGCTTATTTAATGAAGCTGATCCGCCAAGAGAAATTTAGAGTAATTCTCCCCCAAGTGATGAGAGATAACAAAGTTGATATGTGGATTTATGTGAAGAAGGGAGAGGATCCTCTCAGTTTTGAACTGGGCAATGATTCCGGCATTTTCATCTTTACGGACCGAGGCGGAAATAGAATAGAACGGGCCGTCCTTGGCGGCAGAGGCGATAGGGATCTTTATGACATATTTGCTTTAGAGAATGATTTGCCACAATTTGTGGCTGAGCGTGACCCTAAGCGGATTGCTGTTAATTATTCACAGGAGCGTCCCAAACTCAATATTATTTCAGAGGAAGACTTCAAAAAATTGATCCAGGCTTTAGGTGATAAGTATGCCAAGAGAGTAGTGGCAGCTGATCGTCTGATAGCAGATTTCTTGGCTGGAAGGGTAATGAGTGAAATAGCACTTTTTGGTCAGTTAAGTATGATCAGCGCCAAAACTATAGAGAAAGAGTTTGATAAAATCGTGCCTGGTGTTACTAAACTGAGCGATCTCAAGGGCAATGTTTTTGTCCGGGATCCGGACGGCAATGAACACAATAACGATGATTATGTAATCCAGAGAGGAGACTTAATTGGTCTCCTTTACGATGCTCACATGCTAGACTTCAGTGAGCACAACGGCGGGATCGCTTATATTCTGCGGGAAGGAGAAACCAACCTGCCGCCAGAAGTACAAAAAATCTGGGGGCATGCTCTAATTCTTCGAGATATTTTCCGCAAAAACATTGAGGCGGGACTTACAGGAGGCAAAATACTGGAAACCCTCATTCAAAAAATAGAAGAGGCAGGCTATGTTTATATAGATAAAGATATCTATGACAGAAATGCAGATCCCTTGAAAACCCAGGTTCATATAGACTTCCATAGCCTGGGCAGATTAATCTCCCAAGAAGATGCTCCCAGGATTTCTCCTTTGGGTCCGGATTGGTGTCGAAATCTTAAGATTCCACTCTATCATACCTTTGCTCTGGAATATATGATCCATATGCCTGTTCCTGAATGGGGCAAGGGGAAACATTTATATATATGTATCCATGATGGGGCAATGGTCACCGAACGCGGAGTTGAGCTCCCTTATCCACCACTAAAGAAAATACGTTTAATTCGCTAACCTTAAGCCCCACTGAAGCTTAATATTGTGTTCTCCCTAATATATAGGCAAATTCTAAAGGTCTTTTTTTGCCCAAATTATGGTGCCTAAATTTGCCTTCCATGACGGACTGTCTAAATTAATGTAAACGCGTTTGATAATGTTACATTGTCATGGCGAACGAGCAAAGGGAGCGTGGCTATCTCTTAAGAAAAAAAAAGATCGCCACCTCGTTTCACTCTTCGCGATGACACAGCAATTAATACGTTCATAATAATAATTAACTCAAGGAGGTAAGAACATGATTAAAAAAGGAACGTTGATCACATTCTTCGCCTTAATTGTTCTTGTCTTTGGATTCAATGTTTATGGAGTTTATGCACAGAAAACAAAACAAAGGTATGGAATACTGAAACTCATCCGGAAAGAAAAATTTGATCTCGTTCTTCCTGGTGCAATGAGGGATAACAAGGTTGACATGTGGATTCATGTCGTCGAGAGTGGAAAAAAAGATCCTCTCGCCCTGGATTTAGGGGGATGGTTTGAATATAGAGCCTGGGAACCAATAGGATACTATATTTTTACCGACCGAGGTGGTGACAGAATCGAGCGGGCCATCCTAGGCGGCGAGGATCCAGATGGCCTCTATGATATAATCGGCTCGGGGAATGACCTGCGAAAATTTGTAGAGGAGCGGGATCCCAAGGTGATAGCTGTCAACATGTCAACCTCGCTTCCTATTGCCAATGGTCTCTCTCATACAGCATTTTTGAAGATGACCAAGGCTTTAGGTAAAAAATATTCTAGCAGACTTATTTCTGCAGAAAAGGTCATAACCGATTTTCGAGTGAGAAGGGTTCAGAGGGAGATCATTGCTTTCGCCAATGCTTGCGAAATTCAAAGACAGATTATGGAAGCGGGCCTGAGGAAAATTAAGCCAGGTGTAACCTCACGAGAAGAGATTGGCTGGTGGGCCCAGGATCAACTTCTGGCCCAAGGACTCTGTCCATCTTATGAAGCAGCCACCTTACATCTTCCATATATGCCAAGAGTTGTCCATTCAGAAGTATCAGATCCCTCAGAGACTCGGAAACCAGGATATGTCTTTCAGCGTGGCGACTTTATATCTTGGGATATGGGTATAGGTTATTTGAACTTCGGTACAGATTTCAAACGGAATGCCTATATCCTGAAAGAAGGAGAGACTGATATTCCCAAAGGCCTAAAGCATGCTTGGGAACGCACGCTTAAGGCAAGGGAAATTATCCGTAAGACTTTAAAAATAGGCCACACAGCTGGTGAATCACTCAAGGCAGTTGTTCAGGCCTTTGAGGCAGCGGGTTTTGTTTACACACCTTCTGATGATGTTTCATCTCAATACCATGATTTAATGAACGCTCTTGGTGATTCAGATAAATCCGGATTTACCATTGATTTCCATGCCGCTGGCAATACTAGCGTTGGCGATGTCACGGCCGGACCATCAATTGCTCCTTGGCGTAAAGAACGCGCTCACCTCATGGTCCAGCAGAATTTCATCTTCGCCTTCGAGTTTGAGGTCAACACCTGGGTCCCAGAGTGGGGAAAACGGGTGAGCATCAGTTACGAAGATAACTCGATCGTCACTGAAAAGGGAGTCGAGGCCCTCTATCCTTGGCATGACTCGATAATAATAATACATTAACATTCTATTCGAAATCATTAATAAAACAGAAAAGTAAGGATGCTTCTTATTAAAATAGTCGCTAATAATCCCCCTTATTTTTTTCAGATCAGAGCATTTCACTCCATCAATAAACTCCATGGAACTTAGACGGGGTCAGACCTTCATAAGTTTCATAACTTATACCTCTCTATTGATATATTTCGTCGTTTTGTAGGGGACAAAAGTCCTTACAATTATCGTAAAAATTAAAGTTATGAAACTTATGAAGGTCTGACCCCGTCTGTTTTCTCTGTCCTCATATGTTAGAATTGATTTTCTTTAAAAACCTTCACCCAATAGGTGAAGGAAACAAAAAAGAACAGCGAGTCAAAATGAGTATTACACAAAAAGGGCTTCCATCAAGTATGAAGAGGAGAAAGAGGATAAGGAAATAACATCTCTTGGGGGACTACCTTTACATTTAGACTTAGCTCATACTATTGGGCTCTTCAGATCTGTGAGGGAACATATACAGATAAGAGAGGCGACTCAGGGATCAACAGATACACAGGTAATAATATCACTGATATTGTTAAATCTTGCTGGAGGAGACTGTGTGGAGGATTTGGGAGTTTTGGTAGCAGAGGAGCTTATCCACTGGCATCGCCAGCGATGCGGCAAGAGTGAGGAGGCTCATGGGGTGATGAAGAATCTAGTGCTTAGAGAGGGGAATGGAAGAAGAAGATGAAGGCCATCCGCTATTGGATCATCAATATTGCCGCCAGGATAATAAGACATTCCAGGCAATTGATTATTCAACTGAGGAAAGGACACCCCAGTTTTGCTCTCATAAAAAATGCAAGATTAAGGATTATGGAACTGGGAGGTGTACTTACAGGCTAGATGATAAAGAGAAGAAAAATTTGAACTAAGAGATTTTGGAGTGAAAAAAAATTATATGGTGGATTTAGGTATATTACTTCGGCTTGTGTTCGACTCCTGCGTGTGTTATTTTATTTTGCATAACTGGATTTGCTGAGACTTTCTAAAAAGAAAATTAAAAATATCGACAACATAGAAGGAAAATGTTTAGTAAAACATTAGATAGAAGAAAGTTTATAAAGACAGTATTAGCCGGGGGTTCCCATCCTTGCCCTTGATTGGGATTCATTTCCAAAGGGAAAAAACAGGATTTATGGTGAGACTGAATTCGATGCAGTAATCATCGGTTCAGGCCTCAGAGGATTGAGCTGTGCCGCAGCCTTTGCCCGCAAGGGATTCAAACCCCTGGTGTTAGAGCAGCATTATGTTCCAGGTGGTTATGCTTCGAGGTTTAAAAGACCAGGTGGCTTTGTCTTCGACGTTTCTCTTCATTCGACCACGGTCGGAGAAAGAGGCGATCTCATCCCTGGTTTTCCTGAAATCAAAGAGGTGGAGTTCATGCCTCATCCTATCTTTACCGAGATATCTTCCCTGATTATGACATCCGAGTGCCCCAGAGAAATCTGAAAAAGTATATCGAAACACTGACTGGCTATTTCCCTGACGAAAAGCATGGGATCCAAGGAATCTTCGATGATATGAAAGGCTTATCCCAGGATATCAACAAATATCAGGCTGCTGAAGGGCAGGCCGATATGACTACTTTCCCAAAAGAATTCCCCTATCTATTCAAAAGCTTTAACAAGACCTGGGGAGCTGTAGTGGATATACAAATCAGGAATCCTAAACTCAAGGCCATCATTTCCTCTCTTTGGGGTTACTATGGACTTCCCCCCTCCAAGCTATCCAGCTTCTATTATGCACTTCCAACAATATGGTACCTCACGCACGGAGGATATTATCCTCGGGGCACTTCTCAAAAAATCAGCAGTACTTTTGTCAAATTTATCGAAGATAGAAGAGGTCAAGTAAAACTCAAGACGCGGGTGGAAAAGATTCTGGTCAAAGACCATACGGCCTATGGAGTCAAAACTGCGGATGGGACAAAGTATAAAGGCAAAGTTGTTATTTCCAACGCCAATGCCTTTGATACTTTCCTTACAATGATGGATGAAAGGAATTATCTGAAAGATTATCTGGCTAAGTTTGATAGATACAGCGTCAGTCTTTCCAGTTTTCAGGTCTTTCTTGGGCTGAAAAAAGATTTGGTCGGTGAGTTAGGGATAAAGGACAGCGAGATTTTTTATTTTCCTGGATACGATAATGATGCTGTTTATAAGGTTTTTCTCGAGGCTGATGTGGAAAACTCAGGCTATGGGATAATGTTGTATGATAATATCTACAAGGGCTACTCTCCTGAAGGGAAAAATACCGTCAATATCCTAGTTATGCAAGGCTATAACCACTGGGAAAAGTTTGAAAAAGACTACTGGCAGGGAAACAAGAAAAAGTATCGGGCAGAAAAAGAACGTATGGCCGATGTCCTAATCAAAACAGCAGAAAAGACTGTCCTGCCTGGGTTATCAGAGGCTATAGAGGTCAAGGAGATCGGAACACCATTGACCAATGTGCGCTACACACGGAATTACCGAGGCGCTATTTATGGATGGGACCAAACTATGAACAACACAGGTCCGAATCGTGTTCCTCATCATACACCAATCAAGAATCTGTATCTTTCTGGAGCCTGGACCAAGCCTGGCCATGGATATGGAGGGGTTATCGCTAGTGGACTTGAATGCTTCGCTGAAATCATGAAAAAGTGGTAGAAGGAAGAATCCCAAAATCCATGATATTGGGCATAAGCTCCAAATAATCTTTAAAATTCCTAAAACCGCCATTGTGTTACCTCGGCAAAAGGTACAAAGTTACTTGGCATATTGATCAATAGAAAATTAAACTAGTCAGAAATCTTTTATAATATTAGGGTTTTTTGCTTCTTTTCCACTCCTAATCAAAATTTGGGAGACGAAGTCGTTTTACCTCCGATGAATAAGGGGGGAAGCGGATCAGCCGGAAAAGGATAGCAGACATTAGTATAAATTGGAATTCCATAGCCATACATCTGCCAGTTAGAAGGGACTTAAATTTCTGGCCAAGCCCTATCATCATAGTCTGGTATATAAAAATCCAAAATATTTTGACTTTTAGCTGAATTCATTCTTCCGCCAGGGAAAACAGGAGACTTTAAGGCAATTGTCAATAAAAGATTCGAGCCGATAGAGGTCTATATTGGAGGATAAGATAATAACTGTTATTACAGGAATGCTTGTTATATAATATCCCTGGGTTGAAGTGAGGAAGCAGAAGCCTTGAAAATTTGCACCTTTAACGTTAATTCCATCAGGGCCAGAAAGGATCTTATCTTTTCATGGCTGGAGCATCGTCATCATGATATAGAAATTCTCCTTTTTCAGGAATTAAAGTCAGTTTCTGAAAATTTTCCCTATCAAGACTTTGAAAATTATGGCTACAACTGTCAGGTTTCGGGCCAAAAAGGATATAATGGAGTGGCCATCTGTTCAAAACTCCCTCAGAAGAGAATTCTCCAAGACTATATCAGCCAGCATTTGGATGAACAAAAAAGAGTAATTGTTTCAGAAATTAAAAGAATTACATTGATTAATATCTATGCCCCTCGCGGTGGTCTACGAGATACTCCTCATTTTAATTACAAGCTTGATTGGTATGACAAATTTCTCACTTTTCTCCACCAAAATTTTTCACCTCAGACTTATCTTATAATAGCTGGTGATTTTAATGTAGCTAGAGAAGATATTGATGTCTGGGATTCTGATATTTTAAAGGACAGTATAGGAACCATGCCCGAGGAAAGACAGGCTTTCACTAAACTTCTTACATGGGGTTTATTCGATTGTTACCGCTACCTTTATCCTCAACAACAACAATTTACCTGGTGGGATTACATAGGAGGCGCTATCTGGCAGGATAAGGGCATGAGAATTGACTATATCGTCTGTACTAAACCTCTCCTGGAGAAATTGGATAAAGTTGAAGTCGATCTGTGGCCGCGGCGGCGGAGAACACCAACTCCCTCAGATCACGCTCCCTCGATAGCCACTTTCAACTTAAATCTTAAGTGAGAGAACGATTTTCTAGCTTTAAAACCATTAAAGAGCAACATGAAAAATTCATCAGAGAAAGAACCTAAGCCACAACCTCTTCTGTCCATAGTTAATGCCCTTTGCTATTTCATCATCCAACGTCTCAACCGCTTTGTAATAAGAATCGAGATTAATGTCCACACTGCCAATGCTCACCTCAACAACACAGGACGCCTAGAACAATTTATGAGCCCAACCAGAAGGGCTTTCTGCTGGCAGCCTGCTAAACCAGGCAAAACTAGTTTCAGACTTTTTGCCATAGAAGAAAAAAAGTGAGGGCTGTGGTCGATACTCAACTCCAAATGAAAGCCTTTGAGGCTGCTTTAGAAAAAAACCTCCTTCCTTGGTTGAAGAATGTTCGTTTAATTAAAAAGAACGTCAGACTAGGAGTTTCCGTCCTTGACTAATTATTATAAAAAAATGGGGAACCTCAAGAGATTTTACCAGAGACAGAAAAAGTATCACTAAAAACATTTGAATTTTCGGCTGGATTACAATATTAATATAGGACAGTTATGAAAAAAGCAGCTATTTTATGCTTAACTTTATTTTTTACACTAATATCAGCCGCCTATCTCCCTGCAGATTCATTCAAACTAATCACTGGCCTCAATCTTCTTAAATACTCCAATCTGGCCGAAGAGAATTTCCAGTGGCGCTATAAACCTGGCTTTTGCGTCGGAGCCGGGTTTGAATTTGACCTTAGAGAAGAGGAAAATTTAGCTATTGAAGTCGACGCCTTGCTTCTCCAAAAACAAGGCAGCAAAGTTTCTACAGAGAACAGCAATGTTCGTTTTGTCTACCACCTTAATAGCCTATGTTTTCCGGCCATGGTCAGATTTAAGGCTAAAGAGCAATGGCCATTTTATTTTCTGGGAGGAGGCCAGCTCTCTTACATTCTTTCTCATAAAGTTGATCTAAAAAGCGGCAGCAAGATTAATCAAGTGGATTTAAAGGAATCAACTAAAAATTTCGGTTGGGCCCTCAGCTTAGGTGCAGGTTTTGAGATGAAAATCAGCAAATACCAGAAATTATTTATGGAAATTAGGTATAACCTCAGCTGGCTGAACCTTCTAAAATTTCCAGAGCCGGATGAAAAAGTCACCAACAACAGTTTGCTTTTTACATTAGGCATCAAAAATTATTGAGTTCTGAGTTATGAGTTCTCAGCTTGTGAAAAAATTTATGAGTTTATTAATCATCATAGTTGCCTCATCTTACCTCTGGGCTGACTTTAAGATTATGACTGGAGTCGATTTATCAAAATATCAGGTCAAGCCTAAAGCAGATAATATTCACTGGCAATATAAATTTGGCTTTTTGGGGGGAATTGGTTTGGGAAAAAATATCACCGATAAAATGTTGCTGGAACTAAATATTATTTTCTGCCAAAAAGGAACTACAGCCAGGCAAAACTTAGGCGAACTAAGGGAAGTAAATTGGAAATATAGATTAAATGTTGTCAGCCTACCTTTGCTGTTGAGAAATAAACTTAAGGAAGGTTCCTCTCCATACTTGGTGGGCGGTCTGGAACTGTCTTCAATCCTTTCTCATTCGGAAAAATTTTCTGATCAGGAGCCTGTCGATATTAAAGAAAATACAGCCACTTTTGATCTGGCTTTAACCCTGGGGGGTGGCTATGAGATTCAACTCCAGGAAGACCTTTTCTTTTTTATCGAAGCCAGATACAGCCATGGCCTTAAAAATATAATTATTTCTCCTTTACCCGAACAAATCTGGAAGACCCAAGCATTCTTGATTTTAATCGGTGTCAGATCTTAGGTCCAAATATTCAATGTACAATTTTGATAAATTATCATCCTATTTTTTATCATAGAGCTCCTAATTCACTTTAGTTATAGAAAAAATTTACTTTTTAATTGGATAACCATTTTGTCTTTATTATTGGCCTTTTCAGGCGACCTTTGGCAGGCAGCCCGCCTTTCTTTCTTTACAAAACACTAATTATACAGCTAGAATGGCTCGGCTGTTTTTTCAGCTTATAATCAGAATTAATTGTCTTCATCATCGTGTTAAACTAAAGAGTTATAAGCTTGGAAAAGAGGCTAACCATCCAATCCCAGCTAAACGCATTATGCTGAGCTTTGATGATGTTTTTGAAGACAATTATATATATCCAAGCCTTTCCTGCTCTGGTTAAATACTCATTTAAAGCATTTCTTTCGGTGATTAGTGCCTTTATCGATAGCCAGAAACCATTTCCCTGGATAAATCCATCTAAGACTTGGAAAAATCATAGCACAATTCCTGGGCGACTTCTCAACAGACGACAATTAAAGGAGATGAACCAAAAGGGCATAACCATTTTTATCCGTTCGCCTGAACTATATGGTCTCTATGCTGGCTGACTTTCCCCAAGGGCGAAAAGTAATTGATGTTGGGTGTAGTACAGGAGAAATGCTTGAGGTTTTAGACAAATATAAATTTAAGGCCTTCGGTTTAGATTTTTCCTTCAAAATTCTTGAAGCAATAGCTAAGAGTGAGTTAGGTCACCACTGGCCTTTAATAACCTTTTCTTTCACTTTTCCCCAGTTCCTTGGCTTCTTAACCGACTATGCCCGCACTTTTGCGTCAACAAAGGCCTGAAAATGGAGAAGCTGTCCAGAAGCAAGCTTGTTTTCCTGGGCAGAAGGCACATCGGTAAGTATCAAAAATTATAATAACTTCATTCCTCAACCCATTGGCCTTTGTGCAGTATAGCTTTAGGGAAAAACCTGAAATATTCTTACAGGATTGGTTTCACCCTCATGGAAAGCTTAAACCTAAAATTTAGCCCTCTTTGCAGCCAGATTTACGAAACCTGATCCTAATACATTAGTTCTTGATTTTCTTCAATCCCAGCTCTTTGAGCTGCCTGCCTTCTACTTCTGCCGGTGATTCTGTTAATAGGCACAAAGCACTAGTAGTTTTGGGGAAAGGAATGACATCTCTTATCGATTGTTCCCCAGCTAAAATCATAACAATTCGATCAAAGCCCAAGGCAATACCCCCATGGGGAGGGACTCCATAAGAGAGAGCTTTAAGAAAAAAGCCAAATTTGTCTTCAGCCTGTTTCGGCTTCAAACCTAAAATTTGAAAGATTTTCTTTTGAAGATTCAAATCATTGATACGCAGAGAGCCCCCTCCTATTTCTACTCCATTCAGAACTAAATCATAAGCCTGGGCCCTGACTTGCTCCGGTTTAGTCCTTAATAAGGATAAATCCTCCTCATGAGGGGCTGTAAAGGGATGGTGCATAGCCACCAATCGACCTTCTTCCTTACTCCACTCAAATAAAGGAAACTCAGTGATCCAAGCTAATTTAAATGACTTGTCTTTTTCTAAAGTCTTAGCTGATAATTCCAGCCTCAGTTGGCCCAAGAGACGGCTGACCGCCTCCTTCTCTCCAGCTGCCAGCAGGACTAAATCTGAAGATTCTGCTTCAAAGGTTTGCCATATTTTATTTAAATACTTATCAGACACCTTAAGGGAGGACTTAAAACCATCTGTCTTTTTTACCCAAATAATTCCCTGGACCCCCTGGCTCTGTACCTGCTTACTTATCTTTTCCAGTTGGCTTCGGGAGTAACCACTTCCGCCTTTGATGAGCAGACCTTTGACCGCTCCGCCTTTAGCCCCAGCCTGACGCAAAAACACGGAATCAGAACGAACAGCCAGAGTTGTTAAATCTTCAACTTTGGAGGCTAGCCTTAAATCAGGTTTATCGGTGCCGTAGTTTGTCAATGACTCTTGGTAAGATAACCGGGGAAAGGGACGTTCGAGCCTGACCCCGATTAAATTAAATATTTCAGCCATCATCCCTTCTACTAGCTCAAAAATATCCTCTTGTTTGATAAAACTCATCTCTAAATCAATCTGGGTAAACTCTGGCTGTCGATCAGCTCGCAGATCTTCGTCGCGAAAACAGCGGACAATTTGGAAATAGCGGTCAAAGCCAGCTATCATTAAAATCTGTTTGAAAAGTTGAGGTGACTGGGGCAGGGCATAAAAGCGGCCTTTGTAAATACGGCTTGGCACTAAATAATCCCTGGCTCCTTCAGGCGTAGATTTGGTCAGAAAAGGAGTTTCAATCTCTAGAAAGCCCATTCTATCCAGGAAGTTACGGACCGTAAGAGCAGCTTGGTGTCTGAGTTTTAGGTTATTCTGGAGGGAAGGCCGCCGCATATCCAGGTACCTGTATTGGAAGCGCAGCTCTTCTGAAGCCTGGGGAGGATCAGCGATGACAAAAGGTGGCACCTGGGCTGAGCTTAAAACCTCCAGCTCCTGAGCTTCAACTTCTACCTCTCCAGTTAGAAGCTGAGGGCGGTGTGCTTTATCTTGGCGAGCTTGAACCTTCCCTTTGACAGCCAGGACGCTTTCCATTTTTATTTTCTTGGCCTTAGTTAAAAGTTGTTTATTGTCAGAGAGAACGACAACCTGGACTAATCCCTCTCTATCTCTTAAATCTATAAAAATTAACTTTCCCAGGTCTCTCACCCGCTGGGCCCAGCCAAAAAGAGATACTGTCTGTCCAATATGCTTAACTCGCAGTTGCCCACAGTAGATCCTCTGCTTCCAATCAGTCGTTATTTTGACCGCCATCTTTTTTCCTTCTGTGCCTTTATTAGAATATTCTTATTTTTTAGCCTGAAGAAGAGGGAAGATGTCGTCCAGGCTTACTTCCTGCTGAAGACCTGAAGACATATCTTTCAGCTGGAATTTCTGCTTGCGGACTTCATCTTCTCCAGCAATCAGAACCCACCTTGCCTGCAATTTATTTGCCCGAGCTAGCTGGCTTTTCAGGCTGCGTTCTTTATATTCTATCAGACACCCCACTCCCTGTTGACGCAACTTGCGGACAGCTATCATGGCCTGTTTTCTAGCCTCCTCCCCTAGATAGGCTACATAAAGGAACTCTTCTGTCTTTTTAGTAAAAGGAACAAGAGAAATCAACCTCTCCATGCCTACAGCAAAACCAATGCCGCACATATCAGGACCGCCAAAGTCATGCATCATATCATCATATCTGCCGCCGCCAAGAATGGCGTCTTGGGCTCCAAGGCGGGAAGAGATAATCTCAAAAGTTGTTTTCGTATAATAATCTATGCCTCTAACCAAACGAGGCTCAACTCTATACTTTAGGCCATACAGATCAAGATAAGAGCGAAACCGCTGAAAATGCTGGCTACAATCAGAGCAAAGATAATCGGTGATGAAAGGAAAACGGGCAGAGACTTCTCGACAGGACTCAACTTTACAGTCAAAAATTCTTAAGGGATTAGTCACTATTTTCCTTTGACAGTCAGGACAAAGAAGGTCGCGAGCAGCTTCTGCTTGCTCTCTTAACTTTTTAAGATAGAGTGGCCGACACCGCCTACACCCAACAGAATTGATTAAAATCTCAATCTCAGAGATTTGAAGTCGATGGAGAAGAAAATCAGCCATTTCTACGATTTCAGCATCAACGGCTGCATCTTGTTCACCAAAGATTTCAATATCCATCTGATGAAACTGTCGATAGCGGCCTTTCTGGGGCTTATCATAACGGAACATGGGTCCTATATAATAAAAGCGAAGTGCCTGGGGTTTAAGGTAGAGCCGCTTTTCTATTATAGCTCGGACTACAGAGGGAGTATATTCAGGCCGTAAGGTTAAAGAGCGTCCTCCTTTATCTTTAAAAGTATACATTTCTTTAATCACTATATCTGAACTCTGACCTGTCCCCTTCTCAAAAAGCTCAGTAGCTTCGAAAATGGGAGTACGGATTTCTCTATAGCCATAAAGCTCAAAAATGCACTTGGCCTCAGCTTCTACAAACTGCCACTTTCTGGCCTCTTGAGGCAGGATATCTTTAGTGCCTTTTATGGCCGCAATCCGCTTTTTATTTTTCATTTCTCAGCGAATACTCCTATCTTTCGGAATTTTTGATACCTTGCTGCTAATCTTTCTTTTGCAGTTTTCATCTCTAATCTTTTAAGAGTCGAATTGAGCTGTTTATCGACATTTTTGAAAGTCTGGAGAGGATCAATATGAGCCCCACCAGGAGGTTCAGGGATGATTTTATCAACTATCCCCAAGGCCAACAAATCCTGAGCCCTAATCTTCAGATTCTCAGCTGCCTGAGCTACAGCTGATTGATCTTTCCAGAGAATGGCCGCGCAGCCTTCTGGAGAAATAACTGAGTAGAAAGAGTATTCAAGCATCATAATAACATCACCCACACCTATGGCTAAAGCACCGCCACTGCCTCCCTCGCCGATGACAATATTAACAACAGGAGTATCAAGCTGGGAGATCACTTTAAGATTGTGAGCAATAGCTTCTGCTTGTCCTCTTTCTTCTGCCTGGATTCCTGGATAAGCTCCAGGGGTATCAATAAAAGTTACTACTGGACGCCCAAATTTTTCTGCCAATTTCATCACTCTCAAAGCCTTACGAAATCCCTCAGGGTTGGGCTGGCCAAAATTACGCTCTATTCTCTCTCTTGTGGTTCTGCCTTTCTGATGACCAATAAAAGCAACTGAGCGCCCTCGGTAGAAGCCAAAGCCAGCCACCACCGCCGGATCATCGCCTCCCTGGCGATCACCATGAAGTTCCATGAAGTCCTCGGTCAGATAATTAATATAATCCAAAGTATAAGGTCTTTGGGGGTGGCGGGCTATCTGGACAATATGTAAAGCTGTAAAAGAGGGCTTTATTGCTGCCCATTCCTTCTCAATTTCTTTCTTTATTTGAGTTATTTTTTCTTTATTAGATTTTTCAGGACTTTCCTCAATCTCTTTTAGCTGCTGACGGAGCTGAACTATTATTTTTTCCAACTGGTAAAAATCTTTGTCTGTTTTCATTTAATTAGAAAGATACCTTATTTTTTACCCGTTTATTCTATAGACTTGTCTGATTCAATGTCAAGCTGAGCTGGCAGGATTTAAAACATCATTCTCCCCAATTAGGCAGGACCTCGTCTCCTACACCTTACGTTTTCCGTCTTCCTGTCTGAACACGGCCCACTGAGGACAGCAGGCCCTACAGTTTCCCATTTTACGTTTTACTGTTTACGCTTCACGCTTCACTTTTCACTTGTTTTTCACCTTGCACATTGCATATTTTACTTTTTACTTTTTACTTTTCACTTTTCACGGTTCATTACCACCCGCAGCTTTTGAGAAGGAACTGAAAGACTGTTAAGATTCCCCTGATTGTCAGTGTCAATTATAATTTCTACCCCCCCTAATTTCATAATCAACTGGCAGGGATTATCTTCTTGGGGCTCTAAGGTAAACGATGTTTCCAGCTGAGGAATAATGTAAGCTGAAAGCTCAACTTTTTCCTGAAGAGAGCATCCTAATTTTTTGGTCAAAACGAGATAAGTAGAGAAAATAGGGTTAGGCAGAAGGAAGGCGTTTCTTTTAATTTTTACTTTGGTTTTCCTCTCCTGGCCAGCTACTTTGAGTACATTCTCCACCTCTCCCTCAGAGATATTACTGACAACTTCCTGCTCAGCTCCGCTGATAGACCCTTTGAAATAAAAATATTGGGCTATAAAATTGCTGTCCAACTTAAGAGTTAATTTTTCTATTTCCATAGTCGTCGGTTTATTCAGGCGACCTCTGACTGAAAGCAAATAATCTTCCCCAGTTTTCTCCCAGTTATATTCCTCATAGCCTACTTTCTCTTCCATAAAATAGATGGAGAGGACACCTCGTTCAACTTTGGGTTGAGCAAAGCTGACCCAAGCTAGGAAGAAAAAGATCATAAGGAGGAAAAGAATTAAAAATAAAATTATTTTCTTAATCATTCGACAACTCTCTTTTTTTAGTCAACGATGACGGCTGTACCATAAGCCAGTATTTCCGAGGCACTCTGGATAATCATAGAAGTGGAGAAACGGATATTGATAATGGCATTGGCTCCTAGCCGCTCTGCTTCTTCCACCATCCTGTCTAAAGCTTGTTCTCTAGATTCAGCCATCATTTTTGTATAATCGCTTATTTCTCCGCCGACTATCTGGCGCAGGAAAGCCATAATGTCCCGTCCCAAATGACGGGCTCGGATAGTATTGCCTTTAACTAACCCTAAATTTTTTTTAATCGTCTTGCCTGGGACAAAATCAGTATTAACCAAGATCATTTTTCTACCTCCTTATAGCGTTCCCTCCTTCTGATAAATATACGCTCTCTTATTATGGAAACCAACAGAATTACAATTCCTGCCAAAAAAACCAGTATACCCACTTTATCTTTTACCCGCATCTCAGCCTTGCTAGTCACAATCTGCCCCATTATTGCTCTTTCTCTAAGCATAGATAATTAACTCTATGTAATATTACTGTTTCAGATGGGATATTATTCATTTTTTTATCTTTTATTTTTCAGCCTCTGCCTGACTACTTCATAAAAAAAGATAGCTGCAGCGGCAGCTACATTGAGAGAGGATATCTTTCCCAAAAGAGGGATAGAGAGAATTTTGTCACACTTTTTCTTTATGAGAGGCCGCAACCCTTTTCCTTCGGAACCAAAGACCAGAGCTAAAGGCAGCCTATAATCAAATTCATACCAAAATTCAGAGCGGCCTCCTTCTGCCCCAACTAACCACAAGTCCTCCTTTTTCAAGGCATCCATAGCTCGCGCCAGGTTTTTCACTCTGGCTACTCTGACATGCTCCACCGCCCCGGCTGAAACTGCAGCTACAGCCTCAGTCAACCTTACTGATCCTCTCTCCGGCAGAATTACTCCATCTACACCTGCACCTTCGGCCGAGCGAAGAATAGCCCCTAAATTCTGGGGATCTTCAAGACCATCAAGGAGGACAAGAAATGGATTAGGGGAAGCAGCCAGCAACGAAGAAAAAGGCACATATGCTTTAGCTGCCACCAGGGCTACCACTCCTTGGTGCTCAGAACTCAATCTATCCAATTTCTGCTTGGGAACAAAAAAGAGAGGGATATTCTTGGTTTTAGCTGAGTGGATTATCTGGCTAATTTTTCTACTTTTTTTGTCGCGCTGAATGTAAATCTTATTAATTCTCTCAGATGATGACTTCAGCCCTTCCAAGAGCGGGTTAAGCCTGTATATTTTTCCGGAATTATCTTCCATTGCCGCTATACTTTTTTTTTTAATAATATATAACATATCAAACGATTAATGCCAACGAATCGCCAAGTTGATTGCTTTCTTTTTAATAACTGAAACGAATTTATTCTTTTGCAGATGATGAATTTGTTGACTTCATAAATTCTCTTTGTTATAAAATTTCTAGTCAAGTGCAATACGGTAAGGAAAAGTCAGGATGGAGGAAAACAGCCGCTTTCCAAAAGATAAGGCAAGCTCCCCTCTCTCAGCTTATATCAGACAGAGAACAATTTTTTGCTAGTAATATAATCTCTATTTATTTTTTTAGATCAAAGATGCCCACAGAAAAACGTCATTTAAAAGATCGTAGGGCCAGGCCTACTCCAGCTATAAGTCGCTATACTTTGCGGGGACGTCGGCAGCAAACCCGCCGCTGGCAAGAAAGGGATAATTATTATGTTGACCGCTATCAGACACACTATCTAATATTCATTGCTCTGATTATGGTCTTTTGCTTTTTAGATATCTATTTCAACTCTAAAATTCTTCGAGCCGGCGGTTATGAGCTCAACTTGTTCATGGCTGGCTTTATGAAAAAAAACTTCTTTTTAGCTCAGGTTTTTAAGCTTGCAATCACTTTTTTCTGCTCAGTTTTTCTTTTGATCCATAAAAACTTTAGGATTTTAGGTAAAATAAAAACTCACATTTTTATTTATGCCATTTTTTGTCTTTATTTTGTTTTGGTTGTATATGAGTCCTACGCCCTTCTTTTAATTTAAATTTCCCCTTTTAATAGACAACTTCCAATCAATTTGGCTGGATGTTGACAGATAAAAAAATGTTGAGTCTCAACCAGATTTTTTCAGGTTCGGGGAGCTCTTATCCAGTTGCCATTCCAGTTTACCAGATCCTTCTCAAAATCAGCCATAGTTGAGACCTTGAACAGGCCGGCTTCTCTGTTGTTGGGATCAAAGGTAAAGCCTTCCTCTTTTCCGTAGCGACCATAAGAAATTATGAGAAAATCGCCATCACTAACCATTTCTTGGTTAAAGCCGCTATAGTGAGCCACCGCCTTACCTGAATAAACAACTAAGGGATTACCCCAATGATCTTGGGCAGGACAAGTGGTCAAGTATTTCTCGGTCAGAGCTTTAACAAAAGCATTACCAGGCGTCAGGGGTCCGTCCTGGACTCCGGCTGCGGGAGCAACATCATTTTCTGCTATATATTCAAGGCAGGCTTTGGCAATGGTGTTGATATCTTGCATGGTCCCAATCTGTTTCCCATTCTGGATTTTCTGAATGACGTTGGGAGTGATCAGAGCGGCCAAAATGCCGATAATAGAAACCACAATTATCAATTCAAGAAGGGTAAATCCTCTTGTTATTTTCATCATTCTGCTCTCCTTTATTTCATTGCCTAACTCTAAATTTTCTAAAATTATAGCACATCATTAATTTTATATCACTTCCAGCCCGAAATAAGCAATTATCCCTAAAATTTTAGATTCGACGCTTCTTCTGGCTAAGGGGAAAGAAACTTAAAAAGCTAGCAGAAATATTCAAGTAGCTCAGCTACCCGCTGAGCACAGTTTTTGATAGGGCGGGGAAAATCCAGGCGCGAGCCTCCTTCAACTAAAGGAATAAATTTATCAAGTTCCAAGCCCGAAGCCCTGGCCGTTAAGGCCACCCGAAGAGGGTGATAAAGTTCTCTACCTTTGGCTCCAGTCTCGTCCCTTATCTCTCTGGTTATAGCTACAAACCGCTCATAATCAAATCGGCCGTATTTAGATATTTTCCGGGCAAAAATGCGGATAACTTTTAAAGCTCCTTTGGCTTTCAGGATAGCTAAAGCCTCTTCATTAAGGCTGTTCGCTGAAAATTCAAAAAAAAGACCAAATTCCCGGGGAAGATCAGCTAAGCAGTTAACTCCTTCCACCAGACAGTCCACCGCTTTGGCCAGCCATTGCCAATGAGCTGTAGTCATGGCCTCAGGCAAAAGTTTTGCTTGCTTTAAAAACGGATAGGCATGGCGGGCTTTTTCTTGAGGACTAAGCCGTTTTAGATGCTGGCGGTTAAGCCAGTAGAGTTTATTATAATCGAAGATAGCCGAGGAACGGCTGACCCTTGTCAAATCAAAAAGGGTCACTATCTCTTCTCTACTCAAAACTTCTTGACCCTCTGGAGGAGCCCAACCAAGAAGGGCTAAATAATTAAAAAGAGCTGAGGCTAAAATTCCCTGCCTTTTAAATTCAGCTACAGCCGTGGCTCCATGCCGCTTACTCAAGCGAGCCCCATCTTTACCCATTACCAAAGATAGGTGAGCAAACTTAGGTGGAGCCAAGCCCAAAGCTTGATAGACAAGAAGCTGTCGTGGAGTATTAGAGATATGATCTTCGCCCCTAATCACATGGCTTATCTTCATCAAAGCATCGTCAATAACCACAGCATAATTGTAGGCTGGTAGCCCGCTGGAACGAACGAGGATAGGATCGCCAATGAGCTTTAAATCAAAGTTAAGCTGACCTCTTACCAAATCGCGGTAACTAACAGTCCCCTTAGGAGGTGTTTTCAAGCGGATGGCTGCTTTCTCTCCAGAGGCCACTCTCTGTTCAGCTTCTTGTCTGGGAATATGGCGACAACGGCCGCTGTAAATAGGGATGCGGCCTGCAGCCAGATCCTCTTTTCTTTCCTTTTCCAGTTGTTGGGGGCTACAAAAGCAATAATAGGCTTTTTCTTCCTGTAAGAGGCGTTGGGTATAATCATTATAAATAGGCAATCGTAGTGATTGGCGATAAGGGCCATACGGGCCGCCAATATCCGGCCCCTCATCCCAGTTCAGTCCTAGCCATTGAAGCTCTTCCTTGAGCATAGTTTCGTATTTTTGGGCTGATCTGGCTACATCTGTATCTTCAATTCTAAGGATAAACACTCCGTTATGCTGGCGGGCAAACAACCAGTTAAAAAGTGCTGTCCGGGCATTGCCCACATGAAGAAAGCCTGTGGGACTGGGAGCAAAGCGAACTCTAATCTCAGCCATGAGTCCTCATCTTAATCTTGAAGGCCAAAGGAGTCAAGCTGAAGTCGAGCTAGCAAAAAACATTCTCCTGCAACCTTTTACCAGGTAACTGCGTATATAAAGGTGAGAGACATAATAAATGAAAAAGGAGAAAACAATGAATCTTATAGCTAAATTAGCCATCTTCCTCGTAGCTGTCCTCCTCACTTTTTTGGCTTTCAATTTGATTGCCTCTTCAGGGGCGGTTGACATGTTGAAAGTAGGCAAGAAGGCTGGTTACGAAATTATTGCCAATGTCTTGGCTAACTCAGATACAGCTTCTCATTCCTCCCTCAAAGCCAAAGGATGATATTAGGAACCAGAGTAATGATGAATACTGTTATAAGCAAGCTTTGGAATTGGTTGATAATCGACTTTGAGAGCTTATTGCTCACTATTTCCAGAGGCAAATTAAGCCTTCTTCAGCCAATTGCGGCCAGTTAAAAGGCTGCAGTTTTTTCCCAAAAGAGAAACTGCAGCCTTTTTTTTATGCCTTCCCGGAGAAAGCCTTTCGGCTTCAATCAACTATTTTCCCCTTCTATTTTCACCAAGGCCAATGCCCAACAAGCGATAGCCTTCCCCCGCCCGATTTCCCCTAATCCTTCGTAAGTTTTGGCTTTGATGGACAAATTCTCCTCTGTCAATTTTAAGATTGGGCAAAGAGACTCCTTCATCTTAGGGATAAAAGGAGCTAACTTAGGTTTTTCAGCTATAATAACAGTGTCTATATTCATTATAGTGACTTTTTTTGTCTCAAGCTTAACCATAGTTTCTTTCAACAAATCAAGACTGCTTCTATCCTTATACTGAGGATCACTATCAGGAAACAGCCGGCCGATATCCTCCTCTCCACAAGTTCCCAACAAACTATCTATGATAGCATGAATTAAACAGTCACCATCAGAATGTCCTGCCAGCCCTTGAGGAAAAGGAATGTCCACTCCTCCCAAAAAAAGTTTTCTCCCCTGTTGAAGACGATGAACATCAAAACCTAAGCCAGTTTTATAGCCCACTTAATACCTCTGCCAGTTTAAGATCTTGAGGGGTAGTTATCTTGATATTCCGCCAGTCGCCCTTAACTATAGCCACCTTTTTCCCCATTCTTTCCACTAAAGCGGCTTCGTCTGTAGCATAATACCCTTCCTCCTGGGCCTGCCTTAATGCTTCCTCTAACACAGAATAAAAAAAGCCTTGGGGAGTTTGGACTCTGACTAACGGCTCTCTATCCAGAGTAAACCCTACTTGCCCCCTATCCACAACCTTTACTGTCTCTTCTATGGGCAGAGCGGGTACAGCCGCCTGCCACTTGAAGGTGGCTTCAATAACTCGGCTGATAAGGGAAGGGGTGACCAATGGTCTAACGCCATCATGAATAAGGATGACAGCGGAAGCTTGCGAATCAATACTATTTAAACCTGCCCAGACAGAATCCTGCCGTTTCGGCCCTCCCTTAACTACGGCTTTCAATTTCTGAAAGCGGCCAACATATCTTCTTATGTCTGCCTCATCTCTGACCACTAGGATTATGCCATCCACCTGGGGATGGATGTCAAAGATCTCCAGCGACCAATCGACCACTGCTCTCCCTTTGAGGGGAACGAATTGTTTTGCTCTGCCAAAACGACTGCCCTCTCCAGCAGCAACAATTATAGCTTCCACCTTTTTCATTGATTTTCTTCGTTATACCGGCCGAATATCATTTTGCCCACCGTAGTCTGAAGAACGGAGGTCACGGTTATATCCACCGTCTGCCCTATCATCTTTCTTGAATTATCGACGACGACCATGGTCCCATCATCTAAATAAGCCACTCCCTGATCCTTTTCTTTGCCTTCTTTAAGAATAAAAACTTTAATCGTTTCACCGGGCAACACAACAGGCTTTAAAGCATTAGCCAATTCATTGATGTTAAGGACCGGTATTCCCTGTAATTGAGCCACTTTATTGAGATTAAAATCATTGGTTATTATTTTAGCATCAAGATGCTTGGCCAGCTCAATAAGTTTGGAATCCACATCCTTGATCTCGGGAAAATCCATCTCAGAAATGACGACTGAAACCTGCGAAGATTTTTGAAGACGATCGAGAACATCTAGGCCTCGCCTCCCTCTCTGACGCTTAATGCTGTCAGCAGAATCAGCCACCAACTGGAGTTCCTTGAGGATAAACTGGGGCACAACCAGCTGTCCTTCAATAAAAGCCGTATCACAAATATCAGCAATGCGTCCGTCGATAATAACACTGGTATCCAGGATCTTATAACTTCTACCTGTATTTTTCTCCTGGAAAAAACTGAAAAGATGAGCAGGGTCTAACCATTCATATTTCTGGGTGCCAACTAAAAATCCAATATAGGGCATGATAATCAAGAAAAAGATGCGGATAAAATGAGTAGTGGCATTATCTTGAGCAATGCTCTTATAAATAGCTCCTAGGCCCCATCCTAAAAGAACCCCGGCAAAGGTCCCCAAAGTGGAGCTCCAGATAATTTTAAACTGACTTTTCCTAATCCTCGTTTCAAGATATGTAATAACAACGCTTAATAAAAAACCAACAATAGCTCCTTGGTAGCGGACTAAGCCAAAAGGGGGGAAAAAATAGCCAGCTAAAGTAATGGAAGCAATGACTAAAAAACGAAAAACAAAAATACCCATAATTTATAGCCTTTATAATATATTTAAAATAAAATATTAACCGCCTCTCTTAAATTTTTAACCGGTAATAACTGGAGATCAGGAAGCCGGCCAGCCTCAAGGCCAACCTGATTACCTTCAGGCAGAATAACTCTTTTAAAACCAAGAGAATCCGCTTCTTTTATTCTGGCCAATGGCTGACTGACTGAACGAATCTCCCCACTCAGACCCACTTCTCCGAATAAAGCTACATCAGCCGCCACCGCTTTATTTTTCAAGCAGGAAACAACGGCCATAACCACCCCTAAATCTGCAGCCGGCTCGTCGAGAGAAAGCCCGCCAGCCACATTAAGATAAATATCTTGACCAGCAAAACTAAAGCCAAGTTTCCTCTCGACAATGGCCAGGAGCATTGAGCTTCGGAAATGATCAAGACCAATAGTCATCCGTCTCGGATTGCCTACAAACAGGGTAGAAGAAACTAGAGCCTGGATTTCTGCCAGAAAAGGCCTTGATCCTTTGATAGTACAGACAACCACGCTACCAGCTGCCTGGCTGGGCCTTTCTTTCAAGAAAAAAGCAGAAGGATTGGCAATAGCCTTCAACCCTTCACTTCCCATTTCAAAAATAGCCAATTCTGAAACAGGACCAAACCTGTTTTTCAGTGCTCTGAGTACCCGGTGGCTATGATCCCTTTCTCCTTCAAAATAAAGGACCACATCAACCATATGTTCCAATGATTTGGGACCAGCTAAAGAGCCCTCTTTAGTTATGTGGCCAATAAGAAAAGATGAAACCTCATTTCTTTTAGCTAAACGGAAGACTTGATTGGCTACTTCTCTCACCTGACTTATAGTCCCTGGACTTGACGATAATTTAGAGGAAAAAACAGTCTGAATGGAATCCAGAATAAAAATATGGGGAGACAATTGCTCTGCTTGGCCCATAATCCTCTCAATATTTGTCTCAGCCAAGAGATAGAGATGACCATTCTTTAGTCCCAGGCGGTTACCTCGCATTTTTATCTGTTCTAAAGACTCCTCACCTGACACATAGAGCACTTTCTCCCCCTGCCTAGCCAAGTCACGGCTAACTTGAAGGAGGAGAGTAGATTTACCAATACCAGGCTCTCCTCCGATCAAAACCAGCGATCCTAAGACTACACCTCCCCCTAGCACTCGGTCTAACTCTTCTATTTTTGTTTTAATCCTTACCTTTGGCGTTTCCTTAATATCCTCAAAAAGAAGAGGTTCGCTAGGAGGGAATGAATAAGTAGCTTCTACTGCCTCTTCGACTTCTTCAATTAAGGTATTCCATTGGCCACAATTGGGACATCTTCCCAGCCACTTAGGTGATTGGAAGCCGCAATTCTGACAGATAAAAATGCTTTTAATTTTCATCTAAGACCTAATCCTAAACCGAAAAAAACCTCCCTCTGGGGAACCAGAGAAAAATCATCTATCCCCACCAGTAGATAAATATATTTTGTCACTGAATATTGAGTCCATATCCTGAAATGAGGACGGGGTTGGCGGTTAAAATCATATCCTTCCAGACTAAACCTTAATCTATCTTGTAAGAGATAATAATCAAAACCAAAGCCTGCTTTAGATTCTATAATCCCCACTCGGGGTGAAAACGACTGCCAGCGCCAGCCAGCTTGCAAAGAATAGCGGAAGCGGTCAACCCAAGGATCGCGCACAATTTGGCTCAATAGGAATTTATCGGAGCTCGCCCACACCCTAAAGCTCAGAATTGTTTTTAGCAACCGGCTCTGACCATAGTAAGCAGTTCTTATCCCCCCCGAAAAATGAGTCTTAGACCAAGGCTCCACCAGCCCCTGAACTTTAGAAACGGCAGCTTGAGTCTTATCATAAAGATCAGGATTATTGAGCAGTTTGCCCACACTTCCCTGGCCGCGGTTAATTTTATCCAAAGATTCATTCAATTGTTTTAAGGATTCCTCTGTGTGGTCGATCAAATCCTTAATCCTTTCAAGATCAACTCTAATCATCTCTTTGTTATCTTCAACCGTATTTTTTACAAGGGAGACCAATTCGTCCAAGTTTTCAGAAACCTCATCTACTCTCTGCTCAAATTTCTGAAACGCCCGAGATGAAGCTTGCAAACTCTGGTTAATATCTTCTTTGTTAGTAGCCACAATCTGTCTCAGATCATCAGCCAGAAGAGCTAAATTACGTACGGTTTCTCTAAAATTAAGCCTGGCTTCTTTCCCACCGATTAGGCCCCTCACTTCTTCTCCGACAGCTTTTACCTCCTCACCAATAGATAGCATGAGAGATCCTATCTGGTCAAAGCTCACAGACGGCAGACCATCAATGGTTGCCCCTGGTCGGTAATATTGAATAGTCTTGGCCGGAATTATCTCAATATATTTTTCTCCTAACAGGCCTAAAGCAGCTAAGGTGGCTTTCGAACCTAAAGGAATTTTTACGGCTGGATCTAAGCTCATTAGCACCTGAGCTTGATTGTCCACTAATTGAATATCTTTAACATAACCAGCCTTAACTCCAGCAATTCTAACCACTGCTCTTTTTTCCAAGCCAGCGGCCGAAGTAAATCTTACATACAAATCGTAACCCTGCTTTTTAAATAACACGCTTAAGTCACCAACAATAAAAATAAAAATAGCCAAAATAAACATAGCCCCTGCTAAAAAAAGGCCAATTTTAAATTCTCTTTTCATCTGTTATCCTTATCTTCAACACAGCTCTCTTTTTCTATCATATTTTACCAGTTTTCAATAGGGCCTTCAGCTTCCCCATGAATAAATTGTCTAACCACTGGATTTTTTGTTCGCTTAATCTCCTCAGGTGTTCCGATTTCAATTATTTTCCCTTGATAGAGCATTGCTATTCTATCAGCTACTTTATAAGCACTGATCATATCATGAGTAATTACTACAGAAGTCACCTGCAATTTCTTTTTCATAACGTTGATCAGTTCATTAATAGCATCAGCTCGAATGGGGTCAATCCCGGTGGAAGGCTCATCATAAAGAATAATTTCAGGATTATAGGCAATAGCCCTGGCCAGTCCCACTCTTTTTTTCATACCTCCACTCAGTTCATATGGCATCAGGTTTTCTACTCCTTGGAGTCCTACCTTAGCTAAGCTTGCTTTGACTATCTGCTCTATTTTTTGGGAGGAATAATTAGTATATCTGGTTAAACCAAAGGCAATATTCTGAGCTACAGTCATTGAATCAAACAAAGCCCCTCCTTGGAAGAGAAGGCCGAATTTCCGGGTAATTTGACGCAACTCGTTCTCCTTTAAATGGGTAACCTCCACCCCATCCACATAAATTTCCCCTTTATCTGGTTTAAGAAGACCGATAAGATGCTTAATCAAGACACTTTTGCCCGATCCGCTCTGACCGATTATAACCATAGTTTCTCCCCTCTTAATTTCCAGATTGACACCTTGTAATACTTTGGTAGAACCAAAAGACTTATGGAGGTCAATTATCTTTATCATCACTTTAAAGTTGCTGGCAGGACTTTGCTCAAGAAAAAGTTAACAATCAAAATACTTATACTAGCAATGACTACTGTCCGGGTCGTAGACCGGCCTACTCCTTCAGCTCCTCCTTCTGCTCTTAGCCCTTGCCAACAGCCAATCAAAGCAATAACAATCCCAAAAAAGGCAGCTTTAATCAAGCCACTGACCACGTCCCATAATTCAAGATAGAGGAGAGTGTTGTTGAGGTAAATGACTCTGTTAACGCCCATAAGGATAACATTGTAAACGTAGCCAGCTGCAATGCCTATTATATCTCCATAAAGAGTCAAACAAGGCAACATGAGGAAACATGCTAGGAGACGGGGAACCACCAAATAGCGATTAGGATCGGCCCCCAAAGAAAAAAGAGCATCAATTTGCTCGGTGATCTTCATTGTTCCTATCTCAGCAGCCATGGCCGAGCCCACTCGCCCTGTAACCATAAGTCCGACCAGGATAGGGATTAATTCCTTAGAAAGGCCCAAAGAGATGATAGGCCCGCCGTATGCTTCCGACCCAGGACCAATATAGCGGTGAAAGCCGACGTACGTCTGGAGGCCAAAAACCAGCCCTCCAAAAGCGGCCGTTAAAGAGACAACCGGTAAAGAGCGGACGCCTATCTCTTCCAGCTGGGCTACTAAGATCTTTTTCTCCCAGGGGCGGCGGAATATGTTCCGCAAAGATTTAAAAGTAAGCAGGCCTAATTCGCCTAATTGCTCAAAAAATAAGGAAATAAGTGAAAGCCTTGGCTGAGGCCACATTTTAAGATTCAAAAGCTCTGTATTCCATATCAGCAAATCTGGCATATTCTCTGATAAAAGCGAGGGTTATCCGGCCGGTTGGACCATTTCGTTGCTTGGCCACATTTATTTCAGCTATGCCCCGCAGATTTTCTTCTTGGGGGCGGTAAAATTCAGGCCGGTAAATAAAAATGACAACATCCGCATCCTGCTCAATCGCCCCGGATTCTCGCAAGTCAGACAATTGAGGAATAGGCTCTCTCCGACCTTTTTCGGGAGCACGACTGAGCTGAGATATGCCAACCACTGGAATCTGAAGTTCCTTAGATAATTCCTTCAAAGAACGAGAAATATAGGACATTTCTTGAGTTCTATTTTCCAACCGACGTCCCGGCCGCATAAGCTGCATATAATCCAGGAATAATAAATCAAGATTTTGCTCCATTTTTAAGCGTCTGGCCTTAGCCTTCATTTCCATCACCGTCAAGGCCGGAGTTTCATCAATAAATATCTTAGCTTTAGAGAGAGCTTCTGCACTTAGTTTCAGTCTTTCAAACTCTCTCTCTCCGATAAAGCCAGTTCTAACCTTTTTGATGTCCAATTGAGCCTCGGCACAAAGAAGTCTGATCATTATCTGTTCTTTAGCCATTTCTAGGGAAAAAAAGCCAACAGAGTAATCGGTCTTCACGCCCACGTAATGGGAGATGTTGAGGGCTAAGGCAGTCTTACCCATTGAAGGCCGAGCGGCAATAACAATAAACTCAGAGTTATGGAAGCCTGAAGTCAGCCCATCTAAATCTCGGAAACCAGTAGGAATGCCTGTGACTGCTTCTTGACGTCCATGGAGGACTCTTATCATCTCTAAAGTAGGCTCAGTTAACATCCCGACTTGAACAAATCCCGGTTTGATCCGCTGTTCAGCTACTTCAATGATGGCTGCTTGAGCTTCATTCAATAGCTGATCAGCATCCTCTTTTTGGGCATAGCTTGAAGAAATAATCTTAGCTGAAGAAAGAATAAGCCTTCTCAACAAAGCCTTCTCTTTTATAATACGGGCATAGTATTCAATGTTGAGGCTTTTGGGAACACCATCCAGAAGAGAGGAAATGTATGAGGCTCCTCCGACTTCTTCCAAATAACCAGCCTTCTGGAGTTCTTCGCTTAAAGAAAGAACATCTACAGGGATGCCTTTATCTACCAAAGCAATGATTTTTTCCAGGATTTTCTGGTTGGCCTCTTTATACAAATCCTCAGAAGAAATAATGGATAGGACTACATTAAGATTTTTGTTGTTAACCAGAATACCACCTAAAACTGTTTTTTCCGCTTCTAAACTGTGCGGCGGGGTTTTTTTTAAAAACATTAAATCGAGTTCCATCATCCTGGCCGATCCAATCTATAATTTTATTTTTTTTCTGCTTTTTCTTTATCTCTACTCTTATTTTCTTCTTCTAGGGCTTCTTTTTCAACCAACTCTTTCTTTTTCTCAGGAACAACTTTCTTCCCGACCTCTTTCTCTTCCTCCGCGGGAGACTCTCCCTCCTTAATTACTTCTATTTTAACCTCTGCTTGCTCGTCATGATAGACCTTTATGGGCACTGCATAATTCCCTAATCTCTTAATGGGTTCATTCAACAGAATTTTCTTTTTGTCGACTTCGATCCCTAATTGGCTGAGGCCATCTCTAATGTCGGTATTACTCACAGAGCCAAAAATAACATCCTTTTCCGCCGCTTTACGGAAAAATGTCAATCTGGTTTGATTAATCTTATCGATAAGCTCTTGGTACGATAGTTTTTCTTGTTCGAATTTTTTTCTGAGTGCTCTCTGTTCCATCTCAATCATCTTCAGGTTAGAAGCAGTAACCTCTAAAGCTAACTTCTTAGGAATTAAATAATTACGACCATAGCCGGGAGCCACCTCTACAATATCGCCCTTGCGGCCTAACTTTTCAATGTTCTCTCTCAGAATTACTCTCATGGCTATCCTCCCCATCAATCTTCTAATTTTAATCGGCTACGAAAGGAAGCAAACCTAGTAATCGGGCTCTCTTGATGGCCCTGGTTAATTTTCTCTGGTGATAAGCACAAGTTCCTGTCACTCTTCGGGGCGATATTTTCCCTCTCTCGGCCACATATCTCTTGAGAATATCCACATTTTTGTAGTCAACTTCCCTAACATTACTTTCACAAAAACGGCAGGTTTTTTTCCTTGGAGAAAAATATCTGCGGCCTGGTCCCTTATCTCCTCTGTGTTCTCTGGCCATTTTTATCCCTCCTTAATCCTTTTTTCAGGCGCTTCTGGCAGGGGTGTTTCGGGGGCTGGCTTTTCCTTCTTTTCTTTCTCTTTTTCGGGAACCGCAGCTTCTTTCTCTCCAGTGCGGGCTTTTCTCTTAAGGCGTATATTTTCTCTCGTCTCCTTTTTAACAGTCAAATAGCGGATAATAGCTTCGCTTTGCTTAAAACGCCTCTCAAGTTCAGTAGGGATATCGGGTTTGCCTTCATAATGGAAAAGGACATAATAGGCTTCCTCGAACTTCTTGATGGGATAAGCCAATTTTCTCTTGCCCCACTCTTCTTTTGCCATCATTTTCCCCTCTAGATTGCTAACGACATCAGCCATATCATCAATTATGGCTTCTGTTTCTTCTTCTGATAAGGTAGGGGCGATTAAAAACACTGTTTCATATTGTCTCATTTATACCTCCTTTTGGATTTCAAGCTCCATCCCAAAGGGAAGGAACAAGGAGCATGATCAAAATACTGATATTTGAGAACCTGGGTATTCCAAATACTATACTCGCAGGTTTCTCCTTTATACCTCTTGTATTTTAAGCTCTTTCGCTCTCCGAGTATTATACATAGTCATAGCCTTCTCAATTTTGTTCTCTAGGATCAAATCCAAGGCTTGTTGAGCTCGGTCAAGACTAAGCTCTAGCTGAGCTTTCTCCTCTGAGCTAAATTGGGAAAGAACAAAAGGTACCGCTTCTGAGCCTGGAGGAAGAGGACCTATCCCAATCCTTATTCTCGGAAATTTAGTAGTTTGAATTTCCTTAATTATAGAGAGGAGTCCTCTATGACTGCCTGCTCCACCTTCTTTCCTAATTCTGATCTCTCCCAAAGGAATAGCCAAGTCATCATAAACGACAATAAGGTTAAAAGGGGCTACCCAGCTTCCTTCGACCATGCTTTTCACAGCCAAGCCACTATTGTTCATGTAAGTCTGAGGCATAGCTAGTAACACCTGTTGTTCATTTCTCTCAACCACAGCTGCTTTTGATAAAAAGATTCTTTTTCTCAACTTTACCTGCCAGCCCTTAGCTACTTTTCGAATAAAAATAAAGCCAATATTATGTCTCGTCTTGGCATATTGTCGCCCTGGATTCCCCAATCCAACCACAGCCCACACACATCACTCCTTCTCTTCGACTTCCTCCTTCTCTTCCTTTTCTGCCTTTTCTTTCTTAATAACCTCTGGTTCTTCTTCTTCGCCAATAATTTCTTCTTCTTTAGCTTCAACTTCAACTTCTTCTACAGAAGGCGCAGCCACCAGGACAATGACTGTGCTAACATCGGTTAAAATCTTTACTCCTTCGGGAGGCACAATGTCTTCTATTTTCAAGGCCTGATTAAGATGGAGCGAACTGATGTCTACTTCTATATTCTCAGGAATACTCTTGGGTAAACATTCAATGTCAACTTCGCGAGTAACAAAATCTATAAATCCCCCCTCGGCCTTGACCCCCGTGGCCTCGCCCTTAAGCACTATAGGCACAGAAACTTGGATGGCTTTATCCATGGCAATTTGAATTAAATCAGCATGAAGAATCTCATCGGTAACTGGATCCTTCTGGATTTCCTTGAGCATAACATTCTTGGTGTCCGAATCGAAGGAAACCTTGAATATCGTATTCTCGCCAGTTTCGGATCGCAGAATTTTAAAAATATCTTTCTTTTCCAACACAAGAGGAACGGGGGCCGATTGAAACCCATAAAGAATGACGGGCATTTTGCCTTGCTTTCTCAAGCGTCTGGAAGCATTTTTACCAAGATTCTCTCGTTTGCTAGCTTTAATCGTAACGGCCATAGCCATCTCCTTCTTAAATAAACAGAGAACTCACAGACTGTCCTTGATTAATTCTCCGTATAGCTTCGCCAAAGAGAGCAGCCACGGAGAGGACAATAATTTTCGAAGACTTCTTATGAGCTTCCTTTATAGGAATAGTATTAGTCACAATTAACTGTTCTAAAGCTGATTTTTCTATCCTATCTAAGGCTTGACCCGAAAGAACAGGATGGGTACAGGCAGCTAAGATTCTCTGAGCACCTTCGGCTTTCAGGGCTTCTATGCTTCTCACTAAGGTGCCTCCTGTATCCACCATGTCATCTAATATAACTACATCTCGTCCTTTTACTTCGCCAATGACATGAAGAACTTGAGCTACATTAGGAGCTGGCCTCCGTTTATCAATAATGGCCAAGGCAGCTTCCATTCTTTTGGCGAACCAGCGGGCTCGTCCTACTCCACCCGCATCAGGCGAAACAATAACCATATTTTTCAACTTCAAACTTTGAATGTAATTGGTCAACACAGGGCCAGCCATTAAATTATCAACCGGAATGGAAAAAAAACCTTGAATTTGAGGAGAATGGAGGTCCATAGTCAATACTCTATCTGCTCCAGAAGCCTCTATGAGATCGGCTACTAAGCGGGCTGAGATAGGCACCCGTGGCCTATCTTTCCAATCCTGCCGAGCATAACAATAATAGGGCAAAACAGCCGTTATCCTCTCCGCTGAAGCTCTTTTAAAAGCATCGATCATTAAAAAAAGTTCCATAAGATGAAAGTTGGCCTCATATGAGCCAGACTGAATTATAAAGACATCTTCACCCCGAACATTTTCATCAATATAAAAATGAATCTCTCCGTCGCTAAACTTTTCTAAAACACACTTACCAAGTTCTATGTTTAAATATTCAGCAATTTCTGAGGCTAAAGCCCTGTTGGAAGTACCACTGAAAACCTTCATCCTTTCTTTCACGCCTTTTCCTCCCTTGATTTTTATCTGGCGATCGTTTCTTCTCAGTTATTGGCTGGGGTGGGAGGATTCGAACCTCCGAATGGCGGATCCAAAGTCCGCTGCCTTACCGCTTGGCTACACCCCATAATTAATGTAAGGCCAGTAACGGTCTCTTGTTATGGTCTCGACCAAATAAATTTGGTAATACCTCTTGGCTTTTTGGTAGGCTACTTCAGCCTTATTCTTGTCTTCAAACAGACCGAAAACAGCTGAGCCCGAGCCGCTTACTAAAGCTAGCTCACAACCTTGACTTTTAATCAGTCTTTTAATACTTCTTAAAAACGAGTAATGAGAAAAAATAACCTTTTCTAAATCATTAGACAAAGAACCAATATTTCTATTCTCTAGAAACTTGTTAATTTTACTTGCTTTAGGTTTTGAAGTCAAGGAGGAAGGGAGGTGTTCATAAATAAACGCGGTCGGGATAGACAAAGGGGGCAGGACAAGCAGACAATAGCGCGGTTTAAGCTCTGGTAAAGGGGTGATAGTATCGCCCCTGCCTACTCCCAAACAAAGACCTCCTTCCAAAAAATAAGGCACATCAGCCCCCAACTTCCTAGCTAACCCTTTTAACTCATTTCTCTTTAATTGCAGTCCCCAAATTTGATTTAAGGTAGCTAGAGTAATGGCCGCGTTGCTGCTACCTCCACCCAAGCCTTTACCCGGAGGAATGCGTTTATGGACTCTGATTTGTATTCCTTCTTTGACTCGCCCTTTTTCTTTAAGCAATAAAGCTGCCTTATAAATTAAATTAGTTTCATCCCAGGCAATTGACTGATCATCCCCTGCAATGACTATCTTATTTGAAGCCAGAGAGCTAAATTCTAAGATGTCATAAAAGTCTATCGTCTGGAAAATAGTTCTTAGTTCATGATAGCCGTCATGGCGTTTGCCTCTAATTTCCAAGCCTAAATTGATCTTGGCCAAGGATCTAACTTTTCTCATTGAGAATCTTCTCTATTTCAGCCCAGCTCTTCTGTTGATAATGACTTAAAAGAGCAAGAGAAAAAAGTTGCTTCTTTAAAGGCTGATTAAATCTTAAAGAAAGAATTTTTAAATGGCCGCTATTCCAGGGATGATGAAAAACAAGGCGTCGGATAACAGATGTATTCTTAAAAAACTCTTGGACTTCAAACTCAAGTTGACCGCGGCGGCCACTGACAATTCTGCCCTGCTTATCTTTTTCAAACAGCCACTCTTGACGCCAATTGCCCCCCTCTTTAGCTATTTCTATTTTTGTCCATTGTCCGCTTAAAAGGGCCATCAACTCATAAACATTCAACCGAAATCCCAGAAATTTATCGATTATTTCCTCCTCTTCTCCCTGCCAATAGATTTTCTTAGAAGGAACAAGAAAAAAAGCTCTTTTCTGGGTGATGATAATTTGATAGAGAGTTCTGCCCAAGAAATTGGAAACATCAAGCAGTCCGTCTCCTGGAAAATAAAAAAAGAAGGAAAACTTAGATCTGACCGTTTGCTGGCTATTTTTAATGCTTAAGGATGCATAACCCTCTAGGCTGTGGAGTTGAGGCGGTGGCGGCCAAATTCGAGGAGGCCTCAGATTGCAACTGATTACCAAACCTATGAGGAGGAAATATATTGTTAGCTGTTTTAGGGCCACCCGTTTTCCTTGCTTTCCCCGTTTTAGGCTAATTTTGGCCTGGCTACTTTTGTTTGAGAGGTGGAGTTTCTTCTTTGTCGTCTGTAAGATTAAAGCCATAGTCTTCTGTCTTTATTGCAGCCTTTTTGCCAGGCGGTGATTTCCCTTTTTCCTGATCTACCAAATGGAAGCCATAATCTTCTGTCTTTATCCTTTTTTGACGTTTTTTCCGAATAAGGGGATAAAATGGTGAGCTAAGGGTTCGGCCAAAGCAAGAAATACATGGATTTAGGATCAAAAGCAAGACGAATATGCCTAAAAGAATCAGGATAACATATGCTCCCCAGCTCATTTCAAACCTCAAACAATATTAATCTCATTTTAATTATTTTCTTATTTCATTATAGGCTCCAATCCATTGATAGTCAATTTTATGCTTTCCTCAGAATCATCCCCAAAACCGTGAATAGTGAAATTACTCACAAAGAAATTAAATTTGGCATCGATTTTCCTCAATCCGAGCCCATAGGTTGGGCGGAGGCTTGGCGAGGATGGAGGAAAAACGCTACCTATAAGTATGAACTTATTCTTTATTAGCTATCACGGTTCTGAGGATGCTTCCACTTCCTCAAGTAAAAAGAAAAAGATGAGAGGTGATGAGGAAAGGGTAAAGGGAAGGAATTAAGGGTCAGGTTTTTTCTTCTACATCTTCCTGAAAATCAGGTATTTTTGATTTTATCTTCTCTTCACCCAAATAAAATCCAATTAAAAAAGCAGAAGAAGCCACTAAAAGGGCCATAAAAGACTTAAAAATGTTTTTTAGCATTTCTTTAAATATTTATCCAAATTGGCGGGAAAAGTCAACCAAAATGCAAAAGTAACCATCAAAAAAAGTAACTATTTCGTCTTGCTCTCAGAGAAAAATATCATTCTCCGGAAATACTTATACTTGTTCTGACAGCGCTCGAACCAAACCTCATCTCCATTTGATTTTCAAGACCCGTTGGGTGTATATTTTCAAAGAGAACTTGCTATGTTAATCGTTCTAAAAAAAACTATAATAATTACTCTAGGGCTAATGATGCTCGCCAGCCTCTCCGCCTCCACCTTAGCTCAGGGCCTTAGAGCTCCTGTTTGGGCTGGTAAATTCTACTCGGCCCAACCCGATACCCTCTCTTCACAGCTGGATGCTTTGTTGGATCAGTCCCAAAAGATAACTTTACCCGGACGAGTGGTTGCTCTAATTGTTCCTCATGCAGGTTATGCTTATTCAGGACCTGTGGCCGCTGCTGCCTACAGTTTGATTAAAGGAAAGGACTATAAAACTGTGGTTATCATCGGACCATCTCATTATTACGGCTTTAACGGTTGCTCTATTTATCTTCGAGGTGGCTATAAAACTCCGCTGGGCCTGGCCGCTGTAGATGAAGAGCTGGCTGCAAAAATAGCCTCCGCTTCTGGCTTTAGCTATATCCCTAAAGCTCACCAGCAGGAACATTCAGTTGAAGTTCAAATTCCCTTCATTCAGAAAAGCCTGCCTCAAGCTAAAATTGTGCCCATTGTTATGGGTTATCAAACAAAAAAAACAATTACCTGCTTAGCAGAAGCTCTGGCTACAGTCTTAACAGGGAGCAAGGTTCTGGTCATTGCATCTACCGATCTTTCCCATTTTTATCCTAAAGATAAGGCCAATAAAACTGATGCCCAAACCATTTCTTTAATTCAAAATTTTAAAACTAATACTCTTTTAAAAAAAATAGAAAGAAGAGAAAACATCATGTGCGGCGGAGGTCCGGTCGTTTCCGCCCTTCTTTATGCCCGCCAACAAGGCTCAGCTAAAGTCAAAATCTTGAAATACTCTGACTCTTCTCAAACCGGCACCTCTCCAGATAGAGTAGTCGGTTACTTAGCTGCAGGTGTTTATTTAGGTCCGGCTGAAGCTGCATTTTCCCTGACTCCCTCCGAAAAAAAAGAGTTGATCCAACTGGCCAGGAGAGCTATCGAACAATTTACACTCGAGAAAAAAATTTTAAATTACCAGCCTCAAAATGCTACACTCCGAACTCTCAAAGGGGTATTTGTAACCATCAAAAAATATGGTCGTCTTAGAGGTTGTATTGGCTTCATCGAACCTATTATGCCTTTATACCAAGCTGTAATCCAAGCTGCTATCTATGCTGCCTGCAGAGATCCCCGTTTTTCTCCTCTTTCGCCGAATGAGCTCAAACATTTAGAAATAGAAATTTCTGTTCTTTCTCCTTTAAAAAAAATAAACAATCCCTCTCTAGTCACTGTTGGAAAACACGGTCTCTTAATTTCCAAAGGAGATAAAAGGGGTGTCCTTCTCCCGCAAGTTCCTGTAGAAAATAATTGGTCCCAAAGCGAATTCCTGGCCCATGCTTGCCTAAAAGCCGGTTTGCCCCAAGATGCCTGGAAGCATGGAGCTGATATTTACGTTTTCGAGGCCATCGTCTTTCATTAATTCATTACTTCGTTACTTTCTAGCTCCAGCCTTACTTGCCAATCTGAATCAGATTGAACTCCTAAAGAAAGTGGAGTGATAAATTTCCGATGTTCATGATTTGGACAACAAAATCTAACTCCAATTAAATACTTTTCTCCATTCCATTATTGGCTATAGGGCAAATATCAACCGCCACTATGGACTTCGGATGGATAACCATCAATATTGTTCCAAATAAATTCTTTAATTATTAGGCATCCCGAAAATTACGAAGATTACTAAAAGTATAATTAAGGCTTTTATTATAAAAGAACATTTGATATAATTGAGTTTAAAAAAATGCCTATTTACGAATACAAATGCTTAAAGTGTGGGTCCTCGTTTGAAATCCTGCAAAAAGTAAATGACCTGCCCTTAGAAAAATGTCCAAAATGCGGAGGCCAGCTGCATAAGGTGATTTCTCCTCCTGCTTTACAATTCAAAGGCCATGGCTGGTATGTTACCGATTATGGGCACCATCATGAAGTTCCTGCCAATCAAAAAAAGATAAAAGAAAAGGAACAAACAACCAGCCAATTGAGCAACCCGGCTCCTAAAAATAATAATAAAAATTCCAAATAAAAAGCATACAACAAGAACCAGGCCTTCTATTTCTCCATTTTTACAAGGATTCTTGGCCAGAATTAATAGCCATCCTTAAGGCAAAGATTCTCTAGACAAGCCCTTACCTAATCGACAACTAGAAGAATAATAAATGTTCAGGCAAGACGTTTATTTTTCCAAAAGTAGCTAATATTGATAGGAAAAATTTCCAAAACAGTGATAGCTAACAACGAAGAAAGTTGTATCTAGAGGCAGCGCTTTCTTCCAGACGAAGCCCATAATGGTGAGTTGAGGTGTTTTGGCGAGGATAGAGGGAACTCGCTACCAAATTTCATTTCATGCTGAAAACTTTCAATCATCACATGAATAGAAATGCTTACTCATTGGGAGAGTTTTTGACAAGCTTCTTCTTAGAGAATAAAATTGTTAATATGAAGATTGTAGTTAGAGCCCCTAACTGGATCGGCGATTCAGTCTTAGCTCTTCCTTGCTTAGAGAGCCTTCAGCACAACTTTGCCCAGGCCGAAATTTGGATAGCCGCCAGAAAGTGGGTTAAAGATGTTTTTGCAGGCCATGATCTGGTAACTGGCATTATTCAACTTCCCGAAAAAGTGGATATTAACTCCCTTATATCAACGGCAAAGGAGCTTCAGCAAGCCAATTTTGATCTCGGCCTTCTTTTAACCAACTCTTTCTCTTCAGCTCTCCTCTTCTATTTAGCCCGTATCCCCCGACGATGGGGTTATCACACTGACGGCCGGCGGTTCTTATTGACTAAGGGTATTCCCGCTCCAGATAAGCGCCCTCCTTATCATCAACTCTACTACTATTTAAATCTGTTGGATGGCTTAGGATTGGAAACTCTTCCTCCAAAACTTAAGTTTCCCCTTTCAGCCGAAGAGAAGCAGAGGGCAAAAGAACTTCTAGGACAGCTCCAAATTGATTGCCATACACCTCTTATTATCATCCACCCAGGAGCTGCTTATGGGAGCGCTAAAAGGTGGCCCCCGACCCGTTATGCCCAGCTTACCCTCCTCTTTCAACAGAGGCAAAAAGCTTCAATCCTAATCACTGGCTCAGAGGCTGATAATCAAGTGGCTGAAGCCATCTGTTCATTGGTATCACCCAAGCCTTTAAATTTAAGCGGCAAAACTGATCTTCGCCTTTTGGCTGCTTTGATCAGTCAAGCTGATCTATTTATTTCTAACGACTCCGGCCCGATGCACATAGCCAATGCTCTTCAAGTGCCAGTCGTGGCCATTTTTGGTCCAACCATTCCCCAGCAAACCGGTCCATTCCAGCCGCCATCTGTAATTATAAAAAAAGAAGTTCCTTGCTGGCCCTGCCTCTATCGGGAATGTCCCTTTGATCACAGGTGCTTAACCACAGTCTCCGCTGAAGAGGTTTATCAAGCCAGCCTTAATTTTTTATCATGAAAAAGCGCGCTGTTTTTTTAGATAGAGATGGGACTATCAATCGAGATGTGGGTTACCCTAACTCTTATCATCTTATAGAAATTTTTCCTTATAGTTTTGAAGCTGTCAGAAAAATTAATCAAGCTGGCTTGCTGGCAGTAATAATCACCAACCAATCTGGTGTAGGCAGAGGCTTAATTGAAGAGTCCAACTTAGAAGATATTCATCGCCAAATGAAAGCTTCCTTTGCCCTTAAAGGCGCTCGTTTAGATGGCATCTATTATTGCCCTCATTATCTCTCTTCTAAATTACCTGCTTACAAGAAAGATTGTTCTTGCCGCAAACCACTTCCTGGCCTGGGCCTGCGGGCTGCCTCGGAATTAAATATTGACCTGCCTCATTCCTATATGATTGGGGACAAGGTAGAAGATATTCTTTTCGGCCTCAACATTCAGGCTCAACCCATTCTGGTCTTGACTGGCTTCGGTCAGGAATCAATGATTAAGCTCCAACAGCAGGGCATCAAACCTGCTTACATCGCTCCTAATCTGCTAGAGGCTGTCAACTGGATAATAGCTAGAGAAAAGAGGATCAAGCACGGGGATAGATAAAAACAAAAATGATTAGATTCGATGATATCTTAGAAAAAATATCCTCATCTTATACAGAGAAAGATATCACTTTGCTCAAAAAGGCCTACGTTTTTGCCGCCCAGGCCCATCAAGGCCAGGTGCGCCGCTCGGGGGAGCCCTACCTCAGCCATCCTCTTGAAGTAACCAGCATGTTGGCTGATATGAAATTGGACAAAACAACCTTAGTAGCCGGATTGCTTCATGATGTTTTAGAGGACACTAATGTTACTCTTTTAGAGATTAAACAAAAATTTGGCCAGGAAGTGGCTCATTTAGTAGAAGGAGTAACAAAAATAAGTCGCCTCCAGGAATCATCTCCTGAAACAAGACAAGCGGAAAGCATCCGCAAGATTATTTTAGCCATGACCGACGATCTGCGGGTAATCTTCATTAAGCTGGCCGACAGAATTCATAACCTGAAAACATTAAAATTTTTACCTGAAGAGAAACAAAAACAGGTTGCTCAAGAAACTTTAGAAATTTATGCTCCCATCGCTAATCGCTTGGGTATGGGCCGGGTAAAAGCCGAACTAGAAGACCTCTCTTTTCGTTACGTTGAGCCTGAACATTATTTCAGAATATCCGCTCTGGTTGAACCTCAAATAAAAAAAGCTGAACGGCAACTGAAAAAGATAAAAAAAACTTTGGAAAATTTAATGGCCGTCAATAATATTCCGGCTGAAATTCACTTCCGTATTAAGCGTCTTTATAGCATTTACAACAAAATGAATCGTCAGAATATAGATTTTGCCCAGGTATATGATTTTATGGCTTTGCGGTTAATCACCACCTCAGTAAAAAACTGTTATGCTGCCTTAGGCATCATCCACCAAACCTGGCCCCATCTCCCTCATCGATTCCGCGATTATATTGCTATGCCTAAACCCAACCTCTACCAATCACTTCACACGACTATCATAACAGCTAAAAAACAAACCATTGAAATCCAAATACGAACTAAAGATATGCATATTTTGTCTGAGAATGGCATTGCTGCCCACTGGAAATACAAGGAAGCCGATTCCCAATCTCTGATGAAAGAAGACAAAAGGCTACTTTGGCTGCGAGAAATGGTCGACCTCTATAAAGAGCAAAAAAGTCCGCGGGCTTTTCTTAAAGACTTGAAGACCGATCTCATTCCTGAAGAAGTTTATACTTTTACTCCTAAAGGTCAAGTCATCACTCTTCCTTTAGGAGCTTCAGCACTTGATTTTGCCTTTCGGATCCACTCGGAAATAGGGCTGCATGCAGCAGCCGCTAAAATCAATGGTCAACTTTCCCCTTTAAAAACAATATTAAAAACTGGCGACATCGTAGAAATTATTACTTCTCCTCAAAAAAAACCCAGCCGTGACTGGCTAAATATTGCTTTTACCTCCACTGCTAGACAACGTCTTAAGCGCTGGCTCAGCTATCAGAATAAAAAAGAAAATATAAGCCTTGGTCAAAAATTATGGACTAAAGAATTGAATAAATATAATCTCTCTCCAGGCCAACAAGATGAGAAGAGGCTCCTAGAAAATCTATCTAGAATCACCAATTTCAGAGTAAAAAAGTTGGATGATTTTTATGCCTTGCTTGGATTCGGCAAAATTATTCTCAATAAAAAAATGATCGAAAAACTGTTGGCTTCCCAAAAAATCACCCCTAAAAAGGAAAGCCTTCTTCATAAAGTAGTAACCAGAGTCACTAAAAAACCTAAGCCAATTATAACGGTCAAAGACATGGAGAGTCCGGCTCTTTCTTTAGCCAAATGTTGCTCTCCTATTAAAGGAGAACCCATTATTGGTTACATTACCGCGGGCAAGGGGATTACTATTCATGCTTTACGCTGCCCGCTGGTTAGTAAAGAAATATTAGACAGTCAGCGGATGGTAGAGGTTTGGTGGGATGAAGCCATGCCAGGTCCTTTTCATGGAAAATTATTGATCAAAAGCATCGATTCGCCTGGAGTTTTGGCCCAATTGACTACAGCCATCGCTCAATCTGAAGGCAACATCACTAAAGCAGAAGTTTCCACCTTTCCTAATAAAAAAGCTGAGATTAAACTGACCATTACCATTAGAGATATAAATCACCTTCAGAATATATTGAAAAAATTAAGCAAAATTAAGGAAATCTCGTCAGTGGAAAGATTATGAAGATAATTAAATTGCTTTAATTACTTTGCCGCTGCGAAGACACCTAGTGCAGACCCAAATATACTTTACGCCGCTCTTGGTTTGAGCTTTTATCCTTTGCAAGTTAGGCTTCCATTTCTTTTTGGAAGCCCGATGGGAATGGCTTAAAGTCTGGCCAAAAAGAGGGCCCTTTCCACATATTTCACACACTTTAGGCATTTGTTACCTCACTATGAATCATTTTTATACCACAATTTTAAAAAATAACCAAAAACTTTATTCTATTGGAACATCTCTCTAAACTCGCTACGAGTGAAATTCTCTACAAAGAAATGAAATTTGGCATCGATTTCCCTCCATCGACATTGCGCCTAATAACTTCTTTAATTATTGGACATCATGACCTAAGGATGCTTCCAACCAATCACTCTTGAGAAAATTAAGACAGCTGTCCACTTTGGATAACGCCTTCGCTAATTGCTTTATTCATCCTCCCTAAAAATTCTCTGCATATTTGGCACAAAGTTTGCGTAAAAAATTTGTTCTATTGACGACAGGAGGAAAACTCAGTATGATTTAAATGATTATGATAACCCTCAAAATGATGAATAAAAAATTATTGATATATACCTTAACTGCTCTTTTAAGCAGCCTTTTTATTTTTGGCTGCAGTCGAGCCCTGGTCGAAAATGAGCTTCGCTTTGGTATCGAAGCTGCTCAAAAGGATTTATGGGATGAGGCTATTTTTCGCTGGCAAAAAGCAGCCCTTGCTCAGCCGCAATCAGCGTCTGTCCACAACAATTTAGCCGTCGCCTACGAAAAGAAAGGCCTCTGGGAAAAGGCCAAAAAAGAGTATGAGCTGGCTCTTAAGTTAGATCCTGATAATGCTTATATCCAATCAAATTATCAAAATTTTAAAAGAAATTACGAGCTTACTAAAGAAAACAGTACAAATGAAAAAAAATAAATTTGCCTTACTGATCGCACTTCTCGTCCTTGTCAGCTGCTCTTCCCCTTTACATTGGAAGCTCAAGATTGAAATGCCGAGAAGAACAGCCATTGATTTAGCTCAGTTCCAAGAAATCATTATCACCAATTTTTGGGTAAAGAAACAAACTAAAGATATAAATTTAAGCCAGGAACTCATCGATTATTTCAAGTTCTCCCTGGAAAAAAATTTTAAAGGCAAAATTGTCTCTAAAGAAATTTCTTTTAACCACGATGATATATTTTCAAACCAGGATTTCTGGAAAAATCTAGCCCATTCCTCGCCCAGAGCCCTTTATTTTACAGGCGTTGCTTCTTATGGTCAAGAAATCAGAAAGGCGATTTTAGAGGAGAGAAGAAGCGATCGCTTTGAAAGCCCTTTTAAGGCAGAAAAGAAGCTGGCCGAACGCAAATTTTATACTTTAAACCTCGATCTATATTTAATTGATTCTACCACTGGAGACGTAATTTACAAAAGAGAGTTTAAAGAATCTAAAGGATACCGCAATCCTAACCAAACAGCTTACTTCGCTTTTTTTGACCTCATCCAAAGAGTAAAAGATAAGCTTTTCCGGATTATTCTGGGCGGGGAAAAAATCGAGGAAAGATATCTCATTTCTGATTAAAAAGGAGCTCAAATGAAACATCTTATAAAATATATTTCTGTCGTCATTTTTTTAAGCTTTTTAGCTCAAGGAGCTTTAGCCCAGGTCATTTACTATCCTTACTATGGCAAGAATAAGGTCCTCTATGAAAAATTCGATTGGAGCCACTATCAAACTGACCATTTCGACATATATTATTATGTTCAGGATATGCAGCTTTTAAAGAATATAGCTGAAATGGCTGAAAGTGCTTATCAAAGATTGAGCCATACACTCAAGCATCAACTATCAGCTACTGTGCCTTTAATTTACTAC
>Ga0190349_1000048_pt1 | contig 45234 bp, 35 predicted proteins | sample 48721378_MG_FD_179798 | JGI IMG/M metagenome (GOLD analysis project Ga0190349, IMG submission 179798) | Hydrothermal vent microbial mat bacterial communities from Southern Trench, Guaymas Basin, Mexico - 4872-13-7-8_MG | ecosystem: Environmental > Aquatic > Marine > Hydrothermal vents >...
CTTGTCTGATACAATCTAAATAAAATTTCTCCCCAAAAGCTCCTGCATCTTCTATAGAGGCATATGTCTTCTTATCCATAAGCCAGAATCTCTTTTTCGACACTTTCGCCCTTTGAGTAAAGCTTGCACCCACTTTACATTCCATCCACTCCCTCGAAGAACGATCATTTACCCCTGTCGCGTCAACCTGGATGTAAAGCACTTTGGGAATCTTCTCAGGCTTGTCCTCTACACTCTTTGCCTTTCCAAACACTTCCTCTATCCAGTGGACATCATGCAGTTTCAATGCTATTCTTATATCGAAGGATAATTTGATTTCCTTCATGGCTAACCTCTTGTGTTAGTTTTTTTCATTCACAGTATAAGGTGAGCCTTCCTTTTTTTTAATCACGGAAAAAAAAGATTCTTACATTTTAATTTAAAATCTTGACTTTTTCTTTTTTATCATTTAAATTTATTGACGTTTATGCAAGAAACTAAGGAGCTAAGTTTATGTTTTGTAATTAAGAAAGATTTCTACGTCTATATTTTTTACCTGAAATTATATCCACGAATTCATTTAAATATTTTCTAAAAAGGCAGCATACTGTCTTGAATATATTAATTTAAGTTAAAAGATTTTTTAGGAGGTAAAATGAAGAGATTGGGAAAAATGGTTTTAGTCGCAGTCTGTGTCTTGGCCTTTTTCAGTTCCATCATGTTAGCCCAGTCCCACGAAACTGGGGCGATTGAAGGTGTAGTTCAAACTCCAGAAGGAGAACCACTTCCTGGGGTTGAGGTAACCATTTCATCTCCTGCTCTTATCGGAGGAAGCAAAAGCACTATTACCAATCAATATGGACGTTTTCGCTTCCCTGCCCTTCCGGTAGGGACTTATGAGGCCGAAGCCCGCTTAGAAGGATTCAAGCCCCAGAGAAAAGTTGATCTTCGTGTATCGGTGCAAATGACTTTGACAGTGACATTTGTTCTTACTGTTGGAACCTTAGAAGAGAGTGTTGAAGTTACAGCAGAAGCTCCGATTATTGATGTCAAGGATTCCCAGTTAGGTACAGCCACTATGGAGAGAGAATTTCTCACTCAGATTCCCTCCAGCCGTTCGATTCGAGCTCAGATGAAGTTTGCTCCCAGTTCAGTCGGAGAACGTTATGCTGTTCCCTATGGTTCTTCAGAATCCCTATCGAGTAACTTTTTGATTGATGGAGTCAAAACTAACAGTCCAGAAGCAGGGGAGCCTGAGGTAAACTTAGACTACGATTCGGTTGAAGAAATGAAGATAATGGGTCAGGGTACCAATGCCGAATATGATGGATTCAGCGGTATGGTAGTTTCCACTATCACCAAAAGTGGAGGAAACGAGCTCCACGGCTTGGGAACTTTTTGGTTCCAGCTGCCCAGCTTCCACAGCAGCAACTGGGATAATTACCGAGACGAAGAAGGTGAACTTTATTTGTATGACCGTGCCTGGGATACTGATCTTGATTTCCATTTCAACCTGGGAGGAAAATTTATCCAGGATAAACTCTGGTGGTATATGAGCGCCAAATATGTCAGATATGACCAGTCCATCGAAGACTACACTGGCCCCACTGAATACGGCTGGCGGCTGAGAACATTAGGCAAACTAACCTGGCAGATCGGTCCTAGCGACAGAATTTTTGGAACTTTCGACTATGCTCCCCGCCGTGACGAGAATATAGAGGCTGGCCCTTATACAATGCCCGAAGCTGTAGGTCGTGAAGTTGGCTGGCAGTATTATTACAATTCAAATTATCTGCATATTTTTTCCAATACAACCTTTTTAGAAGCTAAACTGGGTGGTTATAAGGGAGACGGAAAGATGGATATCGATTATGATACACCCTGGCATTTTGATGAAGCTACTGAAATACTGTCGGGAAATTTTTGGGAAATATGGGAAATTCCCCGCCGGCGAACTCAGTTGAATGCAGCTTTGAGTCATCATGCTGAAGACTTTTTGGGAACTCATGATCTCAAGTTCGGCATGGAATACGAAAATTCTTACATGAGAAACTACAGAGGCTATCCAGGAGGCAAAGCCTATCTAGATTACAATGGTGAACCGATGTTGATGTATGTCTACTCGCCCTACGAAATTGAACCCACCACCAAAAGAACATCAGCTTTTGTCCAAGATCAGTGGACTGTGTCTGATAGAATGACCATCAATTGGGGAGTACGCTGGAATCACTGGCGGGGTTCTACTCCGACAGACGGTACTATTTTCAAACCTAAAGATGGAATAGCTCCCCGAGTGGGAATTACCATTGATCTTTTTGGCGATAACTCCACTGCTTTAAAACTTCACTACGGCAAGTACTACCACGGCGTTATGGGCATGTGGTTCGGTCACTGGTCAGAGAAGGGCTATTATGAAGAGTATTTCTGGAATGGAGAGGAATACGAACTTGATTTTAGAGAGACATGGGATATTGCTTACCGAATAGATCCTGATTTGAGATTTCCCTACCTGCACAATTTTGTAGTTGGAATTGAGAGAGAGCTGGGCAAAGATATGGTTTTTGGAGTTACGGCAATCTATCGTACTAACAAGGATTTTATCTCCAATATCAACCTGACTGGAATGTGGACCCCTGTCCAGTGGCTTTGCCCTTATGATGGTCAAACTTACACCATTTACCAGCGTTTAAATCCAGGAGAGAACGAAAAATATGTGACCAATCCTTATGCTGGCCAGGGAAAAGATATTGGAGCAGCCTACGAAGATATTGTACCTTTCACTCCGACCAGAAAGTACCGAGGCGTAGAGTTTACCTTCCGCAAGAGATTTTCTAATAGGTGGCAGTTATTTGCTTCTTATACTTACAGCAAAGCCTGGGGATCAGATGATAATGCCTGGGGAGAATATGAAGAGGGTCGAACATCCAGTCTGGGTTCATCCGTCCTCTATTTGAATCCTAACTGGGCCATTAATGCTGAAGGTAGACTCGGCCGCGACCACCCTCATATCTTAAAAATTGCCGGTTCCTATGTACTACCTTTGGATATTACTTTAGGTGTTTTCTTCAGTTATAACAGCGGAGCTACTTACAATCGCAATATAAGGATTCCTCAAGATATTGATCCTGACTCGGTTGGACTGTACGCAGGGCGGCTACGTATCTATGGAGAAGAGAAGGGTTCCTACCGCCTGCCAAGTATTTATGACCTGGATATCAGGCTGGATAAGTACTTTACTTTTGGAGAAAAATTCAAAATCGGGTTTATAATGGATATGTTTAATGTCTTAAACGCTGATACAGTAGACTCTGTCGAAACCAGAATTGAACCTGGTCGAGATCCCTTTGGCTTCGCCAGAGGAATTATCGGCCCCAGACAGTGGAGGTTCGGCTTACATATCGAGTTCTAAGTAGGAAAGATATCTCAAGCTGATAAAGTTAAGGGGGGATTTAAATCCCCCCTTTTTCCATCTCAGTAACCCGGCAGTCAACATTATAGGCCAGTTTTTGCTGTTGTCTTAATCGCCATAGTTTTGATCCTGGGCCTTTACCTAGAAAATTCTCTAGAATGAAAGCCATAACAGAGTTTTTAGCAGCCATTTCAGGTATTAGGCGATGTGCAATTTGAAGATACAAAGATACATTTTATCTAATTTCAATTATTTTTCCTACACCGTACTCAATAAAATTTTCCTTATATTCCTTTCTGAAAGCTTCTCTGACTAAGTCACCTGTGCAATGAGATGGGGCAACCTTTTCTACTTGCAATTTTCTAAATTCTTTAATGCAAGATATTGGAGGATGGTGAAAGCCTCCTAAAACCAAGTATACCTTATCTTTTTTCATCAATTTTTTAGCTCTCTTCACAATATTTACAATTCCGGGATGAGCGCAGCCTGTGATAACCACCAATCCTTTTTTTGAATCAATAATTAAGGATTGCTCTTTTGGAGGTCCATAAAGTTCTCCAGTTGTGGAAATAGAGCCAGAAATTTTTCTTGAAGCTGAAATTTCTACAAATTTGGCTCCTTTTTCGTTTATCATATTTTTAACAGAGTTGGGAAAGGAACTTGGAATGAAAACCGTGACGTTGCTGTTTCTCTCTAAAAAACCTTCTAATCCACCCACATGATCGCCATGGATATGAGAAATAACTACTTTCTTGATTGAATTAAGATTGATACCTAATTTTTTCATATTGGAAAGCAAAATTTCTGAGTTTCCTCCAGTATCTAATAATATTAGTTCCTGAGGGGTTTTTATTATGCATCCAAATCCCCACGCAGTGGTTAAATTAGGATTTACTTGATAGTTGTCATAAACAGAAATTAAAGTTATTTCTGGTTTTTCTTCTTTTTCTGATTCAATAGAAATTTCTGGCTGAGATCCTTTTTCAGTTTGGATTGAAAAGCCAATTCCCGTCCATAAGAAAATTGAGATTCCGATTAAAATTAAGATTTTAAGATTTATTTTAATCATATTTCAATTACCCTCCCTGCTCCTCCTTCAATATATTTCTCCGTATAAAGAGACTTTATCTCTGACTTATACTGAGTACAATGAGTCGGGCAAATCAAATCCAACTCTTTCAAGGATTCAGGCTTAGTTCCGTGTAGACCTCCTATAATAGCATAAACTTTACCAAATTGAGAAGCTACCTGTAGAATATCCTCCATCCTTGGGTGCGAGCATCCAGCTATGATTACAATACCTTTTTCTGTCTCAACACAGAGGGATTGTTCTATCCCATCAAGCTCACCTGTAGAGTAAATCCCTTCGTAGAGCGTGGCAGGCTTTTTCACTTCAATAAATTCCCTTGCATCTTCTGCTTCAGAAAAATAAGAAGGAATCCAGAGTTTTACTTGATTATTTAGGCGAAGAAAAGATGAAAGACCTCCTGTATGATCCCAGTGCAGATGAGAGATAAAAATGTCTTCTATCTCCTTTGGATTGATTTTAAGTTTTTGTATATTTGAAAGTAAAATCCTCCCGTTTGCTCCAGTATCAAAAAGGATTTTCTTTTCTTTAATTTCTATAAGTGCTGAAAATCCCCAATCAGCTTGAAGGTCTTTTATAAAAGCAGTGTTATCATAAATAATTGTAATTTTCATTTTTCCACCTCCTTGTTTTGGCCAAACATGGGCATGACAATTATTTATGGGGACCTGGCCTTTGACGACCCCAAAGCCCGATAACCAAAGCGGCTAATATCACAACTGCTATTATAATCCATATATTTTATCCTAAATCTTTTCATCTTGTAACCTTCCAATATTGTTGCAATTTTTTATCTAAGGTTCCATCGGGAAGCATCCAATCTGGATGCACTTCACCTTTTTCCACCATCTGATAACGAATACAGCTTTTCCAGTCTCCCTTACAGTACAATTCTATCCATTTTTTATCTAACTTTCCTTCCTCATAAAATCTCTTCATTGGGCACACCGGATACCATTCACAATCTCTAAGTAACACTTGCAATTTTCTGTAAGTTTTTATTAAATCTTGCTTAATGTCAGGATTATAAAGAAGACTTGCAGGATGATGCAAAGGTAGTATCTTTTTATATTTAGTTAAAAAAAGCCTACCATAAATTGAAGAAAATTCTGCTTTTGGAGGTAATAAAATACCGTACTTTTGAAAAATGTAACAAGTGGCATGATAACCTAAGGGGACCAATATCTTTGGATTTATCAATTTAATCTCTTCCTCCAGGTAATAACTGCAGGCTTTAATTTCATCCTGCTTGGGTTTTCTGTATTTTGGAAGCATACATTTAATTAGATTTGTCATATAAATTTCATCCCTTTTAATTCCTGCTGTGGTTAGTAATTCGTCTAATACTTTCCCTGAAGGACCAATGAACATCTTTTCTTCTTTATCTTCTTTTTCTCCTGGTGCCTGAGCAATTATCATAATTTTGGCATTCAAATTTCCCTCTCCACAGATGGAATTCATTCTGTTTTCAGATAATCGGCATCTCTTACATTCCTTTATTCTTTTGTTCAATTCATCAATTTCCATATTCCATGCACCATCAAATATTTTTACATTTCAACTAATGTTTTGGGCATATCCGAAGTTCCGAGCGAAGCGAGGAATTTGGACGGATTGTTAGCGAAATCTGATATGCACCTGTTAGATAACTCGAAGGGCAAGCCAAGAAAGTGGTGAACTGTTTTGTTTGGCGGAATCATTTTACACATCTCCTTCACCTTGTAGATTATTTTCAAGAAAGTCCAAGACCACATCCCTTTTTAAAATTTCATGGCAGAATTGATTTTGATTGTTCCTAAGGCAACCATAACAGCTTGTTTCCTTTCCGCAAGTGCAATTTTTTACTCGGTCTAAACTACTTTTGAGTACATTATAAATATTATTATCTTCATCTGCGATACGCTTTACAAGTTCTGCTCCATTTCTCCCTCTGAAGAATACCTGAACTTGATTTTAAACTTCCCAGCCTAAAACTCCTTTTTTCTTGTGGTCCGATGATTACTTCCACAACCTGGTCAGGATTAAGGACTTGTCGCAAGTAAGAATTGATATCATTGAGGGTGATTTTAGCCAGTTCCTCAAAAAAGTTGTCTAGGAAATTATAGCCCAAGCCTAAAGCTTCAAAAGCAGCCAAATTTAAGGCTCTGTTCTCTTTAGTTTCCATATTTCTAAGAAAAGAAGCCTTTGACTGTATTTTTGCTGCTCTGAACTCATCTTCCGTCAGGCCTTCTTCACAAAGCTTATTCAAGATTTTTTTTAAAGAAACCAGGGCTGTAGCAACTTTAGCTTGATCTGTTTCTAGATAGGCTTCCAGAAGGCCACCTTCTTTCATCTCAGTAACCCGGCAGTCAACATTATAGGCCAGTTTTTGCTGTTGTCTTAATGGCCATAGTTTTGATCCTGGGCCTTTACCTAAAAAATTCTCTAAAATGAAAGCCATAACAGAGTTTTTAGCAGTCATTTCAGGCAGTGGATAACCGAGAGAAACAAGGGTCTGTTTAGCTTCTTTGGCTATAAATATTTGTTTCTCATTTTTATTTGAGGGGTAATTCAATTGAATTAAAGAGGCCGAATTACCTTTTTCGAATTTTTCAAGGTAGGGTCTGCAGATATCAAGGAGTTTCTCTTGGGTCAGATTAGAAGAGACAGCGGCAATAATGTTAAAGCCTTTAAAATAATTTTGATAAAAACTAACAGCATCCTTTTTTTCTATTTTCTTTAAAGTGTCTTCACCCCCGTAAACAGAACCTCCATATCCCTTATCAGCTATTAAACTATCTAAAAAGAGAGTATGGGCTTTAGGCAGAGGATCATCTTCGGCAGTCTTTTTATAATTAAGCATTTGTTCTTTTATAGACTTTAGACGGAGGCCAGAAAAGAGAGGTTTAGTCATAATTTTAATCACTATTTTTAAAGTTTCCTCTAAACTCTCAGAAAGACATGATATTTTTATAAAAGAATAATCCCCTTTAGTACCCACAGTCACTCGAGAGGCTTGATTCATTAAAGCCTGAATCTTTCCTTTGTCAGGAATCTCTACAGCCAGGCGGGTTGTTAAATAAGAAAGGCCTCTTTTTTCAGGCGGCGCTGCTCTTTTCCCACCTTTGATTAAAATGTAAAGAACTGTTAGGGCTGAAGATTCATCTTGTTGATAGATGAAGGTTAAGCCGTTAGCTAAAGTCTTTTTTATTGGCCGATATTTCCAAATAGAAATTTCTGAGCTGGCCAAAGATGGCCAAAAAGCACTTATTGTCAAAACTGTTATTATGCTCAAGATTGCAAAAGGTTTTTTTGACCTCATTTTTGTTTATCTTTTTTAGGCAGAATAGCCACCGAGACGTATTTTCCTCGACTCAAATATTTAGCTGCAACTTTTCTTAAATCTGAGGAATTAATTTTGTTTATTGCTTCTAAATATTTTTTACGTTTGGGGTCTTCATTTAAGAGCATAAACCTGGCCAGGGAAGTAGCTACAGCGAGCCCTTTTTCTTGAGAGTGGTAGAAAGCAAACCTGAGTTGATTTTTACTGCTTTCTAAAAAGTCAAAGACATAGAAACGGTCTTCTCCTAAAAAGTCGTCTTTTGAGTAGTTTTGCCGTCTGGCCATTTTGAGAAATTTAATTGTCTCATTTTTGGCAAAATTGACCATTTTTCTATCTAAGGTAAGAAAAATGAGGATAGCTCCTCCATATTTTAAAGCATTAAAGCTCATGGAGATAGAATGGGCTAATTTTCTCCTACTCCTCAAGGGGTAATTGAGCATGGGATTGATTCCTCGACCCATTATTTGGGTTAAAAGGTCGACAATATATTGATCATTGTTGTTGTAATCAGGGCCAACCATGCCGATAACAAGATAAGCCTGATTGATATCCATTTCTTTTTCAATATTTATTGATTTTTTTAGTGCTTTTACTTTGTCCAGTCTTGATGGAATAAATTTTCTATTTTCTATAGAGCCGAAGACCTGTTTTACTTTTTTGGCCATTTCTTCGAGGCTGAAGTCACCCACAACAGCCAAGGAACAATTGCTAGGGGTGAAATAATTTCTATAAAAAGTTCTCAGCTGTTCGACAGTAGCTGCCTTGATTATTTGTTGACGGCCGTAAATAGGCTTCTGGTAAGGATGTCCTTGGAATAGGTTCTGATAAATGAGAGAAGTAGCATATTTTAAAGGATCATCTTTAATCAAGTTGATTTCTTCCAGGATAATATTTTTCTCATTGTCTAATTCTTGTTGATTAAGCTTAAGATTAAATAAAATTTCTTTCTGATTTTGAAGGGCAAAGTCAGCAAATTCAGAAGGGAGACTCATTTCAAAAACAGCCAAGTCACGTCCTGTATGAGCGTTAAAGTAAGCTCCATGGGCTCTTATCTCCTGACTTATTTCAGAGCCAGTCCTGAATTCCGTGCCTCTAAAAAGAATATAATGTTCCAGGATATGGACTAAACCATTGTTTTCTTCTGTCTCATCTTTAGAGCCAACGTTGACAGCTAAAGATAAATTAATCAAAGGCAAGAAAGAATTTTTATATAGAAAAATTTTCATTCCATTTTCTAGTTCAAAATATTTAGTTAGTTCTTTAGCTTGAGAATAAACATTTAACTGAGCAAAAAATAAAGAAGCTATTAGAAAAATAATTAAGTAAATATGCTGTTTACTTCTCATTTTTGCTAAAGTTGTTTAGCTTAAGGTTCTTTGCTGTTTAGGAACTAATATAAATATTTTGAAATCGACTTATATTTTCTCTGCTCCCTAAGACAAGAAGAGTATCTCCCGCCTCAATCATAACATCAGGAGAAGGGTTGAAAACAATATCTTCACCTGGCTTTTTGATGGCTACCACAATTATATTAGCCTTATTTCTTATATCGCATTTTCTAAGATTACGGTTGACTATTTTTGATTGGGGGCTTACGGTTAGTTCTTCCATGGCCAAAGACAGCTCCCTGCGTCTGATAATAAGATCCATGAAATCTACTAAAGTGGGTCGGATCAATCCCTGAGCAATTTTTAAGCCACTTAGCTTATATGGACTGACCACTCTGTTAGCTCCAATTTGAAGTATTTTTTTCTCGGCTTCTTCATCCATAGCTTTGGAGAGAACAAAAAGAGAAGGATTAAGAAGCCTTACTGTTAGAACAAGATAAAGATTATCTGCATCTGTGGGTAGAAGAGCGGCCAGGCCTTTAGCTTTTTTTATCCCCGCTTTTATTAAGACTTCTTCCTGAGTAGCATCTCCTTTTATGTAAAGGCACTTATTGCCGGCTATAATTTCTTCTAATTTTTGTTCATTATTATCGATAACAACAAAGGGTAGCTCTTCTTCTTCCAATCTTTCTCTGACTATTTGGCCCATACGGCCTTGGCCGCATATTATATAATGGTCTTTTAAATTGGCAAGATTTCTTTCCATCTTTTTTCTCCGCCAGAATTTATTGATACCGCCTTCATAAATAACTTCTCCTATCTTGGTGAAGGCAAGAATGGCTGTACCTACCCCTCCCAGGATGATGAACATGGTGAAAATACGACCTAGTGGGGATAGCTCTCTTACTTCTTTGAAGCCGACGGTGAAGATAGTAATGACCGTCATATATAAACAATCTAAAAGAGGCCAGCCTTCAATAGTGTGAAAGCCGAGAATGCCCACCAGTATTAAAGAGAGAACAAGGAATAGGGGCTTCCACATTCTTCCTAAATCATACACTATTGCTAATTTTTGGACAAGATAGCAAGCACCCCCATAACCGTAATTAGTGAAAAGCCTAACAAAAAATGAAATCTGCCATCGATTTTCCTTCATCCTCTGATTTCCTCCTTCAATTTACTCTTAGAGAAGAATTATGTTAAAATTTCTAAAAAGGAAAAACAGATGAAAAATCGCTTAAAAGAGAAAATACTAGTCGTTGATGATGAAGAGAATATCCGCAAGTCCTTGAAAATGATCCTGGAATATGAAGGCTGGCAGTTTTTGGAAGCAGCTGATGGAGAGGAAGCTCTGGAAATAATCGAAGAAACAGTAGGCCTGGATCTAGTCTTATTAGACGTGAAACTGCCAGGAAAGGATGGCCTGGAAGTATTAACTGAAATAAAGAAAAGACCCTATTCTCCCCAGGTAATCATGATTTCCGGACATGGCACTATCCAAACCGCTGTCGAAGCTACCAAAAGGGGAGCTTTTGATTTTTTAGAGAAGCCTCTGCAGCGGGAGAGAGTGTTGTTGAGCATCCGCAATGCTTTAAATCAGAGCAAATTGTTCCGTGAAAACCTTGATCTGAGGAAGAAGGCAGAAAAAAGATACGAACTTATTGGTAGTCATCCGCTGATGAAGAAGCTCTGGCAAGAGATATTAAAAACAGCTCCTACCAACGCTACTGTCCTGATCTATGGCGAAAGTGGCACAGGAAAAGAGCTAATAGCCAGGGCTATTCACAATCACAGTTTAAGGGCAAAGGAGAGATTTATCCAGGTAAATTGTGCGGCTATTCCAGAAGAGCTAATCGAAAGTGAGCTTTTTGGCCATGAAAAAGGCTCTTTTACTGGAGCTACCGAAAGAAAAGAGGGAAAATTTGAGCTGGCAGATGGAGGTACGATTTTCCTGGATGAAGTTGGAGATATGAGCCTCAAGGCTCAGTCCAAAGTTCTCAGGGTTCTGGAGGAAGGTGAAGTCCAGAAAGTAGGTTCGAATAAAATCAGTAAAGTAGATGTCAGGATAATTGCAGCTACTAATAAAGATTTAAAAAAAGAAATAGAAGAGGGCAAATTCCGAGAAGATCTCTATTTCAGACTAAATGTAGTCCCTCTCTATTCTCCCCCTTTAAGAGAAAAAAAAGAGGATATTTCCCTTCTTATTGATTATTTTTGTCAGGCTTATGCTGAGGAAAATAATTTAAAACTCAAGAAATTCTCGCCCGAAGCGGTAGAAGCCATGATGAAATATCAATGGAGAGGCAACGTCCGGGAATTAAAAAATGTAGTAGAAAGATTGCTAATTATGACTGAAGGAGATATAATAAATAAAAAAGATTTACCTGAGCAGATTAGAGGGGATAGTTACATTTATTTTCCAGAAGTTAAAAATATTAAGAGTTTAAAGGAATTTAGGTATTTAGCCGAGAAGAAATTCATTTTAGCCAAGCTAGAGGAGAATAATTGGAATATTTCTCAAACGGCCCGAGAGATTGACACTCCCCGTTCTAATCTGTATAAAAAATTAGAACATTATGGACTAAAAATAAAGGCTGGAGTAGGTGAGGTGGTTGCTCCTTCTTCTTCAAAAGAAGGGGAGGAAAGTCCGAACTCCAAAGGGCAGGATGGTCGCTAACAGCGACTCCGAGCAATCGGAGGAAAGTGCCACAGAAAAGAGACCGCCCTGTGGAAATAGGATGCAGCTTTTCCACGGAGCAAGGGTGAAAAGGTGAGGTAAGAGCTCACCGTCCTGGTGGTGACATCAGGAGCAGGGCAAACCCCATCCGGAGCAAGACCAAATTGGCCCCAGTTGAGATGGCCCGTCTCAAGGGGCGGGTAGGTCGCTTGACCCTTGATTTAGCAAGGGCTGAGATGAATAACCGCCACTGCTTCCCAGCAGCAACAGAATTCGGCTTACAGCCTGCTCCAGCCTTTTTTGTAAAGGTGCTGGACTTACCCTCATTTCCATTCCTGCTCATTAACCTCTCAACATCCGTTATGCGGTTCTTAAGCATTAAAGAGTAAGGAGTGAAAAGTTTAAAGTTGAAAATTTAAAGCAAAAAATAGGACTTTTGAAGTTTGAGTTTTGAATTAAATTAGAGAAGAGGCAAAGAACTTACTGCTTGTTTGATAAATATGAGGATGTTGCCAGGGAATAATCCCAGCTGGAGAACTCCGTAAAGGCAGAGAAAAAGAACTAGAAAAAGGGCCGGATTTTCTGTAAATATTTCTATTTCTTCGACCGGCTCTCTCATATACATAAAGACAATAATTCTTAGATAATAAAAAACTGAGACTAGGCTGGCCAGGACTCCGATAATAACCAGGACAATCAGCCCTTGCTTGACTGTGCCTACATCCGCTTTAACGGCTCCAATAAAGACATAGAACTTGGCCAGGAAACCAGCGGTGGGCGGAAATCCAGCCAGGGATAAAAGGAAAATTGCAAAGGTCCCTCCGATCCAGGGATATTTAAATCCGACCCCAGCATAATCCTGGAGCTGAAGATACTCTTTTTTCTTTTTGCCCAGGGCAATAACAGCTGAAAAAGCTCCAATATTCATGAACAGATAAGCAGTTAAATAAAAAACCAGGCTGGCTTTATCCTGAGAAAGGATGGCAATCATCAAATAACCAGCATGAGCGATACTGGAATAAGCCAGAATTCTTTTGACATTTGTCTGGCGGAGGGCAACAAAATTACCGACAATCATAGTTAGAGCACTTATGATCCATAACAGCCAGAACATAGCTAGAGAATTAAAAGCTATCTGCCAGTAAGGGTAAAAAATTCTGAGAAGGACAGCAAAACCAACTGCTTTAGGTCCTACTGAGAAAAGAGCAGTGACTGGAGTCGGGGCTCCTTCATAGACATCAGGTGTCCACATATGAAAAGGGACAACAGCTATTTTAAAGCCAAAACCGATAACCACTAATCCTAAACCGGCCATAGACATAAGACTCAGAGCTGTTTGTGATTGGAGGTGGGTCATAATAGCTGGAATTCCAGTAGCCTGAGTGCTGCCATAAAGAAGAGCCAAACCATAAACGAGGAAGGCACTGGCAAAACTGCCTAAGAGGAAATATTTTATAGCCGCTTCTGATGATTTTTGGTCTGACCTTCTTAGACCGGCTAAAGCATAACTGGAGATAGAGAGTACCTCTAAACCTAAAAAGATAACAATAAGATCTGAAGAGGAAACCATAATCATCATGCCTGAAAGAGCCAAGAGAAGCAGAGCGTAAAACTCACCGTAATTGGCCTCCTGGAGGAGTATATATTTCATGGAGATCAGAATGACCAGAATACCAGTCGTTAAAATGATAAAAGAAAGGAAAATAGAAAAGTTATCTAAGAAAAGAGTTTTATTAAAATAGGAATATCCTTTATTCCAGAATTTGCTAAGGACGAGGCCATCTATAATAATAAAAAGGATAGAAGTGTAGGCTAAATAGCTTTTATTTTCTTTCTTAAGAAAAACTTCTAAAAGCAGAACTAAAAGAGCAGCCAGAACAATTATCAGCAAGGGCAGCAGAGCTATCAGATTATTCATAGTCGATCCTCTTTCTTTTCTTTATTTTTTTCTATTTCTTGTTGCTTTTGGACTACTTGTTTTACTCGGTAAATGAAGTCTTTTTTTTCACTTTTGGCTTCAGTGAAAACTTGTTGGCGTCTGTTTATTTTTTGGAGAAGGTAGCTGACTGAAACATCCATTTTTCTTAGAAATGGCTTAGGATAAATGCCCATCCAGAACATCATAATGACCACGGGCACTAAATAAGCAATCTCTCTTTTATTCATATCTCGAAAAGATAGAATCTTTTCATTTTTGATCGGTCCCTGCATCACTCTCTGAAACATCCAGAGGAGATAGCCGGCGGCCAGAATGACGGTAGATAAACCTAAAATTGCCAGCAGATGGCTGCTTTTAAAGACTCCAAAAAGACACAGGACTTCGCCGACAAAGCCATTGAACCCAGGCAGTCCCACTGAGGAGAGCATACAGATGAGAAAAAAGGCTGAGAAAACTGGCATCTGTTTGCTCACCCCTCCGAAATCTTTAATCAAGCGGGTATGGGCTCTTTCGTAAAGGATGCCGACAATTAAGAAGAGAGCTCCTGTGCTCAAACCGTGATTTAACATTTGATAGATAGCCCCTTCGGTTCCTTCGACATTGAGAGCAAAGATGGCCAGCATGATGAGGCCCATATGGCTGACGCTTGAATAGGCTACCAAAGATTTTACATCTTTCTGGATAAGAGCCATCAGCCCGCCATAGATAATTCCTATCAGACTTAAGACAGCCAGCAGCGGCAGAAGCCTTTCTAAAGCATCTGGGAAAAGGGGCAGAGCAAAGCGGAGAAAGCCATAAGCACCCATTTTCAGCAGAAGTGCGGCTAGGATGACAGAACCGGCCGTAGGTGCCTCCACATGAGCATCTGGCAGCCAGGTGTGAAACGGAAACATAGGCACTTTGATGGCAAAAGCCAAAGCAAAAGCCAGAAAGAGCCATAGCTGAAGATGGGGATTAATGATAAGATTATAATAATCAAATAGATTGAAAGAATAAACGCCAGTGGCTTTGTAATAAGTTGAATAAAGAACAAAAATTGCCACCAGCATCAACAGGCTGCCTAGCATAGTAAACAGGACAAACTTCAAAGTGGCGTAGATCCGGCGGGGGCCGCCCCAAACTCCTATCAGAAAATACATTGGAATAAGCATGGCTTCCCAGAAGACATAGAAAAGGAATAAATTAAGAGCAACAAAGACACCGATGATTCCCGTTTCCAGCATAAGCATAAAGATTAGGTATTCTTTGACTTTTTTGTCAATGTATTTCCAGGAGGAAAGAATGGCTATTGGCACTAAAAAGGTAGTTAGCAGGACCAGAAATAGGCTTAAGCCATCAATGCCGACATGATAATTTAAGCCATAACCAAGCCAGCGTACTTTTTCTACAAACTGAGGGTCTGGAGTCTGGCTGTTGAAATTGAAATACAAAGTTAGGGAAATGATAAAATTTAGCAAAGCCACGATAAAGGCCAAAGAGCGAAGCCAATTTTCTTTTTCCCTGTTGATAAAGATGAGAATAATGGCCCCAAATAGAGGAAAAAAAGTGACAAAGCTTAAAATCGGAAAATTCATCATTCTAAAATAGTAAATATCCTAAAAATAAGACGACACCAAAAAGAAAGACAAGGGCATAATCTTTGAGCAATCCACTCTGGAGGTAACTCAGAATTTTTCCAGAGAAGTTAGTGACTGAAGCTGATCCATTGACCACCCCATCTATAACTTTTAAATCAAAGTTATCATAAATAATTTCCGAGCCTTTTATGGTCGAGTTGACAAAGACAGTATTGTAGATCTCATCCACGTAATATTTTCGGTATAAGAGTCTGTAAAGGGAAGGGAACTTGACTATTAAATTTTTAGGAATACGAGGATTACGAATATAAAAGATGTAAGCGATATATATTCCAGCCAGAACCATCGCTACCGAAATGAGGATTAGCAGCCATTCTGTACTCAGAGCCAGATGAGCTTCATGAGGGACCTTTATGACTGGCTCTAGGAATTTATCAAACCAGTTTAGATTCTTACCAAAGATAACAGGAAGGCTTACATAGCCAGCTACTACAGAGAAGAAAGCTAAAATAACTAAAGGTACAGTCATCACCGGAGGAGACTCATGGAGATGCTTTTTGGCTTCAAGCTCTATTCTCTCTTGGCCATGAAAGGTAAGGAAAATAAGTCGGAACATGTAGAAAGCTGTTAGAATAGCTCCAGTTACACCCAGAGCCCAGACAAAATACTGGCCATGAGCGTAAGCCTGAATGAGAATAGCGTCTTTAGAAAAGAAGCCGGAGAAAAAAGGCACACCGGCAATGGCAATAGCCCCTACCAGAAAGGTCGGGTAGGTGAGAGGAAGGTATTTGCGTAAACCTCCCATCTTACGCATATCAAGTTCTCCAGAGAGGGCGTGCATGACACTGCCTGCTGCCAGAAAGAGAAGGCTTTTAAAAAAAGCATGCGTGTAGAGATGAAACATCCCGGCCGCAAAAGCTCCCACCCCGCAGCCCATAAACATGTAGCCAATCTGGGATATAGTAGAATAGGCCAGGACTCTTTTTATGTCGTTTTGAGTTAAGGCCATGGTGGCCGCGTAAACAGCTGTTACCGCCCCCACTACAGCTACAATTTGGCCGGCTATGCCTGAGAAGGTGTAGAGAAGATTCAGCCTGGAAACCATGTAAACACCAGCGGTGACCATGGTCGCTGCATGAATTAGAGCACTAACAGGAGTCGGGCCTTCCATAGCATCTGGCAGCCAGACATAGAGAGGAATCTGAGCTGACTTGCCGGTGGCTCCAACAAAAAGGAGAATAGCAATTAAGGTGGCTGCCCCCTGAGAAATCACTCCACCTGAGATGGCTTTATTGATAATGGTGAATTCTCCATTACCGATAAGAATAAAAATAAAGAATATTCCCAGGAGAAAGCCTGCATCACCTATACGGTTGACAATAAAAGCTTTCTGGCCGGCCTTAGCTGCTGATGGCCTTTCGAACCAGAAACCTATTAATAGATAAGAACAGAGGCCTACACCTTCCCAACCGACAAACATTAAGACAATATTTGAGCCCATAACTAGCAGTAACATAGCAAAGGTAAAAAGATTGAGATAAGCAAAGTAACGGGTGTAGCCTTTGTCCTCAGCCATGTAGCCTACTGAGTAGACATGAATCAAGAAGCTGACTCCAGTAACAACCATGGCCATTACGGCTGATAGGGGGTCAAACTGGAGAGAAAAATTGGCTTGAAAGCTTCCGGCTTTAATCCAGGAGAAAAGAGTTTTGATTACTGGATAATGTTCAGGACCGAGTTTAAGGAGTCCGAGAAAGGAGATGATAGAAATTACAAAGGAAGTAAAGACAGCCAGACAAGCTTGCAAAGATACATATCTTTTAGGAAGGATTCTGCCAAAAACGACCAGGATAAAGGTACTGAGGACTGGGATAAATGGAATAAGCCAGAAGAAGTCTGTCATTTTATCCTTTCATTAAATTTATATCTTCAGTTTTGACTGTTTTCTTCTGGCGGAAGATGAGAATGATGATAGCTAGGCCAACTGCAGCCTCAGCAGCGGCCACGGTTATGACAAAGAAGACAATAACCTGGCCATCCAATGAATTGGCTGCCCGAGCTAAGGTAATGAAGGCTAAATTAGCGGCACTGAGCATAACTTCCACGGCCATAAACATGGTGATTAGATCTTTTTTGACAAAAAAAGCCACTATTCCCAGGGCAAAAAGTATAATGCTTAAAATAAGGAAGTAACTAGTTGGAATCATTCTTTCTCCCTTTTTTTTGCTAGGACAATGGCTCCCACTAAGCCGGCAATAATAAGAATTGAAGTTATTTCAAAAGGGTAGAGGTATTTAGTGAAAAGAAGGTGGCCTAGTTCAGCCGGGCTTCCTATTTTTTCGCCAGCAGTAGTTCTAAAGAAGGAAAAGCTGGCTTTTAGAGATAATATCAATTCACCTATGAGGAAAAAAGCCAATAGGCCAGCCAAATAAAGAGTCCACTTCTTTCTTTCTGGGGGAAGACCGCGGCGCAGGTTAATCATCATGATGACAAAAATAAAAAGAACCATAATAGCCCCGGCATAAATAATGATTTGGACAGCCGCAATAAAAGGGGCATTAAGAAGGCCAAAAAGACCACCCAAACAGGCAAAAGCTAGGACTAAATAGAGAGCATTGTACGCCTGGTTTTTAGAGATAATCATCCCCAGGACTGAACCAACACACAATACAGCTAACAAAAAGAAAAGAAATAGGCCCATTTTTTAGTCCCCAATTATATTTTTTGCCATAAGGTGATGTCAAGGAAATTAAAAGTAATTTGGATAGTCTGTAGAACCTGCCGTCCCTAGAAGTTAGCAAAATTTCAGCATAGTCTGGAGGGCCTGCTGTCCTCAGCAGGCCGTTTACTTACCAATATGCATATTTTTTTGACAAAAGAAAAAGATTTGCTATAATATATCAGACATTGCGGGGTAGAGCAGTCTGGTAGCTCGTCGGGCTCATAACCCGGAGGTCGTTGGTTCAAATCCAACCCCCGCTACCAACCTATTTTCATAAAATCCACCGTAAAGAGAAGACATAAACAGCTATTTTTGTTATTTAATCTGACTGATATAGTTTGGGATTGGTTGATTACTTTTTATTTAACTTTAATAAGCAGCTTAAATCACGAAGAAGCGTCTGCTCTGGCCTGGGCCTCCCTTGTCGGCAGCTCCAAACCAAGTTTTTGTTTTTTATCTGCTCTAAGGAGGAGCAAAGAGAAAATAAGGCCTGATAAGCCAAGAGAGGCGAACATTATTTCCATATTATTATAGTTTCCGCCCGCAGCATCGACAATTTTGCCGGCTAGCCAAGGGAAAAGGAAAAGGCCAAACATCTGGATCCAGGCGATAATGCCAAAAGCAGTCCCCAACAGTTTTTCTTTAACCAGGATGGGGATAGCTGGCCAGAGGGCAGCCGGTACTAAGGAGAATGAAGCCCCCAGAATTATAAAGGAAATAGCGGGATGAAGATAGGTTAGACCAAGAAGGAGATGAGCGGGGACAATCAACAGTGAGCCAATAAACATAATCTTTCCTCTATGGCCAAATTTATCCACCAACAAGCCCAGAATGGGAGTGAAAATCATGGAAGCTGTCATTATGTAAGAGGTATATTGACCACCTTTAGCTGCTGATAGCCCAAATTTCATCTGGAGGAAGCGAGGAGCATGATTGGTAAAGGGGAAAATAGCTGAATAGAAAGTAACGCAGAGAAAGCTGATAAACCAAAAAGCTGAACTCAATTTCCAGACATCGGCGGCCACGATTTTTTCTTCTGTGCCAGCTTTAATAAGTTTATCTACATCCCTATCCATTAAGAGGTAAATAAGAAAGAGCAAGAAAGAGACAAACATAATAATTGTCCCGGTCCAGACCGACCAACGCCAGGTGCCAGTAGCCTCAGCAATTTGAGCGGAAGTGTTGAAGGCCAGGATAGTACCCAACCTCATGACTGTAATGTTAAGGCCGTAAGCAAACCCCAGTTCTTTACCTTTGAACCAGCGGGCAATGACTTTGTTAGTTACCAGCAGAGTAGCCTCGGAACCGAAACCAAAGATTATACGGCCTATGAGCATGACTATGAACGATTTTCCAGCCCCTAAGGAAGTAATGAGAGAACCAAAAAGAATAAGAAAAACGTAAAAGGTTCCTGCTTTTCTAATCCCCAGACGGTCGAGGAGAAAGCCAGCAATTACCAGCAGAAATAAAAGGTTGGGTAAAGCATAAAAGGAGAAAAGGAGGCCGAATCGGGCATTATCCAGGTTCATACTGCGCTGAATGTAGTCATTTATGGGACTTAAAGAATCATAGATGTAGTATGAACCAAACATGACCAGGCTGACTGCCAGAAGGATAAGCCAGCGCCACCAGTTTTTTGTTGAACTTGAGCTTTCGGTCATTAAGTTCCTCCCTTAAATAATCAATTGTGGATTTTATTCATTAAGGGCAAAATTAACTATTTTTGACCACCGGAACTTGTTTTTGAAAAAAATACACGGCCATTGATATCACAGTCAATCCTCTCAGTCAAATATTAATAAAATGGGAAACAATACTTATTTCTTGATTTCCGTTCTTTTTCCCAGCGAAAGGTTTTTTGGTAGCGGTTAGCTTGTTGACTCACGTTTTATTTTCTTTTTTTTATTAATGTTTACTCTGGGGGCGGCATCAGCTTTTGATAAAAGGCCATTTACTGCTGAAGATCTACTGGAATTAAAAAGACTATCGGATCCTCAAATATCACATTCAGCAGAATGGGTGGCTTTGCTTTTCTTTCCAGACAGACCAAGGATAAATTTTCTCAGATTTATTTTTATAATCTTAGAGAAAAAAAGATAAAAAAAATAACCATCCAAAAAGCAAACATTAGAGATTTTAAGTGGTCACCAGATAGAGAAGCCATTGCTTTTTTGATGGCCAAACCTCTAACTTCAGCCGAGAGAGAGCGTTTAGCTAAAGGAGATGATGCTCAGGTGATCGATCAGGATTACAGGCATATCCACCTCTGGATCTTTCCCCTAAGGGATCGAAAGGCCAGACTCCTTACCTCTCAAGAGGAAAAAGTCTGGAGCTTTAACTGGTCTCCAGACAGCCGAAAAATTGCTATGTTGGCTTCACCTCTGCCTACAGCAGAAGGTCATGAATATAGAAGTAAGCTTGTCTTGGTTGACCTTAAGGGTGGCCAAGAGAAAGTTCTGACTGAATGAACCAATGCCTAGAAGGACTGGTTGACAAAGATAGACTTTTTGTCGGAGGATCCAGCTACGGCGGCTACCTTACTTCCTTGGTTATAACTCAAACAGACAGGTTTAAAGCTGCTTTTGTCTCGGCTGGAGTAACAGATTTGCTAACGGAATACGCCTTGACTGATGAACCATCTTTTCTCCTTGGCTACTTCAATAGTTCTCCTTATGATAATCCTGAAATTTACAGAAAAAATTCACCTCTTACCTATGCTTCAAGAGTCAAGACGCCTGTGCTTATTGTTCATGGAGAAAGAGATCTTAGAGTGCCTGTCAGCCAGGCTTTTGAGTTTTATTCTGCCTTAAAACATTGTGGAGCTGAAGTTACTCTGGTTGTTTATCCTCGAGAATACCATAGCCTTAGAGAATACAGCCATCAACTTGATCTTTTCAAAAGAATCCTAAAGTGGTTTAATAAGTATAAATAAATTATAAGGATAAAGAAAATGGATTGGACAAAACCATCAAGCCTCAAAAGAGGAACTAAATTGGGCTTGGTCCTTCTTATTTGGGTTGTGACAGCTTGGCTGGTTTATCCACTTATTACTTTAGAGTCTGTCAATATTGTCAATGCTAAAAGTTACTTATATCGTTCAGCTATAGGCATAGCTATCATGCTTATTTTATTCGGAAAAACAGTTTTCGATCTTCTCTTTCCGAGGGCTGTTTCTCAGAAAATGTCAGTGGTCAACACGGTTTTTCTTACTTTATACTGCCTAGCTATAGCCAGTGGCCTAATGTTCATGATTTCCAGAATGATAGTGGTCTATATAAAAAGTAATAAAACTGGAATTTCATTTTAGACCCTTTATCAGAAAGAATAATTATAAATTACCAGCGGCCATCTTTTAAATACTGATCAATAGCTCTGGCCGCTTTTTTGCCAGCGCCCATAGCCAGAATAACAGTAGCTGCTCCAGTGACAATATCCCCCCCGGCAAAAACGCCTTTCTTAGAAGTCTTTCCGGTTTCTGGATCAGCTATAATATTGCCTTTTTCTGTAGTTTTTAAATCAGGGGTTGTTGAAGTCAGGAGAGGATTTGGTCCCTGACCAATAGCCACCACTACCATATCAACCTTAATCATATGTTCACTGCCCTCAATTGGAATAGGCCTTTTTCTGCCTGAGGAGTCTGGCTCTCCCAGCTTCATCTTGATACATTCAATTGCTTTAACCCAACCTCTTTCATCACCTAAAATGCGGATAGGATTAGTTAGAAGCAGTGGTTTTACTCCCTCTTCAAAAGCGTTTTCTATCTCTTCTTCCCGGGCTGGCATCTGTTCTCGTGCTCGACGGTAGATAAGGTAGACTTCGTCAGCTCCCAAACGGAGGGAAGTTCTGGCTGAATCCATAGCCACATTGCCACCACCAATGACAGCAATCTGGCGGCCAAGATGGATTGGAGTATTGTATTCAGGAAAAAGGTAAGCTTTCATCAGGTTTACTCTGGTCAGGAATTCATTGGCTGAGTAGACGCCTTTTAGATTCTCACCTGGAATTCTGAGGAAATAGGGTAGTCCTGCCCCAGTGCCGATAAAAACAGCCTGGTAGCCTTTTTTAAAGAAGTCATCTATAGTGCTGGCTTTGCCCACGACAAAGCTGGTTTTAATCTCCACGCCAAGCTTTTTGATATAATCACATTCTCTTTGGACAACCCATTTTGGCAGACGGAATTCAGGGATACCGTAAACTAATACTCCCCCAGGCGTATGAAGAGATTCAAAGACAGTGACTTTATGTCCCATCTTGGCCAGCTCACTGGCAGCTGTTAGACCGGCAGGCCCGGCTCCGACTACAGCTACTTTTTTTCCTGTTGGTTTAGGCAGCCTGGGAATCCGGACATTTCCCTGCTGGAATTCGTAATCGGCCACAAACCTTTCTAAGCGGCCTATAGCTATAGGCTGACCTTTTTTAGACCAGACACAACTTGCTTCGCATTGGTCTTCCTGGGGGCAGACTCGGCCACAAACAGCCGGCAGGCTATTTTTTTCCTTTATTTTATGGATGGCTCCCATAAAATTACCTTGCTGAATTAGGTGAATGAAACTAGGAATGTCGATTTCTACTGGACAACCTGAAACACAAGGAGATGTTTTGCACCCCAAACAGCGAGAAGCTTCCTGCTTGGCTTGCTCCTTACTGTAGCCCAAAGCAACTTCGTCAAAATTCTGAATGCGGAGCTTAGGATCCTGTTTGGGCATGGGCACTCGCTTACTGGTCTTTTTTAGCTTTTTTTCGGCCTCAATCATCCTGCATTCATAATCCCATAAAGCTCGATGTTCCTCTCGAGCATACATCTCTGATCTGGTCAGTAATTCATCGAAATTGACCTGGTGAGCATCGAACTCGGGGCCGTCCACACAGGCAAACTTTGTTACTCCGCCCACAGTGATTCTACAGGCTCCACACATACCGGTGCCATCGACCATAATGGAATTAAGACTGACAATAGTTTTAATACCGGGCTTTTTGGTGGCCTTAGCTACAGCTCTCATCATGACCGCCGGGCCAATAGCCACTACCAAATCGATCTTTTGCTGATTATTTATTAGTCTCTGCAGCTCATCGGTGACAAAACCGTGATGACCAGCTGTCCCATCATCAGTGGTAATAAAGAGTTCGTCGCTAATCGCATCCATCTCTTTTTGAAGGATGATCATTTCTTTAGTCCGGGCCCCAATAATTGAGATTACCTTGTTTCCGGCCTTTTTTAAGGCCTTGGCAACAGGATAGACCGGGGCCACGCCTACTCCGCCACCAATACAGACTGCAGTGCCTACCTTTTCTATTTGACTTGGTTTTCCCAAGGGACCGACTACATCAAGGAGAATATCGCCTTCCTTTAATTCATTCATTTTGCGGGTTGAAGCTCCTACTGCTTGGACGACCAGAATAATTGTTTGTTTCTTACGGTTATAATCGGCGATAGTCAGGGGAATTCTCTCAGCATAATCATCAGTCCGGACGACAACAAATTGCCCGGCTCGGGCCACGTTAGCTACAGTAGGCGTATAGATTTCAAAAAGGCTAATGGATGGAGCAAGTTCCTCTTTTTTAATAATTTCGTTTAATTGGTGTTTTTTTTTAGGAGTCATGAGGAAGAATCCTTTTTATTTGTAGATTTGGCTCGGGGAAGGAAGACAGAAAAGGTGCTGCCTTGACCTACCTCACTTTCGACTTCAATGTGGCCGAAATGAGAATCGACAATTTTTTTGGCAATGGTCAGTCCTAATCCAGTCCCTGCGATTTTTTTTGTCTGAGGATCATCAGCCCTGAAGAAATCATCAAAAATAAGGGGGAGATTTTCAGCGGAGATGCCAATACCAGTGTCTTTTACTCGAATACAGACATAATTTTTATCATTTGAGCCTTCAATAATGATTGATCCCTTTTCCACATTATATTTGATGGCGTTTGTAATCAGGTTGGAGAAAAGCTTTTCCATGTCTTGTTTATCAGCTTGCACTTGAGGCAGACTAGAGGATAAATTAAGTTGGATGGAGATTTGCCTTTTATCCATTTCAGGTTTTAAAAAGTAAACAATTTTATTGATGATTTCGTCAACTTGAATAGCTTCCATTTTTTGAGCGATTTTACCAGCTTCCATGCGGTTTATTTCTAAAAGATCGTTGACCAAGGCCAGCAGCGAATGAGCTCTCTCTTTAGCTCGTTCCAGCCATTTCTGTTTAAGGCTTTCATCTCCACTCGCTTCTCCCGAGATTACAATCTCCAGCCATTCAATAATGGCTGCCAGGGGAGCCCGTAATTCATGGGCGACCATGGACACAAATTGAGATTTGATTTTATCAATTTCTTTAAGCTTGGTAATGTCTCTGAGAACAGCTACTGCTCCTAGAATTTCTCCTTTCTTGTCTCTGACGGGAGCAATATTGGCCATTAGAGTGGTGCCCTGATTATCAACTTCTATCTCTTTGGTCATCATCGAGAAGTTTTTGTCTTTGGTATTGAGGACTTCTCTAATGGAGTCAATGATGTCTTTATTTTTTAGATAATACTCTAGAGGTTCACCGGAGACATCATATCCACGCAATTTAAGCATTTTCAGGCTGGAATTATTCCAGAGAACCAGTCGGCCTTCCATGTTGGCTACTAAAACTCCATCGGCCATGCAGCTAATGATTGTCTGAAAGCGGCTTTGTTCATTAGCCAACTCCAACAGTTTTTGTTCCCTTTCAGCGTGGAGCTTGAGGGCTTCCAGTCTTAGAAGGCGCTTCTCTAAGCCCCGTTTAACCACAGCTATTAGAGCTTCTGATGTAAAAGGTTTGGGCAGATAATCGTAGGCCCCTAATTTAGTAGCCTGGACAGCCGATTCGATCGAAGCATAGCCTGTAATAACAATAGAGATGATTTCTGGATCGATTTCGTGGACTCTCTGGATAAGGTCTAACCCGCTTATGCCGGGCATCATTAAATCCACTAACAACAGGTCATAGGGCTGTTTGTTTATTTTTTCAAGGGCAACGTTGCCGCTTTCTGCCTCATCAACAATATATTTTTCTTGAGAAAGAGCCCGCTTACAGCCTTTTCTAATACCGATTTCATCATCAACCACTAAAATGTGAGGTTTTTTGTCCATATTTACTCCTTATATTTTTTTAATAAACAGCTTACTTTCTTAAGTAGAACTTCTGGTTTAACTGGCTTGTCAATAAAATCATCTACCTTCATCCAGTAACCATCTTCCTCGAGGGAAAAGCGGTAGCCAGTGGATTCAGCTACAGAAGTTACCATGAGAATAGGGATTTTTTTGAAAAGAGGATCAGTTTTCACTCTTTTGCTGAAGGAAAAGCCTGCATCATGCTTTTCCATGATTAAATCTAAGACAATTAAATCAGGCATATCTGTTCTTACTCTCATAAGCCCTTCTTCGGCGCTAGTTGCAGTCAGAGCCTGGTAGTTATGCTTTTCTAATATTGTTTTGTGTATCTCCAGAAAGTCAGGATCATCATCAACCAATAAGATTTTTGCTTTTGCTTTCATTTTCTTTTCCTCTCTGGATTTTGGGCATGGCCACCAGTTGTTTACCTCTTTTCTGCCACTGTTTTTGGTCTAAAACAGGTAAATTTATAAAGAAAGTTGTCCCTTGGCCTACTTTACTCTCAACTTCGATTTTTCCTTTATGTTTGGCTACTATGCCGTAGGCTAAAGCCAGCCCAAGTCCAGTGCCCTTATCTTTAGTTGTGAAAAAAGGGTCAAAAAGACGAGACATATACTCTTTGGGAATACCCCATCCGGTATCGCTTATTTGAATTTGCATTTTTCGGCCGTTGTTAAGGGCCATGCTTTTTATGGTAAGAATGCCCCGGCCATCCATGGCTTGAGCTCCGTTGAGGACAATATTGAAAATTACCTGCTTGAGGAGGTTTTCATCAGCGAAAGTATTGGGTAAGGATGGGTCAAGATACTTCTCTACCTTGATGTTATAAAAGATAGACTGCTTGAGGAGGAGAGATAAAGCACCCTCAATTATGTTATTGATATTGACCAACCCCGGCCGGAGCTTTGTTTCTCGGGAGAAACTCAGTAGGTCTTTTACGATTTTGGCTGCCCTCTCAGCTTCTTTAGCAATAAGCTCTAAGTCTTTAGCATATTTCTTATTATTAGACAGTTCTTTTTGAAGAAATCCTGCAAACAGAGTTATTGTCCCTAAAGGATTATTCAATTCATGAGCAACTCCAGCAGCCAGCTGCCCTATTGAAGCCATTTTTTCAGATTGAATAAGCTGTTTTTGAGCTTGTTCTAAAGCTGCGTGAGAGTTTTTGAGCTGTTGGTGTGATTTTTGTAGTCTGAAATAAAGGCTTCTTAGTTTCTCAAGAAGATAATGAGGGCACATTTCCATTTCAGCAAGTCCCTGGACAACAGCAATGGCTTTTTCCCGGCAGGTGTTATAACCACATTGTCCACAGTCCAGATTATGATCAGGATAGGTTTTATTCATTTTGATTAAAACGGCCTGGATCTTGGCTTCATCAGGCTCAGGTAGAGATACATCCATTGTTTTGAAATTTCTTTTCAGGTTGAGATTTTTTAATTTTTTAAGCTCAGAAATTGTTATATTTAGATTTTTGCGCTGGTGAGATTTTATGAAATCTACCACGATTTTCTTGCGGCTTGGTCCTGAAATATTTATGTCGACGATAGGCCCCTCAATACAGCCTTCACAGAAAAGTAAATCTAAAAATTTCGGTCTTATGGTTCCTTCCTGGAGTTGTTGAATTGCTCTTATAGCTCTTCTGAAGCCAGAGGCCACCACTAAATCCAGGTTCAGCAAATCCTGGTCGAAACCTATAGACTTAGATACTCCTCCGGCAATGCCTAAAATTCTTCCTTGCTGAGCTGGTGGACCATCAAAAGCTGAAGGCTCTTGTTCTTCTCTATTAATTCCTTTTTTAGCCAGAATATAAGGAATATCATGGTAGGTTAGGACATAATCTACAGCTCCTTTGACAAGGGGATCCTGACATTCCCATATTCTGGAAAAACAAGAACTAACAAAAACTACTTTTGTCTTTTGGCCTCTGAGTTTCTTAATGGCTAAGCCCGTTGCAATCATGGGAGAGACTATGGGCACAAGTTGGTCAACTAATTGAGGTGCAAATTTCTCAATATAAAGGACTAGAGAAGGGCAAAAAGAGGAGATCCAGGATTTTTTCTTATTCTGCGATGTCAATTTTTTATAAGCATTAATTACTAAATCACCTCCAAAGGCAGATTCCCATACTTCTTTGAAACCCAGCTTTTTAAGGGCAGTGACTAGTTGAGCAGGACTGCCTATATCTAAGACAGACGGAAATGTCGGGTCAAGGCAGGCTATAACATTATCTCCTTTTTCCAAAAGTTTTAAAACCTTTTCTGCTCCACTATGAACAACTATAGCTCCGTGCGAACAGTTTTTGTAACAATTGCCACAGAGAACACAGCGGCTGGCAATTAACCTTACCTTTCTTTTATCAATCTTTAAAGCGTTAGTAGGACAGTTTTGAACACAGCCATAACACTGCCGGCATTTTTCTTGTGAAATACTTATCGGAAACATAGCTATAAAAACAGAATAAATGTTTATTTTTTATTTTTACTGGTTAACTTCTCGATTTCATCGATAAGGAATTTGGGGCTTATCGGCTTATCTAAGAGAGCATCAGCTCCTGTTAACTTTAAAACATCTTGGCTGGAAGAGAATTCCAAACCTGTTTGAGCTCCGATGGAAGTTAGAATCATAACCGGGAGATCATGATATTTTTGTTTGATCTTTTCACTGGCCTTAAAGCCAGAGTCAAACTGCTCCATCATTACGTCCAAGATTACTATGTCAGGTTTTGTTTTTTCTAATTTGTCCAAACATTCCTTGGCGCTAGTAGCTGTTATGACTTTGTAACCTTTATGCTCCAAGACGGCCGTATGCATTTCTACAAAATCTGGATCGTCATCTACCAGCAGGACTTTCTTTGGTTTTCTTTTTTCGAATTTTTCAGTGCTTTTAATCACCAGAGAGAGGATGCGACGCAGTTTTTCTTGATCTTCAATGGAATCCTCAACTTTAGTCACCAGGCGGCCTCCCTCATAATATTGATACTCAATTTTGCAGCCACATTGGACATGACAGCGAAAGATTTGTCTTAGGGCATCTTCTTTATCCGAAAGATCCAGCTTGGTCCCTCCAAAAAAAGGGCAATCTGTCCACTCGCCTGGTCTTATCATTGTCTGCAGCTCGGGACAATAAACTTGAATAAATGGTTTTGGTTCTTTCTCTTTTTTCATAATTATTATCTCCTAGCTTTAGTTCTTTTCTAAATTGAACATGAAACAACGCCTCTTCTTTTGTTAAGTAATATTGATGTTAATTATTAATCTTTGGTATAAGTGATAAATAAACCCTTTAATTATGCTTAAAATGATTATATCAATATTACTTAACTAAATATTTTAGTCTAAATAAGTAGCTATTTCAATTGATTTTAGGCCAGAACTAAGGATTCACAGCGACGATAAGGATAAAAGTGTAAAATGTAGGGGCCGCTGTCCCAAGCGGGCTACAAAAGAAAGAAAATGTAAAATAATTATTAAAAAAATTTGCTGACCTAATTATCCATCAACAATGGGCAATAAAAATTTTATTGTTGAAAATAGGCGATAGAGGTAAAACCTACCCAGTGATGGAGATTGGAATAATAGGTTGGACCTAATTTTACTTTGTTGAAAGGAGGAGCTGGAAAAGCAAGGCTGGTGCCATAACGAAGTAAAGCCCCTTGAATAGGTTTTGTCTGGAGATTATTAACCAGATGAACTAAAAAATTTAAGCCCATGGGCACGGAGAATCGTCCACACCAGCTAATCTTATAGGTAAAAGAATCATCTGGTTCCACACACTTCCACAAAAAATTTCTTATTTTTGCTGATTCAAGTTGACCGCTGAGATAATTTTCAATTAGGCTTAAATCCTGGTCAACACCTTTCTGATACCCAATAGCATCTGTGCCAAAAGGACAGTAATGATAATAACCCCAGCCGTAATCTCCATAATGAACGCAATCAGTTGAGATAAGAAAAGCAATATCTTTGCCTAACTGCCATTGGTTTTTCTTTACTATCTGGGCCACGACAGCAGCCAGATGGGACGAAAGTTCATCCATTTTCTGCCACTTCATATAAGGCACAAGAATGGGTACAATTTCTACCGAGCGGTTAAAATACTGAAGGAAGGGGAGAAGAGCCTCGATTGAATGTTCAACACTTTGGACCTCATTGTCAACGACATAATCTTTTTTATCCAGGCTTGCTTCGATTTCTTCTCTAAGAGAGGAGATGGGTATATTTCCATAGGGGCCACGCCATTTAGCAAAAGAATCAAATACAAATTTGTCTTGTAAGTTATAAGTTTTGGCCCAGTGACAGACACCAAAAATAATTACTCTTGGAGCTTTGATGTATCTCATCACCTGGATATAACCTCGGCCGGCATAAAAATAGTCATCATGGGGAGAAATGCCGGCTACTAAAGAAGTGGCCGAAGTAAATCCATATTTTTTTTGATTTGCTGCAATTTTTTCTTTTTCAGCTTTTTCCAGGTAATTAATAACATATTCAATTTGTTCTCTGGTATGGGCAAAACCAACCAAATCAACCAGACCTCTTAAATCTTTTTGGGCCGGAATAGTAATTCGCTTTAAAAGTTCTTGTTTGGTGGGCATCTGGGCTATCAAAGATAAGCTCGTCCAGGCAAGAATGATGAAAAGCGAAAGGATTCTTTTAACCATTTTGCACCTCTAATTTTTTATATACCTTAGCTTGAGGATAAATCAAGTTTTGTTACCTAAAACAGAAGCATTTTTGTTTCTGTTATGGTTAACAATGGGTGAAGAAATCTATTTATATTGACTATTCCAGTTTTTATTAAGGGTTGGACATATAAGGGGGATATCAAGAAAATAGAGTTTATAGAGTTTTTAGTTGCAGGTAGGGCCCGCTGGCCGCAGCGGGCCATTAACCTGCATTTTCAATTATTGGCTGCAGAATAATTCAATCTTTCCGCACCTGACCATCCTTTAAATATTTCATTGATTGAAAAGAGAATAGACTTATTCGTTTATCTATGGAAGTTTAAACTGTCAGGAGCTCCTAATGAGGATAATCAGAATTTGTCGACAGGAATTTACTTAGCCTTGGACTATCAATACCAAGAGGAAGTTATCGGAGTTCCCAATTACCTTTTGCTTAGACGCATCCCCCTATTCTTTGTAAATTTTATATCACCACCTGATTTAAAAGTCAATATAGCTGATAGTTTGATAGCTGCTAAGACGAAATATATTAATTTTTAAAAAAATTTCCTTAAAAGAGAAACAATTTATTTTTTTTCGTCTTATAAAAGTTATGGATAGCTTTATAATATGATTTTTTATTCAATTTATTTTTCTTAGAGACGACTAAATTAATGGATGGAGGAGAGATCTATTGAAGGGCAAGAAAAAAAGGAGGAAACAAGCCAAAATGGTGCCTAAAATCTTAGTGGTTGAGGATGAACAAATTGTGGCTATGGACATCCAATTTACTCTTGAAACTTTAGGCTATAAAGTTTGCGGCATAGTGTCCTCAGGTGAAGAATCTATAGAAAAAGCCTTCCACACTAATCCTGATTTAATCCTGATGGATATTAAATTAAAGGGAAAAATGGATGGCATAAGTGCAGCTCGCCAAATTCAAGCCCAGGCTAAGATTCCAGTTATTTATTTAACTGCTTTCGGAGATGAGAATACAATAAGAGAACTTACTTTGACCAAGCCTTATGCTTATATCAATAAGCCCTTTGTCGAGCATGAACTTCAGATTAAGATTGAAAAGATTCTTAAAAATTTCGAAAACTGCCAGTTTAATTAAAATTAAATTTTAGGATAAACCTATCCCTAAAAGTCAATCCAGTAAAAAGATAGGCATCGGTTCATGCTCGATATACGAAAGGCTGCTGAGAACAGGAGATCCTACTCCCTCACCTTACTCCTCACTCCTAACTCCTAACTATACAGGTTATTTAATTAAAAGCGACCCGCTGAGGACAGCGGGCCTTACAAACAAAGGATAACCGTCTGGAGAGGACAGCAGATTCTACATTTCCCCTTTTGCGGCTTGACATTTCTTAGATTAGTTTATACATAATACAAAGATACTGTTATGTCCAGAAGTAAGATGCGGGTAGCCATGTATTACAACAACCGGGATATTAGAATTGAGGAGATGCCTATCCCGGCCATAGGCCCAGGAGAGATGCTGATGAGAGTTGAAGCCAGTGGTATCTGTGGTAGCGATGTCCTGGAATGGTACCGCCGCTCTAAAGCTCCTTTAGTCTTGGGCCATGAAGTGGCCGGTCAGGTGGTAAAGGTTGGAGTTGGTGTTTCCAAATATAAAATTGGAGATAGAATTGTGGCCTCTCACCATGTTCCCTGTAATACCTGCTATTTTTGTTTAACAGGCCATCATACTGCCTGTGAAACTCTTCGCCAGACAAATTTTGACCCTGGCGGATTTTCAGAATATATTCGGCTTCCAGCTCTTAATGTTGATCGAGGAGTATTTGTTATTCCTGAGGAGCTTTCTTACGAGGAAGCCACTTTTCATGAACCATTAGGCTGTGTCATCAGGGCTCAGCGGATTGCCGGTTTGAATCCTGGACAAAGTGTCTTAGTCTTAGGCAGCGGTATTGCTGGCCTTCTTCATATTTTATTGGCTAAAGCTTCAGGAGCAGCCAAGATAATGGCTGTAGATATTGTTCCTTACAGATTGAAAGCAGCTAAGAGGTTTGGGGCGACGGAAGCTCTAATGGCTTCTGAGAATATTACTGAATCCTTCCGCAAGATAAATAGCGGTCGTTTAGCAGATTTGGTTTTGGTCTGTACAGGGGCCAAGGAGGCTCTTCTTCAGGCTATGCAGTCCGTTGAGAGAGGAGGTACAGTGCTATTTTTTGCCCCAACAAATCCAGGAATAGAAATACCTCTGTCTATTAACCAAGTTTTTTTTAGAAATGATGTAACTTTTACCACTTCCTATGGAGCCAGCCCTTATGACTCCTATTTGGCCCTTGAATTAATGCGCTCTCAGGTTGTTAGAGTAAAAGAGATGATTACTCACCGGCTTCCCCTCGAGGAAACTGCCCTTGGTTTTAAAATTGTGGAAGAAGCTAAAAAATCAATTAAAGTTATTATCGAGCCCCAGAAATAATCAATTTTGGTCGAGATAAATAAAGGGAAATTTTCGCCTATGGTTTAGCTATAAAGAGGAGGAAGAAAATGGACTGGGGATTAAAAAATCGGCTTTCTCGAATTATAAAGCCGTCAACGGGCCGGACGGTTATGCTGGCCGTTGACCATGGCTATTTTTTGGGACCAACCACAAAGCTGGAAAATGCTAGAAAAACAATAGAGCCTCTTTTACCTTATGCTGATGCCCTGATGTTAACCAGAGGTATTCTGCGGACCTCAGTTGATTCACAAGCTTCAGTGCCTGTTGTTCTTAGAGTCTCAGGTGGAACGAGTATCATCGGTAAAGACCTGGCTAACGAGGAGATAACCACTTCCATGGAAGAAGCAGTCCGCCTTAATGCTTCAGCAGTGGCTATTTCCATTTTTGTGGGCACTGATTATGAACATCAGACATTGACAAATTTAGCCCGATTAGTTGATAAAGGAATGGAAATGGGAATTCCTGTTTTGGCGGTAACAGCCGTGGGCAAAGAGTTGGGTAAAAGAGATGTCAGGTTTCTGTCTCTTTCCTGCCGCATTGCGGCTGAACTGGGGGCCAGCTTCGTCAAAACTTACTACTGTGATCAATTCGAGAAAGTAGTGGAAAGCTGTCCAGTTCCTCTTGTTATTGCTGGTGGTCCTAAATTAGAAACAGAACTCGATGCTTTAAGACTAGCTCATGAGGCGGTCGAGAAAGGAGCTGTAGGTGTTGATATGGGGCGGAACATTTGGCAGTCTGAATTTCCAGTGGCCATGATCAAAGGCGTAAGAGCTGTCGTTCATGATAAACTTTCTCCAGAAGATGCTTTGGAGGTCTTTAATCAAGCCAAGCTTGAATCATAAATTAAAATCTGAAGGTCCGGCTCTTCCATCAGGCCGTCTAATTATTAAGGCATATAAATAGGGGATGCTGTCCCCGTCAGGCATTTAATTAGATTACGGACCGCTCGGAGACCGGTCCCTACAGGGCCAAACGAATGTCTGTAGAGTCCACAGGCCTCAGCGGGCCGTTTTAAATATATTGCCAACCTGTCCGAAAGCAGTCCCTCTAAAAAATAAAATTATCTTTCCTTAAGCCAGTAATGTGGTAAAATAATGAACCGATTGACATGTTGGCCGCATATTTATTTATAGACAAAGGAGTTCATCCATGAAAATTGCCCTCATTCAACAACGAGCCAGCCGAGACCCTCAGGAAAATCTGAAAAGGGGAATTGAAGCCTTCTCCCAGGCTGCAGCTGCAGGGGCTAAAATAATCGCCTTTGCTGAGCTTGCTTTTTTACCTTTTTTACCTCAAAACCCCGCTCATCCTGAGGCTTTAGCTATGGCTGAGCCAATCCCAGGCCCCACCACTGAAGCTTTTTCTGCTTTGGCCAAAAAATATGGAGTGGTCACAGTTCTCAATCTCTTTGAAAAAGATGATCAGGAAACATTTGATTCCTCACCTGTAATTGATGTTGATGGTAAAATTTTAGGCACCATCAGAATGGTCCACATCATGGATGGACTTGGCTTCTTTGAGAAAGGTTATTATCAGCCTGGCTGTAACCAGAGTTTTGTCTTTAAAACGGCCGTTGGCCGCATAGGAGTAGCCATCTGTTATGATCGCCACTTTCCTGAATACATGAGAAATCTTGGTCTTCAACAAGCTGAAATAGTCTTTGTACCCCAGGCAGGTGCTTTAGGAGAGTGGCCCGAAGGGATATTTGAAGCTGAACTTCAAGTGGCCGCATTTCAGAACGGTTATTTCGCTGCTCTGGTTAATAGAGTGGGCCGGGAGGAAAAACTACATTTTGCTGGGGAATCTTTTGTTGTTGATCCTTTCGGCCGGGTTATAGCTCGGGCTCCTCAGGATAAGGATTTTATTCTTTATGCTGAATGCGATTTAGAGCAAATAGCCCAGTCTCTGGCTAAAAGGTTCTTCCTCAGAGATAGACGGCCTGATTTTTATCGCAATTTTAAAATTTTGGCTTAGAGAAAGAAGTGAAATAGTGAAATAATGAAAAATTGGTTTGTTCTAAATACAAAACCCAAGAAGGAATTTCATGTAGAGAAATTATTCCTCGAAGGTGGATTTGAAATCTACAATCCTAAGTATCTCCATGATAAAAAGATAAAGCCTTTTTTCCCGGGTTATGAATTCATTTATTTTGATTATCCTGAACAATATAGGTTGGTTAGGTACACAAGGGGAGTGAAGAGAGTGGTGGGAAATAGAGTGGGGCCAATTCCCATTCCTGAAAAAGTAATTGCAGAGATAAAAGCCCGAGAAGTAAATGGATTGATTGAACTATATAAGTACGGTCAGGAACCAGAATTGGGCGATGAAATTGAAGTTGTGGAAGGCCCTCTCAAAGGATTGAGGGGAATTTTCAAAAAAGAAATACCGGAAAAACAGAGAGTCCTTATCCTTCTCAATTATGTTTCCTATCAGGGGAAGTTGTTAATTGAAAAGAAGAAATTAAAAAAAGTAATTAGATAGCTAATCTTAATTTTACAATGTGGCCTTTTTTCCTGCTTGTGTCTCAAGCTTGATTGTAAATTAAAGGCCGTGTGGCCTGAAACTGAAAAATATTTCAGAATAAAAAAGATGTGAGGTTTAATTATGGATATTCCTTTTTTGGATTTAAAAGCTCAGTACCAAAGCCTAAAGAAAGAAATCGAGGCCAAAATATTAGAGGTTCTTTCTACTCAGAGGTTTATCCTTGGGCCAGAAGTTGAGGCCTTAGAAAAAGAATTGGCTGCATACTGTGGGGTAAAATTTGCAATTGGCGTTTCTTCTGGTTCTGATGCTTTGCTTTCTTCTCTAATGGCTTTGGACATCGGACCTGGAGATGAAGTGGTGACCACTCCTTTTACTTTTTTTGCTACGGCTGGAGCTGTAGCCAGGCTGGGAGCAAAGCCTGTTTTTTGCGATATTGAGGAGAAAAGTTACAATATTGATCCAACTCGGTTAAGCCAGTTCCTTAAACAGCGAATAGAAAATCAAAAAAACTCCCAAATTAAGGTTTTAATTCCTGTTCATCTTTATGGCCAATGTGCTGAAATGAAGCCTATTATGGATTTGGCTAAGAAATATAACTTGTTTGTTATTGAAGATGCAGCTCAAGCTATGGGTTCTGAATATCTAACTTCTCGAGGAGTGAAGAAGGCAGGTTCGATTGGTGATCTCAATATCTTGTCTTTTTTCCCTTCTAAAAACTTGGGGGGTTATGGAGATGGTGGCCTGATTCTTACCGATGATCAGGCTCTGGCTGATAAGCTGCAAATGATGAGAGTTCATGGCTCTAAGGATAAATATTTATATGAATTTATTGGCGGCAATTTCCGCCTTGATGCTCTCCAGGCAGCAGTCCTGAGAGTGAAATTCAAACATCTTGAAGACTGGCTTAAGGAAAGAAAAGAAAGAGCGGGCTATTATGATCAGCTTTTCAAAGAATCTGGGCTGATTGAGGAAGGCTTAGCCTTACCGCCTCAACCCGTTTATAAAAATTCAGGGATTAGCAATTATCATACTTATCATCAGTACGTCATTAGAGCCAAAAATAGAGACAAACTCCAGTCTTTTTTAAAAGAAAAAGGAGTCCCGACGGCTGTTTATTATCCCTTACCTCTTCACCTTCAAAAATGTTTTACTTATCTTGGTTATCAGGCTGGCGATTTTCCTCAATCAGAAAAAGCAGCCGCAGAGGTTCTAGCCCTGCCCATTTATCCTGAATTAACCCAGGGCCAACAGGATTATATTGTGGCTTCAATTAGAGATTTCTATTTCAAGAAATGAAACTAAATCAATTATGAGTTAAAAACAAAAACTTTTCTTATTCTAATCTTAACCTTTACTTTTTATGTTTTAATGCTTTCAGCTAGTTCCAAAAAGCCGTTTACAATCAACGATATGTTTTAGCCGGTGAAGGTGAACAATCCCCAGATATCTCCAGATGGAAAGCGAATTTTATTTACTAAATCGAAAGCCAATTGGGTTGATAATAAACAAGGAAGGCTCTTTTCGTTTTTATTCTTTGACGGCTAATGGGCGGCAGGCTGCCTGGCTTTTTTCAGATTATAAATCGCCTAATAATATTTGGCTTTTAAATTTTTCCTCTGGGAAAGCTGTAGGAAAAAATTTAGGTGGCTGCCGGAGTTTAGCTGCTTGCTCAAAGGCATAGGTCATTTTAATCAGTTCAGGCTCCTGGAAAGCTCCTCCGATAAAGGATAAGCCAACCGGCAGCCCAAAAATATAACCTGCGGGAAGAGTAATAGTTGGATAACCAGCGACTGCTGCTGGCGATGAACTCCCCCCTAGATAATGATCTCCATTGATCAAGTCAGTAACCCATGCAGGACCATCAGTAGGAGCAACGATGGCCTCTAATTTATATTTCCGGAGCACAGCATCTATTCCTTCAACCCGGGAGAGATGGCGGCATTTTTTCAGGGCTTCCACATATTTTTTCTCGGTTAAAGGTCCTTTCTTTTCAGCTTTAAGAAAAATTTCCTGCTCAAAATAGGGCATGACCTGCTGACGGTGGGCTTCGTTAAAGTCGATTATTTCCTTTAAGGAGTGAACAGGAGCCTGAGGGCCTAGACTGGCTAAATAGGCATTGAGGTCTGTTTTAAATTCATAAAGGAGAACTTCATATTCTTCATTACTGTATTCTCGACCGGTCTTCAGATCGACAGGGTCTATAATTACAGCTCCTTGATCTTTCATGATTTTAATAGCTTTTTCCATAAGGCGGTCTACTTTTTCATGAAAGCCAAAAAAATGTCGGGCAATACCTATCCTTTTTCCTTTTAATCCGTTTTTATCTAAAAATTTTGAATAATCAAGGGGATAATGGCCGGAACTACCCTGAGTAGCTGGATCACGAGAGTCAGGGCCAGCAAGAGCGTTCAAGAGAAGAGCAACATCGGTTACTGTCCGTGCCATGGGCCCAGCGGTGTCTTGGCTATGAGCAATAGGGATTATACCTGAGCGGCTAACTAAACCCACGGTTGGTTTTAGGCCGACAATGCCACAGGCGGAGGAGGGGCTAACAATAGAGCCATCGGTTTCTGTGCCGATGGCTACCAGACACAGATTGGCGGCTGTGGCCACAGCTGAACCAGAACTGGAGCCACTGGGATTGCGATCTAAAGCATAGGGATTTTTAGTTTGACCGCCAAGGCTGCTCCAACCACTGGAAGAGCGGCTTGAGCGAAAATTGGCCCACTCACTGAGATTTGCTTTACCTAAGATAACAGCTCCGGCGTGCCTTAGCTTCTTGGCTACAAATGAGTCCTGGGCAGGGATAAAGCCTTTAAGAGCCAGAGAACCAGCGGTGGTCGTCATTTTATCAGCAGTATCGATATTAGCTTTGATTATTACAGGCACACCATGGAGCGCAGAGCGAGGTCCTTTGGCTTTATATTCTTGGTCAAGTTTATCAGCTATTTTTAAGGCGTCAGGATTAATTTCGAGGATGGAATTTAAAGCGGGGCCTTGTTTATCAATCTTTTGTATCCGTTTGAGGTAGAACTCTACCAGTTTTCTAGAATTAAGCTGTCCATCTTTCATTTTTTGCTGAAAATCGTAAATAGTTAATTCTTCAAATTCGTTTTTAGCATAGTTTTTTTTAGTTGGAGTGCTGGCTTTCATCCCGGCCGAGGCCATCAACGGAGAAGCAGCAACTGCTGCCGCTCCCAAAGAAGCTCTTTTTAAAAACTCCCTCCGCTTCAAGCTTGGTTTATTTTTGTCATTTTCCATTTTCCCTCCTTGCTTATTGTGCTTTGGCTTTGCTTATTGTGCTTTGGCTTAGCTATCTTACTTAATATAAATAAATTACGCTATTTCTTTAGCTTAATATTAAGCTTAGAACATACTTTTTGGCCCCAAAAACAGTGATCTAAACATTGAATAGATTATTTCTTCCCTGGTCCAGCTAAAGTTCTACCAGGTAATTGACCTGTATGAGTGTTGTGATCAATGACAACTTTGCCATTGATAATTACATAGTCGATTCCCTTAGGATATTGTTGAGGTTTGGTATAGGTTGCTAAATCGGTAATAGTCATCGGGTCAAAAACGACCAAATCGGCAAAGTTGTCTTTTTTTATAACCCCTCTTTTACTCAAGCCCATCTTTGCTGCAGGCATCGAGGTCATTTTTTTAATGGCCTTAGGCAGAGAGAGAAGCTTCTTCTCCCTCACATATAACCTTAAAAAACGAGGAAAAGTACCATAATTACGGGGATGGGGCATGCCTTGACTCAGCCAGCCGTAGGGAGCTAAAGCTACTCCATCAGAACAGAGCATAACCAGAGGATGCTTCAGGATCAAGTCGGTATTATTTTCACTCATTCCGAAGCCAATAATGCTTACATCTCCTCCTTCTGATATAAGAAGATCACAGCTGAATTCATAGGGATCATGGTTTTTTTCTTGAGCAGCCTGGCTTATGTATTTGCCTACAAGGGATTTATTTTCTTCGTTATTAACATCCTGAATGAGCATGCTTTCCCAGGAGTTGTTACCGATTACTTTTTTCAGGGTTTCAGCTTTCATTTTTTGTCTGAGCTTCCTGTCTTTTAGCCGTTGGATAAAGGCTTCTCTTCCGCCGGCCAGAGCCCATTCAGGGTACATTATGCTGAGGGTGGTGTTGTAGGCAATATAAGGATAGCGGTCAGCGTTAATCAACATCCCTCTTGCTTTGGCTCTTTCGATGAGATCTATAGCCAGAGGGATTTTATAATAATTAGCTCGACCACAGACCTTGAGATGGGAAATTTGAAGAGGTAAACCGCCTCGATCAGCAATGTGTATAGCTTCAGCTAAAGCTTCCATAAGCATTGTATCTTCGCTTCGCATATGGGTTGCGTAAAAACCTCCATATTTGGCCACAACCTGACATAGTTCAATTATTTCTGATGTGGTTGAGAATCGATCTGGGGCATATTCCAGTCCCGTAGAAAGGCCAAAAGCACCTTGAGCCATAGCTTCGGCCACCATGTTTTTCATGATGTCCATTTCTTTGGCTGAAGGTTGCCTTGGTTCGTCACCCAGCACCAGACGTCTCACCGTTCCCTGACCAACCAAAGTGGCATGATTTACAGCCAGCCCTCTTTTATGCAAAAAAGAATGGTATTCTTCCAAATCTGTCCAGTTTATTTCGATATTAAGCTTTTCTTTTAACTTTTTTTCCTCTGCTGTCAGTCTTTTTTTTCTAGGAAAAACAGATCCTCCACAGTTGCCACTGAGCTCAGTAGTTACTCCTTGTCTTACCTTGCTTTCTGCCTTTGGATTAATCAGCAATTCTAAATCCGTATGAGAGTGGATATCAATAAAGCCGGGTGTGACCACTTTGCCTGTGGCCTCAATTATTGTTTTTGAATTTGCCTGGCTGAGATTACCGATAGCTGCGATTCTATCTCCGATTATGCCTAAATCAGCTTTGTAGCTTTTATCTTTTAGGCCATCTATAATATGGCCGTTTCTAATAATAAGATCGAAACTTTTCGGCTGCGAGAAAAGAACTTTTTCTCCTAAACCTGAGGCCAAACCAAGAAGAACTCCGGTTTGAGCAGAAATTCTAAGGAATTGTCGCCGAGAAATTTTTTTGCTCATTTCCCTCTCCCTAAAAATTTCTATAAATCAGTTTAGGGCCTCATAAATTGCTCTCCAATCTCTATATTTTGACTGGCTTCTCCTGTTAAGTCATTCTTAGTAATTTAATGGAATATTGGCCAAAATTAAAAATTCTAGCCATTTTATTTCTGGTTACATATTATTTCCTGAAGCCTGTCAAAGCTAATCTTAGCTCCACTGATAATAAGGACTACTGTTTTGTTTTTGAAAGCATCCTTTACTTTTAACCATGAGGCCAGAGAGAGGGCACCCGCTCCTTCAACAAGAAATGAATGTTTGGCAATAATCAATTTCATTGCCTCTCTTATTTCTTCTTCACTGACCAGAATAAAGTCATCAACATAACGGCGGCAGATATGAAAGGTAAGAGCATCCTCTTCAATCCCTCCGGCTGTCCCTTCAGAAATAGTTGGTTTTAATTCTTGCTCGACAACTCTGCCTGCCTTGACAGACTCGTACATAACGCATGAATTGATGGGCTGGCAGCCAATTATTTTAATTTTATTATTATTTGATTTTAAATAACCAGCCACGCCAGAAATAAGACCACCTCCACCCACAGGAATAAAGACAGCATCTATATTAGCCAGTTGCCTTTCTAACTCTATTCCGACAGTAGCCTGGCCACCAATAATTTGGGGATCATTGTAAGGAGTAACATAAGTTAGATTTTTATTTTTAGCTGTTTCTGTGGCCATTTTTTCGGTCTGGAGGCAGTCATCTCCATAAAAAACTAAATGAATGCCGTAATTACGCAGGTACTCAACTTTAGTGGGAGAAGTGTAGTTAGGGAGATAAATTGTCCCTTTTCCTCCTAAAATTTTCAACCCATAAGCGAAGGCCGCTCCATGATTTCCTGATGAAGCTGTAATCACTCCTTTTTCTAATTCCTCTTTGTCCAGAGAAAGCAGTTTATTCAGGGCACCTCTCAATTTGAAAGAACGAGTAATCTGCAGATTTTCAAGTTTAAGGTAAACTTGACCATCACCCAACTTGCTGAAATAAGGAGAATACTCGACAGGCGTTTCTCTTATGTATTGTCTTATTCTTTTTTCTGCGGCCAGAGCTTCTCTTTTAATGTCTGAGGATCTTAACAGTTTTTCCATCTTTTCCACCTTTTTATATATTTATTTTAGGAAAATTTTAGCCACATTCCAGATGCCAAGAAAGGAAACTATGGCGATTATAATACTTCCTATTATGTTTCTTTTCAAGCTATTAATTAAATTTCCCATTCTTTGACGATTATTAAGAATAATAAGGAGAAAAACCGAAGCTACAGGAAGGATGAGTCCATTGGCTACTTGAGCCAAGACAATAACAGCTAAAGGATTGAAGTTAAAAAGGGAAACTACCAATCCAGCCAGAATGACTCCCAGCCAAACTCCCCTGAATCCTTTGGAATATTGTCCTTTTTCCCAACCTAAAACTCCGGAAGAAGCAAAAGCAGCCGCATAAGGAGCAGTAAGAGCAGAACTCAAGCCAGCGGCGAAAAAACCCAGGCCAAAAAGGAAGGTAGCCAGAGGCCCAAAAAGAGGTTTAAGTTGGAAAGCCAGTTGAGCTCCTTTTTCAAGGGGAAGGCCAGCCTGGAAGAAAGTGACAGCCGCTGTGACTATAATTGAAGCAGAAATAAGTCCACCTAGCCCGATGGAGAGAGCAAGGTCGACTTTGACCCTTTTCAGATCAGATTTTGATGACCATTTAGCCTTGACCGCTGCCGAATGGAGGAAAAGATTGTATGGGACTACAGTTGTCCCGATTAAAGCCAGGGTAATATAGACAGAATTTTTGGGAAAAGAGGGGATAAGGCCTTTAACTACTTGGAAAAGATTAGGCCTGATGATAATTAAAGTTGCCAGAAAAGAAGCACTCATCAGAAAAACTAAAAAAATTAAAAATTTCTCCACAAGCTGATATCTTCTTCGGCTGAGAATGAGGGCTGCTATTAAAGATATGAAAACTACCCAAAATTTTTGAGGAAGAAAGAAAACCATTTCTAAGCCCAGAGAGCCACCAATAATGTTGCCAGCTTCGTAAGCGGCACAACCGAAAGTAATTGAAGAGAGGGTAAGAATAATAAACGACAGCCTTGTTATCTTTTTCTGAGGGAAATCTCTTAGAGCTTGACCAAGATCAGAGCCAGAAGCCAGAGCTAAACGGCCAGTCATTTCCTGAAGAAAGAAAGTGATAATGGTTGCCAAAATAACTGCATAGAGGAGGGAATAGCCAAATTGAGCCCCGGCCATGGAGCAGGTGGTCACCGTCCCGGGACCGATAAAAGCAGCGGTTACTAAAAAACCTGGGCCGAAGCGGGAAGTTTTATTAGGGGCGGCCATAACCTCCTCCGCCAGGAGTTTCAATGCGGAGGATGTCTCCCGGCATGGCCTTAATATTTACTTTTGAGTTTAAAATAATCCTTTTTTCTTTGGAAATAAGAATATTTTTGCCTGGCTGGCCGCTTTCTCCTCCTTGCAACCCATAAGGTGGGAAGCGGCGGCGCTCAGACATGATTGAGATCTGAGTGGGGACCAGAAATTCATACTCTCGAATAATACCTTCTCCACCCCTATGTTTGCCTTTGCCTCCAGAACTTGAGCGCAGCTTATATTTCCTGATTTTAAGAGGAAGGTAATTCTCCAGAGCTTCCAAGGGGGTATTAAGGGAGTTGGTCATATGGGTGTGGACTCCACTGAGCCCAGGCCTATCTAAGCTGGCTCCCATCCCACCTCCAATAGTTTCATAATAGGCGAAATTCTTTTTAGTCTGAGGATCGAACCCGCCAAAAGTCACATTGTTCATGGTCCCGGAGCTGGCTGCTGGGATTCTATCAGGAATGGCCTTAGCCAAAGCTCCCAGCAGGACATCAACAATTCGTTGTGAAGTTTCCACATTCCCCCCGGCCGTGGCTGCTGGAAATTGGGCATTAACCACTGAGTTCAGGGGTGCTTTAATTTTTATCGGCCTCATCAGGCCGGTGTTAAAAGGGATATCATCTTCTATGAGAGAGCGGAAGACATAAAGCACAGCCGAGTAAGTAACAGCTAAGTTTGCGTTCACACCTCCTTCTACCTGAGGAGAAGAAGAACTGAAATCGATTAGAGCTTTTTCGCCTCGGATAATTATCTTGACTTCAATTTTTATGGGATTAGGCTGGAGGCCATCATCATCCAGGTAATCGCTAAAGGGATAAAAGCCGTCAGGAATATCTTTGATTGACTTCCTCATGATTTTTTCAGTGTAATCTTGGAGAAGCTGGGTGTAGCGGAAAATCTTATTCAATCCATATTTATTGACTACTTCTTCGAGCCTCTTTATTCCTTTATTGTTGGCCGCTATCTGAGCTAAAAGATCACCCTTTCTTTCATCCGGAGTTCTGACATTGGCCAGCATAAGGTTGAAAAGGGGCTGATTTAATTTACCCCGCTCAATTATTTTTAAAGGCGGGATAATCAGTCCTTCCTGAAAGATTTCAGTAGCTAAAGGCATAGAGCCAGGGCTCATTCCTCCTACATCTGAATGATGAGCTCGGTTGGCCACAAAAAAAGCCAATTTTCCTTGAGCAAAAAAAGGTGAAATGCAGGTTATATCAGGAAGATGGGTGCCTCCTCGGTAAGGATCATTGACAATTACCAGATCTCCTTCCTTAAAACTAACTGCCTTTAGTGCAGCCTGGACTGAAAGGGGCATTGCCCCTAGATGAACAGGAATGTGGGTGCCCTGAGCAAAAGTTTCGCCTCTTTGATTAAAGAGTGCACAGGAGAAATCTTTTCTCTCTTTAATGTTAGGAGAGATGGCTGTTCTTCCCAGGACAGCTCCCATCTCCTCAGAAATTGAAGTGAAAATATTCTTGAAAAGCTCCAATTCAATCGGATCGAATTTAACCATCAATTTATTTCCTCTGGATAATTAAATTCAGTAATTTATCCACTCTTAAGGAAAAAGAAGGAGGCAGAAAAGTGGTTGATTCCTGGTCAATGATAAGAGCCGGGCCTTGAATTTCGTCTGCGGCCAGGAGGCCTGCTCGGTTGAAAACAGGAGCCTTGAATTTCTGACCTTGATAGTAGATTGACTGCCTTTTTAAAAGAGCTCTTTGAGGCTGACCATCTCCTTCAGGCCATCTCTTTAATCTGATTTTTCGGCTTAAACCCACAGCTTTGACTCTGAGATTTACTATTTCTACCTCTCGTTGAGGATGATGGTAGGCATAAAGCTTTTGGTGGGCTTTATGGAAATCAGCCACAAAATTAGGTTGATAAGGAATTGTTATTTCATAAGATTGGCCTAAGTATCTAAGGTCAAGGAAAGAAAAAATTTTTATTTTATCTGGGGGAAAGCCTTCACTCTTCATTTCCTGAAAGGCTTTATTTTTTAAATCAGATAAATATTTATTAAGTTCCTGGGGACTAATCTTGCTTATAGTTTTGAGGATTGATAGGGAATGATCTTTAATCGAGTCAGCCAAAAGCAGGCCTAAAGCTGAAAGGACTCCAGCATTTTTAGGAATAATAACTCTTTTTATTTGAAGATTAGAGGCAATTTCAGCCGCATGCATGCCTCCAGCGCCACCAAAAGAGAAAAGCGAAAAATCTCTGGGATCAAAGCCGCGTTCAATAGATATGACTCGGATAGCTTTTTCCATGTTGGCATTAGCAATTTTTATTATGCCGGCGGCTGTCTCCAAAAGCGATTTTTTTATTTTCTTAGATAGATTTTTGATAGCTTGGTAGCTTTTCTCGGGGAAGATTTTCATCTTGCCGCCTAGGAAAAAGTCTGGATCAAGACGCCCTAAGACTAAATTGGCATCGGTTACAGTCGGTTGCTGGCCGCGACCGTAGCAAGCAGGGCCTGGTTCAGCTCCAGCACTTTGAGGGCCAACTCGCAGTGATCCTCCCTTGTCAACATAAGCTATCGACCCTCCTCCAGCTCCCACTGAGTGAATGTCAATCAGAGGTAAGCGAATGGGAAAGTCGCCAATAAGATTTTCATTAGTTCGTCGGATTTTACCGTCAACCAGCGAGACATCACACGAGGTTCCACCCATATCAAAAGTAATGATATGGTTAAAGCCAGCCTGGCGGGCCAGATGGAAGCTGCCAACCACTCCTCCAGCCGGTCCTGAAAGGGCCGTCCTTATTGGTTCTAATTTAGCTTGAGTGGGCGAGATGTAGCCTTCATTGGATTGCATGATCTTCAGTTCAGCCCCTTTGATTTGCTGTTTCAAGTCAGTTAAATAGCGGTCGACAACTGGCATCAAATAGGCATTTACTGCTGTCGTAGCCGTTCTTTCGTATTCTCGATGTTCAGGCAGAATATTGG
>Ga0190349_1000050_pt1 | contig 44637 bp, 31 predicted proteins | sample 48721378_MG_FD_179798 | JGI IMG/M metagenome (GOLD analysis project Ga0190349, IMG submission 179798) | Hydrothermal vent microbial mat bacterial communities from Southern Trench, Guaymas Basin, Mexico - 4872-13-7-8_MG | ecosystem: Environmental > Aquatic > Marine > Hydrothermal vents >...
AATCAGATCAAAAGATCACAAAAACCCAGATATATGGCTATGGAGGGAAAAAATATTCAGAACGCTTTGGAGGCTACTGAAGGAACTGGGATAGGAGTGATGGATGAGAATGGGAGGATATTAAAAAAAAGCTAAAATAATAAAAAATTAATTTAGTTAAGGAGAATTTTTATGTGGGCAGATCATGAGACATCAATTGATTTGTTGGGGATTGGATATTTGAAAGATGCTGTCATTGAGATTATTAAGAACAGTGAGCTACTCCCAGCAACCATAGGTATTTTTGGAGACTGGGGAAGCGGGAAATCAAGCCTTATAAGAATGATAGTGGAAGAATTGGAATTGCATGAAAATATACTTGTTTTGGAGTTTAACGGTTGGTTGTTTGAAGGCTATGATGATACCAAATCAGCTCTTATGGAAACACTTGTTGATGACTTAATTAAAAGAATCCCAGAAGATAAAAAGAAAGATGTCACGCTAATTGCACTCAGGTTATTAAGAAAAATCAATTGGTTACGTCTTGGCGGTAAAGCCATTAAGTATGGGGTGGATGCTATGACTACAGGAGGAATAGGTTTACTAACTTCAACGCTATCAGATTTGCCTACATTGGCAAAAAAAGCCGGAGAATTATTAGAAGAGATTAATCAAGAAAAGTTGGAAATGCTTTTTAAAGAAGAAACGAAACAGATCATTAGTCGAAATATCCGTTCTTTTAGGGCCGAATTTAAAGAATTGATAGAGAAATCTGGTTTTTCAGCAGTGGTTGTTATAATTGACGATTTAGACCGATGTCTACCAGACACTATTATTGAAACATTAGAGGCTATTCGTCTCTTTCTGTATGTCCCAAGAACAGCTTTTATCATTGGGGCAGATGAACGTCTTGTAAAATATGCTGTTCGGAATAGATTCCCAGAACTTCCAGGAGATAGAACAGACATTGGGAGAGACTATCTGGAAAAATTGATTCAATATGCAGTAAGAATCCCTCCTATGACACGTGCTGATACTATAAATTATATCACATTATTATTTTTGCAGAGAAAAATAAGTGAAGAAGAATTGAACAAATGTATAAAATGGATTACTAATACGGAAACAATTCATGAAGGAAAAACCTTTTCTTCAAAAGAAGTATCTGAAATAGTGATTGATTTATCTGACGAACTACGAGAAGATTTAATTTTGGCTCAACGGATTGGGCCTATTCTCGGAGTAGGTTTAAATGGGAATCCCCGACAATGCAAGAGATTTCTAAATACATTAGTTATGCGAATAAGAATGGCTAAAAGTAGACATATAGAATTACAGCGTCGTGTTCTAGCAAAGCTGATGTTGCTCGAATACTTTAGACCTCAATTTTTCCGCAGTTTGTCAGAGTGGCAAAGCGTTCAAGAAGGGATTCCAGAACAGCTTAAGTTAATGGAAGGAGCAGCGACACTTTTTCCTGAAAACGAAAATAAAAGTGGAGAGAAAGCGGGCAAGAAATTCCCAGAAGTTGAGATGTGGCTTCAGGATCAATGGATTGTTGATTGGTTGAATACTGAACCTTTTTTATCAAACATTGATTTAAGACCTTATTTCTATTTTTCAAGGGAAAAATTGACTGATATTTCAGAAAGTGTTAGAAGGTTGATGCCTGAAGCTCAAACACTTTTGAATAATCTTCTCAGTCCAAGTGAGGCTACTCGAAGTAATGCTCTTAAAAAAGTAAAAAATATCAGTCCGGCGGATGCATCCACCATTCTTAATGTGCTAATAGAGAAAGCTCGAAATACTGAAGATCATTCGGATAAGAATTCACCACTTGGTATTGCAATTGAATTGATAAAAGTACGGCCAGAATTATCCGCAGAATTTATTTCATTTATTAATACTTTGCCAGATGCTGAACTTCCTATTTGGGTTGTAACTGGACTGGAGGCGGCTCTCAAGAATCCTCCCCAACGTCCAGCTTTGATACAATTTCTAGCGAGAATTTCTGAGTCAACCACTGCAGGTAAAGGACTGAGAAAAGCAGCACAAAGTCGCCTTAAAATTCTAAGAGGAGAAAATTAGAATGGGAACATCAGATTCTTATAACGGCCCAGGAGATACTACTCATCTTGTGCCAGATTGGGCACAACCGGATAGAAGTGATGATCATTGTGGTACTAGCGATCATCACAATAGTGAAGTAGAAAAGCCTCGAGATCGAACTGCCCATACTCAACCACAAGCATTAACATGGAGGGCAGCGAAAACTTCATTAAGCCGTTATGCCTCTGGAAAAAGTGGGAGAGCTGGGCTTATTCGAGCAGGAAAAGCATATGTAAGAGCAAAAGGTGGAGCAAAAAGAGCAGCTAGCTCAGTAGTTTCGGGGAAATCTACAGCTCGTAGTCTTGGAGGTTTTTTATCTGCTACGGCACGAGGTGGTATTACACAAGGATTAAACGTCATTGGTCTTTCTCACCTTATTGGGAAAGATGTTGATACAGTTTTCGCAGGAATTGTTAATGCTATTGCTGATAACGGAGAAAATTTTGACAAAAGTGTTGCGCGTCAGGCAATTGAAGATGCTTTATTAACATTTTATAAGCGATGTTCAGAAGACCAGAATTTTGATAGTTTAGAACATTTAGCTCCTCACCAGATAAAAGAAGCGATTGAAGAATTTGTCTCAAGTTACATTTATAGAAGCTGGCTTCAGGAACTTGGCAAATGTATAGAAAGGAAAACAGTTTCTGAATATGAAGCGATAAGATTGGAAATAGAAGTAAAGACGTATATAAGAGATTTGGTAAATCTTAAACTGGACGAACGAAGTTCTCTATCAATTGATTGGAGTGGTGATGAAGGGCAAAAAATAATTGATTACGTTTTTGAAGAAGCATATAGCTTAATTGAGGAAGGAAAAGAATGAACTGGAACGTTATTGTAAGAATTGGCGAGAACGATAATTTTTATCCTGCTGAGATTAGGAATGAACCAAGGATTTTTGTTGATTTCCATAGGCAAAATAGTCCATGGAGCATGAGGGAACATGTATTGAAAGTTTTTATTAAAGAGAGAATCATAACTTCTGTAGCTTACGACCTTTTAGTGGTTGGAATGGCCATCACAGCAGCAGACAGATGTATTCATAGAAAATATGCTGATGATTATTGGCAAAGAGAAATAACAATATATCTTCCTGTTGGTGATCCAAATATATGGGATAATGCTAAAGAGATTTTGATAAAAGCTCTAAATTTTTTGAGTGGAGACATCTGGAACTTTCATTTTAGAAAAAGGTTAATAACTATTCCGTCAAATATCGGTCTAAAGGGAACGAATGATATATGTCTTTTTTCTGGTGGCCTTGATTCACTCATAGGAGCAATTGATCTTCTTTCAGAAGGAAAAAACATTACTTTTGCTGGACATTATAGTAATGGAATAACACATTCATTTCAAACTAGTCTTAAAACCGAATTAGAAAAATATTTTCCTGGCCAGAGCAAATTTAATTTCCATTATATAACACCGCCTAAAATAAAAGGCTGTATTTATGAAAATACTACACGCACACGTTCTTTTCTTTTTTTCTCTCTGGCAACTGCATATGCTTCAGCTTCACAAGCCAGGGTGAAATTATTTGTCCCCGAGAATGGGTTAATTTCATTAAATGTTCCTATGACGAAGAGCAGATCAGGAAGCCTTAGTACTAAAACAACACATCCTTATGTTATACAATTATTTACTGATCTACTTAATAATATTGGAATAAATCTAGAGATTATTACCCCATATAAGTTTAAAACAAAAGGTGAGATGCTGTTAGAATGTAAGAATAAGGATATTATAAAAAAGCTTGCTCCGTATTCAATGTCTTGTTCTCATCCTGAACAATCCAGGTTTGCAAAATTGCCACCAAGAATTCATTGTGGCAGATGTCTACCGTGTCTAATTAGGCGTGCCGCTTTTTTTAAAGCAAATATTCCAGATACTTATTATTTAGTAGATGTATTATCCAATCCCCCTAACCCTGCTAACGAGAGCGGGAGCGATTACCGTGCGGTAATGATGGGTCTTGCTCATTTTATAAATAATAATCCCACAAATGATTTATTTAAAGTGATAAGCACTGGACCAATTCCTCAGGGGGAAATATCAAGATTCGTTGAAGTTTATCGTCGTGGAATGACTGAATTATCAGAGTTTTTATTAGGAAAAGTTCGAAAATGAGCATTAATGAGTTACCTATAATTGATACTCATTTACATTTAGACCTTTATTCTGATCCAGATAAGATTCTTGAGCAAGCCTCTGGCTTACAAATAGGCATAGTTGCTGTAACCAATGCTCCCTTTTTGTATAAAAATTGCAAAAAATTATGTGAAAAATATCCATTTGCATGGCCGTCTATAGGACTACATCCTGAGTTAGTATCTCAATATTACTTTCAGCTTGATCAATTTTATAATTTAATGGATTTGACACCTTTGATAGGAGAAATAGGGCTCGATTACTCTAAAAGAGATAAGAGACAACAAATATTGCAAAGAAAAGTTTTTGAAAAAATTTTATCTAAATGTGCAGATAAAAAAAATAAGGTATTGTCTGTTCATTCTAGGAATGCTGCGAAGGATGTAATTGAAATGATAGGAAAAAACTATCCAAATACGATAATTATGCATTGGTATTCAGGACCTATTAAATATTTAGAAGAAGCTATCAATAATGGATTATATTTTTCACTTAATATTGCAATGACTAAAACAAAAAGAGGGAAAAACATTATTAGAGCAATACCCTTACAAAGAATTTTGTTAGAAACTGATGGGCCATTTATTAAAAATGAAGGAGAACCAGTTTCTCCAAGGAGCATACAAAACGCACTTTATTCCATTGCTAAGATAAAAGGAATTAATAAAGAAGAAATTTATGCGAGGATTTTGCGAAATGGACAAGAGATCTTTGGTAGTAAGATAAAAGAGTTTAAGAAATGAGAAAACAGCGAGAATTCAAACAAACAGAGATTGGTAGAATTCCGAAGGATTGGGAGGTTGTAACTTTAGAAGAAGTTATGTCTTTATTTCATAATGGAATCTGGGGTGAAGAGCCGATCGTGCATGAGAAATCTTATCCTGTTATTCGCTCTACTGAAATCACTCGCGATGGAAAAATAGATTTATCAAACGTAGCTTTCAGAAAGATCCCAGAGGAAAAAGTTAGTAAATATAACTTGAAAGGTGGGGATATACTTCTGGTTGCATCAAGTGGTTCTTCTAATTTAATAGGGAGAGCTGCGATATTTAAGCAACCTCGAAAAGGAGAAGTTTATTTATTTTCGAATTTCATGTTAAGGTTACGTCCTGAAAATGTAGATTCAATTTTTTTGTATTATTATCTTAACTCTCCACGGTATTATCGTTTTCTTAAGTCTTTGCAACAAACATCTACCGGTTTAAGAAACTTACCTAAAAGAGAATTTATTAAATTCAAACTTCCTCTCCCCCCCCTCCCCGAACAGCAAAAAATTGCTGAGATCTTGTCAACCGTGGATGAGGCTATTGAAAAGGTGGATAATTCTATAGAGAAAACCAAGCGGCTCAAAAATGGCTTGATGTGTGAGCTTTTAACCAAAGGCATCGGGCATAAAGAATTTAAGGATACAGAGATTGGCAGGATACCGAAGGAGTGGGAAGTCAGCAGTTTATCTAAAATAATCAAATTAGCGAGCGGGAAAACAAGACCCTCAGAAATTGCAGATATGCCTTCGACTACTATGCCTCATCCAGTATACGGAGGAAATGGAATTTTAGGGTATACGAATACTTTTATTGTGGATAAAGAAACAATTGTTATAGGTAGAGTTGGTGAATACTGTGGATCAATACATAAAACTTTGGGATTGGCTTGGATAACAGATAATGCTCTTTATGCTGTGGAAATTCAAAGAGGCTCTGTAGAGTTAGATTATTTAATATATTCTCTTGCTTTTATAAATCTGAATAAGTTTAAAAAAAAATCTGGTCAGCCTCTGATGACTCAGAAAATTATTTATTCGATTTCAATCCCCCTCCCCCCTCTTGCCGAACAGCAAAAAATCGCTGAGATCTTGTCGACTGTGGATAAGAGGCTGGAGCTTTTGAGAAGCAAAAAAGAAAAGTTGGAGAGGATAAAGAAAGGCTTGATGAATGAGCTGCTAACCGGCCAACGCAGAGTAAAAATTTTGGAGAGTTAGTCCATCAAGACGTTGAGAGGTTAACAAGATTGGAAGTTTTGAGGTTGTTAAGCTCAAGCAGTTATCAGCCTTGATAAATGGAAATATTTGCAGTATAGTGCAAATAATACTAATATTATTTGCAATAAGATGACGAAATGATAAAAGAGTCCCTCTTAAAACAGGTACTAGTAGAACAAAAAGAGCTGCTCAAACCTTCTCCTGATTATGTGGAACGGGAGCTCCTCAGCAAAATCTCGTCTCTGAATAAATTGAAACATATAGTTGTTATAACAGGGCATAGGAGATCAGGCAAGTCAGTTTTATTATCCCAGATTATAAACAAATATTACGTGCTGGATAATATTTATTATCTCAACCTGGATGATGAACGTCTTGCTTCCCTTAGCCTGAAAGATATGAATACGGTGATGGAAATTTTTACCCTCCTTTTTGGAAAGAAAAGGGTGATCTTTCTTGATGAAATCCAGAACCTGGAAGGGTGGGAAAGATTTGTCTCCCGGCTTTACAATGAGGGCTATAAAATATTTGTAACGGGCTCTAATGCCAGGTTGCTTTCCTCAGAGCTAGCCACTTTTTTGACCGGAAGACATATCGATATTGAAATCTATCCATTCTCTTTTAGGGAATTTCTTGCTTATAAAAAATTTAAGTTATCAGACACAAAAGCATTTTATAGGGCAGAAGTCAGAGCCAAAATAAGAAAGTTTTTTGATGAATATTTAAGGACAGGTGGTTTTCCTGAAGTAGTTAGGTATAAAAAGATGGCTTTGCTAAGAACCATGTTTTCAGATGTGATAACAAAAGATGTGGTGGGAAGGTATAAAGTAAGAGAAGTAAAAACAATAAGAGAAATAGCCCATTTTCTTATTTCCCAGGCGGCCAGCGAATTTTCTTATAACAGGATTAAAAATATCTATTCCCTGGGGAGCGTCCACACCGCTAAAAATTATATTGAGTATCTTGTCTCAACCTATATGTTTATTGAGCTTTCGAAATTTTCTTATTCGCTAAAGGAAGTTCAAACAAGAATAAAAAAAATTTATGTGGTTGATAATGGACTAGTGAAGGCGATGGGATTTTCTCCTTCCCAGGCTGTAGGCAAATTATATGAAAATCTTGTTCTTAGTGAACTTAAACGAAGAGGAAAAGAGGTTTATTACTATAAAGACAAAAGAGGTAGAGAAGTCGATTTCGTGATCAGGGAAAACCAAAAGGTTAACCAATGCCTTCAGGTATGTTTTGATTATGAGGATGAAACCACTCTCAAAAGAGAAATAAATGGCCTTTTGGCCGGCTTGAATGAGTTTAGATTAAAAAAAGGATTAATCCTTACCAGCAATAATGAAGATGAGTTTGAAATAAACGGGAAAAAGATAGTTTTTACCCCAGTATGGAAATGGCTCCTGGAGGTGGAGATTTAGTTATGTTTGATGAGAAACATCTTGTAGAAAATTATCTTATTCAACGACTCCAACAAAAAGGTTGGAAGTTTGTGCCTGCTTCTGCCCTGGAAAGGGAGAGCTATGAAGAACCTCTCCTTATTCCCAATTTGGTTAGGGCCTTGGAGAGAATAAATAAAGAAATTGGCATCGGGGAAGAGGAGGTAAACAGGGCTGTCAATGAACTTAAATTGACCGGCACAGGCATAGAAGGCGCTAAACGCCTTCTTAACTATTATAAGTTTGGTATCCCGGTTAAATTTGAAAGAGAGAAAGTAGTAAAGTTTGTCCGCCTATTTGATTTTCAATCTCTTGAAAACAATGAATTCATAGTTTCCCGGCAGGTTTATTTTTATGGCCAGGAAGCCATAAGAACGGACATTATTCTTTATGTCAATGGGATTCCTCTGGTAAATATCGAATGTAAAAATCCAACAAGTCTCACGGAGAGTTGGCACCACGCCTTCAGGCAGATCAAGGACTATGAAAGGCTTGTGCCCGAGCTCTATAAATATGTTCAAATAGGGGTAGGAGCAGAAAGTATTGCCCGATATTTTCCTATCGTTCCCTGGCAGGATGAACCTATGACCCACGAGTGGCATGTCGAGGGAAAGGATTCAATTGATTCTACGGTGGCGATGCTCTCCAGGGAGGTTCTTCTAGATATTATCAGAAATTATCTCTTTTTCCGGGTTGTATTAGGCAATGCGACTAAAGTCATCACCAGATATATGCAATACAGGGCTGCTAATAAGATAGTCAATAGAGTTATCAGAAATCTTAGGGGAGAAGAAGAAAAGAATAAAGGTCTTGTTTGGCATTGGCAGGGCAGTGGTAAAACCCTGACCATGATTTTTGCGGCCAATAAACTTTACTACGCAGAAGAACTTGAGAATCCCACAATATTTTTTATTGTCGATAGAATTGAGTTGGAGAGCCAGCTTTATAAGGAATTCTATTCCTTAGACATTGTTGCTCCTGAGATTATCGGTTCAATAGAAAAGCTGAAGAAGATTCTCCAGTTCGACGACTACCGGGGTAAGCGAGGAGTATTTATTACCCTTATTCATAAATTCAGGCCAGAAGAGCTAGGCGAACTTTATAAGGAACTCCAAGAAGTCACCAAATATAAAGAAACAATTATGAATAGGAAAAACGTGGTGGTTTTTGTTGATGAGGGGCATAGGACTCAATATGGACTTTTAGCTGCCCAAATGAGGAATATTCTCCAAAATGCCTTTTTCTTCGCCCTGACTGGAACACCCATCTCAAAAAAGGGAAGAGATACTTATCTGGAATTCAGCTATCCCCCGGAGGAAGTTTATCTTGACAGATATTTCATTACCGATTCTATCAGGGATGGCTTTACCGTCAAGATCGCTTATCAGCCAAGGCTGGAAGACAAGGTGCGGTTAAAGAAGGAGTTGCTGGAGGAATTTTTAGAATCAGAATTTGAAGAACTCCCTGAAGAAATCAGAGAAGAAATAGAAGATAGAGTTAAAAGGAGATTGGATGCCATAAAAGTAGTCCTTGAGAATCCAGAACGGATAGAGCTGATCGCCAAGGATATAGCCCAACATTTTAAAGAAAATGTTGAGGGGAAGTTTAAAGCCATGGTAGTTGCCGGAAGTAGGAAGGCCTGTCATATTTACAAACAGGAACTGGATAAACATTTACCCCCTGAATATTCAGAAATAGTCATGACTTACAGGCGGGATGATGAGCCAGCTCTTCTGCTAAGAGCTGCTGAGACGAGAGCCCGCTATGGATATAGAGATATAGCTGATGTGAGAAGGGATGTCGTAGAAAGATTTAAAGAAGAAACATTTCCCAAAATACTTATTGTTACCAATATGCTGCTTACCGGCTTTGATGCGCCAATCCTGCAGGTTATGTATCTTGATAAACCTCTTAAAGAACACCGGCTTCTCCAGGCAGTGGCCAGGACGAATAGACCATATAAAGATCTAAAGGAAGCCGGGCTTATAGTTGATTATCTAGGCATACTTAAAGAATTTAAGAGAGCTCTTGAAATATACAGCGAAGAGGATATTAAGCTGGCGTTGACTAGCTTCGATGTTCTAAGAGAAGAATTTCTCCTCCTCGTTAAGGAAATTCTGGAGATACTAAAAGAAGTGCCCAGAAATTATGAAAGAGAAACGTTATTAAAAGCAGTAGAGGTTCTGACTTCAGAGAAAGAAAGAGAAAAAGAGTTCATTGAAAAGTACAAGAATCTGAGAAAGATTTTTGAACTTCTGGGGCCGGACAATGTTAAGCTTGAATATTTTGAAGATTATAAATGGATTTCTGCAATTTATACTTATTACATGAAAATAGTCATCCAGAAACCACCGATTGAAGGCTACATAGAAAGGTATTTTGAGAAAACATTAAGATTCATCCATAAATCCACAGAGATAGAAAAGCTGGAAACCGACTTACCAATTGTCACTTTTGACGAAAAGTATCTGGCGGCCCTCGAGGAGAAGGTAAAAAGTAGAAAGGAGAAAGCGGCCAATATTCTTTTTGCACTCAATAGGTTAGTTCTTGTGGAAAGACATAGAAATCCTATTTACGAGTCTTTAGTTGAAAAAGTTGAAAGGCTGCTTGAGCTATGGCAGGAAAAGACCAAGGATTATGAAAGGATATATAGACAGGGCGTAAAGGTTATCAAAGAGATAAGCGCTCTTTCGGCAAGACAAAAATCGCTTGGTTTTACTGACCTTGAATATTCGTTATTACTGGCTCTTGAAGATAAATTTGGCCAAAATGAGGACTTGTTAGGGGAAGTAAAGGATATATCAGGAAGGCTTAAAGATTACCTGTTCCCTGGGTGGTTTAATCAACCTACCGTTGAAAAGAATGTAGAAAGAGAAGTGAGAAAGTTTGCCAGAATGCTGAAAGGGAAATACAAAATGACCCTGGAAGAAATGGACGAGCTATATAAGAGTCTTATTGAAAGAGTGAAAAACTATGGCGCCATTTGAGATCAGGAGATGTGAAATTTAGAGATGGTGAAGATGAACCTAAAAAATTATAAATCTAAAAATCTTGTGTCTCCAGATCTCCCCATCACTTATGAGGTTTCTTATAGAGCTGTGAAGTATCCCCGATTAGAGTTTAAAACCGGAGAACTTCTTATTATCCTGCCTTTTGGCCATACACCTGAGATTATTTTAGACAAATATAAAAGTTGGATTGTCCAAAAATTTAATTTCATAAAAGAATGTATGGAAGAGACAAAAAACAAGGAGCTGGCCGCAAGATCTGAAGAAGAATTTAAAAAACTCGTTCACGTTCTCACAGAGGAGGCGTCCAAAGACTTAAAGGTTGAGTTGAATCACATTTATTTCAGAAGAATGAGAACAAAGTGGGCCTCCTTAAGTGCAGCGAAAAATCTAACAGTTAATAGTTTAGTGAAATATTTACCAGAGTATTTAATAAGATATGTGATTTTTCATGAACTGACTCATCTTATAGAGAAAAGACACAATGACAAATTCTGGGAGATAATCTCGCGGAGATATAAGCATTATCAAGAAATGGAAAGAGAGATGTTCATCTATTGGTTTTTGGTTTCTAGCAAAGAAAAGAAAAGATGAGAGGAAAGAGGGATAAGCTTTTCATCATTTTTAGATGAGTTGATAGAATGGTTTTATTAAAATTCAAAAGATTGGAGGCGCTCAGGTCTTCACATTTTTTATACTGCCCCCAGCATGAACCACTTGGTCTGGCCTAAAAAACACAGATCAGTGATCTACCCTTTGGGGCAAGGTTGGCGTCCAATCATTTTTTGGGGCATCTCCAAATGCCAGGGGACCATACTTGGCCTTGACTCATATGGGTGTTTCATATGAATGACTAGTGCAAATAACTCGGCAATCTTATCCCCATCCCCTGCGATAGGCGGCGCCTCAGAGTGCCCAACTTTGCCCGCTTGCTTTTATTTTAAAGCGAATTATTAAAAAATTAATTTGTTTCTTTACCCTCTTCACAAATGCTTTCTAAGAGGTGGGCGCCTCCTCATGGATAAGAATCTTTTAATTGCTGGCACCAATTCCCTACTTTTTATTTCAGGCGAGAAGAGTACTGGCGGAAGCGTTGGGTACGGACCTCAGCTACGGCCGGTACTTGGGGCAAAGCTTTTATGGTAGCTGAAACTTTGGCTAGTCGTTTCTCCGGGGAGGGATGAGTTTTAAACCAGCCTTTTCCTGAAGAAGCTTGAGAAGAAGAAACCAGGGCAGCTAGAAAATCACTTAAAGCGTGGGGAGAATAACCGGCCCTGGTCATGAATTTAACCGCCAGGGCATCAGCTTCCGTTTCAAATTTCCGGTCATAACCTCGCTCAATGAGAGTGGCGGTAATATCGCCCAGGATATCTTCGTAAGTACTCACCAGTTTGGACAAGTTGGCCGAGCCGGAACGCTGAGCCGTTTCACTGGCTAATAAGCGAAAGGCCTCCACCAAGCGCGATTTTTTAATCGACCGCAAACCATGCTTGGCCGCCACATGACCTACTTCATGGGCCAGCACCGCCGCCAGCATATCTTCATTTCGACAGAGACGCAGCAAGCCCTTGGTGATGAAAATAAATCCTCCTGGAGCAGCCAAGGCATTGATTTCATCACTGTCCAGCACCAGGAAGTGATAACCAGCATAAATTTCCGGGCGGTCAGAGTAAAGAACCGCGGCTTGGCCTATATGGTTGACATATTTAGTTATAGATGTGTTTTTGTAAACTTTATACTGAGATAAAACAGTAGCAGCCACGCTTCGTCCGATATAATATTCTTCTTCTTCGGTAATATCAGCAAAACTGGAGCGAAAAGCTTGGGCCACCTGCACCAAAGACTTGGCGTCTTCCGAAGAAATTTTGGTTTTTTGACCTAAAACACTAATCCCTTTCTCGACAGAGGCACAAGAAGTCAGGAAAAATAAAACTACCCCCCCTAGCCCGATTATGGCCAGAAATTTCCCCATCTTTTCTCTTCTCATCTTGGTTCACTCCATTCACCAAGTTTTCCTTCCTGGAGAAACTTTTTCAACTCCGCCAGAGAAACTTTGACGCGCAGCATCTTATCCACCGCGGCATAATTCAACCCTTTATTCTTTTCCCGGTAAGCTTTCTCCAATTCTTTGGTGAAACCTTTACCAGCTAAGGCGACTTCTTGGGAGGAAGCCTCCGTCTTTAAAATCTGGTTCATGGCCAACAGGCGAATCTTCTTGGTCTCAACAGCACTACTATGCAACCAGCCCTCTACTTGATCGGCTGTCTTTACTTTCACCCAGCCATTTTCCTCGGCTATTTTTTCCACTTGGTCGCCATACTTCAAGCTTCCGATCACCGTCGCATAGAACTGAGGACTTTTCCGCAAAACCGTGGTTTGGACTTTTACTAGCAACGTTTCGGCCAGAAGTAAAGAAACCAAAATTAAGGAAATGCTGGAAATTAAAATTGTCGCCTTCTTTTTCATCAGGCTCTCCTTTTTTTATTAGCAAAAAATGTATCGCTTACTCCAGCTAGTGGTTGGCCAAGACAAAATCCCGTCCTTTTTTTCCCTTTGACTATTAGTTTTTACTTCTTGCCCTCTATTTCATCAGCTAGGAAAGCAGCATCATAAAGTTTGCGGAGTCCCTCGATGATATAAGCAGTGTGGACAGCAACTGCCCGAGCCTTAACGTCATCATACATGAAGCGCCCGGAGAGGCTTTCGATGTTTCCGTCAAAAATCAGGCCGACGACTTCGCCCTTACGGTTAATCACCGGGGAACCGGAATTACCACCGATGATATCGCAGGTACTTACAAAATTAACCGGGGTGCTTAAATCGAGCTTGTCTTTTCTTTCCCAAAAGCGGCGAGGCAAAACAAACTCACCTTGATTGTCAAAGCTGCAAGCCCGGTCAAAAACGCCGTAAAGAGTAGTCTTGTAAGGGGCTCGCGTCCCATTATAAGGAAAGCCCTTAACCACACCGAAAGCCAAACGAAGGGTAAAAGTAGCATCCGGATAGGCATCCTTGCCGTAAACAGCAAACCGGGCTTGGGCGATTTTTTCCCGAGCCTTGACCAGAACGCTTTCAATTTCATCCTGGCTCTTTTTAATGTTGCGCCTCAAGATGGGATCGACTTGGCGCGCTAAAACGATCAATGGGTCTTGGCACTTGGCCACTGCCTCTTCGCCACCTTCAATGAGTTTTTTCCTAAATTCAGGGTCACCAAGCTTGGTCGCCGCCATAACTTCTCGAGCTACTTCTTCTGGATTTTTGCCCTGGAGGGCTGCCTTAATAAAGTCATCATCAGGACCTAATCCCTCTAATGATAACTGCAAGGTAAACCGAAACACAGCTTCTTCTAAATCTTTATAAACAGGGGCTGGAGAGAAGAGCATAAATTTTAGCTCTGGTAATTGCGCTTCATGAAAACCCGGTAGCCTCTCAGCGTCGGGTTTTTTAACTTCACTCACATAGCGAACAATGTTAAGGGCCATTTGAGGCAAGCGGTAACCTCTTAAACTCTGGTAAAAAGATTGCCGGGAAAAAGCTAGATTGGCTTCGACTGTTTTCTCTACTATTCCCCAAGCATCTCCATAAGCTTGCTGCCATTCAGCTTTAGAGGCAATTAGTTGGCGAAACTTCTCTTCCTCTTTTTTCCGTTTGGCCATTAACTCCTCGTCTTGGAGGGCTTGGTATTCACCAGTATAAGCCTTTTTGGCATTTTCTAAGCCAAAAATAATTCCCAGAGCGCGGCGCTGTTGTTCTTTCCCTTTGGCAGCATATTCCCGCAGGGCGGCAATGAATTTATCAATGTAATCAAGCATCAAAGGATAGCGGTAATCCCGTAACATTTCCAGCTCAGCGTAAGTATAGAGACGGTCGGTCGAGCCGGGGTTTCCAGAGACAAAGACAAGCTCGCCGTCACCGGCGCCTTGGGAGTTCCAGCGGAGATAATGGGGGGTTTGGAGAGGTTGGCCATTTTCATAAACGCGGAAAAAGGCAAAATCCAAGTCATAACGGGGATAAGTAAAATTATCTGAGTCGCCACCAAAATAAGCAGCTTGTCGTTCTGGAGCCATCACTAGGCGAACATCAGTATATTTTTTATAGCCATAAAGCCAGTACTCACCACCATGATAAAGACTGATGACATTGGAGCGAAGGCCGGTCTTCTGCAGGCTTTCCTTTTCAATCTCGGCAATCACTGCCTGGCGGGCTTTTAGTGCTTCGGCATCACTCATCCCTTCTTTGACCGCAGCCCGGACGCGGTCGGTAACATTTTCCATCGAAACGAGCACGTTTATTTCAAGGTCGGGGCACTTTATTTCTTCTTCACGAGAACGAGCCAGAAAGCCGGTTTCGACGTAATTCTTTTCTGGGGTTGAAATTTTCTGCAACTGGCCCATGGCTACATGGTGATTGGTCATCACCAACCCGTAGGGGCTAACGAACGAGCCGGAGCCACCATCCATAAAGCGGACACTGGAGAGACGAACATGATCCAGCCACTCTTTGGTGGGAACAAAATCATATTTTTCTTTGAGAATTTTGAGCGGTGGATTATCAAAGGTCCACATGCCTTCGTCCGGGGTAGAAAACGAGCTCGGGACAAAGAAAAGAATAAGCAGACCAATAGTAAGCATAAGGCATAATGAAAGAAAGCGGCGTTTAAAATCCATTGTTTTGACCTCCACGCTTTACTTTTTAAATATTACTTTTAATTTATCATAAAATAAGATTATTTTCTTCTAAAGTGGAAGTGGGGTGTCTATTCTTCTCTTACTACCAGGACGGCGGCGCCATCAATTTCGCTGTGTTTTAATTTTAAAAGCACCTCATTCGCTTTGGCCAGGGGATAAGTCTCGACTGTGGTTTTAATGGGAATTTCAGCCGCCAGCGCCAGTAACTCTTCTCCATCCCGGCGGGTGGCGTTGGCCACGGAGCGTAACGTTTTCTCCCAATAGAGATGTTCCTGATAATCCATTTCCGGAATGGGGGTCATGTAAATTCCCGCTAGAGCTTGCGTTCCTCCTCGCCCTAATAGTCTCATTCCGGCCAGCACTGTGGGGCCAGCTGGCGTAAAATTAACAATGGAGTCCAGTTCAACTGGCGGTTTATCGTTTAAGGTGCCAGTCCAGCGAGCGCCTAATTCCCGGGCCAAGGCTCGATGTTCTGGAGAGCGGGAAAAAACATAAACCTCACAACCCCAGTAGAGGGCCACCTGGATGGCCACATGGGCTGAGGCCCCAAAGCCGATAAGCCCCAACCGCTGACCTGGTTTTATGTTGCTTAGGCGCAATGCCCGGTAACCGATAATACCCGCACAGAGAAGAGGAGCCGTCTGAATGTCGGGAAAACCCTCGGGAAGAGGATAAGCAAAAGCTTCGGGAATTTTGATGTATTCAGCGTAGCCGCCGTTAACATGGTAACCAGTAAAGCGAGCCGCCAGGCAGAGATTTTCCAGGCCCTGGCGACAAAATTCACACTTTTCATCGGTGGAATATAGCCAGGCAATACCCACTCTCTCTCCAAGGGCAAAACGGGAAGCCCCTTCTCCTTTCTCCTTAACTTTGCCCACAACCTGATGGCCAGGGATGATTGGCAATTTCACCTGAGACAATTCCCCCTCGACAGTATGCAGATCTGTATGGCAAACTCCACAAACCGAAACTTCCACCAAAATTTCACCACGTCCAAGCTGGGGAAGCGGAATATCTTTTAACTTTAAAGGCTTCTCCTCGATAGAGGTAAATTTTTCCAGGATCATTGCTTTCATCAGCTCCTCCTGTTGGGAAAAGTTAGGTCCTTTTTTAATTTTCTATGGTTTTTCTTCCCTATTAAATTCTTCCCTAACATGCGAAATGCGCTCGAGAAATAATAAGTTTATTATAAACAATTTTTGGTAGTAATCCAGGAAAAAACAAAGGGAAGGACAAGACTCGCCTCTTCCCTTCCCGGGGAAAGGAGTAAAGAAAATCAAGTAAATATGTGAACTGTCCCCAGTTTTTTCCCCATTTTTTTAACTGAAGGTTAATTCATAGGTAGTACCGCCGTTGCGGTAGATCTTAAGTTCTCCACCTAATTGAAAAGCCAAATCGGTGATAAGCTGCAATCCTAAGGTCTCTGGTTTCGCGAGATTTATCTCCAAGGGAAGCCCGATACCATTATCCTTGACTTGGAGGGAATACTTTCCTTCGGGTTTCTTTTCAAAAACGATGCCAAGTTTTCCCGGCTGTGCTTCAGGAAAAGCATGCTTTAAAGCATTGGTAATGATTTCATTAAGTAATAAAGCGCAGGGTATGGCTTTATTAATGTCAAGCTTTACTCCCTCACTTTTAATTTCTAAATCCACATTTTTTGATCTCTCGTGGTAAAGGGACATCAAGTGAAGGGCCATGTGCTGGATATAATCGGAAAAATCAATCTGCGAGAAGTCCTGCGATTGGTAAAGTCGCTCATGGACAAGCGCCATCGTCCGAATGCGGGCCTGGCTCTCCCGGAAAAGTTCCATGGTTTTTTCATCTTCAGCTTGCCTGGCCTGCAGGCGAAGCAGGCTGGCCATGATTTGCATGTTGTTTTTAACCCGGTGATGTATTTCTCGCAGCAACACTTCCTTTTCGCGCAATGATTGCTGCAGTTTTTCATAGGCCTCTTTTTCCTTAGTTATATCACGAAGAACACTAATAATGCCCGTGGGGCGACCGTTTTGATCATATTGAACACGACCAAAATCTTCCAGCCAATGCACTGAGCCATCCCGACTGACAAAGCGATACTCAGTTGGTCTCTCTTGGCCGTTCTGGAGAACTTTGGCAAAGTCGCTCAACATCCTTTCTCGATCTTCTTCCAAAATGTTACGGGCAATTTCGCTAAGACTCTTCCCGATAAACTCCTCAGGAGAAAAACCCAGCCTCTTTACCTGAGGGCTAATATAAGTAATCACTCCTTCCTGATTAACAGCATAGATGATGTCATTTATATTCTCGGTTAAGGAACGGTATTTAGTCTCGCTTTCTTCAAGTCGCTTCTGCATCTCATCCACCTTTTTTCTCTGCATCTCTTTGGTCAAGGCCGCTCTTACTGCCACTGGCAAGCGAACAAAATGCTTAGCTGATTTTAAAACATACTCATCCAACCCTTCCTTCATGGCCTCAACCGCAATTTCCTCGCTTCCGGTGGCCGTAAACATCACCACCGCACAATAGGGATATTTCTCCTTGACCCTCTGCAAGACTTCCAACCCCGTTATCCATCTCAACTTATAGTCGGTGATAACCAGGTCAAATTTTCCTTGGTTGAGAGCCGCGGTAAAACCTTGCTCATCAATAATCTCCTGAACTTTTATCCTGGGAAAACTTTTTTGCAACTCGCGGAGAACCAATTGGCGATCGTCCGGATTATCATCAATGAGAAGGGCCCAAATAATTTCTTCTTTCTCGGATGAGGGAACTCCTGCCTTCTCTTTTTTCTCTTCGTTCACCTTCCCCTCCTTAAAAATCTGGCTTCTCGTTCATAAAGATCCAGTAAAGGTGAAGGGTTTTCATCATATCTAAAAGCGCCTCGAATTGCACTGGCTTGACCAGATAAGAATTAGCTCCAAGATCATAACAGCGATTTATGTCTTCATTATTACGAGAGGAAGTAAGGATGACTACAGGAATTCTCTTTAAAAGTGGTTGGCGCCGAACCCAATCCAATACTTCATAACCTGACTTTCGGGGAAGTTTAAGGTCTAAAAGGACCAAAACGGGTAAAGGATACTCCTGCCGATTGGCGAATATTCCATGGCCAAGAAAGTAGTTAGTGGCCTCTTCACCGTCTCCCACAACTTGAAGAGGATTGATAATTTGGGCCTGGCTAAAGGCCCTCCGGATGAAGAGAACGTCATCGGGGTTATCTTCAACTAAAAGAATAGGATAACAAGCAATATCTTCTATCCTTGGTATCATTTATTCCCCCTTACATCTCCCTTTTCTCTTTTTCGTGGTCAATATAATTTTTTTGCCAAGTAATGTCAAATAAATTATTCGACCAGCCAAGAAATCAGATTGTTTTGACAAGCTGGGCCAAAAGCACTATTTTATGAATAGATGATGTCGAATGACATTCCCAAACATTGAAAACTTAGATAGAATTTTTGGGGACATCGCAAAGAAAGAAACCGGTATTAATGGCTTAGTTAAGGGGGCATTTTTGAACTAATAGAAATAGTCGTCTTACCAGATAATATGGAGGAGAAAATAAAAAACCAACCTTTATTAATTCTGCTTTCTTCGGGAGGAGATCGTCGAGTGCTGGCTGACTATTTAAGAAAAGAAGGATTCTTGGTTAAAGCTCCTCCCCCAAGCGAAATAGATCAAAAAACCCTTTCCACTTTGTCAAAGTGGAGCTTAATCCTGCTTGATGAGGCTATGGCTCAAAAAATAGGCGATAAAATTCTCGATGCTAAACATAAACAAGAAATTTTTCTGCCGGTGATTGTTTTAACTAGCCAGGCGACACGAGTTAATTATTGGTTTGAGGCCGGCTATGACAATGTGCTGCTTCTCCCGGTGCGGCAAAAAACCTTTCTAGCTTTCCTTCAACACCTAATAATCATCAGAGTCCAGTCGCAAAAGCTATACCAGCAAGCCCAAGAACTGGCCGAATCAGAGGCCCGCTATCGTCAATTTGTGGAAAGCCCGTTGGTTGGCTTTTGGCTGGCAGATGAAAAGGCCAAATTTGTTTTTATCAACCAACGATTGGCCGAGATGTCCGGTTATCAAGTTGACGAAGTAGTTGGCAAAATGACCATGCTTGATCCTATTGCTCCCGAAAGTCGAGATTGGCTTCAACAACGACTTGCTCAACGCCGGAAAGGAGCAATTACTCCTGATGTAGTCGAAGTGGAGATGGTCCGTAAGGATGGCTCTCGCTTTTGGGCCTTGGCCGCCCCGGCTGGTCTTTATGATAGCCGGGGTAAATTCAAAGGCTACCTGGGAGCAATGATTGACATTAGCGAGCGTAAAAAGCTGGAACAACTTTTAATTGAAAGTAACCAAGAACTTGAAGCTTATGCCCGGACAGTATCCCATGATCTAAGGGCCCCGTTGCGAGCAGTTCAAGGATATATTAATATTTTAAGGGAAGATTGTGGACAAAAATTAGATGATCAGGCCCGTCATTACCTGGAACGAATAGACCGCGCCGCCCAAAACATGGATAACTTAATCATCGATCTTTTGAATTACTCCCGTCTTTCGCATGAGGAATTTCTAGAGGCAAATGTTTCTGGGGAAGAAGTTCTGGAGGAAGTTATTAACTATCTAGATAATGAAATTAAAAAGAAAAAAGCCCAAATAAACATCATCAAACCTCTGCCTGCGGTTAAAGCAAACAGAAACTTTCTTTTCCAGGTTTTTCTAAACCTAATCGATAATGCCTTAAAATTCATTGTTCCTGGTCAAAAACCCGAAGTTAAAATATGGGCTGAGAGACGAGGGAAAATGGTTCGGTTTTGGTTTGAAGATAAGGGCCTCGGCATTGAGCCCCGTTACCATCAGCGAATTTTTGAGTTATTTGAGAGACTTCATGGGATTGAATCTTACCCGGGAACCGGGGTAGGCCTGGCTTTGGTCAAGAAGGTAGTCAAGAAAATGAAAGGAGAAGTAGGCCTCGAATCACAATTGGGGCGAGGCAGCCGCTTTTGGATTGAACTACCAGCAGCCAATCCTGGAGGTCAGAAGGAGAGGGATTAATTTACGGGAGTTCACTCTTTTATTAACTCTTTTAATCCTTTAATCCTTTCACGAAGCTTGAAAACCCCGGACTCTGGGCAGTGGAGCTATCAGGCGATGGTCACTAATAAGAACGAGCTAGAGCCTAAGGAGGTTGTCTGGCTTCATAACTAATAATGGCAAGTGGAAAAATTAAGAAAAAAGTTAAAGCTAAGCGGTGATTTGAAGTAGATGCTAAAGGTACACTTTTGTCTGGTTTATCTGACTATCATCGGTGAGCTTTTATCTTGCTCCTGTGGGTCTAGTTCTCAGGAGAACGGATAGATCTTGGGGTACCACTGAGAATTCCTTCCCAGCCTTTAAGTTTTTCGCCCACGCGAAGCCCTTCCTTAGTAATCCTGAATTCTCGCAGGTCGCTCTGATAATCGCCCAGCCTTTTCTTTATACAGCCAATCACTTTTACTATCTTTCCTTCAATTTCAGCATATCTGATGAAAAGAGCGTTATCAAAGAGATGACTAATACCTCGCTCGGTAATTTTGACTTCCCCGGCCAGAGTTTCCAGCTCATTGATACACAAGGCTGTACAATTCATCCGGTTGAGATAATGAACCAGATTCTGAAGATAAGAAGCCAAGGTGCCATATTCTACCATGGCTACTTCGTAACCTTTTATACTATCAATCATCACGGCTGTTCTTTCTTCCTGTTCAATTTCTTTTTTAACCAAAAGGTGAAATTCATCAGGTGAAAACTCAAGAGGATTAACTTGGACTATTTTAAACCGCCCATCTTTAAGCACCGGGTCGAGAGGAATTCCCAGGCTCTTCGTTCGGTAAATAATGGAATAAGGAGATTCTTCAAAGGTGTAAAGAACCGACCTGCGGCCAAATCCTGCGGCTTGGGTTAAGTACTGGACACCTAAGGTGGTTTTACCACAACCAGAAGGACCGCTGATTAGAGTCGTCGTCCCAAATTCAAGGCCTCCTCCTAAAAGTTCATCCAACTGGGGAAGGCCTGATGGCCATCGTTCCGCAACCTCTTTTTCCTCGGCCTGCCGTTCGATAAAATGGGGAAAGAATTCAAATCCAGAAGAAGTAATCTTCATGGAGTGGAGTCCACCTTTATAAGAAGAACCCCTAAATTTCTGAATTTCCACGCTTCTGATATCGATAACTTTATTTCTGGAAAGCTCGCGGCGGAAACGAAGAAGCCCATCAACCGCTAAACTAAGTGAAGTTTCCTGGAGAAGTTCGGTTGGTTCAAAAGTCAAGATTGAGGTACATTCAATCTGGCTTAAAAAGTGAAGAAGTCCCAAAATTCGGCGGCGAAATTGGTATTCCTCGGTGGCCAAAAGACGAAGGAAAGAAGCCGAGTCGATGACCAGGCGCTGCGGTTTAAATTTATTAAGTTTTTCATGGATACTTCCCCAGAAAACCTCGGCTTCCACTTCAGATGCAGGAAAGACTCGATATTCGGTCACTTCTTGAGGGGTAAAAGTAGGGCTTAAATCAAGAATCTCAATTCCTTGAAGATCCCACCCAAAACCGCCGATGTTAGCTTCTAAATCCTCTTTTCTCTCCGCCAGCGAGATAAATAAGCATTTCTCTTTATTATTAGCTCCATCCCGAAGCCAGTAAAGAGAAAAAATAGTTTTCCCCGTCCCGGCTTCGCCAACCAATAAATAACTTCGGCCCTTGATAAAGCCTCCATCAAGAACTTCATCAAGTCTTTCAAAGCCAGTTGATACCCGATCCATTCCCTCCCTCCTTAGCTTTTTGATCGACAAATATAAATTTAAAAATTATTTTAAAATTAAATTTAATTGGTCTCCCTCGTCCACCTTTATATTTTTACTGATAAAATTAAGCTCAAATATTAATATTAATTTAATTTTATAATTTTAATGGCCTCCATAATCTAATTTTTTAACCCAAACAACTTAAAAGTTCCTAACTTGAGCTCAAATCAGGAAAAAAAATTTCCTCGTCACTTTGCTTCCTGATTTTGCCTTAAATTTAATGTCTCCTAAGTTAGTCTGTCAATAAAAAATTGTCCACGGTCAAAAAATTCTGTCTCATTTTCATTTGATTAAAACGCACCTTTTCTTTCATTGCTCTCGTGAAGCTTTATGCTCGATGAATATTACTCTAGGCTAAAGTCAACCTATTTAAATATCCCGGGCATTGTTTTTGAGGGGGACGATGATGGGTGGGACCGAAAAGATGAGGAAAGATGAAGGGAAAAAATAATATCGTGTATGGTCAATTGTGTATAGATAGCATTCTCATCCAGCACTATTATCTTTTTTACTTTTAGCTGACTTTTTCTGGAGACGCGCCAACCGGTAGTCAAAATCCCTAAGATAATATGATGAAGAAATCTCCCGGGCCAAAACAAACCCTTCTTCGGCTACCTGTTTTGCTTGCTCATAATCTTTTAAGCGATGTTCAAAATACATGGCTAATTCTCGAAGCGAGAAAAGAACGTGGTTGGTTACAGGAAGCGAAGAAGCCATCTCCTGCCAAAGAGGCACCGCTTTGTCTAGCTCGCCACTGCGCTTGAAATAAAGAGAGAGCCGCCGGCGGGCTTCGAGTGACACTTCATCAGTTAAACGGCCGTTGAGGGCTCGCTGGAAAAAATCAACGGATTTTTCTACGTCTCCGGTTCGCTCGAAAATCTTACCAGCCCCGAAAAAATCCATGGCATCAACCGGGCAGAAACTTTCGTCCTCGGCGATGACAGCGGCTCCGGCAATGACCACTCCCAACAAGGAAAGGATGTCTTCCTCATTATGATAAATAATCGGTTCTACTAAGCCAAAATTTCCACTCCGTAGATATTGAAAATATCGCCAGGGGATTTCGGCTGAAGGAATATCTTCGGCCCGATCAGTCAGAACTATTTCCCGAGCCAGGTGGAAAAGACGGCAACTCTCCAGCTTATGTTTCCACAGGCTTCGGGCCGGAAAAAGAAAATCCAGGTGAGGTAGGGCGGCCAGGTGAAATGGATTCCGGTAAAGAATAAATCTAGTCTCAAGAAGGGGAAGGTCAAAGGCTTTGCCATTATAGGTAACCACGGATTGAAAATCCATTTCCCGAAAAAAGCGAGCAAGTTCACCAATCATCCGCTCTTCTTCCGCTAGGTCACCCAGGAAAAATTGGACTATGCGGAAAGAATCATCTAGGTAAAACCCCAGGCCGACTAGAAAGGGAACAACTCCGGTGCCTCCTGAAAGACCAGTGGTTTCCAAGTCAAGGAAAAGGGCCGAACGGAGGTCTAGTTCCTCAAAAGCCTGCTCTTGACTCAAGCAAGATAACACTCGGCCATCAATGCGCAATCCCGCCGCAATTTCAATCTGCCCATAGCGTGTATTCAGGGCGTAAGTGTTTTCAAAAATGCGGAAAGGTTCTTGGCTTTGTTTTTCCTGGAAGGGGGGCTGAACCGCGGGTGGGGCAGGTTTTTGCTGCTGAGTCAAGCGGATTAGCTCTTCGAGTTTTTCTCGGGTGCTTAGCGAATCATCCGCCTGTAGTTTATCCCAGGTTTCTCTAATCGTCAGAGTGCGGGAACGAGCTTCTCTTTCCTTCCGGAGCCGGTTTAATTTATCCTTTAAGTCCATAATAAGTGAGTTAATTATATGTTTACAATCTATTAGCTATAACTATTTTTGTCAATAGTTATCTTACCCGCCCTGATTATAGATTCTTTTCTCTCCAAATGGTTCCAAATGGTGAAAAAGCACTTCTTCCTCGCCTCGAAGGCTTATCTTGATTATAGTTTACTTTCCTCCTCCTTATCTTTTGGAGTTGATGGTTCCACGCTCTTTCTGCCTCATGTTGATGACTGAGAGACTTAATCATTCCTGATCCTCCACTTCCTTGCCCCTATCTTCCTCTGGAAACCATTACTAAAACCGTGATAGCTTGGGTAATAGCCATCAGCTTGAATTTTAAATATTGGCTGAGCAGAAAGAGCTGAGCAGAAAGAAATGAGGATCGACCACACATTCCTTCCCCCTTTTTTCTGGTGCTGGGAGGAATGCTGACCGCCACTATAATAGCCAATTGTCTTGTCAGTGCCCCAGGCCAAAATAAAGTATTAGTCACCATTTTCCCATCACGGTTTTAGAGATGCTTACCTTCTTCTATCTTCATTTACTTTTTTTCGCCGCTTCGCTGCGGAGAATTTCACCTTTTTTGATCATAATCTTACTGGCCCATAAACTGAATAACCAGTTGCCGGCGGCGGGGACGATTATCAAAATCAATAAACACGATTTGTTGCCAAGTTCCCAAGAGGAGGCGCCCTTCCTGGAAGGGCACGGTTAGGGAGGGACCAATCAATGCTGCCCGGACATGGGAAAAACCATTGCCATCGCCCCAGCGAGCATCATGATGATAGACTTGGCCTTCGGGAGCCACTCTGTCCAAAGCTTCAGACAAGTCTTTAACCAAGCCTGGCTCAAACTCAATCGTGGTCACCCCGCCGGTTGAACCCGGCACAAATACTGTCACCTGACCCTCTTTCAAACCCAGGGCCGCTAGTTTATCCTGAATGGGCCCTGTTAAATTAATAATATCATTAAACCCTCGGGTACTAAGGGAAAGGAATTCACTGATGATTTCCATTAGCCCTGCTCCACAATTTTTTCTAACTCTGCTCCATGATTTTCTTTTAGCTCTGCTTTACGATCTTTTATAGTTTTGCTTCGTGATTTTTTCTAGCTCTCCTTCATATTTTTTTGCTAGCTTCGATCTTTGATTTTCGATCTTTGTTAACTTTGCTCCTTAATCTTTTCTGGCTTCGATCCTCGATCTTTGTTAATTATAGTCCATGAAATTTTCTGGCTTCGATCCTCGCTCCTTGTTAAATTTGCTCCATGAAACTTGTTTACTTTGGTTTTCGCTCTTCATTATTTTTGCCCGGTTCTAATAGAATTTCTTGACAATAGAATAATAAGACAAAACCGCCTGGGCGTAAAGAGAGAAAACAGGTAAAAAATTAGGAAAATTAGAAGAAAATTAGGGGACAGTTTACATCTTTACCTATTTTTTGCTAAAAAAATCAAGGGAATATTGGTCTGTTTTTCTACTAATTACTAATCAATTGAGCCAAATCTTAAGCTAGATATGATTCCAACTCTTCCCATTTTCTTATCGGTCAATTAGCTATTTATAGGATAAGCCGTAAATTTTAGCCCTGATTTATCTTATTAATTAGTACTTAGCCAAGGAAAAAATGGAGACACTTCGGTTTTTTTCCATTTTAAAGTTGATCAAACGAATGGTAATACACAGCCAAAAACACCAACATCTCCCTATTTTTTCGGGTAAATAACTGCAACACATAGGGACATAATAACTATTCACCAATTTTTTTCGAAAAAAACACTAACACCTCATCATTTTTTTCATCCACAATGATATAAAAAGCTTTATTTAATTCCAGGTGCTCATTTTGGCGACAAAACCCGATTTTGGGGGCAAAAATCGCGAATAAGGCCTTTTTTCAGGGGAGTATTTGATGATATTTTGATTATTATCAATTAGTTAGCGCGGCCCGACCCCCATTTAAAAATTAAATTGGTGTGGCCCGGCCCCAAATTTAAATTACCTTCTAATGGGCGACCCCAAATTAATACAGCCTCTTGGCTTACAGTTTTAAGAACATCCATTCTTTAGAATAAGGCACACTACCCATTAACACGCCTTTCTTCTTGGTAACTAAAAGGCAATCACTAGGGTTGTAACCAAATCCATTCACCGGATCGAAAAGTCCCGGTTCGACACTAAAAGTCATGCCTTCTTCTAAGACTGTTTCGTCTCCTAAAGCGATAAATGGAGGCTGATGCCCCTCCATACCCTGGCCATGAGCCACTCGCTGGTAGAGTAATCGCTGGATGTCTTTTCCTTGCTTCACTTGAAATTTATGGACTTTGTAAGCCACTTCAGCACAGGTTACTCCGGCTTTTGATTCTCTTTCTTGAATTCGCACCGTCTCTGTCACAACCTCCCACACCTTTTCCCGCCAATCATCCCAGGGGTAAAGCTGGAAGTAACGATACAGTTCGCCACCATAGCCACCGATGGTGACGATGCCAGCAATCTGAAGAGCATCGCCTTTTTTTATTTTATTGTGGTGGAATTGATTGGGGTGGGGATAGGCTGTACCTCGCCCAGTACGACAGCCGATTCTTACCCGAATTCCTACGGCATTATGGGGACGGCCATCGCGCTTGATATCCTGCATGATTAAATTGGTTCCGTACTCTTCGCAAGCCTTGGCCACCTCAAAATCGGTGGCATCAGTGCCCCTGGTAAGAAGGTAATCCCGGCCAAAAGCATGAATCTGACTAAAGTAGTTCATAGCTCGTTGAATAAGAGCAATTTCCTCTGGAGTCTTGACCATCCGCATCTTCATACAAATGTCACTGATATCAACCACCTTGGCCTTAGGTAACACTTTCTTGAACTTTTTCATCCGCGACGGAGTAAACTCGGAATCAAAACCAAACGTTTTATCCGCAAAGCCTTTTTTCTTCATCCCCTCGAGGAACCACTCAAAAAGATCAACTCGGTAACCTTTAACCACCTTCCCCTTATCAGGATAGCCACCTTTAGCATGGGGATAATCATAGTAATAATTCATCTCGGTACACCACCAGGATTTAACCAATTCATTGTCAAGCCCCGGACTAAACCAGTAGATGATATCCTCCTCGGCCACGGGAAAAACACACCAGCATGGCCGCTCGGTCTTGGTTAAAAAACAGCCCGAAAAATAAGTCATATTCCAACTATCTTCGAGTACAATAACGTCAACATCCCGTTCGCCCACTCTCTCCTTCAGGCGTTTAACCCTCTTCTGGTACCAGCTTAAAGGAAGACGATCAACTCCTTTGGGAGCTGGCTGAGGATGATCGGGGCTTTTCACCAAAAGCTTGGCCGAGTCTCCCTTGATGTCTTCTTTTTTAAGCGGAGGAGAAACTGAAGGGAACGATGACTTGGTTAATCCAGCCCCAAAAAAGCCCAGGCTTAGATTACGCAGAAAACTTCGCCTTGACCATTTCATAAACGCCTCCTTTTAATTAGGTATTAAACTTAAATAATTGCTCGACAAATTTTTAGCTCCACAGGAAAATATTTATTTTGATGAATAATCATCAGAACAAATGAATAATAAGCAGGCAAACAAATCGAATGATTCATACGCTTGGTCTCATCTTCTTTAAGGTGAACGGAAACATTAACAGCTCTCTCGCCCAGGATTCACTCACTTTTGTTCTAAAGTTTTCTCAAAGGGGTTGGGGCAGTTAACAACCAGCAGCACTACCTTTCTAGTAGTGTTATTTACCCAATTGTGAGGTATCTCCGATGAAAAGTGAGCGCTATCTCCAGGGAACAATTCATGGTGACCATCTCTCAAAATTAAGGTTAAGATTCCTTCCAGAACATAAATGAACTCTTCTCCTTGATGAGAATAAAAATTTACGTCCTTTCTTTTTTTCCCTCCAGGCAACAGCTCAACTATTCTTGGAAAAAGTTGCTTTCCCTCCAGATTGCCACTAAGAAGGTAGTTTATAAAATGGCTGCCTTGATCATATTGAATAAGCTGCTTCTCATAACTTCTGGTTATTTCTCCATGAAGTTTCCAAGGAAAAGCAAAGAAATAGGTAATATCGACGCCAAGAGCTTTGGCAATTCTTTCCAGGGCATCCACTGCCACCGTGGTTAGCCCTCTCTCCAGCTGAGATAAAAAACCGGTCGATAAATCTGTTTTACTACTTAATTCCTTAAGAGTCAGGTTATGATCTTGTCTTAACCTTTTGATCTTCTGACCAAGATTATTGGCCATGATAAATCACCTTTTTTAATAATTTTTTTCTTACTGCCTAAACTTATATCTTAATAGAAATGAAATTGCAAACCACAATTGGCTGTATTGTTAGCCTACATGAAATTTATTTATTAATATGAAGTTAAAAACAATTTTAGACTCTAAAAACTTCCTAAAATTGATTGTTCCCGGGCTGATCTCGAATAGATCAGGTGAGCTATCGCGGCCACAGAGCAAATAGAAACGAACAAAATGGTCTCCATCTATGGTGGCCTTCCCTCTTTTCCTCAATTATTTCAAGATAGGCGCCTATTTTAACTCTAAAGTTCATTTTAACTTTAGAAATCCACTTTAGCGACTATTCAAGTAATTCATTCAGAAGCTAAGTCGCTATTTGCTTTTCTTTCCCTTAGCTATATTGACCTATCATTAGCTCTTTTTGGACCCATGCCCTTTTAAATTGGCTTTAACTCCACTTACCTTGGTCCAGGAGGTAAATGAGTGAGCAAATACCTCACTATCAACATCCGCAGATGAAGCGATGTTCCCTTGCCCTCTTGAAGACCGTGGTTTCGATTGGGATAAGCCATGTAATCAAAAGACTTGCCTAACTCAATAAGACGGTCGACTAACCCTTCCGTTATTTGGATATGAGTGTTAGTCTCGCCAGTGCCATGAATGATGAGGAGGTGCCCCTTTAGCCCCTCAGCATAGTTGATCGGAGCTGATTTACGGTAGCCCTCGGGATTTTCGGCCGGAGTCCGCATGTATATTTCTTGAAACCAGGCATTATAGAGATGCGGTTGGGGCTTGGGCGCAACGGCTATCCCGACGTGATAAATTTCTGGTTTCCTGAACATCGCATTGAGAGTGTTGGAGCCACCTCCACTCCAACCCCAAATACCAACTCGGGATAAATCAACATAGGGCCTGGTTCGGGCTAACTCTAACAGGCCAGCAGCCTGCTCCTCGGTGGAGAGCGGACCGAGACTTCCAAACACGGCCCGTCGCCACGCTGCCCCTTTTGGCGCTGGCGTTCCCCGGTTATCCATCGACACAACGATATAACCAAGGTCAGCTATTACCCGATGAAAAATATTCCTCGTGGACCACCTATCTAATACTGTTTGAGAGTGCGGCTCCCCATACACCCAAACGAAGACTGGATATTTTCGAGAAGGATCGAAATCGCGGGGCTTTATCATCCAGGCATCCATCACCACACCGTTACCAATATCGAGTTTGAGAAATTCCACGGGGCGAACAATTAATGATTTAACTTTGTCGCACAGATTCTTATTATCTTCAATTACCCGAAGCACTTTGTGCTGGGGAAATTCTACCAATTCGATAACCGGAGGCGTATCAAATGTTGAGTAAGTGTGGAAGGCCCATTTTGCATCTGGAGAAAAATCGTAACGGTGGACTCCTGGTTGGCTCTCAGGCGTAACTCTCTCTGCCTGAGCTTGCCCATCAAGACGTACACGATAAAGATACCGCTGGGTCATATTGCCGGGAGAGGCATAATAGTAAAACCAGCCTCCCGCTTCATCCACACCAACTCGTTCAATGATATCAACTCCCTGAGGCGTTAATACTCCTTGTTCTTTTCCATCTCTTGAGTAAAGATAAGCTCGACGCCAGCCATCTTTCTCGCTTAACACAATGAACTCCTGTCCATTTTTAATCCACTCTAATCCTAAATTTACCCTGTAACTGGCTACCACCCAAGCAGGATCTGATTCTTGATAAATGCAAGCAACCTTCCCCGTATGGATATCAGCTAGAAAAAATTCCCGTTTATCCCGGCCCCGACTTAAATTTTCGACTAACAATTCGCGGGAATTCCTGGCCCACCCAACTTGGCCAAGATAAAACCCTTCAGGGGGTGAAGGGAGGTCAAGCCAACGTGTCGGGCCTCCGCTGGCGTTAACAACCCCAACTCTTAAAGAGGGAATTGTCTCCCCTATCCGGGCATAGCGTACATACTTTACCTCAGGATAGGTCGGATCGCCGGGAATAAGCATCGGGCGTAAGCGGACTTGGGAGGAATCAGCCTGGACATAAGCTACCCACTTCGAATCAGGGCTCCAGACTGGTCGTGTGTTACTAATTGTATCTACCACGCCATCTGTAGTAAGAGGCATTGTCCAGGAAGTCCTGAGGTCATAAACATAGAGGTTTTCTTTGTCGCTATAAAGAAAGCGCTTACCGTCGGGAGAAATGCTGTTTTCCAGAGAAAACCATCCGGGACTTACCCCAGCCACCACTCTTTTTAGATTCCCAGATTCTAATTCAAGTATCCAGTAATCAACTACTCTATTCTCGCCTTCGTTTCTGGTGGTTGACAATAAAACCCAGCTTCCATCGGGTGAAAACGCATACCTGTCAACCGAAAGGGGTTCACTTGCCCCCTGAGGGGTAAGCTGTGAAGGCGAGGCCAAGACTCTTCTCTGCCCAGTAGCCACATCATAGCGAACCAACGCTTGGCCATTAGAGCCTTTAACAGCTTCGAAAACTGTATATCCTGAGCTATCCAGAAGCCACACCCCTCTCCAAGGCCTGACTCTAAACTCCCCTCGCTCATAAATGGCCCGCAAATGTGCCTCGGCTTCAGGTGGAATCTGCCCCCAAATTTGGGGAGGCAGTACAATAGAAACACATATCATGCTGACAAGAACAATCAGTAGGGGGATCTTTTGGTTAGCCATGGCTCACTCTCCTTTAGATTAATTTATAGTAAGAAAATTTAAATCTCATCTTATAAATTCTCCTCAACTAAATTAGCTTCAACAACTAATTCAGCTTCCCTTTAATCTAAGAGAATTCTTATCAAAATTTTGCTTATAACTATAATGATTTATATCTATTAAGATTTTAATATCACTAGTATTAGCAATCATTTATCAGAATTAGCAAGTTTTCTCTTCAATGGACGACTAAAGCCACGTTGCCGATATTCATATAATAACGATTTGAGTTTATTAGCTATTTCTGGATATTTAGCCCTTAAATCAAACTTTTCTCCTCGGTCATTTTCCAAATCATAAAGCTCGCCTTGGGGCATCTTCTCGTTGGGGGCAATAAATTTCCATTTTCCCTGCCGAATGGCCAAATGCCCATTTCGATCCTGAAAAACAAGCGCCTCATGAAGAGATTTTCCTTCTGGGTTTCCAAAAAAAGCAGGCAGGATATTCCAACTGTCTTCACCGGCATTATCAGGAAGGGGCTCACTAATTAAAGCGGCGAAGGTCGCCAATAGATCAACCAGGCTGATAAGCTCATTAGAAACTCCTCCTGGCTCAACATTTCCCGGCCAACGGACGATAAAGGGCACTCGATGACCTCCTTCCCAAATATCTCCTTTGAACCCCCGGAAGTCTAAACTTGATTTGTGGCCATTTGCCCCTTTCCTAGCTCCATTATCACTGGTAACAATTAATAGAGTATCTTCTTTAATTCCTCTTTTTTTGAGATGGGCATCAATTTCTCCAACCACCCAATCAACCAGAACGACCAGATCTCCTCGGGGGCCTTCTTTACTTTTCCCCTTAATAAAATCGGGAACAAGCCAAGGAACATGGGGAGAGTTAGTAGAGAGAATAAGAAATAGGGGACGATTTCGGTTCTTCCTGAGATGGGTATCAATTACTTTTTTTGCTTGTTGAGCAAAGACTACGTCAATTTCTTCTTCCGACCAATCCTCGGCCATCGGTCCAGGAATAAAACCTGGCAGTCCTTTCCATTCTTCCTTGCTCATCCTGCTAGGCACTTGGAGCAACTCATCATTTTCAATAAAACAATAAGGAGGATCACTGCTGCTGCATCCGGCTGTCCCAAAGAAATAATCAAAGCCTAAGCATGTTGGTCCGCCTTCAACTGGTTTGGTAAAATCAATCCGCCATTGAATATTTTCATCAACTTGGAAAGGATTCCCCTGAGTATAGAAATTTCCAGCCTTACTTCCATCCTTAGTAGTCCACTTTAGACCAAGATGCCATTTGCCAATGTAATAAGTGCCATATTCTCTTTTACGAAGAAGGGAGGCAAGAGTCAGCCTTGAAGGCTCAATTAAAGGAGGTTCATAAGGCATAAGCACGCCTCTTTTGAGCCGCGTTCGCCAGGAATACCTACCTGTAAGAAGACTGTAACGAGTAGGGGTGCAGAGCGCTGCAGGAGAATGAGCATCTATAAACCTGAGCCCTTCGGCAGCAACTCTATCCACATTAGGGGTTGGAATTAGAGAATCGGGATTATAACAACTTAGGTCTCCCATCCCCATGTCATCAGCCATAATAATAATTATATGAGGCAGTTTACGCTTGAGCGGTCTTGTTTTAATCCGCTTGGTTAATTCTGAATTTAAATTTAAGCTCTCCAAAAATAATCCAAAACCGAGAGACACAAGAAATTGGCGCCTATTCATTTTTAATTTCCTAAATCTATTATATACTAAGCAAACAATTTCAATATCATGATAGCCCTGATTGGGATAAGGGGTTTCATAAAGGTTGTTTGACACCGTAAAAAAGGCATTGCGAGTCTTTTTACACCTTCAAGGCTCATTCCATGTGTTCCTAGATTAAAACTCCAGTCTTAGTTAACTCTCTTTATTTTTCCATCACGTTTCTGGAAATTCTTACTCACCTTCGCTAAATGTTAAATCTCCATAAACTGAGCAATTCTTTTTCATTCTTCTTTTTTTTAGTTTTTTTAGTCCAACTTCAACGCCCCAATTTATTGTCCAAATCATTAGCTTAATTTTTCTCTAAAACGTTGCCTCAATTTTTTCTTCTCTCTATTTAGTTTTGTCCATCGGCTTTCATATCAGGAAAAAATTTTGTAAGTTCTTGGGGGGAAGGTTTTTTCGTCAACAGGCTAACCCCAAAAAGGCTTAAAAGCGAGACTGGCAAAGCAAAAAAGAGAATTGGAATTCCAAAAGGATCCCCTTCGATAACTTTCTCGGGCGGTAAAACTTCCACTAAGATTCGCATCAAAATGGCCACAAACGCCCCGGAAAGAATCGAGGCCAAACCTCCGGCTCTGGTGGCTCTTTTCCAGGTTAAGGCTGCCAGCAAGGCGGGCGTTATGGACACTCCATAAATGGTGTAAGCAAAAACAGCGGTTTCTAAAACAGAAGTCATCCTGACCGCCAGAAAGAAGGCAATCACACCGATAAAGAGAACAAAAATTCGTTGTAAAGCCACAATGAACTTCTGAGAAGCATTTTTATTAATAAAACGTTGATACAAATCTCGGATGATATTGGTTGAGGAGGATAAAAGATAATTCATACTGGTTGAAATAACCACCGCACAAACTGCCCCTAATAATAGGACTCCGATAAGAGGAGGGACCAGTTGACGGGCCGCTAAGATAATCACCTTAGCTCCCTCTTTAGGAATGCTTAAATCAATCTGCCCCTGAAGTTGACTATAAGCAAAAACAGCTATCGCTACGGCTACTGTCTCAACAAAAATAACGCCTAATACCCAGAAAATAACAGCTTTTTTAGCTTCTCTGGCCGAACGAGCGCTGTAGAATTTTTGATACATACTTTGCACTCCCATTAAGAGGAGAAAGGTTGCCAGAAAATATCCAATAACTTTAATTGTCGGATGCGCCCCAAATTGATCATTAATAAGCGCAAAATAGCGGGCATCGAGCTTTGACTCAATACCTGACCATCCTCCAGCCCCAAAATAAAGAAAAGGAAGAGAAAGCAAACACGCCAAAACAATAACAATGCCGTTCGGGAGATCGGTATAAATAACAGCCAACATGCCGGCCGAAGCAGTGAACAAAAGAACAAAAATAGCGGTCAAGAGCATGCCTCTAAATTCAGAAACCGCTCCATCTGTAGCCACATTCAAAATAAATCCTCCAGCTACAAACTGATAGGAGATAGTGGCCGTAAACGAAATAATAATCGTCAACGAACCGATTATCCGGGCGAGAGGTCCGTATCTTTCTTCGAGAATATCCCCGATAGTATACTGACCGAATGTCCTTACTTTCCCGGCAATAAAATAAATTAAAATAATTCCTAGAAAGGCTCCAGCGGGTAACCAAATGGCTGAAAAACCCGCTTTGGAAGCTAATTCGGCCCCCGCAATAAAAGTGCCCGAGCCAATCCAAGTACAAATCAAAGTAAAAACCATCACCCAAGTTTTAACCGAACGACCAGCAACCATAAACTGCTCTTGGGTCCTTACTTGGCGGACACGATAAATATTTAAGCCACTAAGCACAATTAAATAAGCAAGAATAAGATACAAATAAAAACTCATTATCACTCCTTTCGTCTCTTATTGATTTATCTCATATCAAATAATCAATCCAAAATCAATTTTATCTTCATAGAATTTAAAATATTTCATTTTTATGAATGCTCCTTGCTTTTTTTATTATTATTGACAAATATTTTTTTAATTTATAAAATTTTTTGACAAAATGTACCCAATAGTTGTTCACCTTGAAGAAGAATTTTCTGATTCATAATTGACATAATTAAGCTTAACTTAACTAAAGAGGTTTCGATGTCAAAGATCCCTCGCCGGGAATTTCTCCAGGCAATAGGTATCGGTAGTTTAGCCTTACTGCTTCCTTCTTGTAGGCGGGAGACTCCAATTTCCAAAATCCCTAATGTTCTTTTTATCTCCATCGATGACCTTAATGATTGGATAGAGCCTTTAGGTGGACATCCTCAGGCAAGAACCCCTAATTTAGCCCGTTTTGCTCGCCAAGGGGTAACTTTTACGCATGCATATTGTTCCAGTCCAGCCTGCAATCCCTCGCGCACAGCGATAATGACCGGCCTTGCACCCTATAGCTCTGGTGTTTACTCCAACTACCAGGATTGGCGGGAGGTTATTACCGATTACACTTCTTTGGGAGCCTATTTTCGCCAACATGGCTACTACGCAACCGGAGCCGGAAAGATATTTCATTTCCATATGATTGACCCCAACTGTTGGGATGACTATTGGCCTTCGATCGAAAAAGAAATGCCTGATGACTACCTTCCTCCTGGAAAAACACCAATTAACATGCCTGAGTTCGAGAATATGTATAAAGCGTTTGACTGGGCTCCTTTAGATGTGGATGACCCCCTCATGGGTGATTACAAAAGTGTGGCTTATGTCAGCAAGCAACTCCGGCGCCAACATGATAAACCATTTTTTCTGGCCTGTGGGATATACCGACCTCACCTTCCCTGGTATGTGCCCCGGAAATATTTTGATATGTTTCCACTAGAATCAGTCAAGCTCCCCAAAATCTTGGAAAACGACCTTGATGACCTCAGCGAACGAGCTATTGATATCGCTCATCGAGGAGGAAACTACCACCGTCATGTGGTGCAGGCTGGACAATGGAAAAATGCCGTGCAGGGTTATTTAGCTTCCATTGCCTTTGCTGATGCCATGCTGGGCAAAGTGCTTGATGCCCTTGAAGAGAGCCCTTATGCTGATAATACCATTGTCATCATCTGGTCAGACCACGGCTGGCAATTAGGAGAAAAAGAGCATTGGCGTAAATTTGCTCTCTGGGAAAATGCGCTAAGATCGGTGTTGATGATCAAAGTTCCTCGCGGCGTTCCTGGCTTACCGGCAGGCACTAAGCCCGGGACTCGGTGCGAACGAATTGTTTCCCTACAGGATATTTATCCGGCACTACTTGAGCTGTGTGGCCTTCCGCCTCGGGATGATATCGATGGCCATAGTTTAGTGCCTCTTCTCAAAGATCCCGCTGCTCACTGGAACTACCCAGCCATTTCTACTTATGATTTTAGCGAATTTTCTATCCGGACCGAGCGCTGGCGCTACACGATTTATATTGACGATAGTGAAGAATTATATGATCACTTAAACGACCCGGAAGAATGGTATAACCTGGCCGAGGACGCGCGGTATGAAAAAGTTAAGCAAGAACTAAGAAGTTACATCCCCAAAAATCCTGCTCCGCTCGTTAAAACCTCCCTTAAACTCCAGCCTCACCATTTTCCCCCTTTTAAATCAAAGGAAGAATATTACGACTGGATCAAGCATGGCAAAGACAACAAGTATTTAATCGAGAAATATTGGAAATAGGGTAAATAGGTGAGCTGACACCAGTTTTCTTCTAGGCATTTATTTTTGAAGGATGAAAAACTGGGGAAGAACTGGGGAAATAGTACATATTTACCTGTTTTTTCGGATAAAAAAATCGAGGAAATATTGTCTTATTTTTCTGTTAATTACCAATCAATGGAGCCAAATCTCAAATTAAATATGATTCCAATTCTCCTCATTTTTTTCTTGGCTTGGTAGCCATAAATAGTATAAACCGCGAATTTTAGCCCTAAAAATCGCGTTTAAGGATAATTTTAATGGCTATTTTGCAGGTTATCTTGTTTTTTATCAATAAGATGGCGCGGCCCGACCCCGAATTTAAGAATTTACCCCGAATTTAACCGAATTTAACCAATTTAAAGGCTTCCCTCCCCTTAACGCTTTTTCTCTTAACTTTTTTTTGCCAACCTAAAATCTGGGTAATCCGTTATAATTGAAGAAAGAGAATGGAAGAAATCCAGTTGATTAAACTTTCCCAAGAGGGTCAAGTGGAAGCTTTCCGCCAACTTTTCCAACTTCACGGGCAACGGATTTTTGCTCTAGCTTATTCTTACCTCAAAAATGCCCAAGATGCCGAAGATATCCTTCAAGAAACTTTCATCAAAGCTTTCCAGGCCTTATCTTCTTTTCGACAAGACAGAAATTCCAGCTTCTCCGGGTGGCTCTCGCGGATTGGAATCAATTGCTGTCTTGATTTGCTCCGCCAGAAAAAGGCTCAGCTGCGGAGAGAAAATAGTCTGAAGAACATGTCATTAATTAATCATAATCTCAAAAATTCTGGTCAAAACCTTGAATTAAAGGAACAAGCCAAAGTGCTCGCGAGTAAAATTGAGCATTTTTTAGATTACCTTCCTCCCAAACAAAGGATGGTTTTCATTCTTCGCCATTATCAAGGATACTCCATCCGGGAGATCGCCGAAGATATGGGCGTCTCCGAAGGTACAGTAAAAAAAATGCTCTTTCGAGCTTTTGCGACTATTCGTCGCTACTTTAAAAAATATCTTATGGAGAATGCTTATGAGGTGCTCTAAGGCCCAAAGAAAAATCATTGCCTTTCTTTACGGGACACTATCCCCAAAAGAAAAATTATCCTTGGCGAAACACCTCAAAACTTGTCCCCGTTGTCAAGAAGAACTGCGCTTTTCAGAAGAAATGTTTCAAGTGCTTAACCAAGAGAGAGAACCAGCCCCACCGCCAATAGATTGGGAGAAAAGCTGGGCAAGAATTGAGACCAAACTCAAAACAAGGCCACAGCCTCAAAAATCATCTTTTCTCCGGCTCCGGTGGGTCTACGGGGTGAGCCTTTTGGGTATTGTTTTTCTGGTTAGTCTTGGTCTCGGTTATTATTGGTCTCACAAATCCCCCACTTCTATCTCCTCTTCCGGGCTTAATTACCATGGAGAAGGTCTCCATCTAGCTCTTAAAAGCCATCTAGAAAGGATAAAACCCATCTTGATCGAGCTCCAAAATGCCAATCACTCCGGAGAGGAGGCTCCCCCCCTAACCATTACGGTAGATCAAAATTTACTGCGTGCTCTTCTACTTGAGAATTATCTGTTACGCCAAGCAATCAAGGACACCTCCCCTCAAACAAGCGCCCTACTTGATGATTTAGATTTAATCCTTAAAGACCTAGCTAACCAAAAAGATATTTCCTTTGAGGAGGCAAAACTATGGCAGGCTTTTCTCCAGGAAAGAAGCCTCCTCCTCAGAACAGAAATTTTAAGTGAAACATAAGGAGGAAAAAATGCCAAGAATAAATTATCGCTTGTGGTTAGGAATTCTTATTATTCCCTTGGTGACAGGAACGTTAACCTTTAGCCGCCCTCAACATGAAAAAAAGGAATCGCCCGCGTCAACTCAGGTCAGCGAAAAAGAAAAATCATGGGAAAAACTTTACCATGAACTTTACCTTAAAGCTAAGCAGGCAATCTATCGGCAGCAATGGTCGGAAGCAGCCACGACTTTTCAACAACTGGCTTTTGAGCTGGAAAAACAAAAAAAGGATCATCTTGACGAATCACTTTTCTGGTTAAGTTATTCTTTAGATAAATTAGCTGACCAAATAGCGGATGTGGAAAAAGAATTAGCAACTCGTCAGCATGCCTTCCAAGAATTAGAGAAAATAATCTCCGATTTTCCCCACAGCCAATGGACTGATGATGCTCAACTCCTCCAGATAAAAATTGCCCGAGAACTTGCTGAGCAAGGACTAGAAGAATACCTCCAATACCTAAATACTACCATTGAAGGTGTTTTTCAAGGCGTGGAGGAAGGAGGAAAGGAAGTGGAAAGGGTAGAAAAGGTGCGAGTTGGTGTTGGGGTTGAGAGCGAAGTACAAGGAGTAGAAGGAGTTGGAAAAATCAAAGTAAAAGGAGAAAGGATAAAAGGAGAAAAAGAAGTTAAAGGAGTCCAAGGGGGCGTAGAAAGTAAAGTCGGCCAGGAAATTGAAAGCAATACCAGCCAAGAATTAAAGAAAACAAAGACCGAGGCTGAAAAGATACAGCAGGAAAAACTTCTTCAGGAAGAGAAGAAAAGAAAATTCCAAGAAAAAAGAGCCCAGGAGAAAAAAGAGGAAAAAATGAAGATATTTATCCCCGAAACTCCTAGAGTTCCCGAGGTTACTCCCCCCATTCCTCCCGAAGCTATTATTCCAGTCATTCCCACCACTCCCCTCTTTCCCGAACCGATTAAAATCGAGGAAATCGACCCTGAATTGGAAATAAAAATCGTGGCTCTTGATGCTTTGATGGATGTTGCCCCGGAGAAAGCCTTCCCCGTCTTGGAAAAAATTTTCAAGGAAGATATTCCTTCTCAACTCCAAGAGCGCGCCATCTTTATCCTGGCTCAGACTAAAGATAGTCGGGCTATTCCCATAATGGTGGACTTGGCCCTCCATTCCAACAATCCCCGGCTGCAAAAAGGGGCTGTCTTCTGGCTCGGACAACGTCAAGAGAAAAAAGCCCGCCAAGCGCTACTTTCTCTTTATGATCAACTGTCGAATGAAAAGCAGAAAGGGTATGTTTTATTCTCTTTGGCCCGATCAAGAGATAAGACAGCCCGAAAAAAGTTACTAGAAATCATCCGGACAGAAAAAAGTCATGACCTCAAGGAAATGGCTATTCTTTCGCTGCGTAATACTCGAGATCCCGAGGTTACCGAAGCCCTACTTAATCTTCTTGATGAAACCAGAGACCTGAAATTAAAAGAAAGGCTTATCTCCACTTTAAGTACCAATGCCCGGAATAACGAACGTTTCCAGAAAAAGCTGATCTCGCTTCTTCAGAAAGAACAAGAGCCCCGTTTAAGGGAACTAGCAATTCTTCATCTTGGCCGTTTTGCAGGCGATGAAGCTATTCCGGTTTTAAAGAACTTTTACTCCCAGCTCAAAGAAAAAGATGCCCAGCTCAAGAAAAGGATAATTTTTTCTCTGGGTAATCAGATTAAAAACCCTGAAGCAGTTAAGGCCTTAATTGAGATTGCTCGCCAAGAAAAAGACCCAGAGATAAGAAAACAAGTTGTCTACTTACTCCGGGATTCCAAGAACGAAGAAGCCATCAAGTTTTTAGAAGAAATAATTAACCGCTAAACCAAAGGAAAGGCCACCTTCTTTAACTATTTAAAATTTAACACCCTTCATTTTTGAACTCTGACCGCCACAAAACCACCCTTTCCCCAACCCGGTTTTATTTCCTCCACTTCGACGATGGCCTCTGGGGAGTGAAAAATCGTCTGATAGAACTCCACTTTCCCCCAACCTGCCTGAGCCATCAAGGTCATCACTTCCGGGGATGAAAACAACCTGGCTTCCCGAAAAAACCGACTTTTCTTCTTTCGGGCTAAATATATCTCTCCCAGAAAACTTTCTCTATCGATATAGCCAATCACCAGGAACCCGCCCTTCTTCAATACCCGCTTAGCCTCCTGGAGAAAAAGAGCGGCATCACTCAAAAAACAAAGAGTGGTCACCATCAACAAAAAATCAAACTGTTCATTGAGAAAGGGAAGACATTCGGCTTCCCCCTGAATTCCCATGACTCCCCTCTTGTGAGCTAAACTTAACATTCTCCTGGCAGGATCAAGGCCTAGAGTAACTCCTAAAGGACCAGCAAACCGGCCAGAGCCAACGCCCACTTCTAACCCCCTTCCCTTTTGGGGTAATAAACGGCGAATAAGATTCAATTCACTCTGGTAAACAAAGGGAAATTGATCATACCAGTGATCATAATCTTCTGCCCATTGATCAAATGGTTTAACTTTTGACATGGTTTCTTAGAAGTAGTGTCTCAATTTGGGAGGCGTAAATCCCAGGTTAATTAAATTTTCGCAAATAAAATTTTTTTCCCTTATATTCAACTTCCACTAATTTCTCCTGGGCAATTAGTTTTTCCACTACTGACCAATCCTTACCAGCTCGGGCCAATAACTCTTTAACCGATTCTTCCCGCATAGGATGTACAGCCGTGGTACTGAGTAGATCATCGTCCACCTGGCCGGAAAAACCAAAGGAACTTCCTTCATAACCAACTAAACATTCAGTTTTTATTCCTTGATCGGCCATAATTTGATAGGCCCGAGCCAGCGCGACTTCCTCAGGCGGACGGACCCACTTCTCGGCCGGCGGTCTGATAGGTACGGAGAGATAGCTAAATTGGGGTTTGATTTGGGCAATAAACTTAGCTACTTTCGTAATTTCTTCTTCGCTATCATTAACTCCCTTGACCAACATAGTCTCGGTCACTAAAACCTTGGAAAATTCTTGGGCAAATCTTTTAATCCCTCCCAAGATAGCCTTTAAGTCCAAGCCTCCATGAGGCCGATTGATTTTTTTCCAGACTTCCAAGCTCACGGCATCAATCTTGACGGAAACCCAATCAGCTTTCCCCAGATCATTCCGAACATCTTCCCGCCAGATTAAGGAAGAATTGGTAATTACTGCCACCTTGATACCCAGATCTTTCACCAACTCTATTGCCCTCCCCAAATTAACATCTAGAGTAGGCTCCCCATCGGGGACAAAGGTTAGATAATCAATGCGCTCCCCTCTGGAGAGTAGCTCATTGACCTTATAACGAACAGCCGCCACCACTTTCTCGGGTGGATAAAAAGATTTTCTTTCCTTTTCCATTCGCAAGGTTCGGCCCACCTGGCAATAAACGCAAGAATAGGTACATATTTTAGGAGGAATATTGTTTATGCCTAAACTCTGGCCCAAACGGCGTGAGGGCACCGGCCCAAAAGCAATGCTAACTTCTTCCATTTTAACTCCTGCAATTATTATACCAATTATTTACTGGCTTTGAACTCTTTAATTAAACTAATGATCGGGAGACGAGCTGGTAAATGGGTGAGCCGTCACTTATGTCACCTATTTTATTTTTGAAAGGCGAAAATTTCCTTTTAGTCAAATTCTTCCTTTTAGTCAAATTCTTATTGACAATCTTCTTCTTGTTCCTTTTAATAACCCTGAAATTAGTTAAGGAGAAAGTAATGGGTAGTGTTAAAGATCTAACCATTATCGACCAGCCAACTAAAGAGAAAGGTGGTCGCGGTCGGTTTTTTTTCTCGGACCGCTACTCAGTTTTTGACTGGGGGGAAATGCCTGATCACATCCCCAACAAGGGTAAAGCTCTTTGTCTGATAGGGGCCTACTTTTTTGAAAAGCTGGAAAAGATGGGCATCAAAACCCATTACTACGGAGTCGTCTCCGCTGGCCAACCTAAGTTTTTAGATCAAATAACCGAGCCATCAGATACTATGGAAGTCAAACTGGTCCGAGTTATCAAGCCTACCGTCGCCCCTGACGGATATGATTATTCCCCATATCTTGGGGAGAAAGGTAATTTTTTAATTCCCCTCGAAGTGATTTACCGCAACTCTCTTCCTCCCGGCTCAAGTGTCTTCAAGCGACTCAGTGAAGGAAAACTAAAACCAGAAGATCTCGGCCTCGACCACGTGCCAGAACCAGGCGAAAAATTTGACCAGCCTCTCCTTGATGTCTCGACAAAACTGGAAGCCACAGACCGTTACTTGAGTTGGGAAGAAGCCCAAAAAATAGCTGCCCTCACTGATGAAGAAGTGAGGCAAATTAAAGAAGTTGTTCTCACAGTCAACCACCTTATAACCGAAGAGGTGGGGCAAATCGGGCTCACCCATGAGGATGGTAAAGTTGAGTTTGCCTTTGATGAGGAACGACAACTGATGCTGGTGGATGTCCTCGGCACTCCCGATGAATGTCGATTTACTTACCAAGGAATTCCAGTAAGCAAGGAAGCCGCTCGCATCTACTACCGCCGCACGCCATGGTATAAAGAAGTTGAAGAAGCAAAAAAAAGAGATGCCCAGCGATGGAAAGAACTGGTTAAATCCGCTCCCCCTCCCCTTTCGCCAAAAATGAAAGACCTGATCGCCGGCCTCTACCAGGCTTGCGGCAATGAGATCACCGGACGACAGTGGTTTAAGGTCCCTCCTCTCCAAGAAATAATGGCGGAATTGAAATCAGAACTAGGGCTTTAAAATACAATCGAGAGGGCCAATCCCTTGCCCTGAATTTTGTTTTCCTTTTTTACCAGGGCCTTTAAACAATTATAAATTTGGTTTTCTTCACTCTCGGGGGGATAAATCAAAACAAATTTTAGCACCCCAAGCCACATAAATGGTCAGAAGAGAATTTAAATGCTTGAAGCCAAAAGCTCCCTGCTCCTTGTCGAGCGTCGAAAGTCTCAAGGCTGAGAGCAAAGGCTAATTTCTTTTTAGATATCTATCCCCATCAATTTGGTTGTCAGGCTGGATGGCATCACCCTTTAAGGCATTTCCAAAATATCGCCTATCCTCACCAGAGGAAAGAGAACCATATATCTTTACCTATTTTTATTTTTTCTATTTTTTTCTAATCTATTCTGCTTTCTGAGGTTGTAAAAGAGAATACTTTGGCGGTTCGACTCCATGAAGATGGCGAACAAAATAATCCCACCGCTTTCGAGTAAAATAATCGCCATACACACCACGGTAACCATGATGGGTATTTGGCAAAATAAGCAAATCAAAATCTTTATTGTGTTTGATCAAAACATCAACCAAACGAAGCGTGGCCGCAGGGTTAACATTTTCATCCATCTCGCCGTGGACGAGGAGAAGCTTACCTTTCAAGTTACCAGCATTAGTGATGTTAGATTGTTCTTCGTAGTAAGGACCAACCGGGTACCCCATGTATTGTTCTGGCCACCAAGCCTTGGCCATCCGATGGTCGTGGTTGCCTGAAGAAGAAACGCCCACTTTGTAAAAATCAGGCCAAGCCAGCATGGCCCTTACTGTATCATATCCCCCAGCCGAATGGCCGTAAATCCCAACCCGGTCTAAATCAAGATAAGAATACTTTTTAGCTAACTGTTTAATGGCTTCAATATGGTCCAAACAACCTCCTCCTAGGTTATGGTAAGAGTAATTATGGAATTCCTTGGAGCGCCGGGCTGTTCCCCGGCCATCAACGGTAATACAGATGAATTGGAGCTCGGCCAAAGAGCTATTGGCATGAAAAAGGGCTCGAGCAAACATTTTTGGCGTGGCCACGGATTGAGGGCCGGTGTAAGTTGCATCAATCACCGGGTATTTACGCTGAGGATTAAAATTAGTGGGACGCCAGATGAGACCATAGATATCAGTCTTACCATCGGCTGCTTTGGCCACAAATGGCTCGGGGAATTTCCAGCCAAGAGCTTTGACCTTTTCGATATCTGCTTTTTCTAACTCCAGAACGACTTGGCCATCCTCAAGCTGACGGAGCACGGTGACGGTGGGTAAATCAACCCGGGAATAGCGATCAACAAAGTATTTTTTATCCGGGGAGAGAAATACTTCGTGGTTAGCCGGCTCAGGAGTAAGGTTTTGAAGATCACTTCCATCGAGATTAACCCGGTAAAGATGGACAAGATAAGGATCCTCCCCTTGTTCCTTCCCGCAAGCGGCAAAATAGACTTGTTCTTTTTCTTCATCAACGTGAATGATGTTCAGCACAACATAGCCTCCTTTGGTTAGCTGTTGCAGGAGCTGACCACTTGCCCAATCATAAAGATAAAGATGATTCCAGCCATCTCGTTCTGAAGTCAGCAAGAGCTTGCCTTGCTGGGAGAGGACACGATAACGAGAGAGAGCTGTTTCAACCATCGTTTCGTTTTTATCTTGCGCAACCAGTCTGGCTTTGCCCGTGATGGCCTTAATTTCATAAATGTTAACCGCCTTGTAGCCCCGTTCAAAAACCTGGGCATGAAGTCGCTGACTATCATCAAACCAGATTGCTCTGACCCCTATGAAATGAGGGACTGGCGG